>Ga0210383_10005368_pt1 | contig 11267 bp, 12 predicted proteins | sample IncBWC14OmetaG_FD_160072 | JGI IMG/M metagenome (GOLD analysis project Ga0210383, IMG submission 160072) | Forest soil microbial communities from Barre Woods Harvard Forest LTER site, Petersham, Massachusetts, United States - Inc-BW-C-14-O ...
CGAGACGCGAGGGTGTTCTCCGCCAGAATTTAGACTGTCGGAGGCTGGCTTTTAGGTGTCGTTCATCAACGCGGGGATACTGCTTCATGCGACGTCAAGTCGCATCGCACACCCGCCTCCTCCCAGTGCGCACGATCCGGTCCGCTCCCCCCGCGGGCCGGACGTGTTTAACGGGCCGTCCGTCCGTCCGTCCGTCCGTCCGTCCGGACGGACGGACGGACGGACGACGGGCTGCTCGCGGCTCAATCCTCGGCCGCGCGACCGTCGCGCTGGGGAACCTGCCGGCGCTCGCGGATGCGCACCGCCTCGATGCGATTGTCGCGCACGGACTCCACCCGGATCGAGTAGCCGTTGGCGGGGACGGTGTCCCCCCGCTTGGGCAGACGCCCAAGCTGGGCGAACACGAAGCCGCCGATGGAGTTGTAGGCGTCGGAGTCGACGGGTAGGTGCAAACCGTAGTCGGCCAGATCGGTGACGGCGACGTGCCCGCGCACGAACCAGTCGCCGTCGGCGAGCCGGCGGATCTCCCCGGCTGCGGGGTCGGTCTCGTCGGCGATCTCGCCGACGACCTCCTCGATGATGTCCTCGACGGTGACCACGCCTACCACCCGTCCGTACTCATCCACGACCACGGCCATGGAGGTGCGCTGGCGCTGCAGATCGGCAAGCAGATCGTCCAGCGGCTTGGTCTCGGGCACGATCAGCGCGTCGTGGACGACCGGCTCGAGCGGCGTGTGCGGTCCATCCTGCATCAACAGGCGTACGAGCTCTGAGACATGGACGAGACCACGGATACGATCGCGGTCTTCCTCCTCGGTGACCAACAGACGGGTGTGGCCGCTCGATACGCACAGCGCGAGCGCGGTCTCCACGTCTTGGGAGACATCCACGGTGACGACCGCCGGCGCGGGCGTCATCACCTGACGGGCCTCCTGCTCGTGCAGGTGGAAGACGCCCGTGAGCATGCCGGCCTCGCCCTGATCGATCTGGCCGCCCTCGTGGGACTCCGCGATCAGGCGCTTGAGCTCGTCTGAGGAGCCGCCGCGGCGGTCCTGGCTCATGTCCACACCCAGCAGCCGCAGGATGCGATCTGCGATAGCCGTCAAAGCGACGATGAACGGATGGAAAAGCGCGCTGAACGCCTGTAGCGGCCGTGCGACTCGCCGGGCGACGGCCTCGGCTCGATCGATGGCATAGAACTTGGGCACCATCTCGCCCGCGATCAGCTGCGCGGAGGAGATGATCGCGAACGCGACGATCACGGCCACGGCAACCGCCACGCCATGGCTGATCGTGTTGCCGAGGGCGCTCTTGAGGATCGCCGCGAGCGCGGGCTCGCCAAGGGCACCAATGCCGATCGAGGTCATGGTCACACCGATCTGCACGGCGGAGATGTACTCGTTGACGTTGTCCAGCTGTGTGAGCGCGAGCGCAGCACCCTTCGCCCCTTCCTCGCGCAGCAGTTCCAGACGCGCCTTGCGCGAGCGCACGAGCGCGTACTCGGCGATCACGAAGAAGGCGTTGATGGCGACCAGAAGCGCCGCAAAGATGAGCTTCAGGCCGTCCACGCGCTACCGGCGATCCCTAACACGCAGGGCCAGCCTATGTCGCCAGGCCCGACAGACACGACGTCTGCACACATAGCCCCTAAGGGCCGGGCGACTTCGGGGAAGATCTTCTTCGTCGTCGTTCATCGTGCAGGTCGACCAGCCAAAGGTAGCAAGGGAGATGGTCGGAAGCGAGCGCCCGCCGGTTGGCGCGGACTGCCCGCTGAGTACAGCGGACAGGCTGGCGAACATGCCTATACGAGGTCGTCGACCTGGGCGGCAAGCTGGAAGTCCGCGTCGGTGAGGCCCCCCCGGGAGTGTGTGGAGAGCGTCAGACGGACCTTGTTCCAGCCATGCACGAGGATGTCAGGGTGATGGTTGGCCGCCTCGGCAACCTCAGCGACGCGGTCCACGAACGCGATCGCCGCGGCGAAGTCGGCGAACGCGAAGTCACGCACGATCTCGCTCTGCTCACCCATGCGCCAATCGGGCACGGCGGCCAAACCCTCTTGTATGTCGGAGTCCTCGAGCAAGCCCATCGTCTGCGAGCTTAGACACTACGGATCTTCGCTCGGTCTATCCCTAAAGTCAGCACATGCGCATCGTGAGCCTCGTCCCCCACGCCACCGAGCTGCTGTTCGCGCTCGGCGCCGGGGCAGAAGTGGTGGGTGTCACGCACGAGTGCGACTTTCCACCCGCCGCAACTGGACTCCCGCACGTCACGCGGGACGTCCTACCCGCGGGCCTGAACGCAGCGGAGATCGACGCGGCGGTGCGCGAGCGCACGCTGGCGGGCGCTGCCATCTATCAGCTCGACCGTGACCTGCTGGCGAGGCTCGAGCCGGAGCTGATCGTCACGCAAGCGCTGTGCCCGGTTTGCGCAGTCTCCTACGACGAGGTGGCGGAGATGGCAAAGGGACTGCCGTCAAAGCCACAGGTGATCGCGCTCGACCCGAAGACACTTGGCGAGACGCTCGGCGACGTGCGCACGCTGGCGCAGGCCACCGAGCGGCGCGAGCAGGGCGAAACGCTCGTGGCTGACATCGCCGCGCGGGTCGACCGCGTGAAGCTGGCGGTGCGCGCACAGCCGCGCCCGCGGGTCGCCGCCCTGGAGTGGCTCGATCCGGTGTTCGTGGCTGGGCACTGGACACCGCAGCTGATCGAGCTGGCGGGCGGTGAGGATGTGCTGGGCATGCCCGGCGAACCCTCGCAGCAGATCTCCTGGGAGACATTGGCGGCCAGCTCGCCGGATGTGTTGGTAGTGATGCCGTGTGGCTATGACGAGCAGCGCGCGCACGCTGAGGCGCTCACCTACGCACGCGAGCTGGCCGGCGTCTGCGCCAAGCAGGTCGTGGCGGTCAATGCCTCCGGGTATTTCTCCCGGCCTGGACCGCGGCTGGTCGACGGCTTGGAACTGCTTGCGCACATCTTGCATCCGCAACAGGTCGCGCATGTGCCGCAGGGCATTCAGGCGATACCAGTTGCGCCCGCGCTCACGGTTCGGGGCTGAAGAGCGCCGGCCCAGCACCAATGCTCGTTTCGGCTTCGCTTGACTTCGCTGCGGCAATCGAGCCCGCGGCCGCGGCCACGGCGATCACCGCGCAAGCCGCAAGCGCGAATGCCTGCGCCCGATAGCGCTCGCCCAACTGGATCATCGCGGCAGCGAGCGCGCCGCCGATGAGCCCGCCGACGTGGCCGCCCCAGGAGATGCCGGGGATGGTGAAGCTGATGACCAGGTTGATGAGGATCAGGCCGCCGACACCGCCGAGCCCACCGGCCATGATCGGCAGCTTGCGCGAGCGCAGCTCGACGGCAAACGCGCCCATGATGCCGAACACCGCGCCGGATGCGCCGACCGTCACAGCGTGGGGCGAGACAAGCAACGCTCCCAACGACCCGGTGAGCAGCGATACGCCGTAGATCAAGCCAAACTTGAAGCGCCCCAGCACCGGCTCGAGCTGCATGCCGAGGATGTAGAGCACGTACATGTTGAAGCCGATGTGCAGCAGGTTCTCGTGTAGGAAGCCGCTGGTCACGATCCGCCACCACTGACCGTGGGCTACGCCCACTCCCGGCAGCCCGCGAATGCTGCCGATCAAAGCCCCTTCTTCATAGACCTTGCTGGTCGGCTGGCCGCTGATCGAGAGGTTGCCCTCAACGAGGAACGCGATCACGTTGATGACGATCAGCGCGTAGGTGATCTGCGGGATCCGACTCGCGTCGCGCATGCGCACGACCTTCGTGCGCTGGCTGGCGCACTCGGGGCAGCGCATGCCCACCTGGGTAGGGGTCATGCAGTCGGGGCAGATCGGCCGGCCGCAGTTCGAGCAGGAGACCCCCGTCTCACGCGAGGGATGGCGGTAGCAGGTGGCCACTCAGCGATCGCCCAGCAGCCTGCGTGTCTCACGGCCGACGTCGCGAACGGCGCGCTCTGCCGCCTCGCGTACTCCATCTAGACCTCCAACGCTGCCAAGCACACCCGCGGACCCGTGCGCGCGATGACGCGCCCGCAGTAGCACCAATCCCACTCCTGCAGCGCTGCCCACCACCACCGCCGCCGCCGGGCGTGCCCAGTTGCGCGGATCGCGCATCGCCGAGAGCTCCCATGCCTCGAGCTCGTCCGCGGCCATCTCCGTAATGCTCGTGAGCGTGCTCTCCAAGCGATCAGCCAGATCGGCGGGAGGCTCGACGGGCGCAAGCGCTTCGCGCAGCAAGCCCTCGAACTTGGACACGGTCTCAGTCATTGACGAGCTCCTCCAGCTGCTTGATGGCACGATGGATCAAGACCTTGGTGGCACCGTCCGAACGCCCCAGCGCACGCGCAATCTCGCGGTTGTCCATGCCGAGCGCGAAGCGCATAATCAGCGCCTCGCGCCGATCGTCCGGGAGCAGGCGTACGCCGTCCAGCACGCGGCTGAGCTCGTCGCGCCCCTCGACCAACTGCTCGGTCGTGTGAACGGCTGCAAGCGCCGTCGTGTCGTCGATCGGCGTCACCGGCTTGCGCGAGCGGTCGCGGTACAGGTTGGCAGCGAGGTTGTGGGCGATGCGAATCAGCCACGGCCGCAGCGGGCGACCGTCCGATTCGCGCTGAGCACGCTCGAAGTGGCGGTATGCCTGCAGGAACGTCTGCTCGGTCAAGTCCTCCGCGTCGTGGTGATCGCCCACGCGGTAGTACGCGTAGCTGTACACGTCGCGCAGGTGCGCTCGGTAGAGCTCTGAGAACTCTGCGTCCAGCTGCGCCTTGGGCTTCTTGCTGGTTTGCTCGCTCACTCATCGCACCCTACCCCTGTGTTGGCTGGAACCCTGGGTAAGCGCTCAGGCAGCTCGCGAGATCTCGCGCCTGGGAGCCTCGTCGATCTGTGCCGGCGCCGCGGACTGCGCGCCTCCGAGCCAGTCCCACTGCAGGCTCACGCACGCCCAGATGCGCTCGGTGACAGCTGCTGCGAGCGCCGGCGAGCAGCTCTCGACGGTGGGGTAGTGAAGCGGCGGCCCTACTCGCAGGCGCACCTTGCGCGGGCGGATGCGCCAGCCGCGGCGTACCTCGTCGCTACCGATCACCGCCACGGGCACCACCGGGGCGCCGGTTTCCAGTGCCAGACGCCCGACGCCGCGCCGCGGGTCGCCGAGCGGGCCACGGCGCATGCGGGTGCCCTCGGGAAACACAACCACGCAGTCTCCCCGCGCGAGGATCTCGCGGGCGGTGGCCATCGCGTCGCCGTCGCCGGCGCCGCGGTCGACGGGGAACGCGCCAAGAGCGTTCAGCGCCCAAGCTTGCCAGCGCTTTTCGAACAGCTCTCGCTTGGCCATGTAGTAGACGGGGCGGCGCACGAGCGTGCCGATCACGAACGGGTCAAGGAAGCTGCGGTGGTTGGATGCCAGCAGCAGCGGCCCGCTGCGCGGCAGGTGCTCACGGCCGACGCGCTGCATGCGTAGGTACACAAGGAAGAACGGCACGAAGATCGCGCGGATGAACCAGTAGAGCACCGGGTTGACGCCCTTGCGCAGCGAGCGCGTGCGGAAACTATCCAGATCGACCGACCTACCGTCGGCCGCGGGCTCGCGCTTGACGAGCTCTTGCGACTGCTCGTGCAACCCGTTCTCGCTTTGCTGGGTGATCGCTTTGTCCATGCTTGAGGTACACCGCGGCAGAGCGCCCCGTTACATGATTCGAGAAGAACTCTCTTCGAGAAGATCTCTCAGTTCGTGACGTGCGCCAACGAACGGGACGACGGTATGCCTATTGCCCGTGGCTCCCCGCGGGGCCCTGGCCGAGGATCCGCTCGATCGCGGCCACCACCACGCCCTCTTCGCGCGCGATCAGCCGCCGCATGGCAAACACGAACGCGGGCACTGCCCAGAAGTCGCCGCACACCCACAACAGCCCTGCGCCGATCTGCTGGTCGCCGAACGCGGGAATCCCCACGCCGGGGACGTGGTCGTAGACGGAGTACCACGAGTGATGGGTGAACAGGCTCATCGACATCGCGAGGATGAACATGACGAAGTTGGTGAGGACCAGCGCGATCGCCTGGCCGGCGGGGCTCATGCGCACATGCAGCGGCGGCGAGGCGACTATCTGCAGCCAGAACAAAACGCCGACGATGAGCATGCTGGCGTTCATCAGCGAGTGCACCGTGTCGTTCGTCTCTGCCAGGTTGAACGGCCCTGGGATCTGCCAGGCGACCATCACGATATTGAACGCAGCCACAGCCACGGGCGCGCTAACGAGCAGGCGAGCGCCGGCGCGTAGCGGGCGCGCCCAGCGCTCGTGCAGGATCGCGCGGTAGGCGCGGCGGCGCAGTCGCAGCGCCGGAGCCAAGAGCAGCGGCTGCCAGGGAGCACCAGCAACGAGCAACGACGGCACCGCCAGCAGCAGCAACAGGTGCTGGATCATATGCAGGTAGAAGTAGTCGTAGCCGTGGTATTCGATTGGCGAGACGACGGCGATCAAGAGCGCAAGGAGGCCGACGTAGAAGCACAGCGAGCAAAGCCGCCGGCCGCGCCGGCGCTCGCGTCGGGTGTGGCGCAGCAGCCGCCGCAAGCCGCGCTCGTGCCACACGGCGAGCACGATGAGGACGACCACGATCGCCGGGTTCGACCAGTGGTGAAACAGCGAGCTCAAGCGGCCACGCCAGCCGTTCCCATTGCAACCTGCTGGCGTTCGTCACGCTGCTCGCCGGCTGACGGGCCAGGCGCAATGCGCCGCAGGCGCGAACTGTTCCATACGACGAAGCTCGACGACAGGCCCATCGCCGCGCCTGCAACCAGGGGGTCGAGCAGGCCGAGCGCCGCGACGGGAATGGCAGCGAGGTTGTAGAGGAACGCCCAAGCGAGGTTGCCCTTGATCGTCTTCAGGGTCCTGCGTGCGAGCTTGATCGCCGCTGCCACCACACGTAGATCGTCGCGTACGACGATTACCTCAGCGGCGTTGATCGCCGCGTCGGTGCCGGAGCCCACCGCCAACCCAAGGTCGGCGGCCGCGAGCCCAGGTGCGTCGTTGACGCCGTCGCCAACCATCGCCACGCAGTGGCCTTCGTGCTGCAGACGGCGGATGACCGCAACCTTCTCCGCCGGTAGCGCGCCGGCGATCACCTCGTCCACACCAAGCGACTCGCCGACGGCCCTCGCAGTGGTCGCGTTGTCGCCCGTCAACAGGATGCAGCGCAACCCGAGCGCATGCAGCTCGCTGACCGCAGGCGCCGCGGATGCACGGATCTCATCCGCGAGGGCCAGCGCACCGATCGCCGCGCCGTCGCGACGCACCGCCACGACCGTGCGCCCGAGGTCCTCCCATTCACCGCAGCGCGCTGACAGATCCGGGGGAAGCGCTGCGAGGTGAGCACGATCGCCGGAGATCCCGGCCACCTCGGCGCGTCCGATGTAGAGCTCGTGCCCTTCGACCCTGCCGCGAGCGCCGATCCCGGGCAGCGCAACGAACGCATCGACCTCTGGGAGCTTCTGCACCCAATGCTCGGCCGCTGCCGTGACAGCGCGTGCAACCGGGTGCTCGGACGCGAGCTCGAGCGCACCCGCCAAGCGCATCAGCTCGTGCTGATCGACACCGGCAACCGCTTGTAGATCACAGAGCGTCATCTGCCCCTCAGTGAGCGTGCCGGTCTTGTCGAGCACCACTGTGTCGATCCGACGTGATGCCTCGAGCGCCGCGTAGCCCTTGAAGAAGATCCCCTGGCGCGCGCCCGTCCAGGAGGCAACGAGCAAGGCCGCCGGCGTGGCAAGGCCGAGCGCACAGGGACACGCGACGATCAAAACTGACAGCCCAGCGCTGATCGCGGCGCTCGCCGGATTGCCGGTCAGCCGCCAGGCGATCAGCGTGCCGAGCGCGAGCGCGAGCACCGTGGGCACGAACACGCTCGAGACGCGGTCGGCCAGCTGCTGGACCGCGGCCTTCTCGTTCTGAGCGTGCTCGACGAGGCTCAGCATGTGGCCGAGCTGTGTCGCTCGCCCAACCTTCTGAGCCCGCACGACCAGCCGCCCGGTGAGCGAGATGGTGCCGCCAAGCACCGCGTCGCCCGGGCCCACGTCGACGGGCTGGGACTCGCCGGTCATGACGCTGCGATCGATCGCCGCTTGCCCGCTGACGATCTCTCCGTCTGTTGCCACCGTCTCCCCCGGGCGCACCACAAAGCGCTCACCCACGACAAGCTGCGCCACCGGACGCCGCCGCTCACGGCCGTCAGCGCCGAGCACATTCACGTCGCTCGCGGCCACCGCCGCAAGCGCGCGCAGCGCGTCGCCACTGCGGCGCTTGGACCACGCCTCGAAGTAGCGACCGGCGAGCAGGAAGGTGGTGACCCCGGCGGGAACATCGAGGTAGATGCCGGCGCCTGACCCGCGACCGAGCCCGAACAAAAGCGAGGTGTGTAAGCCCGCGTCGAGGCCAAACATCGCATACAGCGACCAGCCGGTGGCCGCCAGGATTCCCAGCGAGACGAGCGTGTCCATCGTGGTCGCGCCGTGATGTGCGTTGCGTACAGCTGCCTGGTAGAAGGGCCAAGCGGCCCAGCTGACGACGGGCGCAGCCAGCACGACCATCAGCCACTGCCAGCCGGGAAAGCGCAGGATCGGGAAGACCGAGAACGCGATCGACAGATCGCACAGCGGCATGAACAGAGCTGCCGCTACGAACAGCCGCCGCCGCAGCGAGCGAACGCGTTGCTCGAGATCCTCCGCGCCGCTGTCGGCGGCGTGCAGATCAGGGCTGATTAGCTCTGCAACGTAGCCCGCGGCTGCGACCTGGTCGAGCAGGCGCTGAACGGGCAGATCCACCGGCAACGTCACAGTGGCACGTTCGGTTGCGTAGTTGACTCGAGCCGCCACACCGTCGAGGCGGTTCAGCGCTCGCTCGACACGAGCAACGCACGCGCCACATGTCATCCCGCCGACGGACAGCGTCACCTCGCTGTCAGCGGGGTCAAGGGCACCGGGCGCGGAGGACATCGACGCAGTTGCCACGACCATGGAAGATAGACCCACGCGTGATCATGGGTGCGTAATGGGCTACCGCACTCGAGCGGGGCTGTTTTTCAGGCCTTCGGGAAACTGTCCGCGAGCTGGCGCCAGAGGCGTTCGGTAGCGTCGAGATCGAGCTGCCCCGGGCGACGCGCAAGCTTGGCTACTGGCTTGGGACCGTCGATGACAACGCCGCAGACTTTGAGCTGCACAAACAACGGCAGGCCATCGACATCGGGGAAGCACAGCGCGCCACGGACATCGATGCCGTCCTCGCCGAAGCGGGTGGCGCTTCAGATACTTGGCCAGCAGCGCTGCGGCACGCACCTCACCATCGCCGCCCTGACGCCACTCGCGGGTGCTTTGCGGCTCGGCTTTGGCCCGTGTGACCAAGGACACCCAGACCACCGAATCTCGCGTGCACGCTGCTCACGACTTTGCCGACGACGCGCATGCTCACGCAACGCGCTTGCGCCCGGGTCGCCCGCCGCGACAGCAGCATTGCCATCAACAGCAGCATCGCCATCGCTGCACGCAAGGCAGAGCACGCTCCTGCTCGAACGCTCCCAGACAGCCTCCTCGCCAACGGCGAGCTCCCACCCGCAGCTTCTGCAGCGGTCGGCTCGGCGCAGATCTAGACGCTTGGATGAAGATGTCGACTGCATCAGGAGGCTCATCGGCAAACTCCGACCAATTCAGCATGGTGGGGCACAAATTGGACGTGGGCGCCGCCTCTGGTTAGGACGGCGGGCAAGAACAGCTGGGGCGAGAACGACTCACAAGCAGGAAGTGAGCTGCCCGTAAAGTGCTACACAAGAGTGCTACCATACCTCTATGGCTTCTCGTCATCCTCGATTGGGTGTCGAACGTGACCCAGAGATGGAACGCGCCCTCGCCCTCACCGAGCCGCTGCTCGACCCAGCCGAGACACGCTCCGCGGCCGCCCAGATACGAGCCCTCACGCTGAAGGGCGCACAGGCAGTGCTCGCCACCGCCAGCACCGAGTCCCAACTGCAGGCTCGGCTAGCCGAGCTATACGGCGCAAAACCCGCCCAAGGGAGCCTGCTGGAATTGGACCCACCACCCGACCAACCAGGCCCCACCCGCGCTACGCCCGCCTCTGATGCGCTGCGGTGGGTCCGCGGCGAGTGAGCGCCGCTTACGTCGACGCCTCCGCGCTCGTCAAGCTATTCAAGGCCGAGCGCGAGACAGAAGCCTTCCGGACAGCGCTCGCCGATTGGCCCGTGCAAGTCGCAAGCGAGCTGATTCGCGTCGAGGCAATCTGCACGGCAAGGCGCCTCGGCGATCAGGACGTCCTGCAGCGTGCCAAAGCGGCGCTAGAACGGATCAATCTCATCCCGGTGACGCCGGAGATCATCGAGCTCGCGACCGACGCCTACACCCCACTGCTACGCGCGATGGACGCGATCCATCTTGCCACCGCGATCACAATGCGCGAAGACCTCGGAGCCATGTTCGTCTACGACGGCGACCTGCACGCGGCGGCACACGCTCAGGGCCTCAACCCGATCGCGCCGCAGTGAGCCGACCGGCACTTCACCGAAACCGAGCCACGCAGGACGACAGTAGGCATTGCGCCAGTAGCATGCAACGGGCACGCCGACGTAGCTCAGCTGGTAGAGCACCGCTCTTGTAAAGCGGATGTCGCCGGTTCGATCCCGGCCGTCGGCTCTGCAGTAACGCCCGCCGCCAGTCTTCAGACCGAGGCACACGAAGAGCGCACCAAAGCGCGCCTATCGCGCGCTGCGTTCATACTTATCGACATGGATACCGAGCAGGCACGTGAGCTGTTGACGCAGGCGCGCGAGCGCATCGAGCGCGCACTCGAGGACCTGGCCCCCGTAGACGTGGAAAGCGTCACCGATCCGTTCGAGGCGGCGGATGTCGGCGGCGATCTGCTGGACGCAGAGCTCGGAGAGGGCTTGGCCGAGCGCCTAGGCGCGGAGCTGCAAGCGATCGACCGCGCCGAGCAGCGCCTGTCCGACGGCACCTACGGCATCTCTGTCGAGAGCGGTCAGCCAATCCCGGAGGGCCGCCTACAGGCAATCCCGTGGGCCGAGCGGACCACCGATGAGCAGGCTCGCTACGAAGCCTCCGGCGGCTAGCCCCGCGAGCTGTCCGTCTAGCCCCGCGAGCTAGTGCCTCACTGCGGCAGCCGCCCGGGCTGAGCAGCTACGCAGCGGACTCGAGCGCCTCTCTGACAGCTGCCACAGCGCTCGCGCCGGCTAC
>Ga0210383_10005370_pt1 | contig 11260 bp, 7 predicted proteins | sample IncBWC14OmetaG_FD_160072 | JGI IMG/M metagenome (GOLD analysis project Ga0210383, IMG submission 160072) | Forest soil microbial communities from Barre Woods Harvard Forest LTER site, Petersham, Massachusetts, United States - Inc-BW-C-14-O ...
TGATGGTGAGCAGAATGACGGGTATATCCGCCAACGCCGGGTCGCCCTTGATGGCCGCGAGTACCGTCCAGCCATCGAGATCGGGCATGGTGATATCGAGTGTGATCGCGGCGGGGTTCAATTCGCGCGCCAGCCGGAGGCCTTCCCGCCCGCCAGCCGCCTCGGCAAACGTAAATCCCTCGCGAACGAGGTAACGTCCGACGATCTCGCGTACCGTGGCATCGTCATCGACGACAAGAATGAGTGGGGTCGTCTGCGACGATCCCGTGGACCGCGGCCGCGACGCCTCCGGAGTCCGTGGTTGTGTCTCGGCCTCGCCGACGTGCACCGGTAGCCTGATCACGAACTGCGATCCGCGGCCGAGTTCGCTCTCGACCGAGATGTCGCCGCCCATCATCTGACAGAAGCGGCGGCTGATTGCGAGCCCAAGCCCGGTTCCGCCGTATTTGCGGGTGGTGGATGAGTCGGCCTGAGAAAATTCCTGGAACAGCTTTACGAGTTGGTCGGGGCTCATGCCGATACCGGTGTCCGCAACGGCAAACTCCACCTGTTCGCCGTCAGCCGTCCATTTTCTCGCAGCGGAAGCCGTCACCGTACCGTTTGAGGTGAATTTGGTGGCATTGCTCAGCAGGTTCATCAGCGCCTGACGCACGCGAATCTGGTCGGCATACATCGAACCAATCGCGTCCGGGCAATTCACAACGATCTCGTTCCCGTTCTTGCTTGCGATGGCCTCGACGGTGTGGACGACATCGCTGATCAAAGTTGCAATCGGAAAGTTTTCGAGGACGAGGTCCATCTTTCCGGCCTCGATCTTGGACAGATCGAGAATATCGTTGATCAGCGCCAAGAGATGGCGGGCCGCACGCTGGACACGATCGAGCGGTTCGATCTCGTCCTCGCGCTTGAATTCGCGCGCATCCTCCTCGAGCATTTCCGTTACGCCGATGATGGCATTGAGCGGCGTACGCAGTTCGTGCGACATGTTGGCGAGAAAGCTGGATTTCGTGCGACTTGCTTCCTGCGCGGCGTCGCGCGCCACCTCAAGCTCGTGCACCAAGCCGGCTAGTTCTGCTTCCCGCTCCTTGAGTTCGGTAATGTCCGCGTAAGTGGCGACGACACCGCCATTTGCCGTCCGTCGCTCGTTGACGTGAACCCAACGGCCATCGCTGCGGTGTTGAACGTGTGTGCTGCTAGCGGCTTTGTGTTTCGCAAGTCTTTCTGTCATCCAAGCTTCGTTGGTTGCTTCGCCGCGGTCGATCAAGCCGTGCTTCAGGGCGTTCAACGTGATCGACTCGAAGGAAGTTCCGGTCATCGTCGCGTCACGACCGTACGAAAACATTTCCCTGTAGCGGGTATTGCAAACGACAATCCTGTCCTCCGCGTCGTAAAGCGAGAACCCCTCGGATATCGCCTCGATCGCTTCGGTCAGCGTCTGCTCCATCGCACGTCTCTCAATGATATTTTTTCGAAAGATCTCGATGGCGTCGACCATTCGGCCGATCTCGTCACGACGGTCGCGATGGCCGATATCGACATTGATCTCGCCGATTGAAAGGCGCTGCATCACGTCGGTAATGGACTCTATGGGCCTGACGATGGATCGGCCGACGACAAAGGCAACAAAAGTACTGATCACCATGCCGGCGAGCGTTATTTGAATAATGAGACTCTTGTTCCATTCGGCGTCTGAATAGAGGTGAGTGCTGACATTATTGGCGTCGTAAGAAATCGCCGCGGACAGATCTCGAAAATCGGTGTCGACGGCCTTGAAAGTGTCGTCCGTTTGGCCGAGCATCATTGTCGCCATAGGTGCATCGGTTTGACCGACGTCGATGGTGTCCTTTGCCTGATTTTTACAAATTTGCCACTTGGCCAGCAGTTCCTGCATGGCCGTGCGTTCCAGGCTGGACAAATCCTGCCGCTGCGCAAGAGTGGCAATGCGGGTGGATACCTTGTCGAGATCTTCGTTGATTTCTGCGTACAGCGGCTTGAGCAATATATCGCTCACGCCATTGCTGGCCCACGAAATGTAACGAAAAATTTTCATATGCGTGGCGACGACAGCCTCGCTGACCTGAGAAAACTCCCGCTGCTTCGGAATGAGTTCGTTTGTAAGTACGTGCAGCCCCTCCGCCGATCGCGTCGAGGTCAAATAAGCGTTCGCTCCCAAAGCCAGCAGACAAATCAGCAGCAGCGCTGACGCCACTGACGCTTTGATTTGGACAGACAGATTATTGAAGATGCCAATAAGCGACTGGATCCCGGACGACGCCTTCGGACGCATCGAGCGTTCAGGCGGCGTGACGGCCCCCCCGACGCTCGTCATTACCGGTAAACTCCGACGCCTACAAAATAATCCCCCATCTTTTCGACGTAGCTCGACTTGTCTTCGATCTTGTTGGTAGTCGGGTTAGGCCACTTGTAATCGACCCAGCCGCTTCCTGGCCCATTGGCAACATCGGCCAACGCTTGAATGAGATATTTTCCGTCCTGATCTTTAAGGCCGAGCAGATTCTTGCCGATTAACGCGGGCCGGGCGCCGTGAGCGACACAAAGCCCCTTTTTGTCTCCGTCCCTGACGTAAATGAACGGATAGAGATCTCGATCGTGGAACTCTTTTGTGGAGGGGTCCGAGACCGCCCTGAAGGTCGCGTCCGCCCCGTCTTTCTTGAACATTTCCTGGACGCCTTTGACCATCGCCACCGCCTCCTCCTTCGAGCCGTATTCGGGTTCGGCGGCGTGCAGCGGCGTGATCGACAGCGCTGCAAACACCAGGCAAGCTATAACTCGCATGATCCCCCCCATGGGTTCCGGTGTGCTAAACTGGGCGAGATTGCGCCAGATGGCTACACATAGTTTTGGGGAGGCCGGCGGCCTCCGAGATACCAACTAACATCGATTGTCGAGTGCGATACTGTGCCACCGGCGGCATCGGACTGCCAATTGCTATGAGCGGCTGCTTCGGTATCGGGACACCGTCCAGTACAATCCTTCCGCAGTCTTTTACAAGCGATGAGTCGGTTACGAAGGCGTGGATCACATCCCGGTCACGCCGAACGCCTCGATCGCCACCGATCCCACTTCAATTCCCACCGGCACCGTCATCAACGTACCCGCGACGAACGCCTGTAAAACCGCATCTTCTGTGGCAGTCGCGCAAGACATCGGCAGACGAATTAAGGGCGCTCATATCGACAGATATACGGGAGCGGGCCCCGGCGCCGAGGCAAAGGCGAATGCTTCGAACGCTTTCGGATTTGCTTTTATAGCGGTTCCCAGGGTGCCGGGAAAGCACGCCGACCGGTGCGGTCGTGCTTCGTTATTAGCAACTGAGGTCGGGAACAATGCGAGGGCTACGGCTCTTCCGGAAGACGAGTATGCACCGAATTGACCACAAATTGTCTTTGCGCGTGAGACACATCCCTCGCGCCGCAATTAGCGATCATTCTACCAACACGGCGTTGGACTTGCAGATCAGCTGAATATTCCGGCAGCCCTATTGCAGGCGACTTCATCCACGCGCGAAAGTCCTCGCGTAGCACATCGTTTTCGATTGTCATTGTAGTCCTTCGGTACAACAACAGTCTTGAGGGCTTTCGGGGTAACAGCGGACATCGCGTCGTGTCTGCGCCATGTCCGCTAATGACCCAAAGCGGACACGAGAGACCGTCGATGTATTTGTCAGCGGCCCGCAGCGCTGTGGGCCAGTACGGAATTAATCTTCTGGATAAGCCGATCGAATTCAATAGGCTTGGTGTCGAACTCGTCGCAGCCTGCAGCGAGCGCCTTCTCGCGTGAGCCGGGCATGGCGTGCGCAGTCAGCGCGATCACCGGAATGTGCCGCGTGGCAGCATTGCCTTTGATCCGGCGGGTCGCTTCCCATCCATCGATCAGGGGCAGATCGAGATCCATCAAGATCACGTCGGGTAATTCAGCCGCGGCCTTTTCGACCCCGCTCACGCCATCCTCGGCGACCAATACATTAAATCCTTCGAGCAATTCGAACCGCATCCGCAGCATGTAGATGTTGTCGTCGTTATCCTCGACATAAAGGATCTTGATCACGAGACTCCCTCCAGGACCTTCTGCGATCGGCGGGCCTTTGCAACGTGCGCCCGCACCGTCGCGACAAGCTGTGCCGGGTCGAACGTATCCTTCACTAAGATTCCCTCGACGCCGGAATTGAGACGCGCGCGGTCCGCGGCCGTGAGATCAAGCGACGTGATCACGATCACGGGAATACCTCGCCACGCGGGGCGTTCCTGCAATGCCGTGATGAGCTGGAATCCGTCCATCTCCGGCATCATGAGATCGAGCAGGATGATATCCGGCACATCGTCCGCCAGCCGGTCGAGCGCCACCCGACCGTTTTCCGCTTCGCTGATTTGCCATTGCTGCGGTTCCAGCCAGGATCGAATCCGTTCACGCTGCGTCGGATCGTCCTCGACCAGGAGCACGCCTGTGCGCCGTTCGGGCGTCTGATAAGGCTGCAGCAGCGCAACCAACCGATCGCGATCGATCGGCTTGGTGAGGTACCCGGCCGCACCGAGAGTCATGCCCTTGTGCTGCTGATCGTCAGTGATCGTCGCCATGACGACCGGGATATCGGCCAGTTCCGGGTTGCCGCGGAGCGCCGCAAGCACCGTCCAACCGTCGATATCCGGCATCAGGACGTCAAGCGTGATCGCGATCGGGTGCAGCTCTTCGGCCCGCTTTAGTCCTTCGCGCCCGCCGGCGGCGGTGACGACGGAGAATCCCGCGCCGCGCAGATGATTAGCGATGAGCTCACGCGCGGTTAGATCATCATCGATGACCAACACGCATTCGCCGCTCGGAAGGGGCTCGTCCAACGCGCTCGCGGGCTGGTCGCCGGCGGCGGCTGCCGGGCCCGTCGGCAATCGCGCGATGAAAGTCGACCCCTTGCCGATTTCGCTGGTGACCAGGGTGTCGCCGCCCATCATGCGGCATAGCTTGCGCGTTATCGCAAGACCGAGGCCAGTTCCGCCGTAGTTGCGCGCGGTGGTTTGATCGGCTTGCACGAACTCTTCGAACAGCTTGCTGACCTGCTCGGGCGTCATGCCGATGCCGGTGTCGGCGATCGCGAAATCCACCCATTCCCGGCCTTCGATCGACACGGGTGTTACACCCAGCGAGACTTCGCCACCTTTGGTGAACTTGCAGGCATTGCTGAGGAGATTGAGCAATATCTGCCGCAGGCGCAGGGGATCGACGAGGAGCGGGGCGATATCGGGCGGGCATTCAACGATGAGGCGATTTTTGTTCTGTTCCGCCAACCCACGCGCGGTGCCGACGACCTCGTCGATCAGCGGGAGGATCTTCACCGTTTCCAGATTAAGATCCAGTTTTCCTGCCTCGATCTTCGACAAGTCGAGAACCTGATTGATGAGGTCGAGGAGATGCTTGCCGGCGCGATGAACACGGCGGAGTGGCTCGGCGGCCTTTTCCGTCCCAAAGCGCGGCGCATGGGTGACCATCATATCGGTCAACCCGATGATCGCATTCAATGGCGTGCGCAGTTCGTGGCTCATGTTGGCGAGGAAACTCGACTTAGTACGACTCATTGCTTCCGCTTGGTCACGCGCGGTGGTGAGCGTTTCCTCGTAACGTTTGCGTTCGGTGATGTCGCTGTAGATGATCACTGTTCCACCACCCGGCAGTGGGTTGTGGCGGATTTCAAGGACTTTGCCGTCGGGGCGCGTCCGCTCGAAGATAAATTGTTCGTCGACGGAGGCCGTCAAGCGTCGCACCTCGGATTCAGCGTCGACAGCGCCGTACTCGCCCCGCTCGGCAAGGTGACGAATGAATTCGGCAAAATGCGGTTTGCTGTTTAAGAAGGATTCCGGCAGTTCCAGCAGCGCCAAGAACTGACGATTCCACGCAGTCAGCTTTAGGCTGCTGTCAAACATCACGACGGCATGAGCCATGTTATCCAAAGTGACGCGAAGCTCGGTTCCGCGCCGATGGAGTGCGGCGGTGCGCTCATCGACAACCTTTTCGAGTTGTGCAGCGGCCTGTTCACGTTCCGCCAAAAGCTGATCAAGCGCGATGGCATTGTCGCGAAACACCTCGACGGCGTGTGCCATTTCGGCGATCTCGTCGCGGCCACCGGTGGGGATCGTGATGTTGCGCCGGCCGCCGACGAGGGCGCGCATGCCATCCGACAGCATAGTCAGACGCGCCACCACATTGCGGCCGACGTAGAGCCATCCGATCAGCGCCGAGCTGATCAGGCTGAGCGCGACGACGGCGAGCAGCCATGAGCGGCCGGACTTTTGGACAGATTGCGTATTTTTCGTTGCGGTTGCGATTCTCTCTTTCGATTCGGCCACCAAGACGGCCACGGCATCGCTCAATTTGACGGAGAGGTCGGTGTTCTCCGCCGTGAGCCGGCGTCCCTCCGCGGCGGTTTCCAACTCGACCTGTCGCGCGGAAACGATACTGGTATTTCCCATCGCGCTGGTCCGCAAGCGGCTGAGCGGAACGATCAGCTCAAACGAGACGTCAGGGTCCAGGCCCGAAACGAGGCCATCGATATTGCGGACCGAGCGCTCGATTGGATCCCTAAGCGTATCGAGATCGGCCTGTGTGGCGGCATCGGATGCGCGGACAAGAGCCTCGAACCCAATCGCAACCTCCTGCTGAATCTGTTCAAGCGGTGTGAGGTTGCCGATCGCCGTGTTCAAGCGGTCGAAGGCCGCGAGCTTCGCCTCAGGAGCGCTTTTTGGGTCATCGAGAGCGCGCTGCAGAGCGGCGATATGACCCTTCAATTCGTTGAATTTCGGAGTCCAGAGCAAGCGGAACTGGTTGTAGGCATCGTAGGTGTTGTGAATCGCTGCCGACTTGCGATCCGTGGCGGCGATCCGAGCCTGCACCGCCGACTTCAAGCTATTGAGATTGGACGTGACGACACGGAAAATGACTCCGATTTGTATCAGCTTGTCGGCGGTCAGTCCCTGGTGCGGCAGTTCGGACAGCTGACGCCCGGCCTCCTTGACTTCCCGGTCGAGCACCGAGGCAACGGCCGTGAAGTCCTCGGAATTCGCAGCGCCAAGCAGAACGGGTCCGGCAGCGACGATGCGGTCGGCACGCTGCGCCAGTTCCAAAGCTGCAATCGCGGGAGGAACCGACTTCTCCGTGACCTGTTGGAGTGACTGGCCGATGGCATAGAAGGCGTAATTTCCAACCACCGCGGCGACCACGGCAAAGCCACTGATCGCGATAAACGACAGCAGCAGCCGTTCGCGCAGGCCATGCCCGATCCTTACCGCTTTTAATTCATTCGCTATCTTCATACTCACCTGTCAGCCGGAAGCGCTGCGCTGGCAATGGTCGAGACTTTCGCGAAAACGACCGATCAATTCGTTGGAACCAGCGACTCCGGAATGCTGATGCCAATCTCGCGGTAGTAGCGGATCGCGCCGGGATGGAACGGCATGAAGGTATCTTTTGTCACGTTCTGCGGGAGGGTGTCGCTTGCTGCTGAGGTAGCTTTCACAAGACGCGGCTGGTTTTCAAAAACTGCTTTGACCAGTTGGTAGACCAGATCGTCGGGAAGATCGGCTCGCCCGATTGCAAAATTATACACCCCGAAGGTGTCATAGTCCTTGTCCAAAGAGTTATAGGTTCCAGCGGCGATCTTGGAAACGCTGAACTCTGGTACAGCCTTACGAATAGTGGCAATTTGTTCGGGAGAGGGACGGATGAAAGCGACCGACTCTTTCGCCTCTATGTCCTGGACTGCTGGCATGGGCGCTCCGGTGAGCGTCATGATTGCGTCGTATTGGCCGGCAGAAAGTTCGCCTGCCATATCTGCGAATGATCCATTGCTAATCTGCGCGGAAATTCCGAGAATCTTCATTATGCCCGGTATATAAGTGCCGCCTGTGCCTGCTTTCGGTCCGACGCCTACGTGTTTGTTGTTGAGCTGTTCAAGGCTATTGACGCCCGATCGCAGCAATACGACTGCTTGAAATGGCGTATCGTACATTGGAAACAGCGCGCGCATATTCCGAAACTGCTTGCCGCTGGTCCAATCGCCGGCGCCGTTCCAACCCTGCAGGCCGACCCCCATCGTTATTAGGCCGAACTCCGCCCCGCCGCTATCGACGAGCTTCACATTGTGGACAGGACCTTGAGTCGGCAAAGGATTGACTGCAATGCCAAGCTTCTCCGTTAGAATCTTCGCCAGTTCGTCGCCGTAGATGTAATACACCCCGCCTGGCGAAGCCGTCCCCAAGGTGAGAGACTTTGGCCAATCGGGGTTGGCGGCCAGGACGCTGGTTGATGTTCCGATAACGAGCAGGCAAGCGGCCAACATCGAACCCATAAGTCTAAACATCGGTCTCTCCTCCCATTCAGGATGCTCGCTTTTTGCAGCGTGCCAATGCTTTAAACGCGGGGCTGGCAGCCGCCGTGATACGAAAGAACATCGAGTGTCGAGAAGGATTTCGTGCAAACCGATGGCACCAGCCTGCCGCGCAATGAGATCGACGACTTCGGTTACGTCGCCGATTTTTGGGCAGCTCTCGGGCAAGCAAAGCGCTTGACCGTGCGAAAAACCTACACGCCATAAGTGCTATTGTCGATGCGCACGTGCGATATTGGACGTCGCGTGCTCCGGTCATCTTACGGACGCCGGGTGACGAAAAACGTCTCGAGAGCGCGCGCCTCTTTGGTTTCAATATTGTGCGGACCGTCGATAACGAAATCGGCGCCCAATATTTTCGCCGTCGTGGCGGACGCTAGGACCCGGTTCGGCTGGCCCGCGGTTTCGACACGCGCCGCCATGTTGACCGTGTCTCCCCATACGTCATAGACGAACTTGCGCGTGCCGATGACCCCGGCCATGACCGGGCCGGAATGCAATCCGATCCGGATCGGGAATGGCACCGGCAGCCGCGATTGCAGTCGCCCAGCCGCGGCGATCATGTCGAGCGCCAGCTTCGCCGCGATGCGGCCATGGCCGGAACGCGGCGTCGGGACGCCGGCGACCGCCATGTAGTTGTCGCCGATCGTCTTGATTTTTTCGACTCCGACATCCTCGGCAAGCCGGTCAAATTCGCTGAACAGATGATTCAGGCAGCCGACGATCTCGTAGGCCTTCATACGCGCCGTGATCTTCCCGAAGCCGACCACGTCCGCGAAAATGACGGTGGCATCCTCGAAGTGGTCAGCGATATTGTTATCTCCGTTTCGAAGACGTGCCGCGATTTCAGGAGGGAACAAGTTTCTCAGCAGGCTGTCGGAATCCTTCTTCGCCTGTTCCATCTTGCCCACGTATTCGGATTGCAACGCCCGCAGCGACTGCTGCCGCAACGCCGCGCCGATCCGGGCGCGCAGGATGGTCGGGTTGAACGGCTTCGGCAGGTAATCGTCGGCGCCCAGTTCAATGCACTTCGATACCTTTTCAGTATCGCTGTCCGCGCTGATCATCACGACGGGAATGTCTCTGGTATCCGGATTGCCCTTGATGATCTTGAGAACCTCGTCGCCATTGAGATCGGGCATCATCATGTCGAGGAGCACGAGACTGAATTTTTCCTTGTCCAGCAGCGCGATCGCCTCGTTGCCGCCGGACGCGCTGGCGATCCGCTCATGACCGTCGGATTCCAGAAGTAATTGTAGCGTATAGCGGTTGTCCTCGTTGTCATCGACGATGAGGATGCCTGGAAGCTCCGAATTCATGATGGCCCTGAGTGCCACGTTCTAACTGGCAAAATTCTTCGCCCAGTAATTTGACGGAAACGCCTTATCACGCCCATCACAGACTACATTATTGTTAGCGCTTATTCGAGCGGCTTGGAAAACGGCCTCACGGCGGCCGGAACGTCCGCATGCCGTCTGCCGAGACCGACGGGCCGAAAGCTCTCGTTGAGCAAGCCTTGGCGAACTTGGTTCATGACAGACAGGAATAGCTCCGATTTTGCTGCGGCGCATGAGTCCGGTTATCCGCGCGTCGCTGGAGCCGATACGCGTGTTTTAGGCGGCAAACATTGCTTAGAGCATTACTTAGGCGAGGGCTTCGACCGAACCAGACGCATAAGTGCCTTAGAATACTATTCAAAATGTTGAGGAAAAATGGTGGGCGCACAAGAAGTACGATGGAGTAGTTGGATCAATCGCTTAGGCGACGGTGCGGGCGTTTGGGGGCCATTGAAAGCGTTACGGGATTTTCGTGCTTCCCGGAACCCGCCGCGCGCTGAATCGCTTGAAATACGCACTGCGACGGTAAGGGCGCCGAGAATACTGCTGACACCGGCCGTCTTTGATTTTGATTGGGCTCGGACAATCTCAAAAAAGACCACTCTTCGGTTTGCGCGGTTCCTGCCCGAAGGTCCCCTGCCGCCGGTGAGGGAGGTACTCCTAGCCAATTCCTGTCTCAAAATTGTATTTGCGGCTTCGAAGGTCAAACGCGCGCTTTCCGCCCTCCATCAAGTGAGTAATTGCATCGCGAACGTCGCCGGTCTCGATGGCTCCATCGACGTCGACTTGGATTCGAGCCCCTACACGAGAACCCGGTACGTAGTCGCCCGACTTTAATGCGATGACCTTATCAGCGTCGCCATTTACAACGATATTTGGATTATGCGTCGCGAAAAGCAGCTGCCGTCCACTCTTTGAGGTACGAATCTGAGCGACGATCTCCATAATAATTCGATTGTCCAGATCATCTTCAGGCTGATCGATAATCAGCGTTCCCGCCGACTGACTGAGCAAAAGCTCAAGTAACGCGGAGGCCTGCTGTCCGGGAGAAGCCTTTTCAAACTCTACATCATGCCCCTGGTCGATATATGTCATGACAATATAATCACGGGGTACGGCCGCGAAAATATCAGAGAGCGCACTGTCGTCGAGGTTTTGATAGGTACGCTGAGATTGCTGCCTAGTAAGAGCAGTTTGTGTGAAGAAGAGTTTTCGAATGTTCGCCACCTGCTCGTCGCTCGGTTCGGCTGGAGAACCGGCCAAAATCTTTGCTTTATAAAGTTCGAGTATTGAGCGCTTGATGCTAGTCCACGAGGGATTGGCATCAATCCGGGAAAGCTCAGAGACCCATTCTTGACATTTGGAATCTAAATCTTGGACTCTCGCGCCCGATAATAGTTTTATGAGCGCCTCCGCATATTCGCGCGGTCGTGGATCGCGTTTAAATTTGGCCTTGAGCAGCCGACTCTGCTCCGTCTCAACCTTGTGAGCCGCTTCACTCAATACACGGGTACGCTCAGCTAGCAATCGGTCA
>Ga0210383_10005371_pt1 | contig 11257 bp, 7 predicted proteins | sample IncBWC14OmetaG_FD_160072 | JGI IMG/M metagenome (GOLD analysis project Ga0210383, IMG submission 160072) | Forest soil microbial communities from Barre Woods Harvard Forest LTER site, Petersham, Massachusetts, United States - Inc-BW-C-14-O ...
ATGACCATTTCACTTCTAGGAGCACAGCAGGTTGCCTACATCGTACACAGAAAACTTTTGGTCCAGCCACGACGGGCTTCGGCTCTATGCGCGAACCTACGCCGGCCCGCGCACCTCAGGCGCGACCGTACTCTGCCTGCACGGCTTGACGCGCAACAGCCGCGACTTCGAAGATCTTGCGCCGCACCTGCAGCAACGCGCCCGAGTCATTGTTCCGGACGTGCGCGGTCGGGGGCGCTCCGCGCGAGATCCCAACCCGCAGAACTATCAGCCGGCAGTCTACCTTCAAGACATCATCACTCTGCTGGACACCGTTGCCGCACCGAGGGTGACGGTGATCGGTACGTCGATGGGCGGCCTGTTGGCCATGATGATGGCTGCAGGTCATCGAGACCGCGTCGCCGCAATCGTGTTGAATGACATGGGACCGGAAGTCGATCCTGTCGGCCTCGAGCGTATCAAGGGTTATGCCGGACGGCTGCCGCCGCCCAAGAATTGGGAAGACGCCGTCGCCCAGACCAAAACCATGTTCGGCAACGCCTGGCCGAATCTTTCTGCGCAGCGATGGTCAGCGCTCGCGCGCCGCGGCTATCGGGAAGATGGAGACGGCGCGGTCACTGTTGACGCCGATCCGATGATCGGCGAAATGCTGCGAGCGGCGCCCGCCGCAACCGCGACTCTGTGGCCTTTCTGGAAGGCATTGCGCGGCATACCAATGCTGGCCATCCGCGGCGCGCAATCCGACATCTTGAGCGCGGCCACGTTCGCCAAAATGAAAGCGGAGAACCCCGAACTCGTTCAGCTCGAAGTGCCGCACCGCGGGCATGCACCCTTGCTGGATGAGCCGGAATGCATCGCGGCGATCGACGCTTTCCTTTCACCAGCGGCGTGACCAGAGCGCCGCTTCGAACCCTAATCGCGACGGCGGCGGGTCGCTACTTGCGCCACAGCGTGGGCGTAAACAGAACCAGGATGGTAAACACCTCCAGCCGGCCCAGGAGCATCGCCGCGGAGCAAACCCAGGTTTGGAACTCGTTCAGCACGCCATAGTTGCTGCCCGGCCCCACCAAACCCAAGCCGGGACCCGCGTTATTGATGCAGGCGATGATGGCCGAAAAGGACGTAATGAAATCCAAACCGCTCGCCAGCTGTAGGAAGATCAACGTCACGATGCTCATGAAATACAGGAACACGAAGGCCAGCACCGCGAACACCACGCGATTCGCAATCACCGTGCCGCCGACCTTTAGTGGCCGCACCATGTTGGGGTGCACCAGCTGATTCAATTCACGATGTGCCTGCTTGGCGAGCACCAGCGTGCGGATCATTTTGATGCCGCCGCCGGTAGATCCCGAACTCGCGACGAGGCAGCTCAAGAACATCATCCACATGGGCGCGAATATCGGCCAGCGCGAATAGTCCTGCGTGTGCAAGCCGCTGTCGGTGGCGATCGAAACGACATTGAAAATGGTGTTGCGCAGGGCCGAGGGATAGTCGGGGTAGGTGCCCTTGTAGAACAAGAAAAGCGACACGCCGATGCAGCTGCCGGTCAGCACACCCAAAATTGCCTTCGCTTCGGCATCGCGGAAGTACGCGGTGACCCCGCGCTGGCTCCATGCCAGAAAGTGGGTGGCGAAATTGAGCGCGGCCAAAATCGAAAAGGCGGTCATCACCATCTCGATGGGCAGAGAATTGAAATGGCCGATGCTGGCGTCATACGTCGAGAAGCCGCCGAGCGACAGCGCGGAAAAGCCGTGGCACACGGCGTCGAACCAGTTCATTCCCGCAAATCTCAACGAGACGATGCAGACAGCCGTCAGTCCGGTGTAGACCGCCCACAGCAGCTTTGCGGTCTGCCCTATGCGCGGCGTGAGCTTGCTGTCTTTCATCGGTCCGGGCATTTCGGCCCGGTAAATTTGCATACCGCCGACGCCGAGCAGGGGCAGGATCGCCACCGCCAAGACGATGATGCCCATGCCACCCAGCCAGCTCAAAAGATGGCGCCACAGGTTGATGGATCTCGGCAGGAATTCGAGTCCGGACAAAACCGTACCGCCCGTGGTGGTCAACCCGGAGGCGGCCTCGAAGTAGGCGTCGGTGAAATTGATGGGCAGGTAGTTCCACAGCGGAAAGCCGGCCACTGCCGGCAACACCACCCAGGTGAGCGCGACCAGCATCAATTCATCGCGGGTTTTCAACTCGCGCTTGAAGCGTCGCGTGGCGAGCCACAGCAGCGCGCCGAGAACAAAAGTCGCCAGGGCGGAAATGATGAAGGAACGCAACGCTTCATCCAGCCCCCAGATGGCCAAAATCAAAGGCGCCAGCATGGTCGCCGCAAACACCATCATGACGAGGGCAAATACGTGAGCGACCGGCAGTAAAATGTCTTTCACAAAAAGGAGGCGGAGCCTTGGAATAGCTTTTCGACCGCTTCGATGTGGCGGCGGTCGGTCAGGAACAGAATCAAGTGATCATCGGGCTGCACGGTGGTGTCGTGGTGCGCGATGATGACCTCATCGCCTCGAACCACCGCGCCCAGCGTCGTGCCCTCGGGCAGCGAGATATCCTCGATGCGGCGGCCGATCACCTTGGAGCTGTCGGCATCGCCATGCACCACCACTTCAAGCGCTTCGGCCGCGCCGCGGCGCAGCGAATGCACACGTACCACGTCGCCGCGCCGCACGTGGGCGAGCAGCGATCCGATCGTGACGGTCTGCGGCGATATCGCGACATCGATGGAGCCGCTTTCGATCAGTTCCGCATACGAGGGCTTGTTGATCAACGCCATGACCTTGTGCGCGCCCAAGCGTTTGGCGAGCATGGCCGATAAGATATTCGCTTCCTCGGAATTCGTCAGCGCGGCAAAAATATCCGCGCTGTCGATGTTCTCCTCGAGAAGCAGTTCCTCATCAGCCGCATCGCCGTGCAGCACCGTTGTGTTTTTAAGCTGCTCGGACACGCGGCGCGCGCGCTTGCTGTCGCGCTCGATGAGCTTGACCTGGTTCTTGCCCTCCAGTTCGATGGCGAGCCGTAAGCCGATGTTGCCGCCGCCCGCGATCACGACGCGCCGCGCGGGCGCTTCCTCGCGGCGCAATTCCTTCATCACTACGCGAATGTTTTCGCGGGCGGCAAGGAAAAATACCTCATCGCCGTCTTCGATGACCGTGGTGCCTTCCGGTTTGACGCTCTTGCCCGCGCGATAGATGGCCGCGACGCGCGCGTCTGCCGAGGGAATATGTTTGCGCAAGGTGCTCAAGGTTTGACCCACGAGCGGGCCGCCCTGCAGCGCGCGTATGCCGACCAGGCGCACCCGGCCATCGGCGAAATCCAGCACCTGAAGCGCACCGGGATAGCGGATCAGGCGGGCCACATATTCCGTCACCAATTGTTCCGGACTGATCCAGACGTCCACAGCAACGCCATTCTCGCCGAACAGCCGGTCTCGTTCGGTGTAATCGGCGGAGCGCACGCGCGCAATTTTCTTCGGCGTGCGATACAAGGTCCAGGCGATCTGGCAAGCCAGCATGTTGACTTCGTCGCTGTTGGTCAGCGCCACGAGAATATCGGTGGTGGCAATGCCGGCGGCTTCGAGAATGCGCGGGCTCGAGCCATTGCCGTTGACGGTGCGGATATCCAGGCGGTCCTGAAGATCCCGCAAAATCTCCTCGTTGTGGTCGACGACGGTCACATCGTTCGCTTCCTCGCGAGAGAGGTGATACGCGGCCGTGCGGCCCACTTGTCCGGCACCCAAAATTATGATTTTCACTGCCAGGAGCCTGTCAAAGTATTCCCATTACTCTACACGACCTCGAGATTGGCGTATGACAGCATCAGCCACTTGGTGCCCTGCCTCTCGAAATTGACCTGAATGCGGGCGTGGGGCCCATTGCCCTCGAAATTCAAAACAACCCCGTCGCCGAACTTGGAATGCCGGACACGGCTGCCCATGCGCATCCCCGCGGCGGGGGTCTCATCCAGCGTGCTGCTGCGCTTGGCGAACACCGGACGGGAGACCTGCAATCGCGGCCGGATCTCTTCAATGAGGTCCGGCGGAAATTCGCCGATAAAGCGCGACGGCTGGCCATAGGCATCGACGCCATACAGCCGGCGCTGTTCCGCATAGGTGATATAGAGATGGCGCATGGCGCGCGTGGCGCCGACGTAGCAAAGCCGGCGCTCTTCCTCCAACCCGGCGAGATCGGCCACCGAGCGCTGATGCGGAAACAGTCCGTCCTCCATGCCGGCGAGAAACACCACCGGAAATTCCAGTCCTTTGGCCGAGTGCAGGGTCATCATCTGCACACAGTCATCGTATGGGTCTGCCTGACCCTCGCCGGACTCGAGCACCGCGTGTGCGAGAAAGGACTCGAGCGGCGAGAGCTCGGCTTCTGCCTCGGTTTCCGGCGAGAAGCCGCGAGCCGCGCTGACGAGCTCCAGCAGGTTCTCGATCCGGCCCTCGCCGCGTTCGCCCTTTTCCTTCTTATAGTGTTCGATGAGCCCGCCCATCTGAATGACATGATCGACCTGCTCGTGAAGCTCCAGACCGTTGACTTCGCGCGCGAGTTTGTCGATCAGATCGATGAAGGACTGCAATGCCTGCGCTGCGCGTTGCGGCAGCGCGCCTTGCACGCACGCCATGGCGCTGTTCCACAACGAGGTTGCATTCGCGCGCGCGCCGTCGCGCACCTGATCCATGGTCTTGGCGCCGATGCCCCGCACCGGCAGATTGACCACGCGCTCAAAAGACGTGTCGTCGGCGCGGCTGGCGATGAGCCGCAGATACGCGAGGGCATCCTTGATTTCGGCGCGCTCAAAGAAGCGCAAACCTCCATACACCCGGTAGGGCATGCGCGCATTCAGAAACGCTTCTTCGAAGACGCGTGACTGGGCATTGGATCGATACAGCACCGCGACCTCGCGCCGGGCGCCGCCGCGTGCCACCCATTCGCGAATGCGGTTGACCACGAAATCCGCCTCGTCGCGCTCGTTGAAGGCGGCGTAGAGCTTGACTCGCTCGCCATCCTCACCGCTGGTCCACAGCGTCTTGCCAAGCCGGCCGGCATTGTTGGCAATCAGCGCGTTGGCGGCCTTCAAAATCGTTCCCGTGGATCGGTAGTTTTGCTCCAGCTTGTAGAGCACTGCCTGGGGGAAATCGCGGCGGAATTGGTTCAGGTTCTCGACGCGCGCGCCGCGCCAGCGATAGATCGAATTGTGAGTGACGACGCCGCCCGCGATGAAGTTATGCGTGCGCTCGACGTTGATGTCATAAACCTGGGCATCGCAGGTCTCGTACTCGATGCGCTCCACCACGTCGAACCGGCCGGAATCAACCGCCATGACCATGCCGCTGCGGATGCTAGCCGCCGTAATGAAGGGCAATGACTTCTCGAGCATGTGCCCTTGAAGTACGTAGCGGCCGTCCAGCCGCTCGCGGATGGCGCGGGCGATCGACATCAGTTCGCCGAAGTCGGCGCGCACGGTCTCGAAGCGCCAACTCGGGCCATGCGCCTTTGCGGCACGCACGCTGAGACCCATGGCTTCAAGGACGGCGCGGTCCTTGGGCGAAACGCCTACCACCGAAATACGGTGCATCGGTGTGCCGCCGCGCTGGTCGCCGCACAGCGTGATGACGATGTTGCGGCGCTTGGAATTGCGGCCCTGCGGCTGGTGGTGCGGCCGGTCGATGTCGAGGCCTACTTCTTCCAGCAGCCGTTCGGCGGATACCAGCGTGATCGGCAGGCCGAAGCGCAGCGACGTCACCACCTCGTCGATGCGCGCCTCGTTCTCGCTGGTGTGGGTGCGGATGATCCACAGCGCATCGGCATGCTCCTGGAGGGCGCGTTGCTTGAAGCCCACCATGGGCCGCGCCTGGCCCTCCGTGTATACCTGCGAGGTGCCGAGCCGGTAGCCGAGGCCTTCCTTGTGCATGAGGTACAAAAAATACGTCTGGGGAGTCTCGCCGAGGACGTAGCCGGCGAAGTGCACGTGCTCGGGCGTGCTTTTGACGACAGCGCCGGAGCGCAGATGCACGCACACGAGCTGTCCCTGGCGGCGCTTCGCGAAGCACTCGGTCACGCGGGCCGGACGCAGATCACCGCTGCCGTAGTTCGACAGCACGGAATCGCCGGGGACGATCGACTCGATGGCGCGCTTGGCGCCGTCGGCCATTGTCACCTGAGTCCCGGCAGCGAGACACTGATCGTCATCACCCACCACGAACGGCTTGCCGCCCTGGGCCGTCAGCAGCATCAGCCACTTGTACTGAATGGCATTGGTATCTTGGAACTCGTCCACCAGCACATGTTGGAAGCGCGTCCGGTAATGCTGCAGCAATGCTGGGTTGTCGCGCCAGAGCTCGTATGCGCGCAGCAGCAGTTCCGCGAAATCCACGACCCCCGCTCTCTGGCAGGCTTCTTCATACGCCTGATAAATCTTGATCAATTGGCGCCGGGTCGGGTCACCGTCATCCTTGATGTGCTTTGGCCTGTGGCCTTCGTCCTTCTGGGCATTGATGAACCAGAGGATTTCGCGCGGAATCCAGCGGGTCTCGTCAAGATCGAGCGCCTTCAGCACTTTGCGCAGCACGCGCGCCTGATCCTCGGAATCCAAAATCTGAAAGCTCTGCGGCAATCCGACTTCGCGCCAATGGATGCGCAGCAGCCGGTGCGCCAAGCCGTGAAAGGTCCCCAGCCACATGGCGCCGCTCGGCACACCCAACAGGGTTTCGATGCGGCTGCGCATTTCGGCCGCAGCTTTGTTGGTAAAGGTGACGGCCAGGATGCTGTTGGGCGATGCCCCCTCAACTTGGATCAGCCACGCGACCCGGTGGACCAATACCCGCGTCTTGCCGCTGCCGGCGCCCGCGAGTACCAGCGCTGACCCTAAGGGCGAGGCGACCGCTTGCCGCTGGTCCTCGTTGAGGCCGTCGAGAAGGTGTGAAACATCCATAAGGGCGCGGATTGTACTGCACGTCCGCCCCAAGCAACCGCTTGCGTTTTAAGAGATTTTCGGGCTGCTTTCTTCAGCAAATTCAATCAGGGCGAGCACCAGGGAAAGTACCACCGGCCCGGCAATGACGCCGATGGCCCCGAAGGCCGGGATCCCGCCCAAGACGCCGACAAATACGGCCAGGGCGGATATTCGTGCCCGGCCGGAGATGAGTACGGGCCGCACGACATTGTCCAGACCGCTCAAGCCCGCACCCCACACCAACAAAAATATGCCCCAGCCCCAGTGCTTTTCGAAGAACAGCCAGATCACGGCGGGTATCCAAACGAAAGCCGAGCCGCCCACCGGCAGCAAGGACAGCAGGGCCGCCAGCACGCCGAACACCACCGGCGAGGGCAGCCCGACGATGGCAAAGCCGATGGCAATGAACAGTCCTTGCAGCAATGCGGTCACCGTGGTGCCGTACACGATCGCGCGGGTGACTGCGCTCAGTTGAGTGAACAGCCGTTCCTTGCGGTCTTCCGGCATGGGGATCAGCCGCCTGCCCCGCGCGATCATGGCATCGCCGTCGCGCAGAAAGAAAAACAAGAGGAACAGCATGATGGCGAATGCCAGCAGTGATCCGAGCGCGCCCAGGAAGAACGAGCCGCCCCAACTCGCGGCGCGCTGCATCACCTCGCGCGTTCCGGAAACCAGCCAGGATTGCACCTGCTCCGCCGAAATATCAGCGTGCGCCTGCAGCCAGGCATTGATCCGCGCGATCCAAGGAAACTGCTGCAGATCCGAGAACGACTTGATATCCATGTCGGTCGCCGATTTTTGGAGTTGCTTGAGCAACACGGAAATTTGCGACACAAATTCGGCCGAGATCGCGCTCAGAGGCAGCAAGATGACGATCGGCGCGAGAACAGTGAGCGCTCCGGCGGCAATCGAGCTGCCCTTGAAGCGGCGCCGCAGGCGCAGGTTGACCGGAAACAGCAGGAAGGCGAGAAATGCCGCCCAGGTCATGGGCAACGCAAACGTCTTGAAAATCAGCAGCAGCGCATACCCTAGAACGGCGGCGACCGCGAGCGTAAATACCCGGGAATAAAAACTAGGTGTGGCGGGCATGAGAACATCCTAACATTCAGTGTGCCACCCAGGAGCGAGACATTAACAGCAACACGCGACGCAAATACACCGCGGCAGGCATGGTCTGCGCGCTCGCCGGCCTGTGCGCCGGCGTCGCCATGAGCGCCGGCACGAGCACAGCGCCGACGATTGCGCCCTACGGGTCCTGGGCCTCGCCCTTGAGCGCGGAAGTCCTCGCTGCGGCAGGAATCGCCTTCGGTGACCTGCGCAGCGCCGATGGGCGCCTGTACTGGACGGAGAACGTCCCGGCGCGCGGCGGCGCGATCTCATTGTTCAGTCTTGCCGGCGGAGCCGCCGCGCAAGTGACGCCGGACGATGCGAACGTGCGCACGCGCGTGCATGAATATGGCGGCGCTCCTTTTGTCGTGGACGGCGACACGGTGTACTACAGTCAGTATGCGGATCAGCGTCTGTATGCGCTCAGGCGCGGGGGCGACCCGACGCCGGTCACACCTCCCAAGTATCGTTACGCCGACTGCATTGCGCTGCCGGCGGCACGGAACGCATCTCCCGCGCTCGTCTGCGTGCGCGAGGATCACACGGATCCCGCACACGTCCGCAATACACTCGTGCGCCTGCCGATGCCGATTACGGGCGCCGGCGAGGTGCTGTTCGACGGCAGCGATTTTGTTTCCTACCCGCGCTTGAGTCCCGACGGCCGGCGGCTGGCGTTCATCGCTTGGAATCATCCCAACATGCCCTGGGATGGCACAGAGTTACATGTCGCCGATTTGACCGCACAAGGGCTGACGGCAGCAAAGATCATCGCCGGCGGTGCCGCCGAGTCGGTGCAAGAGCCGCAGTGGGACAGCGATGGCACGTTGTATTTCATTTCCGATCGCAGCGGCTTCTGGAATCTATACGCGCAGCGGGCCGACGGTGTTCGGGCGGTATGGCCGCGGGCTGCGGAGTTCGCCGGGCCTCTATGGTCGTTTGGCCAGTCAAACTATGTGTTGTTCGGCGATGGCCGAGCCGTGGTGAGCTTCAGGGACCGCGGCATCTCACATCTCGCGGTGCTCGATCTGAAGGCCGGCACCGGCCGCGAGCTGAATCTGCCCTATGTCGAATTCTCGCATTTGACCAAAATTGATTCGCAGCACATCGCGGCTGTCGCCGGCGCTTCGAAGTCGCCTCTATCCATCGTGAATATCGATATCGCAAACGCCGAAGTCACGACCTTGCGCACGGCCGGCAAGTTTCCCTTGAACGCCGACGCCATATCGGTCGGCGCCCCAATCGACTTTCCGAGTGCCCACGGACGTACCGCGCACGCCTTTTATTACGCGCCCACCAATCCAGGCTACTTGGGCCCGGCAGGCGCTTTGCCGCCGCTGTTGGCGTTCGTGCACGGCGGTCCCACCGCTCAGTCTTCGCCGTCGCTGCGCTCCGGCGTGCAGTACTGGACCAGCCGCGGCTTCGCCGTCGTGGATGTGAATTATGGAGGTAGCTCCGGTTATGGCCGTGCCTATCGCCAAGAGCTGAACGGCAATTGGGGCGTGGTGGACGCCGAGGACGTGATCGCCGCGGTTCGCTTTCTGGTCGACACGAAGCGCGCCGACCCCAAGCGCACCGCCATCAGCGGCGGCAGTGCGGGCGGCTACACCGTGCTGGTCGCCTTGAGCACCAGCGATGTGTTTCGCGCCGGCGCGGATCACTTCGGCGTGTCCGACATGACCGCGCTTGCGCGCGACACTCATAAATTCGAGAGCCGATACATCGATTCGCTGATCGGACCTTTACCTGCGGCGCAAGCGCTGTACGACAGTCGTTCGCCCTTGAATCACCTCAATGGATTCAAGGTCCCGGTGCTGGTCCTACAGGGCGCTGACGACCCGGTGGTTCCGCCGAATCAATCGCAACGCATCGTCGACGCGCTGCGCGCGCGCCACGTGCCGGTCGCTTATGTGCTTTATCCGGGCGAGGGCCATGGCTTTCGCAAACCCGAGAACATCATCAATTCATTGCAGGCTGAGTTGTCGTTCTACGGGCAAGTCTTTGGGTTCAAGCCCCCGGATCAGCTGCCGCCGCTCATCATCGAAGGCTTGGCACCCGCGTCCTGAGGGATGGCACCGGGTGCGTAGGGCACGCGTCGTCCCAGGAGCCATGCTTCGACCATGGCATTGACCATCTCGGGTGCTTCCTGCTGCACCCAATGAGAGACATTGGGCAGGTAGCGTAGCGTCAGATTGCTGACATGGTCCTCCGTGCCATAGGTCAGCTCCTTGCCGAGCGCGGCGTCGACCTCGCCCCAGATCATGAGCGTGGGCGTATCGATTCGAATGATGCCTCGGCGGCGGGTGCGACGCAGTCCGCGGATCAATGCCCGATAGTAGTTGAGCATGGCAGTGAGCGCGCCTGGTGCGGCCGCGGCTTCCCGGTAGACGCGCAGCACCTCGTCGGGAAAGCGGCTCTTGTCCACGGCCATGTCGCGGAACACGCGTCCGATGGCCTCGTATCCCTTACGCGCGAGTCCCCACTCCGGAATGAAAGGCAACTGGAAGAAAAATACATACCAGGACTTCGCCAGTTGCCGGCGCGTGCGCCAGCCCTTCTCCATCAAAGCCGGATGCGGAACATTCATGATGATGAGCTTTGATATCGGCAGCCGGCCAAACATGGCGTAGTACCACGCAATGACCGCGCCCCAATCATGTCCCACGAGCACGACGTCCTTCGCGCCCGCTGCCTCGATCAAGGCCGCCACGTCTGCTTCGAGGTTCTCCAACGCATAGGCTGCAACGCCCAAGGGGCGCGAGGTGCCTCCATACCCGCGCAGGTCCGGTGCCCATACGCGATAGCCGAGTTGCGCCAGCAGGGGCATCTGGTGTCGCCAGGAAAACGAGGACTCGGGAAAACCGTGCAGGCAAAGCGCGAGCCGATTTCCGGATCCGGCGGTCGCGACCTGGAAGTCGAGGCCGTTGGCGCGAATCGTCTGATAGCGGATGTCGTCCATGCGTGTGTAATTGCCCGGTTCTTGCTATGTTTGATGCAAATTACTAGAAACGGAGAGCAAAACCCATGAATCGTTCAATGCGCCGCCGGCGACCCGGGCGCACGCGCGCATCGATGCTTCTGGTATCGCCCATTCTTCTGATTTCGCTTATTTTCGCATTGCCGGCGTTCGCGGAAGTCTACGACGTTGTGCTCGACGGCGGGCGCGTGATGGATCCTGAGACGG
>Ga0210383_10005377_pt1 | contig 11251 bp, 11 predicted proteins | sample IncBWC14OmetaG_FD_160072 | JGI IMG/M metagenome (GOLD analysis project Ga0210383, IMG submission 160072) | Forest soil microbial communities from Barre Woods Harvard Forest LTER site, Petersham, Massachusetts, United States - Inc-BW-C-14-O ...
CTGGCCGGCCTCACTCCGCCCGCACCCCGTCCCGCTCCCGCCCCCCACCTGCGCTCGCACCGGCGCTGCCGCACCTGCCTGGCTCTTGTTCTTGCCCACGCTCCGGGTCTTCCCGGGGTTTGATATTTGATATACCATCCACCTTTACCCGCCATTGGTGCGGATTCTGGTAGTTCCGGGATGCGCGGGCACTTGCGGGCGGTTCTAGCCAGGCGAGAGGGGTGGCATGTGGACCTGCAGCTTGACGGCAAGGTCGCTTTCGTCACCGGGGCGAGCAAAGGAATCGGCCGTGCGGTAGCCGAGCAACTCGGTCACGAAGGCGCCGACGTAGTCATGACCGCCCGCACCGCTGAGCCGCTGGAGACAGCCGCGAAGCAGATCGCCGCGACGACCGGTCGCGCGATCGTGGCGATGGCCGGTGACATGAGCGTGCCCGCCGACGTCAACCGCTGCGTTGCCGCCACCCTGGATCGCTTCGGCAGGATCGACATCCTGGTCACCTGCGCCGGCAGTTCCCCCGGAGGCCTGCTGGAGGACCTCACCGAAGAGCAGTGGATGTCCAGCCTGAACCTGAAGATCATGGGCTATGTCAGATCCGTCCGTGCGGTCATCGGCCACATGCGGGAACGGGGCGAGGGCGCGATCGTGCTCGTGGTCGGCAACGACGGTCTCAAGCCCAGCTACTGGGAGATGACCGCGGGAGTGGCGAACGCCGCCGACATCAACTTCGCCTCCTCGGTGGCCGAGCAGTACGGCCGGTACGGCGTGCGCATCAACACCGTCAACCCGGGCCCGGTGAACACCGGCCGGTGGGACACGCTGGAGAAGGCCTTCGCCCGGGACAAGGGCGTCACCCAGGAGCGCGCCCACGAGCTTGCCAACCGCTCCATCCCGTTCGGCCGTATCTGCGAGCCGGAGGAGGTCGCGGCGCTGGTGACCTTCCTGGCCTCGCCCCGGGCCGGTTTCATCAACGGCGCGCACATCCCTATCGACGGGGCCCAGCGCAAGGCGATCATGGATCAGTAGAACCCCTGCCGATGGGCAGACCCACGGCGGGCACAGAACGCAGGAGGGATGGGCCATGGCTCACGCTCAGAGCGCCCAGGGTTCGGCCAGCGCAGCGGGAGCGCGCCCGCTGCAGATTGAGGCCAACGGAATCAACGTGATCTCCGACGCCGAACGGAAAGGCAAGCCGCACGATCTCTTCTGGCCATGGTTCGCGGCGAACGTCTCGGTCCTCGGCCTGAGCTATGGCGCGTTCGTGCTCGGGTTCGGCATCTCGTTCTGGCAGGCGGTCGCGGTCAGCCTGGTCGGGATCATCGTTTCGTTCCTGCTGTGCGGGTTCATCGCGGTGGCGGGCAAGCGCGGGTCGGCGCCGACCATGGTGCTCGGCCGGGCGGCCTTCGGGGTGCGCGGGAACAAGCTGCCCTCGCTGATCTCCTGGCTGCTCACGGTCGGCTGGGAAACCGTGCTGGTCATCCTGGCGACGCTCGCCACCGCGACGGTCTTTCAGCGTCTTGGCTGGGGCGGCGGCAACGGTACCAAGGTCATCGCGCTGATCGTGGTGGTCGCGCTGACCATCTTCGGCGGGGTGATGGGGTTCGACCTGATCATGCGCATGCAGACGGTCATCACGATCGTGACCGGGGTGCTGACCGTCATGTTCTGCATCCTGGTGGCCGACCATATCCACTGGCACACGGTGTCCGCGATCCACGGCGGCGACGCGCAGGCCTTCATCGGCGCCCTGGTGTTCGTGATGACGGGCTTCGGCCTCGGCTGGGTCAATGTCGCCGCCGACTACTCGCGGTACCTGCCCCGGAGGTCCTCGGGTGCGGGCGTGGTCGGCTGGACCACCTTGGGGTCGGCCATCGCGCCGATCTTCCTCGTTATCTTCGGCCTGTTGCTGGCCGGCTCGTCGGCGAGCCTGTCTCATGCGATCGGCCTCGACCCCATCGGCGCCCTGGCAAACCTGCTGCCCACCTGGTTCCTCGTCCCGTTCGTGATCGTGGCCGTGCTCGGCCTGGTCGGCGGCTCCGTGCTGGACATCTACTCGTCTGGGCTGGCGCTGCTCACGCTGGGAGTCCCGGTCCCGCGGTTCGTCGCCGCGCTGATCGACGGCACGGTGATGACCCTCGGCGCGATTTACGTGGTATTCGTAGCGCACAACTTCGTGGTCCAGTTCGAGGGCTTCCTGATCACGCTCGGCGTGCCGATCGCCGCCTGGTGCGGGATCATGCTGGCCGACATCGCCCTGCGCCGCCGGGACTACGCCGAGACCGACCTGTACAACCCGCGGGGCCGGTACGGCGACATCCGGTGGTTCCCGGCCGGAGTGATCGTGGTCAGCACCGTCATCGGATGGGGACTGGTCACCAACAGCAACGCGAGCTGGCTGACCTGGCAGGGATACCTGCTCGGCCCGTTCGGCCTCGGCGGCAAGAGTGGGGCCTGGGCCTTCGCTAACCTCGGTGTTCTGGTGGCGCTGGTGATCGGGTTCGTCGCGACCTGGGCGTTCAGCCGCTCGGCGGTCCACGCGCAGGAGGCGGCGCCACTGGAGCCCGCTGCCGCCCAGGTATGACGGGCGTGACGGTCCCCGCGGCGGGCGGCTCTGGGGAGCCGCCGGCCTGGCTTGCCGTTATCGACATGCAGCGGGTATTCGCCGAGCCGGACAGTCCCTGGCTGGCCCCGCGGTTCGCCGAGATCGTGGGCCCGGTCATGAGCCTGGTCGAGGCATTCCGGCCCAGGGTGACCTTCACCAGGTTCGTGGCTCCAGAGGTCCCGGAGGGAGCGTGGCGCGCGTATTACGCCCAGTGGCCGTTCGCGCTGCAGCCACCTGACGCGCGGATCTATGAGCTCGTGGATGAGTTCGCCGGTGAGCCGGGACCGACGCTGGACACGACTACGTTCGGCAAGTGGGTCCCGGATCTGTCGGCCAAGGTCGGTGGCGGAACGCTTGTGCTGGCCGGTGTCTCGACCGACTGCTGCGTGCTGTCCACCGCCCTGGGGGCCGCCGACGCCGGCACCCCGGTATGGGTCGTTGGGGACGCGTGCGCCGGCGCCGACGACGACGCTCACGCCGCGACGCTGCGGCTTCTTCGGTTGCAGAGCCCACTGATCGAAGTGGTCAGCGTAGCCGAGGTCCTCGCCGGGTCAACCCAGGCGCCCCACCCTCACGCAACCCCAGCTCCGTGATCATGGGGTTGGTGTCGCTGGGACGACATCAATCCCATGATCACCAGCCTGGGTGGGGGGATAGGCGCGGTGGGCTGGCCCGGATCAGGTCCGGGCGCCGGTACATGAGTGGCGGGTTGCCGCGTTATGCCTGAGTTGGATGAGGTGTGGTCGCGGGCGCTGGGGGCGCTCTACGGGCTGGCGATCGGAGACGCGCTCGGTATGCCAACTCAGTCGCTGTCCCGCGCCGAGATTGAGGCACGATACGGAGGGCTGGTCACCACCTTCTGGCCGGGGCCGCCGGACCATCCGCTGGCCGCCGGGCTGCCAGCCGGGACGGTCACCGATGACACCGAGCAGGCGGTGCTGCTCGGCCGGCTCGTCGTCGAGGGCGGCGGAGAGGCCGACCCCGGTGAGCTTGCCGGTCGCCTGCTGGCCTGGGAGGAGTCGATGCGTGACCGCGGGTCGCACGACCTGCTTGGCCCGTCCAGCAGGCGGGCCCTGGCCGCACTGGCGGCGGGAGCCGGCGTCGGCGAGGCGGGCCGGTACGGAGTCACCAACGGGGCCGCCATGCGGGTCACGCCGGTCGGGGTTGCTACCCCCGCATGCGACCTGCGCTTGCTGGTGGACCGGGTGGTTGGCGCCAGCCGGCTGACGCACAATACCGGGATCGCGCTGGCTGGCGCCGCGGCCGTCGCGGCGGCCGTCAGCGCGGGGATCGACGGGAGCGCACTGCCCGGCGCGATCGCGCTCGCGGTGTCCGCCGCGGCGAGCGCCGCCGGGCGCGGGCACTGGGCCGCCGGGGCTGACGTGGGTTCCCGGATCGCCTGGGCGGTCGGCCTGGTCACCGGGCTCGACCGGGATCAGGTCAGCGATACCGTGTACCGGCTGGTTGGCACCAGCCTGGCGGCCCAGGAATCGGTCCCCGCCGCGTTCGCGGTAGCCGCGGCCGTCCCAGATGACCCCTGGCTGGCCTGCCGCGTCGCCGCGTCCCTCGGCGGTGACTGCGACACCATCGCCGCGATGACCGGCGCCGTGTGCGGTGCCTGCCACGGGGTGCAGGCGTTTCCGCAGGAGGCGCTGGACACCGTGGCCAGCGTCAACGACCTGGGCCTGGAAGCGCTGGCAGCCGATCTCCTCACGGTGCGGGCCGGTACGGCCCGGACCCCATGAGCGGGCGGCCCGAGGCCGCCATGAGCGGCCCGTCCGATGTCCCATGAGCGGCCTGTTCGACCGGCTGCTCCACCTCGGCAACGTGGTCGTGGATGTGGTGCTGACCGTCCCCGCGCTCCCCGAGCCGGGCGGCGATGTGCTTGCTGTCAGTTCGGAGACCACGGCCGGAGGTGGCTTCAACGTGATGGCCGCCGCGCGCCGGCAGGGACTGCCCGTCAGCTACGCGGGCGCGATCGGCAGCGGCCCGTTCGCGGAGGTCGCGCGGGCCGCATGCACGGCGGAGGGCATCGAGGTCATCCAGTCCGCCAGGCCGGGCGTGGATACCGGGTTCGTGGTCAGCATCGTGGACGGGACCGGGGAGCGGACGTTCCTCACCAGTCCCGGCGCCGAGGCCACCCTGACCGCGGCGGACCTCGAGTCCGTGCGCCCCGGCCCCCGGGACGCCGTCTACCTGTCCGGCTACGGGCTCGTTCACCCCAGCAACCGGGCCGCCCTGACTGACTGGCTGAACCGGCTGGATGACGGCCGCATCGTGATCTTCGACCCCGGCCCGCTGGTACCTTCTCTGCCCCAGGACATCCTGGACGCGGTGCTGCGCCGGGCCGACTGGCTCACCTGCAACGCCCGGGAGGCCGCCCTGCTCACGGATTCGGCGGATCCGCTGCGCGCGCTGACGCTGCTCACCGGGCGCTCCGGCCGGGCCGGGGTCCTGGTCCGGCTGGGCCCGGATGGCTGCCTGCTCGGCCACCGCGTGGGACCGGCGCGGCAGGTACCTGGCTTTCGGGTCACCGCCGTGGACACCAACGGGGCTGGTGACACGCACACCGGAGTCTTTCTCGCTGCGCTGGCTGATGGGGCGACCGAGGCCGAGGCGGTACGCCGGGCCAATGCGGCGGCCGCGCTGTCGGTGACCAGGCGCGGGCCCGCCGTTGGTCCTACTCGTGCGGAACTAGCTCAGTTCCTCGGCCAGCGGCCGCCACAACAGGGCCTCCCGCTACCGGACTGACGGCCGGGCCCAGATGAACATTTAAAGTAAGTCTATCTAAAAAGTAGGAAGTTGGTTTACCCTGCGGTTGGGCGGCCACCCACATCCGGCCAAGCTCCGGGGGGTAAGGACCCAGGGCGACCGGTGACAGTCAACTGCCGAGGCTGTCACCACGCGCTTTGGGCGCAGGGACGCGCTGGCGGAGGCGCCTGCCGGCGCGTCCCTGACCGCCGGGCGACCTCTGGCCGCCGGGCGGTCTGGCGGGTCGGGCCGCTTGTCACTGTGCGAACTCGGCGCGTACCCCCACGAGCCGGACCGGGCGCCGCTCGGTGAACTGGCCGAGCGCCGCGAGGGCGGCCGCCTCGATGGGGGCGGCCGCGGTGGCCGGCGACACCAGCGCATGGCCGTGGGTACGGGTAAAGAACGGTTTGTACCGCACCTTCACCACGACCCGGATCGCTGGCCGTTGTTCGGCGGTGATCTCGGCGGCGACCTGGTGCGCGAGGCGCACCACCTCAGCGCGGACCTGGTCCCAGTCACCGATGTCGCGCTGGAAGGTGATTTCCCGGCCGTGGGAACGGGCCAGGTACGGCGCGCTGTCCACCGGTGACGGAGCCAGCCCGCAGGCCGTCTGTACCAGCCAGGGGCCGGTTGTCGGGCCGAAACGCGGGGCGAGATCGCGCGGGTCGGCGGTGGCGAGATCGGTGACGGTATCGATGCCGAGCGCCGCGAGCTTGGCCGCCGTTTTGCGGCCGATGCCCCAGAGTGCGTCGGTCGGCCGCCCGCCCAGCACCTCGAACCAGGACTCGTGCGTCAGCCGGAAGATGCCGGCCGGCTTGCCGAACCCGGTCGCCAGCTTGGCCTGGAGCTTGTTCTCCCCGATGCCGACCGTGCAGTCAAGCTGCGTTACCGCCTGGACGCGCTGCTGGATGCGGCGCGCCACCGCCTCCGGGCCGGCGGTCTCCACGGCGAGGAACGCCTCGTCCCAGCCGACCACCTCCACGATCGCGTCGAACTCCTGAAGCGCCGCCATGACCGTGGCGGACGTCGCCTCGTACGCGGCGCGGTCCACCGGCAGGAAGACGGCATCGGGACAACGGCGCAGCGCCGTGCGCAGCGCCAGGCCCGAGTGCACGCCATGGGCGCGGGCTTCATAGGAGGCGGTGGCCACCACGCCGCGCTTGGCCGGATCGCCGTCGCCGCCCACGACCACGGGCCGGCCGCGCAACTCGGGATGGCGAAGCACCTCGACGGCGGCGATGAACTGGTCGAGGTCCACGTGCAGCACCCACAGCACCACACTTCAGTGTCGCCCGGCCGGCTCCACCCGCGGCACATGACCCCGGCCCGCGCCGAACGGCCGGACGCCGCCCGCAGCATCGTGAGCTGCGGGCGGCGTCCAGGATGCCGCTAGGCCGGCGGGTTCGGTCAGTACCCATAGCCTCCGGCGCTAGACGAACTCTTCGCCGGGGCGGGCGCGGACGCGCCGGACAGCGTGATGTCGTGCCAGACCCCGCCGGACAGGTTCAGCCCGTTGCCCTTGGCCTGGCCGGGGGCGGTGTCGCCGACATAGGTGTAGAGCGGGTGCCCGTTCCAGACCGCCTGCTTGGAGCCGTCTGACCTGGTGATCACGGTCAGCGTGCCCTTGACGCCGGACATCGCGGTGGCGGGACCAGGCACCGGTGGCCAGTAGTGCGCGCAGGCGCCAGAGCACTTCGACTGGGTCGCGGTGTCGGGGACGAACCAGTACAGGGTGAACCCCTTGGAGTTGGTCAGCAACGTCGCGCTCCCGACCTTCTTGGACTCCAGAGTCGTACCTGTCGCCGCGGCGGCCGCACTATGAGTGGCGGCCGGTGCGCTGCCCGAGCCGCTGCCGGAGCCGCCTGAGTTCGAGGAGCTTCCGCACGCGGCAACCACCAACGCGGCGGCGGCGAGCCCCGCAGGTGCCAGCCATCTGTTGCGCATTGCCTGTCTCCGTTCAGATGGAAGATTTTCGATTGGATACCTACTTCACGTGACGCACGGCCATTTCGTTCATCGTGAGTTAAGACGCTCCGTCACGCTCCCTCATCGCGCCGTGAGCGCGGCGGGCGACGCACGCCTTCCCCCTGGGGCGTCAGCTCGTCTCGGGAGGGGGCAGCCCGAGCTGACTGCGGATGATCGCGACGGCCTGCTCAACCGGCTTGCTGGCCTGCGCCATGCGCCGCTCATAGCTGCGGAGCTGCGGCAGCGACGATGCGCTGGCGGCCGTCGCGGTCAGGCCAGCCCTCGCCTGGTTGACCCAGTACAGGAAGCGGGCGAACCGCTCGGTCGCGGGCGGGAACACAATGGCCAGCAACTGCCGGTCGAACGCCTGTTCCGTGGCGGCAACCGCGCGCAGGTCGCGGTGCGCCGCGGCGAGGTTGCGGCGATCCCGCCCATTCAGATCACCAAGCTCGACGTCGAGCCGGCGGTTACCGACCTTCGCGATCACCTGGTACTTGGCGGCCAATGCCTGCCGCCGGGCACCGGTCGCCAGCGCCGTGGGTACCGGGGCGGGACTAGCCGGGCCCGGCGAGGCCGAGTGAGCCGGTGACCCCGCCGGCGAACTCGTGCACCCCGCAGTAACCGCCACGACGCACAGGAGCGCCACGGCAGCGGTCACCACGACGGTCACGCGGGGGGTACGTGCCGGTCCGGCCATGACCGCATGGTATTGGCTGCCACAACCGCGGCATTTGGGCCTGGGTTACGCCGGTTGGGGGTCTTCCGTTGGAGCGGTCATGGGCTGGCCCTGCCGGTACATCTGGGGTGGCTTGTTGCCGGCCGACTGACCACCGTCAATGGGGATCACGGCCCCGGTGATGAATGATGACTGGCCGGAGCAAAGCCACAGCACGGTCTGGGCTACCTCCTCGACCGTGCCGGTGCGCCGCATCGGCGTGGACAGGCCGGCCAGCCGCTGCGCCTGTGGGCCAGCGGCCTCCAGGTGGTAGGTCAGGATCGGGCCGGGCGCCACGACGTTGACCCGGACCCCCTGGTCGGCGTAGTCAAGCGCGGCGACCTTGGTCAGGCCGATGATCCCGGCCTTGCCCGCCACGTACGCGGCGAGGTTGGCCGTGCCGGACAGCCCGGCCACTGAGGCCATGTTCACGATCGCCCCGCCGCCGGTGCGTAGCATCGCCGGGATCTGGAACTTCATCCCGAGGAAGGTGCCGCGGATGTGGGTGGCGATGCCGGTGTCGAACTCCTCCGGGTCGATATCGGCGAGCGGGGCGGGCATCGGGCCGCCGGCGGCGTTGTTGAATGCCGCGTCAAGCCGGCCATAGGTGGCAAGTCCTCGGTCCACCAGGTTGCGCACCGAATCCACGTCCGCGACGTCCGCGCGGACGGCGATCGCGCGGCCCCCCTGCGACTCGATGCGGCCGGCGACCGACTCCAGGGCCTGCATGTCCCGGGCGCCCAGCACGACGGCGGCACCGGCCGCGGCGAACGCCTCGGCGGTGGCAGCCCCGATTCCCCGGCTCGCCCCGGCTACCAGGGCCACCCGGCCCGACATAGGCAGATCAGGCATGACGTCCTCCTCGGGGTACCTTGATCCTCAGTCGAATACTATTACAGGTGATGACTATAAGGTGCCTAATATTTAGGCAGCTACGGGTGATGCTAGACTCCCGGCATGGCCCGGCCGGAGCCTGTCCCGCTAGGCCTGCGCCTGGCGCGGGCCGCCAAAGCAGTCAGCCGTGCCTTCGATGACGCACTCGCCGAGGCGGGCGGCTCCCGGCCCACCTGGCTGGTGCTGGCCTCGCTCAAGGGCAAGCCAGTGGCCAGCCAGCGGGAACTCGCCGAGATGATCGGGATCCGCGGGCCCACACTCACCCATCACCTTGACGTCATGGAGTCGGCCGGGCTGGTGACCCGGCGGCGGGATCCAGACAATCGCCGGGTGCACCTGGTGGAGCTCACCGAGGCGGGCGACGTCCTGTTCTACCGCCTCAAGGACGGTGTCGCAGCGTTCGACCGGCGGCTGCGCCACCGGATCTCGCCGTCCGACGTCGCCAGGGCCGAGGTGTTGCTCGACCGGCTGCGCGGCAACGTTTCTTAAAGCACCGGGCAACAGATCACTCGCCTGGAACGTCCATAGGTCAAACGGGTTACCGACTGACCGGCTGAGCCCTGCACCGTAAGCGGGAACTCAACCGGCCCGTCCGGCGTTGCCTGGGTGCCATGCTTGCCATGGTCCGGCGGTGGCGGCCGCACGGTAACCGGCGACGGGGGGCTGACAGCGCTGCACGATGCGTCAGGAGAGTGGTGGCGTGGCCGTCACTACCGGCGAGAGCCCGGGTAGCCAGAGTCCGGGTAGCGAGAGTCCGGGTCAAGGCCGCCTGCGCCGCCGCCGCAACATACTGATCGGCGTCGTCATCCTCGCCCTGATGGCCTCGGTGGGCGGGCTGCTGCTGTCCACATCGATCAAGTCGCCGGCCCAGCAGGCCGCACAGACGAGCCCGCCGGGCCTGACCCGGCTGACCACCACGGTGCAGCGCCAGGTCGTCACCGACACGGTGCTGGCCCAGGCCGTGGTCAGCAAGCCCCCGGAGATCTCCGGGCCACCGGGTGGCGGCGGCTCAGCCGGGAACGGGGCACAGCCGATCGTGACCCGGATCTTCCTCGGGCCGGGCAGCGCGGTGAGCCCGGGCCGGCCCATCCTCGAGGTGGCCGGCCGGCCGATGTTCGTGTTCCAGGGCAGCTACCCGGCCTACCGCGACCTCACTCCCGGTGAATCCGGCCCGGACGTCGCCCAGCTCCAGGTGGGGCTCGAAACGCTGGGGTTCTCGATCGGCTCGGACGCCAGCGGCGTGTTCGGCGCGGGCACCTCGGCCGCGGTCGCGGCGTTCTACCAGGACATCGGGTACTCGGCGCCGAAGGCCACCATCGGCCCGAAGCACCGCCAGGCCGCGATGGTCCCGCTGTCTGAGTTCATGTTCGTGCCCAGATTCCCCGCGCACGTGGTCAGCCTCGGCGCGAAGATCGGGCAGACGGCCAGCGGGTCGCTGGTCACCCTCTCGCTGGGACGTCCCGGCATCGATGGACAGCTCAACCCGGCCGACGCGGCGCTGGTCCGGCCCGGCATGAACGTGCGGATCACCGACCCGGTGACCGGGAAGTCCCGCCCCGGCAAGGTTGTCTCGATCACGGACCGGACGAAGACGAAGGGGAGCATCTCCGGCGGCATCTACCTGCCGATGAAGATCCGCCCCGGCAAGCCCCTGCCCTCGTCCATGGTCGGGCAGAACCTGTCGCTGACCATCAACGCCGCCCGCAGCAGCGGCCCGGTGCTCACCGTGCCCGAGGCCGCGGTCTTCGCCGGCGCCGACGGCAGGACCTACGTCAGCAAGGTCACCGGCGCGCGCTCGCAGGTGAAGGTCCCGGTGCGGATCGGGATCACCGGCAGCGGCCTGGTCCAGGTCACGCCGCTGCAGGCCGGCGCGCTCACCGCGGGAAGCATCGTGGTCACCGGCCAGAACTACGCGTCTTCCGGGCAGTACGCAAAGCACGGGGGCTTGCCTCGCAAGGGCAACCGGATCACCATCGTGGGACCCGGCTGATGATCATCGATAACGGCGGGCAGCCGGTCATCCGGCTGTCCTCGGTCGCCTATACCTATCGCGGCCCACCGCCGGTGCGCGCGCTGAAACCGGTTGACCTGGTCATCGGCCGCGGCGAGCACGTCGCCGTCACCGGCCCCTCGGGTTCGGGGAAGTCGACGCTGCTCAACCTCGTGGGCCTGCTGGACCGGCCGACCGAGGGCACGATCGAGATCGACGGCATGGACGTCGGCGCCGCCCCGGAACGGGATCGCGCCGCCGTGCGGGCCCATCGCATCGGGTTCGTCTTCCAGTCCTTCCACCTGCTGCCGCACCGCACGGCCGTGGAGAACGT
>Ga0210383_10005378_pt1 | contig 11250 bp, 10 predicted proteins | sample IncBWC14OmetaG_FD_160072 | JGI IMG/M metagenome (GOLD analysis project Ga0210383, IMG submission 160072) | Forest soil microbial communities from Barre Woods Harvard Forest LTER site, Petersham, Massachusetts, United States - Inc-BW-C-14-O ...
TACAGATGACGGCATATAGCGATATCGGCTTATTGGGCCGTTGCTCCACCCACGAAGATGACTCGCGCCAGTCCCTCGGCGGCCAACTGCGGGCTGAGCGGACCTTGGTACATAGACCGAGTCAGGGCCAGAACTAGTGGATTCGGCGGATGGCTACTGCCTGACCTGTATCAGCGAGGACGAGGGCGAACTCTGTGTAGTAAAGCCAGCAAGCGACCTTGAGGGAACCCGATGCCCACGCTCGCGCCTGCTTCCCTGGGCTTGCGTGTCTCAGCGATCACCTGCCCAGGCAGGCCAGAACACGTCTGCCGCGTCTGCGCCGGGATGCGGCGACGGCATACCGATGGCTCAAGGCTTGGGTCTCATGAGTCTCACGGGGCGCAAGCGCCCCATGAGCACAACCATGCGCTCGTCGTAAAGCACTGCCCGGCTGGCGTAGCGGCAATACACCGGTCTACCGGCAATTCCGGCCGGAGAGCGGCATCTCGATCGTGGCCTGGAGATTGCAAATGATGATAGAGTCAGGAGCGGGGAGGGCGAGTGATGAGAATAGGGATCGCACGTACCGGCACCTGGTGGCTGTGGCGGTGGCGCGGCTTATCGAGTTTCCCGTAAGCGGCGGCCAGTCCATATTTGTTGAAGCTGAGGACTCCGCTGCGGGCGTTGTCACGCGCGGGATCGGTACACAGTCAATCGCTATCCGCGCCTCCCAGACCTTCGAAGAGGCGATCAGCCAGGTGCGACCTGCGACTGAGGCCATCGTTGCTCAAATGCGTAACCTCGCGGCAACTCCCGACGAGGTCGCAGTCGAGTTCGGCCTGACGCTCAGCGCGGGGGCTGGAGCCTTTATCGCCGCAGCGGGCATGGAGGCTAACTTCAAGATATCGCTGACCTGGCATCGGCTCGCAGCTGGGGAGGACAAATGATAGAGACGGCTCGGGACCCACTCCCTGAATTTGCTTGCCATCTTGGGCGGAACAGACTGAGCAGTAGAAAGCTGTCGGCCGATGAATTGTGACCTTGAGCTAGAAATCACAGCTGGCGACACGCCCGGCCTTTACATCATTACGGTCGATTCACCCGCCGGTGCCGCGTCGGGCCAGCTGCGACTGAACGTTGAAGAGTTGTTGAGCCGAAGGCGGGAGCTCGCGTCCGCCGTACTGGTCTCGGCCGTGCCGACCCGCAGCAGGCTGTCGGCGCAGGAACTGTCCGTCCGTGAAGTCGGCCAGCAGCTATTCGAAGCGGTATTCGCCGATCGCGTGTACGGCCGGTACACCGCGAGCGTGCAGGAGGCGGCGCGGCGAGGCGAGCCGTTGCGGGTGGTGTTGCGACTGCGCGCGCAGGAGTTGGCCGCACTGCCCTGGGAGGCCATGTTCGACCCAGAGGCTGACGAGTACCTCTGCCAGCGAGAACCGATCGTCCGGTATGTCGAGACGGCCCAGCCGGCCACCCCACTGCCGGTCGACCCGCCGCTGCGCATCCTTGGCCTGGTCTCGGCTCCCCGTGATCTGCCTGAGCTCGACGTGGACGAGGAGCGACGCCGGCTGACTGACGCCATAGATGACCTGGGCAGACGACGGCAGGTCGAGCTGACCTGGGCGTCAAAGGGAACCTGGCCGTGCATGCAGGAGGCATTGCTGGACGGCCACTGGCACGTTCTGCATTTCATCGGCCACGGCGGCATCGATCGCGACGTGGGGGTGCTCGCACTGGAGAACGAAGCCGGGCGAGCGAATCTGGTGTCATCGGCACGGTTCGCCCGGCTGCTCCATGCGTGCCGGCCGGTCCCCCGGCTGGTCGTGCTCAATTCGTGCCAGTCTGGCGAGGCGGCCGTCGGCGATCTGCTCTCGAGCACCGCCGCCTCGCTGGTGCACAGCGGCATTAGCGCGGCGGTCGCCATGCAATTCGCTGTTACCGATCCTGCTGCGCTAGCTTTCTCGCGGGGCTTCTACCAGGCGCTGGCTCACAACCAGCCCGTCGATGAGGCGGTGCGTCTTGGCAGAATCGCGATCGACGGCACGAGCGAGCACACACTTGAGTGGGTCACCCCGGTTCTGTTCCTCCGCACCGACGAAACCCGGCTGTTCGCCATCCGCGGACCAGACAGCGGCGCGTCGTCTCCATCTGGGCAGCCACCTCCGGAGCAGGCGGAGCGTGAGTCAACGCTCAATGGGCTCTACATGCAGGCGCTCGCCGCAATGCGAACCGGCCGACCCGCCGATGCAATTACCCTGCTCGACAGCCTGCTGGCGCTGGAGCCAGGCTATAAAGACGCCGCCAAGCGGCGAGATGCGGCGCGGCTCAGCCAGCGCTCGGCGGCAAGCTACCAGCGCGGCCGAGCCGCCGAGGGCGCCGGGAACTGGGATTCAGCGGTCGCCGAATACACGGCAGTCACTGACACCGACCCGGACTATCGCGATGTCTCCGCGCGCCTCGCCTACTGCGGCAAGCACCAGCAGATTGCAAGGCTTCAAGAGGAACTGCGCATACATGTCCGCGCCAGCGAGTGGGAGGCGGTTATCGCCGTCGGCGACGAGTTGACCGGCCTTGGGGTGAGGTCCGCCGAGGTCGACCGGGCTGTCAAAACCGCCCGACAGCGGGCGCGCCGCGCAGAAGAGGCAAACCGCGCTGGATCGGAGCAGCTAGAACGTGATGGCCAGGCTGCCAGGCTAGCCGCTGTTGCTGGTGGCTTGACACGTCGAAAGCAGCAGGTCGAAGAGGCCGATACAGGGAGAGGTCAAGACACGTCCAGTCGCACCGGCGGGGAGTGGAGGATTTTCTACGCCTCACACTTTCCGATACTCGGGCTGATCATGATCACTGTTCCGCTGTTCATCTTGGTAATATTCAGCTTGCACATCGCTACGTTCACTACAATGACTCCGTTTTGGATAATTACGATACTCGGGCTAGCTGGAGTTGCTGGGTCGGCGATCGACTACCGGAACGGTTGCGGGGTATCGGCCGTTGCCGTAGGTATCAACTCCATCTGGCTCTCTGGCTATGCCATCTTCTGGCTGGAGGCAGTGAGCCAGCACTTGCTGACGAATGTCAACGACCTGCTCCTGTTCGTCGCCGTGATAGCAGGTATAGGTTTCATTGCCAACGGAATACTCCTGATATACATCTTCCGATCGCGAGCTCTTCGCAGGCGTATAATCGATGCAGCCCTGCTGGTGTTTCTTATATTCATGGCCAGCGGGCTTGCCGTCCTCTCCGTCAGCTCCGCGCTGATCAGCGGGCCCCTTCTGCCCTGGCTGGAGCGGGCCGCTGGGGTCATGTTCTTGGGAGCATTGCTGACTGAACTTACTGGAATCGTGTTTGCATTCATCCGAGCAAAGCCGTTGGCGGCTAACCAGTTACTCAAATCCATGCTCGCGCACGCTAGCAGACGCTACACCCCGCTACCGGTGAAAGTGGAGGATTTGTACGGTGCTGGTGGAGGCGATGTGTCCGGGTTTGGCTGCTCCGTCGATGGCGTAGAGGATGTTGCGGTATGCCGTGACGCTTAGCCCGGTCCGGGCTGCGGGCAGGTCCGGCAGGGTGGACCAGGTTTTGGTGGCCAGGTTGTATGCCCGGACTGTGTTGAACACGGTGAGCCCGTTGTCGCCGCCGACGGTGATCAGCTGACCGCCGACAACTGCCGCGCCGAGCCCGCTGGCAGCGACCGGCATCGGCGCCAGCTTGGTCCACTTGCCAGTCGCCGGGTCGAAGCGCTGTACCGCCGTGGTGTTGCTGGTTTCGGATATCTGGTGCCCGCCGACGGCGTATAGATAGGTCCCGTCCGATGCGGCCGCCAGGTGATTGCCCGGAACCAGAATGGCGGCGGCGTCGTGCCAGCTCCTGCCGTCGAAAATCTCTGTGGGCTTGACTAGCTGCTGGGATGCGCCGGTCCGCCCGCCGACGACGACGATCTTGTTCCCCACTACCGCCGCCGCGGCGGCGGCGCGCGCATGATGCAGCGGCGGGCTGTCGGTCCAGCGGTTGTTGGCCAGGTCCAGTTTCAGCACCCGGGTGGAGGCGTTGGCCAGCACATCGCTGCCTTGTGCACTGAAGCCACCGATCACCCACAGCGTGTTCTGGTAGGCCACCATCATCGCGTGATGCAGTGCGATGGGCAGCGGCGGGCCGGGGCTCCACACATCCAGCGTCGGGTCGTAAAACTCAGTCCTCGTCGTCGCATGTTTGGGGCCAAGCAGGCCACCGGCCACCCAGATCCGGCCATTCAGCACCGCCGTAGCCGCATACTGAACCACAAACGGCGAATTGTGCCCCGACCGCCAGCCCCCAGCAATCGGAGGAGGGCTCTGCTGGGACGCGCCCTTCACCTTCTTGGGACAGTCTTTAAGAGGTGGCATGCCATATCGCTGCGCGGCAACATTGGCACTCTGCATCGTGCGGTTCGCTTTACTTAGCGCTGCCTGGTAAGCACTAGTATTCCCGCTGGCCTGCGCCGCCTGAGCGGACCGGAACTGCCGTGCCGCGTTGCCGAACGCTGTCAGCAGGATGTCAAGTTGCTGACGCTGCGTACCGGGGAGGTGATGCGAACGCGCTTGACTGGCGAAATTGCCCAATTGCTGCGCATATTTACCAGGATCAGTTTTGGCATCAACTCCCGCCAGCTGGCGATCTACGTTGGCGCAATATCCTACGAGCTGCTGCACGAATGCTCTTTTGTAGGCCGCATCCTGAGCTCCAGATGAATTGGAGCATCCCGCGAGGAGAAGCAGGATCACGAACGTAACCCATAGCCGCCGCATCACTCCCCCCTTCCGAACCGAAGTTCGGCTTCCCGTGGTTTGACGCAGCTCACAGTTGGCTAACTACCCATCGTAAACCGGGGAGAGGACGCCAGTCAAGATCGGATTGCAAGCCGCACAGCACTAAACCTTCCCCAGGTCGGGCGCGACAGCCCAGCTTGCTAGCTGACGTCTTGCCGACGGGCGAGCCTGAAACTACCTCCTCCCACGAGATCCTGGTGACGGTGCCAGCGCGTTCACCGCCAGCAAGACGATCAAGAACTGCGGGTTCCTGCGCTCCCGGCAACCCGGCGCCTGACCAGGAGCTTGCCTGACCGGCTGCAGCGTGAGCCAGGAGCAGATTGTCCCGCGCCCCATACGCGCCCATGGCGCCTTATTCAGCACAAAAGGCCAGGTCAGAGCGGCACACAGCAACGCTCTCCGGAGCCGTGAGCGTAGGTTCGAATCCTACCGGGGGCACTGGTCAGAGACATAAATTCGAACACTCTGACAATCTTGAACCGAGATGGCGCCAAGCCTGTGACCTGCGGCAACGCGGAGTTGTCCCAGATCTGGTGTCCAATGCGTGCCCCGATTCCACCGCCTTATCCGCGGCTTCCCCTGCTCAGCGGAAGCCCGCATTCACGGTCTCCGGGCCGTTCGGTGATGGCAGACCGTTGCTCTTGCCACTTGTGCCGCGGCTACGCCGGGACGGCGGACACAGTCCCATGCCTGCCAAGGACGTGCCCCAGCAATCCTGCGCGAGACTTACCTGCCAGAAGGGGACAACCCGTAGCAGTGGCCGCATCCTCTGCACAAGACGATCCGGCTCAGTCGATAACAGAATGTGACCGCATCACGCCTGCCAGCGCGTTATCCGCCAATTGCGGTGTTCCCCGGTTGCCGGGGCTCCATCAATTGGCATCTCCTTGCGTGCGGAAGCGCCAGCTTGCAGGCGTTTGCGGCCCAGCCAGCGGGAGCCTAACGCAGGAGCCAGCGCGGGACAGCCGCGTCATCGCCGACACGATGACCCAGGTCACAAAGCCAACCATCAGCCCGCTTAGAAGGAGCGCGCGCAGCGCCAGCGGCCAGACAGCCATCGCCCCGGCCGCCGATGGCAAGCACCAGCGAGATCTCAGCGTAAGCGGCAGCCCAGGTGAGCAGCGCGAGCTTCGCGCGGGACTCCCCGCGGTGCCGCGGGGAGTGGAGGGCGAACATGCCATCCGCGCCGCCGTTCGGCACGGCGGCGGGATGTGGACTCCCGTGGCGGTGGTCTCGCATGTCAGGTAAACCGGCGCTGGCGTACTCAGTTCACGCGCCGTTGTTTTCGCGGGCGTCAGTCAGGCGGAACGACTGGCTCAATTGGGGCTGGATCTGCGACTCGGACGGCGTGTGGCCGGTGGCTCGGGCGTAAGCGTGCAGGGGGTCGGGGTCGTCGGTCTCCAGGACCTCGAGCCATTCGGCGGGCTCGGGGGATCCTTCGATCAGGCGGAATCGTGCGGCGGAGTAGAACAGGCGCGTCTGCAGGATCTGGGCCTCCCGCTGCTGGCGCTCGGTGTCGTCGCCGCCGTTGGAAAGGATGACGTAGATGCCGGTGAGCGGGCCGTGCGGGCCTGGCTGGAGCTGGGAGCCGACGAGGGCGTAGGAGGCGCGCAGCGCCGGGGAGACCAGCTTGGCGCGTGGGTCGTTGAACAGGGTTCTGGGGTAGGCGGGTGAGTGCTCGGTGTCTGGCCAGGCGGTCGCGGGGTCGGGGGAGACGATGTCGTAGATCGTCGCGTAGCGCGGGCTGGTGGGCTCGCTGCTGGTGCCGGGGTTTTCGAAGTGGACGTCGTTGGCGAGGTAGCCGGGGACGGTAATCGCTGCGGAGTAGGTGTCGTACCAGTCAGCGAACTCGTCCAGGCGGCTGGGGTCGGCCGGGTTGGTCAGGACGAAGCGCACGCCGGTGCGGTTGCTTGGGTGCATAGTGGTGTTCAGCTTTCTGTGCTATGGGTGTCGGCTGCGCCGGCTGGTGGTCTGCTCGGGGGTCGCGTCCGCCAGGGCCTTCCGGGCGGCGCCAGGGGGCAGGTCGGTGGTGAAGACGGCGATGGCCTGCCAACTAGCACGGCACCTTCGCCGCGGCGGCCAGCGGCACCCCGTCGACGGAGAGCGCAACGTCGGTGTTTCCGCGGATGGCGTTGGAGTACGGACAGCACTCGTGTGCTCGGGCCATCAGATCTGCGCCTTGCTTCTGCGTAAGGAACGGCGCATGCAGGTCCAGCGCGACCGTCAACTGGAAGCCGCCGTGCCCGGTCGGACCGAACCCAACCTGGCAGATGATCTGTGACTCGGACGCGTCCAACTTCTGGCCGTTCGCGATCGAGAACAGCGCTGCCTGGAAGCATGCCGCGTAGCCGACGGCGAACAACTGCTCGGGGTTGGTGCCGGGCTCTGCGCTGCCGCCCATCGCCTCCGGGACCGACAGATCCACGACAAGCCGCCCGTCCAGGGAACGGGCATGGCCTTCGCGTCCGCCCTCCACAACAGCCTCGGCAGTGTAGAGGATCTTCTGCAGATGTCCCGGCATCCCAAGCTCCCTTCTGGCTCGTTGCCGGACTATACGGCCTGGCTGCGGCGGGAATCCGGCTGAGCGGTGATCGGACGACGCGCGCCCACCACCAGGCTCCTTCGGCGGGTCCGGGCACGCATTGCAGCTAGCAGCAATCCCCGCTACCCCGTTAGCTGCAGCCGCTGATGGTGGCTGGCCATGATGACCAGAAGCCCCCCGCGCGCGATCGTGAAGGCATCACTACAGCCAGCCTGGCTGGAGGGATGAACCATGGAACCGACCCGGCCAGGCCCTTGAAATCGACGGAAGCTGGGTCCAGCGACGAGATCAAAAGGCCGGCAGGTCACGGGCAGCTGAGCTAAGGAGAGGGCTATGGCGTACGGCCACGCAGAACGAAATCTTGCCGCGGTACGGCGTCTTGAAGCCGAGACCCAAGAACTGCTCAGTAACTTGCCGCCGTCCCGGCCCTGGGCAGTCGCGCTGGCTGCGACAGACCGCAAAGGCGAGCTCACAACACCCCGACGCGTCAGCGCCTGGCGGAGCGGGCCACGTCCATGATCATGGCGTATGACACAGCACCGTGATGACCCGGTGCTGTTACGCGCTGCTCGGCTCGATGGCATTCACCTGCTGGAAGCCCTGCCTCGTGCGCTGGCAGGCGTGCGGACACCGGCAGGGCAGTCTTTAAGTGCGGGCTATCACCAGCACGTGCGGTCTCGCCGCATCGCCGCAAGCACCCAGGCCGCACCCGACCAGCAGGGACCGGGCCTGCCGCTAGCGGCAATAGCTCACCTTGCCCCGGAACCTCGTCCCATAGCCGGACTCGCCTTGGCCGTCTTCCGGCGGGTCAGTTGGGCCACCGGTAACGTATGCACCGAGATTGTTTGATGATTCGCAGAATCCGGCGTGACGGCTATGACGCAAACGCGAGTGGTCCTTGGCCGACGACGACGTCCTTCTACGTGAAGGAATCGCGAGCCTGCTGGAACGTTCAAGTTTCGATGTCGTGGCCAGGCGGGCACTGCCGGCGAGCTCATCGCGTTGGTGCGTGAGCGCAGCCCCGACTTGGCCGTGGTAGATATCCGGATGCCCCCGGGCCACTCGACCGAGGGTTTGGAGGCGGCCCGGGTTATCCGCGCGGAGTTCCCGCAGATCGCTATCCTGGTTCTGTCGGCGCACGTCGAGGTTGAGCATGCGATGGAGTTGTTGGCCAGCGGCCACAGCATCGGGTACCTCCTCAAGAGCCGGGTCACCGACGTCGCGGAATTCATCGATGCGGTCGGCCGGATCGCGCGCGGAGGATCAGTCGTCGATCCGGCCCTGGTGCAAGAACTCGTCGTCGCCCGGCGCCGAGACGACCCGCTTGACGCGCTTTCCCCCCGGGAGCGTGAGGTGCTCGCGCTCATGGCCGAGGGCCGATCGAATGCTGGTATCGCCCGGAAGCTTTGGGTTACCGAAGGAACTGTCGAAAAGCACGTGCGCAGCATCTTGATGAAGCTGCATATCCCAGAGACCGACGATGACCACCGCCGTGTGCGCGCCGTCATCACGTTTCTTGAGGCGCGCTAGTACTAGCGGGGCGGCCACAACCTTCGGCCAGCGGCTCCGGGATCGCATCCATGGAGCTTTTGTCGGCGGGAGCTCTCCGCGGGGCGTTTGATCAGGCCGGCTGAGCACTGTGCTGGCCTGTGGCCCCTGCTAGCCGCCATAGCTGACTACCGTTGCCTGCAACGTGCGACAGGACAGCAGGCGTAGCGCCTAGCGGAATCGGCCGTGAGCTGACGGCCGGTCCGCAGCGTCGGTGGTGGTGGGGCTCTCACCGGGTGGTGGGCACCTCGTGCCAGAGTCCGCCGTTGAGATTGAGGTTGTTGCCTCTGGCCTGGCCGGGGGCCGAATCGCCGACGTAGGTGTATAGCGGATGCCCGTTATAGGTGAGCTGCCCAGAGCCGTCGGTTCGCTTGATCGTGCCGACCTTGCCTGGCAGGCCCGCGCCGGCCGCGGTGGTACCGGTCACCGGCGGCCAGTACGCGGCACAGCTCCCGTAGCATTTCGACGTGGTCGGCGTGTCGGGGGCGAACGAGTAGAGCGTGAAGCCCTTCGCGTTGGTCAGCACCCGCGTCCCGCCGATCGTTGTTGTCTTCAGGCCACTGCCACTGCCACTGCCACTGCCACTGCCACTGCCAGTTGCCGCCGGTGCCGGAGAGTTGGCCCCGGCCACCCCGAGCCCCAGCAGTACCAGGGCCACAACTGCCAGAGCGGCGGTGGTCATTCCGGCCGCCCTGGTGATCGCGGGGGGCAGATAGGCGGGGAATCTGGCGGGCGCCACTGCTGCCGCGCCCGGCGAGCTTTTCGCTGCCGCGTGCGCCGGGGCAGGAGCCAGCGCGAGCGCGGCCAGTACCACAAAAGCGGCCACCTCAACCAGGCCGGCGACGATGCCTGCGGTGGTGCGGACCTCCTTGAACCCGAACAGCCCGGTCCAGACCGACAGGAGGTAGCCGCCGAGGGTGGCCAGAGCGAAGCCGGCCCCCGCGGCGGCCGTCAGGCGGCCCGCGATGACGCGCCGGCCGCCGATAGCGAGCACGGCTAGCCCGAGGCCGAAGGCGGCGATCACCTGCAGCAGGAATAGCCAGCCGATCGTCGGGATGGTCCGGTACCCGGTCACGTACAGGTCCAGATGGATCGCACCGGCGGCGATCAGCAGACCGGCACCAGCCACCCGCAGCATGGCTGTTTGCCAGTCAAGTCCCGGCGGTTTAGCGTGTTGGGTTCCGGCTCGCGCGGCTGCCGTCATCTTTGCCTGTGTCATCGTGGTTTCCCGTCGTGTCATGGTGTCAGTCCGTCGTGCCGTCATGCTCGTTTGCCCGGCCCGGTTCTGGTGCCGTCCGGGTCAGTATCAGTAGCCTCCGCCGCCGCCTGATGACGAAGTGCCGGCGGCCGCCGCACCGCCGGACACGGGGGCTTCGTGCCACAGTCCGCCGAACGCGCTGATGCCGTTGCCCTTGGCCTGCCCGGGAGCGGTGTCGCCGACGAAGGTGTACAGCGGATGCCCGTGGAAGGTGAGCTGTGCCGAGCCGTCGGATCGCTTGATCGTGCCGAACGCGCCCTTGACCGCGGATGCAGTCCCTGGCTTCACCGGCGGCCAGCTCTGCGCGCACGTCCCGTTGCACTTCGACGTGGTGGACGTGTCGGGGGCGAACGAGTAGAGGGTGAAGCCCTTGGCGTTGGTCAGCACTGTCACGCCGCCGATGTTCGCGGTCTTCAGGCCGACGGCGGTCGCCGCCACGTGGGCGCTGCTGCCTCCGGAGGAGGAGGTGCCGGAGGGGGTGCCGGACGAGCTGCACGCCGCCACTACCGCCACTGCCGCCGCGGCGGCCGGCAGCACCAGCAGCATCCGCAGGCGACGGTTACGCGCCTTGGGCCGCGCAGGTGAGCTGATCATTACTTTCTCCTTTGCCTCTGGACCCGCCGGTTCCCCTGTGCCGGGGCGGACGACAGCGAGCCCGCCATGACACCGACGATGCCGCGCCAGCGCTCTGGTCGCATCGCGGCGAGCCCCCAGGCGACCACCCGGCCAGCAGGAATCCTGGCCTGCCCGCTAGCAGGTACTGGCGGGGCGAAGCCGCGGCAGCAGTGCCCGATGACCACTGCCACCCCATCCACTGCCCTCGCTACAATCCAGCCCGCCTTCACCGACCCCGAACGGCTCGCACTCGCCGGATTCCTGGCCGGATGCCGCGGCCTGACCCGCGACGCCTACGCACTCGACCTGCGCCAGTTCACTACCTGGTGCCGCACCCGCTCCCTGCACCTGTTCGCCGTCCGCCGCGCCGACATCGAAAGCTTCGCCCGCGACCTGGAAGCCAACGGCCGGGCCCGCGCCACCGCAACCCGGCGGCTGCCGCGCTGGGTGCCGTGGGATAGGCGGCGGGGCACGCGCTCAGGCGCTTGGCGGCGAGGTAGCGTGGC
>Ga0210383_10005380_pt1 | contig 11248 bp, 12 predicted proteins | sample IncBWC14OmetaG_FD_160072 | JGI IMG/M metagenome (GOLD analysis project Ga0210383, IMG submission 160072) | Forest soil microbial communities from Barre Woods Harvard Forest LTER site, Petersham, Massachusetts, United States - Inc-BW-C-14-O ...
GGCCTACTTCTTCCTCAAAATGCCCACGTGATTTACGGAACCAGCTTGTTTTGACGACGCGGAAGTCCGCCGCGTATTCGATCAATGGCTTGAGCGGCGAACGAGAATCCTATTCGAAACGATATGCTCGGACGCTACCACCACCTATACTCACGCGTGGACACCTCGCGATTCCGATCAAGCGCAACGGAGTCTCATCGGCGAGGGAATAAAGTTCTCGGTGCCGTCAAATCCGGTTCCATGCGAACTGATTCGCACTCGGTTTCGGTGGAATTACCTGCGGTTGCTGCTCCGAAATCGCCAGAAGCTGAAAACTTTCCTGTTTCATCTAGATTGAAAGTCGAAGCTGCTGTTCTGCTCGCGGAGCCGAGCGTGCGTGACAGTCATCGGAAGGCATTCCGCGAACTTCAGCGGTCAGTCTTGAGTTTCCGCCCCTTCGCAGGCGCTTTCCCTCTGCGCCCCGCCCAGCGCTGTATCGCGCCGTGCCTGGCATGCGCTTTCATCTGCTTGTCTAGAGCGCCCGCGTCGCCGAATTTCTGCATCGGAGCGACGGAGGTCTGCCGAAAATGCAGAGGGTCTCTCAGGCTTTGCAATTGCCGGTAGTAGTAAAGCGCTGTCGGCCGGGCTGCGATGAATCTCAACCTCTTCAGGAACTCGGTTTCTTCGCCGGTGATATCCTTGCTCATCGCCGGGTTTCGCAGGAACTCCGTGAATCCCGGCTCATCCTCGGGCGGCGCGCCCGGCTCTCTTTCCATATACTCGAGCTTTTTCAGATTTTCCGGCGCCAGCCTCTGATTCAGCACGATCTGAATCCCGAAATGAGTGAGGTCGATGTCCCAGGACTCAATCAGCGGATCCAGAAAAGCGATGCAATTCTCCACGGAGATGTTCATCACGTCCGTATCGAGGAACTCGAGAATGCTCACTCGCATTTCTTCGAACTTCCGGCCGTTCAATCGCGCCACGAGCTTCAGCCAACTCTCGCTCTCCAATTCTTTCCGGGCCACTCGTTTGGCCGTATCCAGCAGCTTTTGCGTCACCAGCCGTTCCAGCTCCCCAAAGGGGTGCCGTTCGAATATCGCCCGCAATTCCTTTTGCCGCTCCGCGACGCACTTGCGCAACACCATCTCCCGCACTTCCTTATAAAGCGGCACGGGCGATCCGGGCAGTTTCTTCTTCAATTCCTCCGCGCGCTCGTGCTCGGCGAGATCCGAGAGCTTGCCGGCCGGCAACTTCAAAAATTTCCCGATCTTCGCGTAAATGTCCGTGCGCTCGGGCGCGGGGGGCAATTTCGTTCGAGTCAGCAGCTGCGATATGTAGGAATCCGTCACGCCGGCTGCCGCCGCCAAATCCTTTTGCTCCAGCTTTAACTCCACCAGCCTCTGCTTGATCACCGAGCAAACGTCCACGAGACCCTCCCCCAGATTCACTTCGATTTAACTATATGTAATTACATTTGGAAGATTTTCTCAGAAAGAGATTGACTTCTCAAGTTAATTAACGCAGTCTGGTTAAGCGACTGAGGGTTTCTTCAGCTAACCTGACAATCGAAAGTTATCTGAACCGCCCCTTGGCCCCAAAGTCCAAGGAGACACACATGTTTGCACGCCGAGTCTATATGCACCTCAAGCCCAACACTCTGGCTGAGTTCACTCAAAAGGTCGAAAAAGAAGTTATTCCCCAGCTTCGAAAACAGAAGGGGTTCCAGGACGAGATGACGTTCGTGGCCCCCTCCGGGACGGAAGCCTTCGCGATCAGTTTGTGGGATCGCGCGGAGAGCGCGGAAGCTTACAACCGTGCAGCTTATCCCGAAGTTGCAAAGATACTCGCATCCGTAATCGACGGGCCCGCACAAGTGGAAACCTTTAACGTGGTGAATTCCACTTCTCACAAAATCGCCGCTGCTGTAACGGCGTAGACGCAAGATCGCTCTGGATGGGGCAGCAGGCGCTGCCCCTCTCCACCGCGCGCGAAGCAATCGCCGCGAACCGTTCGCGTATGCGCCGCGACACCGCGTTTGACGCGCGAAGTTCAGGAAGAAGTGCAGGACGAAGTTCGGCACGAAGTGCGGCACGGGTTTCTGCACAAAGTTCAGCACAAGGAGAAACGCATGCAATTCTTCCGCTGGATGCTCGATAGCAAGGGCGTACGTTGGTTTGCGGGAAAATCGATGGCCCGTGAAAGGTGCGTTCTGCTCGAGGATATGTCGATGGGCGCCGCGGGCGCAATTGCTGGCGGATTCCTTTTCACCTCCACGCACGTTCTCGTCCGGAGCCCGATGATCTATACGAACCTGTGCGCCTTAGTCGGTGCTGTCGTTCTCGTTTCTCTCCACCGTTTGGGCGCAAGGCGAGAGCAGATAGCGACGAACTGATCGGGAAGTTTGAACCAGCGCGCGAAAAGGCGTTACTCGGAAGTCGCGCGCCGAAGGGCTGCGTAACTCATCCAGCTCCGTTAAATCGGTCGAGAAGAGGTGTTGAATGGCTGCCACGATCCGAATCGGATTTCCACTCCGGCGCTGTTCCTGGTCTTTTCGGCCCATCGTGCCTGCCCAGCCTACTCGCGCGATGATTCGCTGGCTGGACTCCGTCTGCCTGAAGCGCGGGGCAGAAGATTACAAGGCGCTCGCGAAAACTCGAGTAATCATTCATGCCACATGAGATCAAAACCGGGACCGTGTTCATTCGGGAAGGCACTCTCTTGCCCGATGGGCTGAACCTCGAAAGCGAGCCCTCCGTTCCGGGCTGGAGATTGATTGAGAACCTCGATCCCTATGCCATGGACCGAAAGATCCGCGAGGCGGGATGGACTTTCTTCTGTCTGGCAGGACAGATCAAGGCGACCGTGTTCGGGACGAACGACCAGAGCATGATCCGCAGAGCCGTCGAACGAATCCTGACGAAACGGAGACCGCTGGAGTTCAATTCTCTGGAGATAACGGACGTTGAGTACGCTGGCTCGACGCGCTTCCCGCTCGTTCATTATGTGACCGTGTCCGCTCAATCGCGGCACATTCAAGAGAGCCAGGTCGTCGTCCTGGCCCACGCCGAAGATCGCGCCAGGATCAAACCGCTGAATGTGGCGCCAAAAATTCTCGCAAGCAGCACGGAATTGGTGAGCAGTGATCCGCTGTCTCCAGCACGGATCGAACGGCTCAACGTCACCGGCTCGCGAGCCGGATAGAAAATTTGAGGAACAATCATATGAAAAGCATACGCAAGTCTTCGATTTGTCTCGTACTCGTCCTTCTGGCGGCTCCTTTCGTTTCCGGCCAGAGTCTTTCGGCATACCGCAAATACTCCCTCGGAACGGATCTGGCCAAGCTGGCAAAACAAATCGGCCAGGACCCGCGTCAGGCAACTCTGGTTCACCAGAGTCCCGCGGTGATCCAGGAGCTGACGTATTGGCCGACAGGAAACTCGCAGAATCCCGGCCAAGAGGAATCGGTCTCGCAGATTCTGTTCAGCTTCTATAACTCCACACTTTACAAGCTTGCCGTGACTTACGATACGGACGCCACAGAAGGGATGACGGACGACGATATGGTGGAAGCGATTTCGTCGCGTTACGGAACCGCGAATCGCTCTTACCCTGAAATCGCGCTTCCCAACGCAGACACGTATCGGATGTCCGAAACGGTGGTCGCTCGATGGCAGGATGCAGACAACTCGGTCACGCTGATCCGCTCTGAAGGCTTGAAGACTTTTGCACTCATCGTGGTTTCAAAGAAAATGGACCAGGAAGCCACCTCCGCCATTGCCGATTCCTTGAAACTCGAAACCGATCAGGCGCCGCAGAAGGAAATCGACCGCCGCAAAGACGAAGCCGACAAACTTGAAGTCGCCCGCCTCAAGAACGTCAAGGCGTTTCGCTTCTAAGCATCGGCGCGACGAATTTTCGGAGGAGATTCAATGGACGACCAGTACAGCCGCGATATCTTACTCAAAAGGATGGACCGCGCATTCAGCGATTATTCGCACGAAGCGGAAAAGCTCAGCGTGCTGCTGGCCGAGCCTAGAAGTCCCTTCAGCTGGACGTCGTATCACGACTTGACGCGGCAACGGACCGCGGAAGTCGTCGCCTACGAAAGATATCGCACAGTCAGAGACGAGCTCTTTGGACTTATCAATCCCCCGGCGGTGGAAGAGCGGCCCAAATCCACCGTTTATTGAAACGGTGACCTGCCGGCAGGATTGAATTGCCTGCTTTCTTCTCTGCCTCGAATTCGCAGCCTCCCCCAAACCAATTTCGCGCCGCGCAGTCGCTTTTCCGGCTGGCGCATCCCTCCGCGTTCTTTGCGGACCGTGCGTGGCAACCACCGCTCCGGTTTCGCGCCTTGAACCGGCACATCAGCCAGCTCTCCGACTATTGCCGATCCGTCGCTCCGCGCATCACAATTCGTGGCCTTGCTTGCCTCCTTGCCTCCGTGCCTCACTCCGACTTATCATCCCCACTCCATGGAGAAAACGCTCACGCACATGCGTCCCACGCGTCGCCAATTTCTGCGCAATTCCGCGCTCGGACTCGGCGTCGCGCTCGCCGCGCGCAATTCCCGGGTAGCGCCTGCGCTTGCGTCCGCGCCGAAGGGGGCGGCAGCGGCGGTGCCCGTCGCGCCGCGCGCGACTGCCACCGGCGACGCCCGCATCGAAGTGCTCTTCGACGAGCCGCTCGGCACCATCTCGCCCAATATCTACGGCCACTTCACGGAAAATCTCGGCGGCGTGATTTACGACGGCATCTGGGTGGGCGAGGATTCGAAAGTGCCCAACGTTCACGGCATCCGCAAAAGCCTCGTCGACGCGCTGAAGAAAATCAAAGCGCCCGTGATCCGCTGGCCCGGCGGCTGCTTCGCCGATAGCTACGACTGGAAAGACGGGATCGGCCCGCGCGCCTCGCGCCCTCGCCGCACGAATTTCTGGTTTGCCGATCCCCTGGTAAAGGATAAAACCAATATCCCGCAGCGATTCGACCCCAATCAGTTCGGCACGAATGAATTCGTCGAATTCTGCCGGCTCTCCGGCGCCGAGCCTTACATCGCCGCAAACGTCCGCAGCCTTTCTTCCGGGGACTTCGACCACTGGGTGGAATACTGCAATTCGCCCGCGGGCAGCACGTCGCTCGCAGACCAGCGCGCCGCGGGCGGCTTCCGCGATCCCTTCAACGTGCAATATTGGGGAATGGGCAATGAATCATGGGGCTGCGGCGGCACGTTCACGCCCGAGGAATACGCCACCGAATTTCGGCGCTATACCACGTGGGTGCCCGACTACGCCGAGCGCGATTCGCAAGATTCAACCCCGAGCCAGAGCGCTTTGAAGTTTGTCGCATCCGGCCCGGATAGCGCCGATTGGAATTGGACCCGCGGCTTCCTGCAGGGACTCCGCTCCAAGGGCTTGGGCGCTCTCCGAAAAGTTTGGGGACTATCGCTGCACTACTATTCATGGAATCTCTCGCGCGGCCGCACAGACAACTGGGTTGAGGGCAAAGGCAAGGCGCTCGATTTCGTGCCCGTGGATTGGTACGAGCTGATGCGCCAGGGCGACCGGCTCGAGTCGCTCATCGAGGGCCACTGGCAAGTGATGGGCGAATTCGATCCGCAGCGCCGCATCAAGCTCGTGGTCGACGAGTGGGGCCCGTGGTATCAGCCCGGCTCGCAAGCGGTCGATACCGACATCCTGGGCCAAACGATCACTCTGCGCGATGCCGTGATGAGCGCCGCAACTCTCGACATCTTCAACCGCCATCCCGACAAAGTCTGCATGGCCGCGTGCGCGCAAATGATCAACTGCCTCAATAGCCTCTTCATCGGCCACGGCGACCGCCTCGTGCTCACGCCGGTCTATCACGTGTTCGATATGTACGCAGCGCATCAGGGCGGCCAATCGCTCCGGACGGAGTTCGCAGTGCCCGAGATTGGTTATGTGCGCGATGCCAAGCCGGCCTCCTTCTGGGGCCTCAACGGCGCGGCTTCGCTTCGCGAAAAAGTTCTCACGCTCACGGTGGTCAATCCCGATGTTACGAATCCGCGCGCCGCAACCATTGACCTGGTGGGCGCTGCCGCGCAATCCGCCACGGCCACCGTGCTCTCGAATTCCGATATTCATGCTCACAACACGTTCGATTCGCCAGACGCAGTGCGTCCGCAATCCGCGTCTGCGCAACTCTCCGGGTCTTCGTTCCGATACACGTTTCCGCCCGCTTCCGTCACCGCGCTGGAGATAATTTTGGCTTGACGCCGTTGTCGCATCGGAGGCTTCGCTTGAAGTTTCACCCCAGAATTCTCGCCGCGTTCGCGCTGCTCGCGCTTCCCTCCGCGGCTTTCGTTGTGCTCAATTTCGCTGGAGCGCAGTCGAAACCTCCGCAATCGGCGGAGGCAATCTCTCCTCGCCCGCGCTACCCCGACGAAGACATCGGCGCAGTCACGCTCGCCACGCGCCGCAAAGCCCAGCTCGCCACCGAGGGCCAATTCAAAGTTTTCTATCAATTTCACTTCACCGACAGGATCAAAGAAAGCGGCATAACGTTCAAATACCGCGCCGTGGACGATGTGACGCGCCACTTCCGTGCCGATCATTACGATCACGGCAGCGGCATCGCCGTGGCGGACGTGGATGGCGACGGCCTTTACGACATCTACTTCGTCAACCAGGCCGGCCCGAACGAACTGTGGAAGAATCTCGGCCACGGGAAGTTTCAGAACATCACCCGCGAAGCCGGCGTCGGGCTTGAAGGGCGCATCAGCGTCGGCGCAGCCTTCGCCGATGTGAATAATTCCGGTAATTCCGATCTTTTTGTCACCACCGTCCGTGGTGGCAATGTCCTGTTCAAAAACGATGGCCACGGCCATTTCACGGACGTCACGAAAGACTCCGGCCTCGGACTCACCGCTCATTCTTCCGGCGCGTTTTTTTTCGATTACGATCACGACGGACTCCTCGATCTTCTGGTCTGCAACGTCGGTCAATACACCACAGATGAAAAAGGGCCCGACGGAGAATTCGTGGGCCTGAACGACGGCTTCTACGGGCACTTGCATGCGGAGCGCTTCGAATATCCGGTGCTCTACAAGAATCTGGGCAACTATCATTTCAAAGACGTCACCGCCGAACTCAGCCTTCGCCCGCACGGCTGGTGCGGCGACGCCTCGACTGCCGATCTGAACGGCGACGGCTGGCCGGACATTTTCTTTCTCAACATGCAAGGCTCGAATTCCTACTGGGAGAACGAAGGCGGCAAGAAGTTCGTGGATAAGACCGCCGAGTATTTTCCGCGCACTCCGTGGGGCGCGATGGGCATCAAGTTTTTCGATTTCGCCAACGAAGGTCGTCCGGACTTGCTCATCACCGACATGCATTCGGACATGAGCCAGGAGCCCGGCCCCGACAACGAAAAGAGAAAGTCCGACATCACATGGACCGACTCTTATCTCGCAGGAAAGAAATCCGATTTCATCTTCGGCAACGCGCTGTTCCACCAACTTCCCGACGGCCACTTCGAGGAAGTCTCGGACAAAATGGGCGTCGAGACCTACTGGCCGTGGGGCGTGAGCGTCGGCGACCTCAACGCCGATGGCTGGGAAGATATCTTCGTCTCGGCCGGCATGAGCTTTCCCTACCGCTACGGCATCAATTCCCTGCTGCTGAATAATCGCGGCGAAAAATTTCTCGATTCCGAATTCATCCTCGGAATCGAGCCGCGCAAGAATCTCTACACGCCGTGGTTTGCGATCGACTGCTCCCACGATCCCGACGCGATGCAAGGCGTGAACCAGGGTGTGTGCACCGGCCAGACGGGCAAAGTGACGGCGATGGCGCCGCGATCGAGCCGATCGTCCGTGATATTCGACGTCGATAACGACGGCGCGCTCGACATCGTCACAAACGATTTCAATTCCGAGCCGCAGGTTTTTGTTAGCGACCTTGCCCAACGCAGGAAAATCCACTGGACCAAAATCGCCCTTGCCGGCACCGCGTCGAATCGCGAAGGCCTCGGCGCAAGAGTCGTGGTCCGCGCCGGCGGCCTTACGCAAACCAAGTGGATGGACGGCAAATCCGGCTACCTCTCGCAAAGCGACCTGCCGCTCTATTTCGGTCTCGGCGACGCCACGAAGATCGACAGCATCGAAGTCGACTGGCCGTCGGGCCGGAAGGAAAAGATGACGGTCAGTCTCCGCGAAAACCAGCTTCTCAGGATCACGGAACCCGCCGACCACACCTCCGAGTCCACCGGCCAAAAGCAGTAGGGCTTCTGCTGCACGATTTTCTTGACGTATTTGCTCAGCCGATATAGCCTCCCGCCAATCAACCTGGGCTAGCAGCCCGTTTTCACTTGGAGGCAACGCATGACTCCCATCCCTCTCGCGTCGCTTTGGCTTCCGATTCTGGTTTCCGCTGTCGCTGTTTTTATTTTGAGCTCGATCGTTCACATGGTGCTGCCCTACCATCGCAGCGATTACAAACAGATCCCGGACGAAGACAATGCCCTCGCGGGACTGACCGCCGCGAAGCTTCCGCCGGGACTCTACGTCTTTCCGTTCTGCACGCACAAAGACATGAAATCGGCCGAGATCGCAGCGAAGAGGAAGCGCGGGCCGGTGGGCTTCATGACGCTTTTCCCGAACGAATCTCCCGCGATGGGTAAGTTCATGGCGCTGTGGTTTGTCTTCTGCGTGCTGGTGAGCATCGGCGTCGCGTTCATCGCCTGCCACTTCGTTCCCGAAGGACAACATCGCCGCCACGTGGTCCGTATCGTCGGTTGCGCGGCCTTCCTCGCCTACGGCCTCTCGAACTTCCGCGACGGCGTGTGGAAAGGCCAGCCGTGGGGCAACGTGATCAAGGAAATGTTCGACGGATTGATCTACGCCGCCGCCACCGAGCTGAGCTTCGCGTATCTCTGGCCGCATTGATCTAGAGCTGGGCCAGACCCAAACGAGCGCATCTAGCGGCATGGCCCTAGGCCGTGCCGGAATCCATTTCCTTCGACGCGGTTTCCGCTTTATCATGGATTTGTCACGCGGATCGCCCTCATCCGTCGCACATTCGGAGCGCCATCGTGCGGCTGCGCACCATTCCCGTTGTCATCGGTGTCCTGGTGGCGGCTTTCGCCGCCCCGGTGCAGCCTGCCTCGGCGCAATCGAATGGCGCGGCGAAGGCAGCCCCCCAAGCCACGCCGAAACCCGCTCAATCCGCGCACGACTTCGTGGATCGCTTCTACGACCGCTATCTCTCCGAAATTGTCGACGACGATAATCTGCCTTCTCCCTACGATGCTCTCCAAATCGAGCCGCGCGTCTTCAGTCCCGGCCTGCGCAAGGCGCTCCGGGACGATTTCGACGCCCAAGATGCATCTCCCGATGAAATCGTGGGCCTCGATTTCGATCCCTTCCTGAATTCCCAGGACCCTTGCGACGAATACGAGGTGGGACGCGCCACGCTTCACGGCAGCACGTATTGGGTGGCCGTCTACGGCATCTGCGACGGCAAAAAGCACAGCCAACCCGATCTGTATGCCGAAGTGGCGCCCGTCAAGGCGTCCTGGCAGTTCGTCAACTTCCACTATCCTGACGGGGGCAACCTGCTCGGGCTCCTGAAGTCCCTGAGCGCCGAGCGCCGGAAGGCTCCCAAAGACACGCCGGGGATGACCAAGTCTTGAAATCCGGCCGAAAAACTATCGTTATACGCCGATTAGACTGGACGCTTTTATTGCAAGCACAGATAGTTAGGGGCATTTCTAATCGGAGGGCCGCCGATTAGAAATCCAGTGGCGAGTGTGCCGACTTCGTAAGCTGCGGCGAACCTCGGCGCGTGAGGCCGGCGGCGAGTGACGGCGGGCAGCAACCTCGTGCGGCCAGCCCGGTACCCATCGCTCGGCAGAGGGTGTTTGAAATGTTCTTGCGTCTTCCATCTCCTTTCCTTGCAGATAGTTGATAATCCTCGCAGCTAGTTTACCATAAAGTAAATAAACAATCAAGAGGAAATTCGGGGCCTCGGAAGTGAAAGGTAGCGCGGGAGTTAGGGGTGTGTCGGCGGGCAATGCAGGGAGAAGAGCGGGGAGGGCTGGCAGGAGTGGTGACAACCCTTCCCGGGAATGAGTTCCAAAATGGGACTACGTCACGGAGGAAGAGGTTGTGGGTTCAATTCGATCGGGCCGCCCGGGCGCCGGATCGTCATCAGGGGCTTCACGGAACCGAGCTTCTTCCTGCCCTTCAAAGACTTCGACTTCGTCTTCCCTCTTTTTTTCGCCATGGAGTGTCTCCTCGCTGGAAGGACCAGCCAATACCGACGGCGGATGTTTATATGCAAGCCCGATACCGAATGTCCAGCTTAATTGGGCGCTCTAACTTGCGGCGATTATGCGGGTTGCACCGGACACGGCCGGCCGCAGAAACGCCGTGGAGTTGAAGTTTTCACCACGATTGAAAAATTCAACGGCCGGTGAAGCGGCGCTATTCGCGCAGGAGTGAACGGATCTTCTGAATGACGAGGTCAATGCCGACCTGATTGTGGCCGCCTTCCGGGAGGATGATGTCTGCAAATCGCTTGGAGGGCTCGACGAATTCCATGTGCATGGGGCGGACGGTGGCCATGTATTGCTCGACCACCGATTCCATGGTGCGGCCACGCTTATTGATGTCGCGCTTGAGGCGGCGCATGAAGCGGATGTCGGAGTCTGCGTCGACGAAGATTTTGATGTCCATCAGCTCGCGCAGGGCGCGATTCTCCAAAATCAAAATGCCCTCGATGATGATGGCCGGATGAGGCTCGACGCGCCGCACTTCCGCCACGCGGCGGTGCGTCGCGAAGTCATACGACGGTAGATCGATAGACTCGCCCGACCGGAGCTTGCGGAGATGGTCAACAAGCAGCGATGTTTCGATCGCATCGGGGTGATCGAAATTGAGTTTCGCGCGCTCTTCGAGCGTGAGCGCGGGATGATCTTTGTAATAGGAATCGTGGCAGAGCACCACGGCGCTGCCCGGGGCGAGGGCTTCGACGACTTTGCGCGTGATCGTGGACTTGCCGGAGCCAGTGCCGCCGCAGATGCCGATGATTAACGGAGGCTGAGAGAGGGTTGGAATGGCGAACGACCTCCGAACTTCGGATTCGCGATGAAGCCGCGGCCGACGGCGCCCTTCAGGGCTTAAAACCCCTGAAAGGGGCCCGCTTCTCGGCGGGGTTGAAACCCAGCCCTACAGTAACAAGACAACCAGGCCCAACGTGAACGCCGCAGGTAGCGCCCGTGCCACGAG
>Ga0210383_10005382_pt1 | contig 11247 bp, 10 predicted proteins | sample IncBWC14OmetaG_FD_160072 | JGI IMG/M metagenome (GOLD analysis project Ga0210383, IMG submission 160072) | Forest soil microbial communities from Barre Woods Harvard Forest LTER site, Petersham, Massachusetts, United States - Inc-BW-C-14-O ...
ATCTCTCGATGTCGGAGCTGAAGCTCCGACCCCCTAATCCTACCCAGATCGCCATCCCATGCAGTGCCATTCTGAATGGACCGCTGCTGACGGAAAACAAATAAATGGAGACGTGAAGGAGCAGTCAGGATGAGGCGGGCTGTGCGGATTCTTCCGCTCGTTTGCGGTGATAGCGAGTTAGGCCCAGCCATGAGAGATGCAATGCGCCGTTGAACGCGTAGTGCGAGAGTTCTTCAAGCGAGAGAAACTGTGCCGCCTCCATCGCGCTTTCCTCGGCAAACGCCTGCATGGCGGCAGCCTCATCGAGCCCGCGGCGCAAAATTTCAGATGAAAGATCAGCCCAGCGGTGGAGACGGTCTCGGTAGCTGGCGAGATGAACCTCTGGATTCTTCGAGAACGAGAAATGGGTGAGGAACAACTTTTCCGGGTCAAGGCCGGCAATCGCATCGAGAGAAGCGTCCCAGAGTTCGATGGAAATATCCGGCGGGGGAGTGGCCGGAAGAACGAAAGGATGTCCGTTGATTGAAATTCCGGCAGTGTCTCCCACAAACGCGATGCCTTCTGCGGGATCGAAATATGTAACGTGATGCGAAGCGTGGCCCGGGGTGTAAAGCACACGAAGTTGGCGGGAACCTTGGGTGAGAATCTCTCCTCCATGAACGACAGAAAGATTGGACGCAGGAACCGGCAGAAATTCGCCGAATAAACGCTCCAGGCTGTCTCCATAGAGCCGCGAGGCACTGCGCAAAAGCTTGGAAGGGTCGGCCATATGCTCCGCGCCGCGCTCATGGACGTAAACTTTCAATCGCGGATTCTCGCGGACGAGTGCACCAGTCGCGGCGGCGTGGTCCAGATGAATATGAGTTAGCAGGATGGCGTTGAGATCAGCAACGCGCACCCCTTCTCTCTCAAGTTGTTGGCGAAGCGTATCTAGAGTGGAGGCTGGTCCCGGGTCGATAAGCACGTTGGAATGTTCGGAACGCAGCAATGCAGAGGCAATCGAACGAGGATGGCCGGCCCACTGAAGATCAATCGCAATCGTTGTGTTCACGGATGGTTCGAGTTTAACGCACGCCATAAAAAAAGAAGGGCGAAAAATCGAAAGCAGTGGAAGCATCCCAGCGCGTCCCGGCGGGCCCCCGAACCCCGAGAGGAAGTACTTGCAGATTGATGAACTTATAGAATATGCTTTGCAGCACAGCGACTTGTTCTATCCGTCTCGCGCTGAGCGAGTTGTGTCCTTTGCGGAAACCGCCCAAGGTTAGCAGAACAAGGACTTCGCTGAGGGTTGTCCTGAGACCTCCGTCATGCACGGCAGGTGGTCCAGAGACAAGTTAAGAAATATACGGGATTCTTTAGGTACTTTAGGGAGGAAGAGACAATGCGCAAATGGTGTGCAACTGTGGCAATGGGAGCGCTGTTAGCCCTGCCCCTCTGTGCCCAGCAGAAAGATGCGAGCACAGCGACGAATACTAACGGAACGACCGATAGCACGGCAACCAGCAACGCAGCAGCGAGCGATTTCAGTATCGCTCCAGCAACGCCGACGCTGTTTGCAATGCCAGCGGCGGCCGCCGCTCCGGCGGATATTTTTTCAGATTGGGACAACAATCCCTGGAATCGTCATGCTTGGGGTCTGTTGACTCCGAAGTTTGAACTTGCCGGGTTGTTTCAATACATGAACTTCTGCCCGTGCTCGTTTCCAAACTTCAATAACTTTGGCGCGACCGGGTCATTCACATACAACGCAAACAAATGGTTGGGCCTGACTGCTGAGATCGGTGGATTCTATTTCAAGCGGCAGCTGTACGGGCCGCCGACTTCCTCCGGTGCTTATCCGGTGTCGTCGGTATCCGGCAGCATGCAGACCTATATGTTCGGACCGCGCATCAACTTTCGCCATTTCGATCACTTCGTGCCATTCGCCGAAGTGCTGTTTGGCGCAGCGCGCACCGGAATCCAGCTGACGGGCAACACCGGCGCGCAGTCTTCGTTCGCGTTGGCTGCCGGCGGCGGCGTGGATGCGGTCATCGTCAAGAACCTGGCTTGGCGCGTTTTCGAAGCGGACTATTTCATGACGAACTTTACAGGGCCGAACCTCAGCCCCAATGGACGTCAGAACAACTTCCGCATCGGCACGGGCGTGGTCCTGCGTTGGGGCTATCCACCGGAACCGCCGAAGCCGAACCATCCGCCAGTGGCGTCCTGCTCGGCCACGCCGACGTCCGTCTATCAAGGCTCGACCGATGCCGTGGCAATTCACGTAGCGGCGACGGATGCGGACAACGACACGCTTTCCTACAGCTACACCGCGACCGGTGGAACGGTTGATGGAACCGGACCCGATGTGCGCTGGAGCCCCGCCGGACTGGCTATCGGCTCTTACACGATCAACGCCAAGGTCGACGATGGCCGCGGCGGCACAGCAACCTGCGCCGCAGACGTGGCAGTCGCCAAGCGTCCCAACCGGCCACCCGTGATTTCCTGCGCGCCGGAACGCAACCCGATCATCGCCGGCGAACGCGTGGCGATCAACTCCACAGCCAGCGATCCCGATGGCGATCCGCTGACCTACAGCTACTCGGCAACGGGTGGGCAGATTTCCGGCAACGGTCCCGTGGCGCAGTTTGATTCCACCGGACTCTCCGCTGGCAATTACACCGTTACTTGCACGGCTGACGATGGCCAAGGCGGCCGCACCAGCGCCACGACCAGCGTGGATGTCCAGCAGCCAGCGCCTCCTCCGCAAGCAGCGAAGGTCGGCGATTGCGGCTACAACAAGGTTGGGGCAGCCCGCTTCGACAACGCTTGCAAACGCGTTGGAGACGACGTGGCCCTGCGCCTGAAGAACGAGCCAAACGCCAAGGTTGTGATCGTTGGCTATGCCGACGGTAAAGAACCGAGGGCGGCCAAGCTCGCACAGCAACGTGCCGATGGCGCCGCAAAGTACCTGGGCGAAAAGGGCATCGATGCTTCACGTATCTCCACACGCGTGGGCACGGCCTCGACGGAGAAGGGCACGGAGAAGGACAACCGCCGTGTCGAATTCATCTTCGTGCCTGAAGGGGCGACCTACTAAACAGCGATGTTCGCGACGAGTGTGAAGACACTCGCCGCGAGCGTAATTCTAAACAGCAACGGGCTCTCCGAGGGAAGCTTCGGGGAGCCCGTTTTATGTTCGGTAATGACAGGCGAGCGGGAGGTTGTGGTTTGCGATTGAAGATTCTGGTCGCAGTGCTGTTGACGTGCGGTGTGAGCGGCAGCATTCGCGCGCAACAGTGGGGACGGCTCGGTCCGGAAGGCGGAATGGTCGTTTCCCTGGGATCAAGCGGAGCGGCTGCGACAAACGAGATTTACCTTGGAACTGCGGATGGCCATGTCTTCGCGAGCAAGGATGGCGCGCAGTCCTGGGAAATACGCGGACGCGTGGGGCTTAAGATGGACGCGGTGGTCACGCGGATTGTGTCCGATGCCGGGAAGGAGCTGTTTGCCGCCGTGTGGTACCAAGCGCCCGGTGCCGGTGGTGGGGTATTCGAAAGCGAAGACCATGGGCGGAGCTGGGAGTTACTGGGATTGGAACACGAAGCGGTGCGCGCGCTGGAGCGGGCGCCATCGCAGCCGCAAGAATGGGTGGCCGGAACACGCAGCGGCGTGTTTCTCTCCGCGGATGGCGGTAAAAACTGGGCGTTGATTTCGCCGCCGGGCGACGCGGAATTGCGCAATGTCGATTCGCTGGCCATCGATCCGCGCGACCCGAACGTCATTTACGTTGGCACCTACCATCTGCCCTGGCTAACTCGAGACGGTGGCAAAAGTTGGAAACCCATCATCGCGGGAATTATCGACGACTCGGACATCATGAGCCTGCGCTTGGATGCCACGAATCCAGACCGCGTCTATATGAGCGCCTGCTCCGGAATCTATCGCAGCGAAAACGATGGCGACGGTTGGACCAAGTTGCAGGGCATTCCGTACGCCGCACGCAGAACCCAGGTGATTGTGCAGGATCCCGCAGCCCCGAAGACGTTTTACGCCGGAACAACCGCGGGATTGTGGGTGACACGCGACGGCGGTGAAAGCTGGACGCTTACGACGTCGAAGGAATGGGTTGTGAACAGCCTCGTCGTTCTTGCCGGCAAGAATGGCGCGCCCGAGCGCGTGGTGTTGGGAACGGAAGGACGCGGGGTGCAGGTGAGCGACGACGCCGGAGTCAATTTCAAGGAGGCGAATCGGGGGTTCACGCACGTCATCGTGAAGCAACTGATTGCCAACAGGCAAACCGCCGGGCAATTGTTGATGGTGGTGGATCGAAGCGCCACGGAAATCCTGGAGAGCCGTGATGATGCGAAAACGTGGTCGAATCTGTCGTTGGCAACCGAACGCGGCAAAGCCGCTACTCTGAACGCGGACGAAATACAGTCGGTTTTCGCAAGCCCGTGGGGCTGGATGATCCGGCTGGAGAACGGGCAGCTTTGGATTTGGCAGCAAGACAAGAGATTGTGGAAGGAATGGAAGTTGTCCCTTCCAGCTACGGCGCGACGGGCCGCAAAAAACGGGTCTATTGCGGCGGCAAAACGCGCGGCACCCTTGAAGTTGAAGCCAAGCGGAACGATAGCCTTTTCGGGGATTGGCGCCATCGTCTCTACGAACGAAGGCTTGCTGCATTGCCAGGAATCGGGAGGTTGCGCCAGGCTCAAAGCATTCGATTCCGCGGCGCAAACCCCCGCAGTATGGACCTCAGCGGCAGGCGCTGAGATCGCCGTGATAACCGACGGAAAATTGGGAGTTTCCACGGACGGTGGAATCGCCGCGACGTGGAGCGATCTTCCCGTGGCAACGGATCGAGTCTTGTGGCTGGACTTGGCACAGTCCGACGACAATGCGATCTATCTCGGCACAAACGAAGGCGTGTTCTCGTTACGCGCTCCGAAAAATTCATGGGAAAGGCTGGCTGGAGGATTGCCGGCGGGTCGCGTGGAACAATGGCTGCGACAGCCCGGCATTTGGGCGGCCGGCGAAGGCGATGGCGGACTCTACGTTTCGCAGAATGGCGGAAAATCCTGGAAACGTGTCGACCGCGATTCGGAGCGCGGTACGTTCACAGGGCTGGTGGCGATGCCGGACGGCGCCCTGCTGACTGGCTCGCAAAGCGAAGGTTTGCTGTGGTTGCAAGTGAAAGACACTCCCGAAGGCAAGAGAAGGTAGCAACCAGCTTCATATTTGGTACACTCTTCAATATATAAATAAGTGATAATATTAAAAATTCAACTACAGCGGAACGGCGCGGTTTCCCGTATCGGCACGACGTCTTTTCTTCCCAAGAGCAGGGATCGCTCCGGGGCGCTTTAAGCGATACGCAGTCACGAAGAGGGTCAATGGCGGACACACAATCTGGACGGCTCATGCAGCACACGGACAAAGCAATGTCCGATTTCATGGCGTTGACGGAAGGGCTGCACTTGCCTACGGCAAACCCGCCGCTCAATTTGCTGGTCGTACAAGACCTGCTGCGAGGCGCGCGCGGGCGTTTCGCGTCCAGTGAGGAGCCGGTACATTATCCAGAGCTTTTCGTGGCGGCGCACCGGGAAGCGGGTGCAGGCCTGGATCGAACAGAGCTTTGAGCACATTTCCGGAAAAAGAACAAAAGCCGCTGGAGGTGGAGCTGAAAGGCAGAGTCCACGTAGCGCTGAGGAAACTTCCCATCGCCACACGGGAGTTTTCGGCCGCACACGAAGGGCAGGATGAGTGGGAGATGGCCCGGCCGGTACCGCAGACGATCGAGCGGTACACGCGCCCGATTGCCGGTACGTCAGCGCATCGCCGGAACTAACGCCGGGTCAATCTTCGGGCCAACCCTTGGGTCAACCGCTTGGCCGCGTGGAAATTTATCGCGTCGCTTCCGCGTGGCGTTCCTTCCAATCGCGGATGGCGCGCACAGAAACTTTGGCGTCGCTCGGGCAACGCGTGACGCGCATTGTCCACGAACTGAACACACAGTGAATGGCGCAGCGGGACGGGGGAAGCAGCATTGCCGAGAATGGTGGTCAGCGGATTGAGCCATATGCCGCGGAAGCCGCGCAGATCCTGCGGGAGGCCGAACGCGCCGCGGGCATTGAACAACCCGCTGACGGGAATCCTGGGCAACGCGGAGTTGCTACTGGCGGAAGTGCGGCGCAAGAATCTGGAACTGCCCGAACAGGCCCGGATTCGCCTGGAAACCATCGCGGAATTGGCGGTGCGTAGTTCATTCCTTCCATCGGGCAGTCTTAATAGATCAATTTTATTTAATGCATCAGGGGTGGCCGGCGGGATGGGCGAAGAACTGCAGCACGCGGCGCTGGAACTCCGCCGGTTGGTAACCGAGCGCGGCGGTGTGAAACGCGCGCGGCACGACCCACATGGTTTTTGGTCCACGCGCGGCGGCGAAAATTTTTTCCGTGTGGCGGCATGGCAGAGTGGTGTCGGCAGCGTCGCAAATCAGTAGAACGGGAAACGCGCGCGCGCCGACGGCTTGTTCGGGTGAAACGCCCGCGGCGGAAAATCCGGCGAGCGATTGGCCGCGGTACAGCATAACCCACGCGCCGGGAGCGAAGAGCGTTTTCCCGAGCCAGGGATATTTCTGCAGGCCGGCGTAATCGTAGGACGCCTCTCGCAAGCTGGCAAACGAGGATTCCGCTACCACGGCTTCGATGCGCGGGTCGGCAGCGGCAGATTGCAGCGCGATCCCCGCGCCCATGGATTCTCCCAGGGCAAAAATGTGCGCCGGATGCTCCTGCGCCACCAGTGCGTCGATGATGATACGCGTATCGTTGCGCTCCAGCCAGCCATACGTGCTCATCGCGCCGCCGCTTTCGCCGTGTGCGCGCGCATCCATCAACGTGACACCGTAACCCGCGCGAAGCAGGATCAGCGCATGTTCCAGAACCCCCATGCGATTGTCTGCGACACCATGAAACAGCAGGACCCAGGAACCGTTGGGATGTGCGGCGGGGACTTTCCAGCCGCAAAGAAGCACGCCATCGGGCGCGCGAAGGTCGAATGGTTGCCGCCGCACGCCAATTTGCGCGAAAGAAACGTCTGCCTGCTGGACGAGATCGGGGGTAAGCGGGCGGCGGATGGGATGAAGGAACGAAGGCGCCACCAGCCAGCCAATCACGATAGCAATGAGGGGTGGGGCGAGAAGAAGGGTTAGAATGATACGAAGGATTCGCGGGCGCATGGGTCGCTATTCAGGATACGAATAATCGGGCGGATTCGTTCCGTTCCGCGGAGAGAAGGGAAACCGAAATTCTCCACTGTAGCAGTTATACAAGAATCACTGCGTAAGCGATCAGGAGCGGAAGAGCACGTCTTCGCGCTGGAACATTTTTACAGCCAGGAAGAGGGCGGCGCCGGCGTAGACGCAGGTGGACAGAAAAATGATGGCGATGAAATTCCAGTGATAGGTGCCGGTGACGAGCTCTTTGCAGAGCAGGCTGGCGTTGAGGATCGGAACGAGCGCGAGCTTGGCGGTGAGGTCGATAGGCAACATGGCAGCCACGGCGGGAATGATAACCACGAACATCAGCGGGCTGATGTAGCTCTGCGCTTCCTTGTAACTTTTCGCAAAAAGCGCCACGGTCATCAGCCCGGCGGCGAAGAGCACGGCCACGGGCAAGACCATTACGAAAATCGAGAGGACCGTCGCGAAGTGAATGTGCAGCTGCATCTGCGCGGCGGCATCCGCTCCCGCACTATCGAATGCGTGAAGGTGTTCCAGCACGGCGAAGGACACGCCCATGGACGTTACGGAAAGCGCCGCGGTAACCAAGCCGGCGGTGAGCACCAGAAAAAATTTGCCGAAGACCAGGTCTACACGATCGATGGGGCTGGAAAGAATGGTTTCCATGGTGCCGCGTTCTTTTTCACCCGCGGTCAGGTCGATCGCGGGGTACATGCTGCCCACCAGGCAAAGCAGGATGACCATGTAACCGACCAAGCCGCCGAATGCCGCGGCGCCGACTTTTTCCAACGGGGCCACGTTGTTTTCTTTCACCTCAAACGGCTTCAGCATGGAATCGGGAATATTGCGCGCGGAAAGGCGCCCGTGCACGACGCGATCGCGATAAGCTTCCAGGCTCTTCTGGAAGTTGTCGGTGGCGATGCTGGATTTCAGGTCGCCCTCGTAATTGTGGATGAGCACGGTGACGGGTTTTTGCTGCGCCACGTCACTCTGGAAGCCGGGAGGAATTTCGACGGCCGCGCGAATTTCCTTGTTGACGATCTGGTCTTTCCAGTTCGGCGCTGTGCGAACAATCTTGATCTTGCTGGACCCGCGCAGTTCCGCGAGAATTTGAGGCGAGTCTTCGCCACCGAGAATCATCACCGAGGGGATTTCCTCCTTGGCCTTGCCTATCAAAGTGGATATCGCCGCGCCCAGGCCGGCGCTGAGCAGGGGAAAAATGATCAGCGGCACGATCAGGGTGGAAATCAGCGTGCGGCGATCGCGCAGCGCTTCGCGGAGTTCTTTGCGGTAGACGGTCGCGATGTTGCGGAGGTTCATGTCAGTTGTTCTCCTGGCCGGCGTAAAGCGGGGCGACGATCTTGACGAAGATTTCCTCCAGGTCGTGTTCCTGGTAGCGCTCGCGAAGTTCCGCGAGGGAGCCTTCGGCAAGGAGTTTGCCGGACTGGATGATGCCGATCACGTCGCAAAGCTTTTCCACTTCGCTCATGATGTGCGTTGAGAAAATCACGGTCTTGCCGCGCTGGCGGCACTCACGGATGAAACCGATGATGGTCCGGGCGGTCATCACGTCCAGGCCGCTGGTGGGTTCATCGAAGATCATGACGTGGGGATCGTGAATGAGCGTGCGGGCGATGGAAGTTTTCTGCTTCATGCCCGTGGAGAGCTTGTCGCAACGCGTGTCGCGGAAAGAATTCATGTCCAGGCGCGCGAAAATATCGTCCAGTCGTTTCTTCAGTGTGGCTTCGTCCAGGCCGTTGAGGCGGCCGAAATATTCGACCATTTCCTGGGAACTTAGACGTGGATACAGCGCGGTCGCGGTGGAAAGGAATCCCACGCAGGCACGAACCTTTTCGGGATCGTCGATCACATCGTTCCCGCAGACTACGGCGGTGCCATCGGTGGGTTCCAGGATTGTGGCCAGCATGCGCAGCGTGGTGGTTTTTCCGGCGCCGTTGGCCCCCAGCAAGCCGTAGATCTGGCCTGGTTTGCAGGTGAAGCTCACGCGATCCACGGCGCGAATTTTGCCGCGTTTTTTGTCCTGAAAGTCCTTGACCAGACCACGCGCTTCAATCATGGAATCTTCCTCTCGCAGTTAGAACGGATAGCAGGGAAACCGGCCGCTAAAGTTAAGTACGCAAAGTTGGCCAAATAATATCAACGAGCAACCGGACCAGTGCGCTCCGGGGAATTATCCCTTGTGGCACTTAGGGCACTGTTTTGCATCGAACTTATCGGCGGGCACACGAAAGACATTGTTGCACTGGGTGCAAACGCGGTGGACGAAACCCCGGGCGGGCCCGCGGGACGTTACCGCATCCTTTTCTTTGATTTCTATGATCTTCGCCGGAGCGTCGGAGGCCTGATTCATGGCGGCATTCTATCATGCGTTCCGCGTCCGCCGGACGGCATCCCGGCCCATCCTGGAAGGCGTCAGAAAGTGCAGCCGCCAGCGGGAAGTGTGTAGAGAAATGGAGTAACCTCCTGATAGACTTTAGGTTAGCAGGCCTCCGCCACCAGAAACCGGCCAGCAAGCTCGCTCAACGTAAGAGTTTTCCCGGCGCTGGACCTCCGCCGAAGCGGAGGCGCGGTGCTTATGTGCAACGAAGGAAAGATTAACGAAGCTTATGGATAGGAAGTTGCGAAACCGCACGCTGTTGCTGCTGGCCCTGGCGGCGGTGGTGGCGTTTGTGCTTATTCGCGTCAGCGGGCGGCAGCCGGTGGCAAAAATTTCGGCCAGCAAGCCAGTGCGGCAAAGCATCACTTCTTCCATCAGCAGCAACGGCAAAGTTGAGCCGATATCGCCTTACATCCTGAGGGCGCAGTCGGATACTTTTGTTGAAAAGGTGTATGCCAACGAAGGGCAGAACGTGAAGAAGGGCCAGTTGCTGATCGCGCTCGATGTCAAAGATGCGGCGGCGCAACTCGCCGCTGCCAAGGTGAAGTTGCTGCAATCGCAACACAATCTGCAGGCGGCCCAAACGGGGGGTAAACCTGACGATGCGGCACGGATCGCCGGCGATTTAGTGAAGGCCCAAGCCGACCGGGATCGCTTGCAGCACCAGCACGATTCCCTGGAGCATCTGCTGGCGCAAGGCGCGGCTACCAAGGACGAACTGGCAACGAATGATTTGTTGCTTGCGAAAGCCAAAGCGGACGTGGAGAAGTACGCTGCAGCGAAGCAGGAATTCGGGCACCAGGTGAGCCTGGACGCGTCGCAGGCCGCGCTGGCCGTGCAGCAAGAGCAAAGTGATGTGGCCGCGCTGGAAGAAAAAGTGCGTCAGGGAAGAATCACCGCGCCCGTCGATTGCACTTTGTATTCGTTGCCGGTAAAAACGGGTGATTACGTGAAGACCGGCGACCTGCTTGCGGAAATGGCCGACCTGCACAAAGTCAGGGTGAGGGCGTTTGTCGATGAGCCCGATCTCGGCGGGCTGGAGCCGGACTTGCCGGTGAAAATCACCTGGGACGCGTTGCCCAATGTCTGGTGGCAGGGCAGAACCGAAATCATTCCGAAGCAAGTAATCGCGCGGGGATCGCGCAGCGTGGGAGAGTTGTTGTGCTCAGTGGACAACGATAAACTGCAGCTGCTTCCCAACACCAACGTTAACGTCAGAATTAATTCTAAAGAACGAAGGGATGTCATCACGGTTCCGCGCGGCGCGGTGGAAACGGAGAACGGGAAGCGTTATGTGTTCGTGGTGAGGACCGGCGTGGGCACCGCGAAGCTGGAAAAGCGCCAGATTCAGGTGGGAATTGCGGATGCCACGAATTTCGAAGTTCTAAGCGGATTGCAAACCGATGAGGTGGTGGCTCTGCCGGGAGATGTGGAACTGAGAGACGGGATGCTCGTGAAAGTGGTAAACATGGACAACTCCAATGTTAAAGGAGAGAAGGATGCGGGGCTATAAAACGATTTTGGTTGCGGGGCTTTGCCTGTTTGCCTGGCAAACGCAGAGCCTTGCGCAAACGAACCCGCTGGACGCCGCGCGCACCGCGTACGAAAAGGGCGAGTACAACCAGGC
>Ga0210383_10005383_pt1 | contig 11246 bp, 5 predicted proteins | sample IncBWC14OmetaG_FD_160072 | JGI IMG/M metagenome (GOLD analysis project Ga0210383, IMG submission 160072) | Forest soil microbial communities from Barre Woods Harvard Forest LTER site, Petersham, Massachusetts, United States - Inc-BW-C-14-O ...
ACCTGGACCTGTACCTGACCGGCTACCGGACGATCCCGACCATCGGCTGGCTGTTCCTGTTGCAGGTGATCGCCGCCTTCGCCCTCGCGCTGGCCGTGCTGGTGACCGGCGGCCGGCACGTCATCGCGGGCCGGCTGGCGGCCGCGGCGGGAGCCGGCTTCGCGCTGGCCACCCTCGGCGGCTACCTGCTGTCGGTCTGGATCGGGCTGTTCGGATTCAAAGAGGTCCGCACCACCGCGGGCATCGTGGCCGGCGTGATCGAGGTGGCCGCGTTCGCGGTCCTGGCCGCGCTGGCGCTTGCCCCCGCCCGGGCGGACAGCACTGCCCCCGCCCCGGCCGGCGGCGCGGCAGCGGCCTCGTCCAGATTCCTCACCCAGATCCCCCCGGCCGCCGCCCGGGCGGCAGCGACGATCGCGGCGGCCCTGGCCGTTGCCGCGCTGGTCCTGCTCGCCGTCGCGGAAGCGGGGGCCAGTTCTTCCGCACCAGCCGCCACCAGCACCGGCGCTGGCCTGAAGACCACGGTGATCGACGGGACGACGGTACTGACCAATGCCAAGGGCTTCACGCTCTACTCGTTCGCCCCCGACACGCCGACCGTCTCGAAATGCTACGGCAGCTGCGCCGCCTACTGGCCTCCGGTAACCGGCACCGCCCCAGCCAGCTCGGGCCTGCCCGGCACGGTCGGCACGATCACCCGGACCGGTGGCGCCCGCCAGCTCACCTACAACGGGCACCCGCTGTACACCTACATCGGCGACTCCGCCCCCGGCCAGGCCAACGGCAACAACCTCAACCTCAACGGCGGCCTGTGGCACGAGGTGCCTGTCTCCCGGTAAGACGTGCCGGGCACGGCCACGGACAGGACAAGGCAAATAGGGCATAGGAACCCGGGCGGAACCGGACTCACGGTGCCGCCCGGGAGCGCTCCAGCAGAAATGGGTTCCACCGATGGAAGCCAGCGTAAGGTTCGCCGACTCCCGGCCTACCTGCATAACAGCCGGCAGCGCTCGAGGTGGCGGGTGCGTGCATCATGATCCGGACTCCTGACCAGCGGGTCCGGGTCTTCGTCAGCTCGACGCTCGGGGAGCTGGCCGCCGAGCGGGAAGCGGTGAGCGCCGCAATCAGGCAGCTCCGGTTGACGCCCGTGCTGTTCGAGCTCGGCGCCAGGCCTTACCCGCCCCGGGATCTGTACCGCGCTTACCTGAAGCAAAGCGACGTTTTCATCGGCATCTATGCCGAGTCCTACGGGTGGGTCGCTCCCGAGATGAAGGTCTCCGGCCTGGAGGACGAGTACCGGCTGTCGGCGGGCAAGCCGCGGCTGATTTACACGAAGCAGGCAGCGCGGCGCGAACCGCGGCTGACGAGCCTTCTCGAGGCCATCCGCGCCGAGGGCGTAGTGTCCTATCGCCAGTTCAAGGATGCCGGTGAGCTCGGCGCGCTGGTCGCCGACGACCTGGCGCTCCTGCTGACCGAGCGCTTCGTCAGCCCGCCCGCGGTGCCGCCCGCCGCGCCACTGCCCGCGCCGCGCCAGCCGCTGGTCGACCGGGTGGAGGAGCTGCATGTGATCACCGGGCTGTTGCGCCAGGCTGGGGTCGGCCTGGTCACGCTGACCGGGCCGGGTGGCGTGGGCAAGACCTCCCTCGCCCTGGCGGCCGCGCACGCTGCCGCCGGCCAGTTCGCCGACGGCGCCGCGTTCGTCTCGCTCGAGACGCTGACCGATACCGCCCTGATCCGCGAAACGGTGGTCCAGCAGCTTCGCATCCCGACCCCGCCAGGTCAGACGCTTAACGAGAGCCTGCTGGCGTTCTTCGGTCCCCGCCAGCTGCTCGTACTGGTCGACAACGTCGAGCAGCTGGTCGCGGCGGCGCCCCTCGTCGAGCAGGTCCTGGAGCGAGCGCCCGGGCTGAAGGTGCTCGCGACTAGCCGCGAGCCGCTGCGCATCCGGAGCGAGAGAATGGTGGCCGTCGCGCCGCTGGCGCTGCCCGAGGCGGGCGCCCCCGATGACCTGGGCACCCTCGCCACCGTTCCGGCGGTCGCCCTCTTCATCGCCTGTGCGCGCGACGCCCGGCCCGACTTCGAGCTGACCGAAGCCAACGCCGCTGCCGTAGCCGAGATCTGCTGCCGCCTGGACGGCCTGCCGCTGGCGCTTCAGCTCGCCGCCGCCCGCCTGACGGTGCTGTCGCCGGCGGACCTGCTCGCGCGGCTGGAGCACCGCTTGCCGCTGCTGACGCACGGCCCCCGGGACCTGCCCGAACGGCAGCAGACTCTGCGGGCGGCGATCGCCTGGAGCTATGACCTGCTCGGCCCGGCCGAGCAGCGCCTGTTCCGCCAGCTCGCCGTATTCGTCGGCGGCTTCACGCTCATGGCGGTGGAAGCGCTCGCCGAGGGTGGTCCGGACGACGTTGACCCGCTCGAGGCGATCAGTGCGCTGGTCGGCCAGAGTCTCGTGTACGTCCAGCCGGTGGAGGAGACCGCTCCGCGTTACCGCATGCTGGAGACGATTCGTGAGTTCGGGCTCGAACGGCTCAAAGCGAGCGGAGAGGCGGGCCAGACGCGGCGCCGCCATGCCGAGGTCTGCCGCGACCTGGCCGAGCGCGCCGAGCCGATGCTGGTGGGGACCGCCGAGCGACGTACCTGGACGGCGCGGCTCGAGGCCGCTCACGACAACGTCCGCGCCGCCCTGGCCTGGAGCCTGAGCGCTGACGGCGTCCTCGCGGTGGGGGTTGCCCTGGCGGGCGCGCTCGGCTGGTTCTGGCTCAACTCGGGTCGGCTCCAAGAGGCCGAGTCCTGGTACGCCGAGCTCCTGGCCCGGCGGGAGCAGGCTGACGACAGCCTGGCGTGGGCCAAGGTGCTCCACGGGTCAGCGCTGCAGCTGTGGGGGCTGGGCGACATCGCTCAGGCCGCAGCGCTGCAGGAATCAGCCGTGGGCATGTTCCGCTCGGCCGGCGACAGCCGCTGGCTGAGCTATGGCCTCGCCTTGCTAGGGCGGGTGCGAACGGGGCAGGAGCGGCTGGACGAGGCACGGGCCCTGCTCGAACAGGCGCGCGAGGCGTGGAGCCAGGTCAAGACGACCTACGGCCAGCCCTTCGACGCCTACCTGCGCTATTTCCTGGGCAGTACCGCACTCGTCCAGGGCGACGCGGACGCGGCCCGCGTGTACCTGGAATCCAGCCTCAGTGACATCGAGGCCGCGGGGGACGACATGGCTCGGGGGGTGGTGCTCGCCCGCCTCGGACTGCTCGCCGCGCAGCGAGGCGAGCACGCCGAGGCGCGGGCCAAGTTTGCCGAGAGCCTGCCGCTGCTGCGCGGGGGCGACGACCAGTGGGATCTGGCGCTGCTGCTGCTGAACGCCGGCCTCGAAGAGACGCAGGCGGCGGCGCCGGCGGCGGCGGGGGCGCTGCTCGCCGATGCGCTGCATGCCTGGCAGCAGCTTCACGGTGCCGCTGGCGTGGCGTTCGCGCTCGCCGGCCTGGGTGAGGTCGCGGCCGGCCGCGGGCAGCCGCACCGCGCCGGCCAGCTGCTCGGCGCGGGCCAGGCGCTGCTCCCGGCCGCCCACCCCTTGCTGCACGTCATCGTGCCCTATGACCTGCCCGGCAAGCTGTCCGCGGCCCGTGCCGCCGGCGACCCGGCGGCATTCGACGGCGGCGTAGCCGAGGGACAGGCCTGGACGATCGAGCGGGCGGTCGCCGCAGGCCTGGCCAGCGCGGCCGCCCCGGACGCCGACCTCAAGTAGCTGCCGGTCCGTCGTGGCCTACGCGGCCGGGACCGTGTCTGGCAAGAAACCGGGACCGTGTCTCGCGAGAAAGCGGTCAGCATCGCGGACAACCGCCCGGCCAGAAGCATCCACCCCGTACCCGCCGTCCGCTTGAATTGCTGCACCGTCCTTGTCACCAGGAACAATACTCAGTATACTACCTAGTATGATACCGGGTAGGCGCAGCTCATGAGCGTCCGGTATGCGATGCTCGCGCTGCTGAGCGAGGGACCCAAGTACGGGCTGCAGCTCCGTGAGGAGTTCGAGGGCCGGACCGGCGAGGTCTGGCCGCTGAACGTGGGCCAGGTCTACACGACACTGCAGCGGCTCGAGCGCGACGGTCTGGTCGAGTCCGACGGAAACGGCGAAGACGGCCCGCAGAAGGCCTTCCGGATCACCTCCGAAGGCGAGCGGGAGCTGGCCGCGTGGCTGCGCACGCCTCCCGACCTGAGTTCGCCGCCGCGCGACGAACTGGTGATGAAGGTGCTCGTCGCTCTCCGGGTGCCAGGCACCGACCCGCATGAGGTCATCCAGGCGCACCGGCGCTACCTGGTTCAGCTCATGCAGCAGTGGACGCGAGTCAAGGACGACGAAGCCGATCGCGACCTGGGCCTGGCGCTGGCGGTCGACGCCGAGCTGTTCCGCCTGAACTCGGTGGTCAGGTGGCTCGACGTCGCGGATGACCGCCTCAAGCGGGCGGCAGCCGATACCGACACCGACGCCGCACCCGAGCCCGGACAAGTTCAAGCGCCGCTGCCACGGCACCGGCGGGAATTGGGGACCCCGCGATGAACATGCTAGAGCTGCGGCGAGTGTCCAAGTCCTACGGACGGGGCACCGCCGAGGTGCCGGGGGAGACGCGATGAGCACGGTGGTGCGGGAGCGGCCAGCCGCCACGAGGGCGCCGAACGGGGGCGTGGCCGCCCGCCGCGCGGTCATCCGCTGGGCACTGCGGCTGCTGCGCCGTGAGTGGCGGCAGCAACTGCTGATCCTGGCGCTGATCACGGTCGCGGTGGCCGCCACGGTCGTGGGCTCGGCGGTCGCGACCACGACGCCGAGCCCGGCGACCGCTGACTTCGGCACCGCACAGGATCTCGCCACGTTCACCGGGCCGGGCTCGCACATCGCCGCCCAGATCGCGTCGATCGAGCACCGCTTCGGCACGGTCGACGTGATCGAGAACCAGACGCTGCCGGTTCCCGGCTCGATCCAGACCTACAGTTTGCGGGCCCAGAATCCGCGCGGGCCGTTCGGACAGCCGATGCTTTCCCTGATCAGCGGCCAGTATCCCGTCGGCGCCGGTCAGGTGGCGGTGACCAGCGGGGTTGCCTCGGACTTCCACCTCGCAACCGGCAGCTCCTGGACCGTCGGCGGCGTCGCCAGGATGGTCACCGGGATCGTGGCGAACCCGCAGAACTTGCTCGATGAGTTCGCCCTGGTGGCGCCCGGCCAGGTCACCGCTCCGACGCAGGTCACGGTGCTGTTCGACGCGCCGGGCGTCGCGCCGGAAGACATCGGCCCGACCGTGGCGACCCCGCAGACGGCGGCGTCGAGCAACGTGGTCAACCCGGAGACGATCTCGCTCGCGGCGGCCGTGCTCGGCATGCTGCTCATCGCGATGGTCGGGGCGGGCGGGTTCGCCGTGCTGGCGCAGCGCCGGCTCCGTTCGATCGGCATGCTCGCCGCGCAGGGCGCCACGGTGTCCAATATTCGCCTCGTCGTGAGAGCCAACGGCGTCGCTACCGGTGTCGTAGGGGCGGCGGCCGGGTTCGCGCTCGGCCTGGTGGCCTGGCTCGCCTACCGGCCGCAGGCGCAGGCCAGCGCCCACCACGTAATCGGCGTGTTCCAGTTGCCGTGGACGGTGGTCTGGGTCTCGATGATCCTCGCCGTGCTGGCCGCCTACGCCGCCGCCGCGCGGCCCGCCAGGGCGATCGCCCGGGTTCCGGTCGTGACCGCGCTGTCCGGGCGCCCGCCCGCGCCGAAGCCCGCGCGCTACCTGGCGGTTCCGTTCGGTCTCGGATTCCTCGCTCTCGCGTTCTTCCTGCTCGGCCTGGCCGGCTCCGGCATCAGTGCCAACGCCGGCGGGAACGGGCCCGGCACCCAGAACACGCAGTTGGAGGAAGTCGTCTTCGGCCTGGTCGCGCTCGTCGTCGCCGTGGTGCTGCTGTCCCCGGCCTGCCTGGCGGTGCTGGCCAGGCTCGGCCGCTGGACGCCGGTCACGGTGCGGCTCGCGCTACGGGACCTGGCCCGGTACCGCGCCCGGTCAGGCCCGGCGCTCGCGGCGATCAGCCTCAGCGTGCTGATCGCGGCCGTCGTCCTCGTGATCAGCGCCGCCCGGTTCGGCGGGGCGGCCGACTACGTGGGCCCCAACCTGACGTCCAGCCAGCTCGTCGTCTATCCGCCCGGCCATGGCAACCCTAACGGGCCTCGGCCGACCGCGAGCCAGCTCGCCATGACCAGGACGACCGCGCAGCGTATCGCCGCCTCGCTCGACGACCGCTACCTGATCACGCTCGAGACACCCAGCGGCAGCCTGCAGTACGGCGGATCCGGACGGAGCTGGTCCGGCACCATCTACGTCGCGACCCCGCAACTGCTGCACGCGTTCGGGATCACGCCGGCGCAGGTCAATCCCGATGCGGACTTCCTGACCATGCGGCGCGGCCTGCCCACCACGCAGCACATGCAGCTGTGGTACATCCCCAAGAGTCCCCCGGGCAGTCCCTGCCCGCCGGGCAGCTGCCTGGCCAACCCGCCGATCCAGGAGATCAGCGCGCTCCCTTCGGGCACCTCGGCGCCGAACACCGTGATCACCGAGCATGCCATGCGGGAGTTCAAGTTCACCGCGACCACGGCCGGCTGGCTGATCCAGGCGCCGGGCGGGCTGACCGCCACCCAGATCACGAACGCCATGCAGACCGCGGCCACGGCCGGGGCGAGCATCGAGACCGTCAACAACATCCCGTCGCTCACGCACGTCACCGACGCGGCCACGATCTTCGCGATGGTGCTCGCGCTCGGCATCCTCGCCATGAGTATCGGCCTGGTCCGCAGCGAGACCGCCGCGGACCTCCGCACGCTGACCGCCACCGGGGCGAGCAGCGCCGCCCGCCGCACGCTCACCGCGGCCACCGCCGGCGCGCTCGCACTGACCGGGGCGGTCGTCGGAACGGCCGGGGGTTATCTCGCGGCGATCGGCTTCTTCAGGACCAACCAGCTGGACCAGCTTTCGGAGCTGGACAGCGTCCCGGTGGCCGGCCTGCTATGGATCCTGGTCGGCATGCCGCTGATCGCGGTGGTCGTAAGCTGGCTCCTCGCCGGACGCGAGCCACGCGTCATCGCCCGCCAGCCACTCGAATAACCGAGTTGAACGGGAGGCCAGAAGCCCCGCCTCAGTGACGGTGGCTGACCCAAGGTCAACGGCGTCAGGCGGACACGACACCCGCTTCCCGCCATACTGGGCAGGTGGGGCGGGAATGGCAGTTATCCCGGAAACAGCACCAGCGCCTGCATCGGGAGCACCTCGCTGGCGCCGCTTCCTGACGCCGTGGCGCTCGCCCGCGGATCAGCCCGCCTGGGCCCGGCCGGCGCTGCTGGCCATCGCCGCCGTCGCGGCGGTCGCGTACGGCTGGGGAATGGCCGGCGCGAGCGTCGAGCCGTTCTACGGCGCGGCGGCCCGCAGCATGTCGGAAAGCTGGCACGACTTCATCTTCGGCGCGTTCGATCCAGCCGGGACCGTCACCATCGACAAGCTGCCCGGCGAGCTCTGGGTGCAGGCCCTCTCGCTGCGGATCTTCGGCTTTCATATCTGGGCCCTGGTCCTGCCCCAAGTGGTCGAGGGCGTGCTCACCATCCTGGTGCTGTACCGGGCGGTCCGCCGGCTGGCCGGGCCAGTAGCTGGCATAACCGCCGCGGCAGTGCTCGCCGTCACGCCCATCGCCGTGCTGCTGAGCCGCGGCAACGTATCGGACTCGCTGCTGATCCTGCTGCTCGTGCTCGCCGCCGACGCCACGTCCGCGGCGCTGCTCACCGGGTCGCTGCGGCAGCTGCTGCTGGCCGGCGTCTGGGTTGGCCTGGCGTTCCAGGCCAAGATGATCCAGGCCTGGCTGGCCCTGCCCGCACTGGCCGCCGCCTACCTGCTCGCCGCGCCCGCGGCGCGGCTGCGTACCCGGTGCGCGCATGTCGCGCTGGCCGGGCTGGTCACCGCGGTGGTGTCCCTGTCCTGGATGACCGCGGTCTCGCTCGTCCCGTCCCACGACCGGCCCTACGTGGACGGCAGTGCGGACGACTCGGTGTACACGCAGGTCTTCGACTACAACGGCCTGGGCCGGCTCACCGGGAACTGGGCGACGATCGCCGGGCCGCCTTCACCGCTTGTGGTCGCGGCCGTCGAGAGCGGGCAGTTGCTGAACGCCGAGACCAGAGACATTAAGGCGAGCTGGCACCGGCTGCTGGCCGGCCCGTTCGCGGCCGACAGCGGCTGGCTGTTGCCGGCGGCCGTCGCCGGCGCGCTTGGCGTGCTCATCTCCCGGCGCCGCCAGGGCAGGCGCGACCCGCTGCGCGCCGGTGTCGTGCTGTGGGGCGGCTGGTGGCTGGTCCTCGCCGTCTTCTTCAGCGCCGGCACGTACCTGAACTCGTACTACGTCGCGGCGCTCGTTCCCGCGCTCGCCGCGCTGTGCGGCATCGGCATCGCCGTGTGCGGACCTCGCCCTTGGCCGGCCAGGGTGCGGCTGATCGTCGCCGCGACGGTACTCGGCTGCGTCGGCTACGGCGCCTACCTGATGTCCGGGACGGCATCCGGCCCGGTCGTGCTGACCCTGATAGCGCTGGTCGTGGCGGCGGCCGCCGTCGCCCAGCTGCTGCTGCCCGCGTCAGGCCAGGGCGGGTACCTGACCGCGATCGCGTTCGCCGGTGCCGCCGTGCTCCTGCTGCCCGCGGCGGCGTCCGTGAGCTGCGTCATCGGCGGGCTGGGGCCGTTTGACACCCCGTTCGAGTCGTCGAAGACCGCGCACAATAACCAGCTGCTGGCCCTCGCCGCGCCCCGCATCACCCGGACCGTCCAGCAGCTAGAACTCCAGACGCCACCCGGTGACGCCCTGCTCGGCACCGACACGTCCGGGCTCGCGCAGAACTACATCTTGTACAGCGGCAGGGAGGTGCTGCCGATCGGCGGTTACCTCGGCAACGTGCCGGCCCCGACGCTGGCCACGCTGCAGGAAGACATCAGCCGCGGCTACGTGCGGATATTCGTGCTGCCGGTTTCACCGCCGGGCCCGGACCCGCGGGTGCGGTGGCTCGAGTCGCACTGCACCAGACAGCCCCTGCCCCCGAACCAGCGTCCGCTCCCGTACGCGAACTTCTTCTGCGGACTCCCCGCCGCCCAGCCGGCCGGCTAACGCAGCCACCAGAGCATGAACGGGAGGTCATGAGTGACACGGCTACCAGGATCTACTGCACGTCGTTACGGCCAGGTTTTTGATGAGATCGCGGCTGAGTACGACCGCCACCGTCCGGCTTACCCTGACGAACTCATCGACCAAGCTTGCCGGGTCGCAGGGATCGGGAGCGGCGATCATGTGCTTGAGGTCGGGTGCGGAAGCGGCCAGCTGACGCGCGGCCTTGTCGCCCGGGGCCTGCACGTCACAGCACTCGAACCCGGCAAAAGCCTCATCGCACTGGCCAGGCAGAACCTGGAAGGTGCCGGAGAGGTGGAATTTGTGAATGCTCAGTTTGAGGATGCATTGCTTCCCCGCGAGCAGTTTGCGGCCGTGTTCTCTGCGTCCGCGTTTCACTGGGTTGATCCGAAGGTTAGCTGGCAGCGGGCCGCTGACGTACTTGTTCCCGGTGGAACGCTCGCCCTCGTGCAATACTGCGGAATTGAGGAGCCACGTAGCAAGCCAGATCAGGAAGCGGCACTCGCTGCCATAAGAAAGGTCGCCCCGGACGTTGCCGCTAATTGGCCGGTCTACAGGGATCTCGACGCCACGCTCGCCGGGATGGAGCAACGCCGGGGCAACGTCTCAGAGGTATGGGCCTGGCTCGGCAGCTACGACATAGGGCAAGATTATGCCGGCCGCTTGTTCGGCGATGTTCAGGTGGCAGTCATGCCAAAGCTCATCGAGCAGACTCCTGACCAGGTCAATGCTGTCATTCGCACGATGTCGTTTTACGCTCGGCTTTCACCGGCCCAGCGTCACGCCCTTGAGCGTGAATACGAGGCCATATATGAGCGACTCGGGCGACCGATTCGCGCTAGCACGGTCACGGCTCTCGTCACGGCACCGCGTTTGGGTTAGAGATGTCTCGTGAAGAATCGCAACGCCTGCTCATGGAGGTTGCGGCTAGGAAGAGTACCCGTCCGGCGGCGCCGCGGACGCAGTTCTGGGAAGGTATCCGGCCGGAGTTGGGATCGCAGAGGCAGTGAAACCCAGGGTTCATCTCGTTTGCGGGTCGTTTGCGGCCGCACGTGCGCCGCGGCTGTTGAGCCGAGCGGCGGTGCTTTTCATGATCGCGAAGGGTTCACTACTCTCTGGGGTATTAAACCTTTCGCGATCATGGTGAACCCAGGGATGCTTCATGATCGCGAAGACTTTTGCCCCGTTCCGCGGGGTAAAACCCTTCGCGATCATGGAGTGGGGCGCCGCATCGAGCTGCGCCAGCTCCTGCCACGCCGTCGATCGCCCAAGCCGGGTGCGAGCCGCTGACCTCCCCGCGGAGAGGCCGGAGAAGCCGGCCGCGGCCACGCCGGCCGGACCCGGCCACGCCGGCTGGACGCGGATAGCCTGTGTCCGGGGAACCATTCCTGGCCCCAGGTTCGTGACGAGCGACCAAGCTCCGAACGTGCGCTCCGGCTTACGCTCGGCCGAGGAGGACGGAGACAAGACGGAGACCATGAGCGCCGATAGCGACACGACCAGGTCCGCCGCGGACGATGTCGCGGCGGCACCGCTTGACCTACTGCTGGGCGATGCCGCCACCGGCATGCTGCGCCGGTTCAACCCGGGCGGTTCTGGCCTGCGCCTGGCCGCGGCCCTGGCGGCCAAGCCGCGTCTGGTCGCCGGGCGAGGGGGGCAGCTGGCTGGCGAGCTGGCCCGCATCGCCGTGGGCCGATCCCAGGTCCAGCCATCCCGCCGAGACCGCCGGTTCGCCGACCCGGGCTGGACGGGCAACCCGCTGCTACGCCGCACGATGCAGGCCTACCTGGCCACCGCGGAGAGCGTGGAAGGCGTCGTGGCCGACGTCAGCCTGGACGAGGCCGACTCCGAACGCGTCGGCTTCGTGCTGACCAACCTGATCGACGCGCTGGCCCCGAGCAATAACCCGCTGCTGAACCCGGCAGCGGTCAAGGCCGCCATCGACACCGGCGGCGGCAGCGCCGTGACGGGCCTGCGGCATTTCCTCTCCGACATGGCGGTTGCGCCGCGGGTGCCGACCATGGTCGAGCCGGACGCGTTCGAAGTCGGGGTGGACCTGGCCGTCACGCCCGGCTCGG
>Ga0210383_10005384_pt1 | contig 11246 bp, 11 predicted proteins | sample IncBWC14OmetaG_FD_160072 | JGI IMG/M metagenome (GOLD analysis project Ga0210383, IMG submission 160072) | Forest soil microbial communities from Barre Woods Harvard Forest LTER site, Petersham, Massachusetts, United States - Inc-BW-C-14-O ...
CTACATGATACTAATACTGAACGGGGTTCCATATATACCCCTATATATTAATATCTTATAATGTAAATTCATCTATTCTTAAATATTTTATCTATATTTTTAGGACTATATTCGCCATAACCAATTATTTTTTTAATAGTTTAAGTTCAATACCAACTTCATTAAGTAACTCTAGTGATATTTTGAAAGACTTACCCCATCTTTCATGATTCAAATCTGGTTCTGGACATATTAATTTTTTAACACCACTCTGAATTATTGCCCTTGTACATTCTACACAAGGAAAAAGGGAAATATACATAATGCAGTTATTTACAGAAGTTCCGTTTTTAGCAGCACTATATATAGCATTTCGCTCAGCATGCTCAGTATAATCATACTTTGTCGGACGTTCGTACCGTGATAATACACTATCATCACACCCAGATGGAAATCCATTGTATCCTACTGATATGACACGATGTGACTCGTCTACAATAACACAACCGCATTTTTTGTGTATATCTTTACTCCAGTTACCAACTAAATCCGTCATTTCTAGAAATCTTTTATCCCAATCTGCTTTCATTTGTATAATATTTTTGTTTTAAACAAACGAATATACAAATAATTAATCAATTAACCAAATTTCCAGAGATATTATAATTTTTAATATATACACATATGGCAAATGGTGCTACTTTCAGTTTACCTGTTATAAATAGTTTTGATTTAGTCAAAAACAGTAATATATCATTCAGTTCCAGAGTTTTAAACTTTGTGGAACCTGATAATATTAACGGTGTTTTTAAAACAAAAATTTACACTGAAATTAACACAAATCTTAAAATAGGAGATAAAGTTTTTATTGTAAATGGTAATTATGATACAAATACTCTAATTAAAGTAACACCCTTTCAAAAAGGGGCTACAGGATATACTATATTAAATATAATTAATTGTGCTATAACTCTTGATATAGATTATACTGGACTATTACCAAATAATACAGATTTGTATGATAATTATATTAAAATATTTACAGTTAGCACACAGCAAGAATTCGATTATTATAACGAGTTTTATACCAACGATAGTTCAGCTGCTATATCTTTAATTGCTATAACAAATCGTTTTGGCAATTTTAAAAATAATATATTATATGTATCAGCAACAGTATCACAAGGTACATATTCTGTTTATGGCTTTAATAAAGTATCAACCACACATAATTTAACTGCTGGATTTTTGTGGACAAATATCAATGCTCAATTTGATACAAATACCATAACTAACCTTAATACTAATAATGGTATTTTATATGTTGTTAACAATTCATTTACATATAATAATTCAATTTTTAATTCAAATCATTATTATAAATATGACACACTAACAAATAAATGGGTACAAGATATTACATATGATTCTGCATATCTTAGTAAAACTAATTTTAGAAATGGTAATTTCATAGGTGGTAATTTCAATGATGGTATATTTGGATCTTACGATAAACAACTTTCTTGGTCTGGCTCACAATCTAATTGGAATAATGGAGTCTTGTTAAACAGTAATTGGGATAATGGATCGTTAGGTTCAAAATCTGATGCATATAAATTTCAATCATATTATACAACTCTTGTAAATGGGTCTCCTAAACAATCAACAGATTTTTCTAATAACAATGGTTATGGCTATAATTCAATTATAGATTCTAATATTTTAACAGCTAATATTTACAACGGTGTATTTGAAAATTCCAATATAGGTATATCTTCCACCTATTCTGTTTTTGATGAATTTTATTCAGGAACAAATTCTACTTACACAAATGTTTACACAAATAAAGGGTTGTATAAAAATTCTGTAATTAATAATACTAAATTGAATAATTCAAAATTATATAATTCAAATTTATATAATTCTTTTCTTAATTCTACAAACGTTTCGAATAGTAACTTAAAAAAAGCTTTATATTTGAGCGGATCATATGATGTAGATGCTTCTATTAAAATATTAGATTATGATGTAGTTTACTCTATTGTTGATGGTGGTACGTCTTTAAGTATTGGCACACCTGTTGTTTTAAAAACTTATAAATTTTATATAGCAGACTCCGATTATTTAAAACTTGAATTCGGAGATCGTTTTTATTTCAAAAATTTATTATCACCAGATTTACAAGATATAATAACAGTATTTGATGACTATTTTATTGTAGATAATTATTCTAAAGATATAACAGGATTTACATTTTCATCAAAAGGTGTTTATGATATACGGGTTCAAGTTAAATCCAAGATAGAAAATTCATATAATACAAGTGTTGCCATAACACATGTTGCCGGCCTAAATACTTGGTTGGTTAATGGTGTTACATCAGTGAATACTAAACAATTTGCTTCTGTCGATGTTTCTTTTAGTATACTAGATTCAAGTGGTAATACAACTACATCAACTTTATTAAATTATTATAATAATGATAATTCCCTTAAAGCAAATACGTTCGATATATCTAACGCATTTATAGTAAATGGAGATTTTGATTCAGGATTATTTAAAGGCACTTGGAAAAATGGACATGCTTCTACACCGAATGATTTTTTAATAAAGAGAAGTTTAGGAGTTTTAATTGGATTAAATCTAGTAGGTAATTTTGGAAACTATAATTTAGAAGTAGATTATCAAATAAATGCCTCAGCAAGTACATGGCAATATTTTCAACCCTCTGTCGGAGATATATTATATTTTGATGGTATAGAATATTTTGAGCCAATATTTAATAATGAATATAGTTTAAATGGACAATATATTGTTAATAGTGTAAATGTAACTTCTGCTACACATTCAATAATTTTAGAAGATTACTATCAAAACATATTAAATCAAGGTTTTACAGCTGGAGGATCATTTTTCCACACAAATCACGATATTTCTGATCAAAATGGTTCTAGTACAAGCTTAACAAATCCAATAAAATTTGAAAATGCTACTATAAATGGTGGAGTATTACACCGTCAATATTTTAATAATTCAACATTGACAAATGTTAATATGAACACCTCTAATATTACATTAAATAAATCAAACACTTTTCAATTATTAATTAATAGAAGTTATTTTGATGATTTAAATAATAATATGTTTAATGGTTGTTATTTATTTAATTCTTTTATTATAAATAATCAAGTAGATAATGCTATTATACACCGTAGTTTATTCAGTGGCACCGGAACATTTTCAAACGGACTAGTTGCACAAGCTTCTTGGTATGAAGGGACATTTAATGGAGGTTTATTTTATGATAGTAAATATGATAGCACTGCTTTTGATACATCATTTACTATTACAAATTCTTTTTCTCCTTTTTTCTATATGTGGAATACTGGTATTTTTAATGGAGGTTCTTTTGTAAATAGTATGTGGTATGATACATCAACATCAGGAACATTTAGTGGTGGAAATTTTTACAATTCTATTATGGTTAGCGGTAATATAACAGGAGGATTATTTGGTAATAATACAACACCTACTGCTAATACAGTGATACAAACAGGAAATATATATGGCGGTAATTTTAATAACGCAACAATTGGTTTCACATCATCAAATGCTTTTCAAATAATTAATTTTTATAATGGAACAGTAAATAACGCTGTTATCATAGGATCGCCTTTGCACCAAACAATAAATTGGTATGGTGGAATTTTCAATAAAGGAGAATTTGGTAATTATGGCCTTGCTAAATGGTATGACGGTTTATTTAACAATGGAATTTTTAATAGTACATATGGTGATGGTATAAATACATATAGTTGGAATGGCGGGACTTTTAGTAATGGTTTATTTAACACACAATCATCATGGGCTAAAGGTTCTTTTATAGGCGGAGTATTTAATGGTACAGTTTGGAATGATGGTATTTTCACAAATGGAAAATTTATTGGCTCAGGTACAGCATCATCCAATAATATAGTATTTACAAATCCACAAGCATATATAAATTCATTCACGGCTTCTCCTAATAGTAATTCGTTTTACGGACTATGGAGAAATGGTTCTGTTGTTGATAATGTAAGTAAGATAAATTTATCACCTATGGCCTTTAGTAATATTTTTGATACAAGTACTAATGCTGCTAAACAACGTGCTCTGGAACATCCTTTATTTCAAAATATGGTTTGGTTAAATGGGACATTTAGTCATGCACTAGCTGTTATGCAAAATTCTATGTGGCTTGATGGAGATTTTGGTGATGGTACATTTCAATTAGGAGCATTTAACCCATATGTAACCCGACCGATTATAGCTGGTTCAGCATCATGGTCAGCGACACAAAGCTATCAATTATATGATAGTTGTATATGGAATGGTGGTACATTTCAAGATGGAACTTTTAATATATCATCATGGAATAACGGTATTATACAAAATGGTACATTTTCATCAATTGAATTTAATAAAGGTACTGTAAATTATGCTTCCTTTTATAATAGTATATGGACAAATGGTAGATGGCGAAATGGTAATTGGTATGGCTCTGATTTTAAAGTTTATTATTCTACAACAGCAAGTAATAATTTAATAAATCCAAATACGGGTATTGTAACTACAGGTGATTACCATGATCAATTAGTTAAACAAATGATACGACTTGGCACATCAAGTACATTCATATGGAATGCATTTACGAATAGTAATGCCGCGCATGGATATAGTGATTTTAATAACACGCAAATTACACTATCTAATATTCCTTCTTCATCATTTACATATTCTATGGTATTAAATATACCAAACTATACGTCTATGACATGGAGTTCTACTTTTAGTAACGCAAACACGTCGTTAGTTTATACTAAACTTGGTAATGGACAATTTCAAGAAGGTGTATGGGAAAGCGGAGTTTGGAATAACGGAGATCGTAGAGTATCATCAAATAATTTAGTAGTTATGGATGATGTCTTATCTTTCTCTAATTTAGGTGATGATTCTTGGAGTATAACTTTAACAGGCAATACTTTTTCAAATGTAAATACTGGTGATCAAGTATCCATAGGTAATCTTGTTATGATAGATGTTAATGAAAATCGAAAATTTATAAAAGATAAATTAACAATTTTAAATCAAATAGATCCAATCGCTGGTTCTAATATAATAACAGTATCATATACTACTACTTTCCCTATCAAGAGAATACAACGAGATTCAACTTATCATAAAATATATGTCACAAATAATGTATGGCTAAATGGTGCTTTTTTAAATGGTATATTTAGTGGAGTTTGGAATAATGGTATTATAAAAGGTTCACCGAAAATAAGTGAAATGTATTCTACACAATGGATAGATGGTACGTTCGATGGCGGACACTTTAACTCTACAAAAGTTTCTTTAGCAGGTACTTATTCGACAGCAACATACTCAACATCTGTTATACAGAATATGACTTTTAAAGATAATGCTGTTGCCATAGCACCTGATAATTTTAGATATTTTTCTTGGATGGATTTAAATTATGAAAATTATTCTTTATCTACTGTTGTAGATTCTGATTATTGGAACTACGAAGATTCTGTGGGATCTGTATTTAAAAATGCTGTTGGACTTATATCAAACGATGTATTATCGAGTCAAGCATTTTTATTAAAAAATCTTACAGAAGCAACATTTAATTTAAATTTAGGCACTAAATATAAACGTTACACTAACTTCGTTGGTTCTGATGGTATATTCCAATCATTAAACACAGGTCTCAGTACAAACTACAAAGGGCTTAATTTTTATGATTTAGATTTATTAGCCGCAGCAACTATATCACCACCATCACATAATAGCATACAAATAAGTGGCAATACTCTTGCTATAAAAAATACATCACCATCCAATTATGGTTTATCAATTGAGCCAACTGAATTATACTCAATACCAAACAATAGATATGTTATAGTTGAATTTGGATTAACGGCGACACCAATTACAGGCACTGTTGGTATTGTAGGCATAGGACCGTATACAACTACACCAAATGCTTTTGGATTTGCCCCAGTTTTAAATGAAAATATTACATCATTATCAATTAAACAAGAATTTTTTTATAATCCTTTAATACCATCTTATAACAATAAATTTTATATTAATGTGCAAAATTTCACAAATCCAGCATCAGCTTTTACGTTTTTAGCAATAACTGAAATAGATATGATGCCATTTTATCAATATTATTATTTATCAGAGATAAGTCTTAATATTTCTGAACCATATGTAGCGACTGCACCGTTTATTGATTATAGCAATAATAACTATTCATTTATTGATAATATAGTATTCTCGTTTGATACGTCAGCAACTTTCAATTCTACCATACAATTTATACCTCCAGCCCCTAATAGATTTTAAATAAGACTATCTATTATTAAATCGCGTCTAAACTGTGATGTGTCTATTTTAGGTGTTGCCTTATAATTTGTTAAAATATTTTCCCAAAAATAATTATCTATAAAAGAATATGACAACAATAATGATTCTTTATTTACACAACAATTTACATTAACACTTTTTCTATCGACTCCCGTAAATATAAAATATACTGAGTACGACAGATACTTTTTGAAGTATGCATTATCGTACTCAGTAGATTTTTTAAATCCTATTCTGTATAATTTATTTTTTATTGTTGTAGAGAAAATCAACAGTTTTATATATTGTAAACATACTAATACCGACCGGGAATTTATATATCGTTACATTTTTTTTGTTGATGGTTGTAATAGTACCTGTAACAAACCCTAATTCCAATAATTTTTTATGACTAGTTTCATCACCAGCTATCGCATCTTGTTCAAGTTTTCGTTTGGCATCTACAAACTTTTTATAAGTAAGGCCATCATCACGATCCTCTCTACGAAATGTACTCATATACGTCTTTAGATTGGTCAACATTTTGTTAGGTTTAAATACTAGGTTTATATCTCACTAATTTACTGCACAATTAGTTTTTTGTCAGCAAATTTTCCAGCAATTTCGACACGTACAATATACATACTGGCCGCCACATCAAATAAATTAAGTTTATATTTGTTATTTGATTCATCGAGTGTAACTTTATCGTCCACTACCAATTGCCCTGTTATAGAAAACATTTTAATTTTAATTTCAGTTGTTTCCTGTATATCAAATTTAATACTTATTTCGCTATTACTTGGTGCTGGATTAGGATATACAGTAATATCCATATTCAGTGCCTTAGATAGATTATGTATACCAGTTATAGTAGCATTTATTTTGATGTAAAACTGACTACTATATGTTATACCACTCACACTTTCTATAAAACCGGGATCACTTAATATTGTAATATTACAAACACTGTCACTTACTGTATGAATTTTCACAACACCGTCATTATAATCAGCACTCAGTTGAAAAATTTTATTAGACACTGACTGATAATAAGCATTATAAAACTGTGCTGGCATAGAAACCGCAAAATGTCTATGTACAACAATCATATCACCAACATTAACAAATGTAGTATCACCGTTTGTTGCTTGACAAACAACCATATTAACGGTAGCTGCTTTTTCCACATTTACAGTGAACACAGTCAGCATAATAATGAAGATAGTTTTCAAAGTTTTCATTTTGTTTGTTTTAAGGTTATGTTTAATTACACTACAAAGGTACGAACTATTTTTGATTTGTGCAAATATATTATATAATATTTAGTTATAAATATGTAACTTATTGATAATCAGTTAGTTATATATTAACTAAAACTAACAAAAATGTAACCACAAATATTTTATAATTACTCATATTTTTATGAATTGCTTTTTATCATTTTATCAAAAAACACATCATCGTCTATTTTTCCATTCCACATATCTATCAATATTTTTTCGTTTTTAATGATCCAATTAAATACTTTACACAAATCATCGTCAGATATTTCTCCCTTAATACCATTTATAATTTTTGGTTGACTAGAAATAATTACGGTAAATCTTATGTTAGAATCAATTTCAGTAGTATATGTATTTTGTACTTTGACAATAGGCAATTTACCTTTATTACCATTTGTATACAACCAAACCATCATCGACAATCCAGTATATTCTTGATCAATAGGATCAGGCGTGTGCTCTTCTACGTTATTATATTCATAAAATTCATTAAATTTTTTAATAGGAGTGTGCTTATTTTTCATGTTCCTATATATTAAATGTCGTCCTTAAAATATTCCCCTGTTATAATGCCAAATTTTACTTGTTTAGAATATTTCTTAATAAGAGAAAAAGAAACGGTATTCTTCCCTGATTTAGACATTTTAATAAGATTTTTGCACACCAGAGTACGTAAGGCATAATAACGATTATCTTTATCCTTACGGTCAATAAAACAGGTTCCTTTGAAACTTTTCTTACCTACGAGGTAATTGACCAACCGACGTTCCTGATAAGAAAGATTGGAGATGGTTTCGACCGGAATTACTTTGATATTAGTTTCTTGGTTATTCATGGTTGTTTGTTTTAATTCTCACACAAAGATAAGAAGGATTTTCGAATCTACCAAATATATTATATTAAATTTAATGATAAAAATCTAAGTAAGTGATACTCAGCTATATAGAATTTAATATGGTTTTACGATTTAATGTAAGACAGATACTATAATAAATATTAAAATTATTATATATATTTTCAACAAATTGTTGTTTAAAGAAAAGTAATTCAAAAGATGTTTCATTATTTATAGCGTTACAATCCATATAAACATGTGGATGTTTTTCATCAGTATCTATACCATATACAATAACATATTTTGATCGCATGATCTCATATTTATGTTTCTTCTTCAAATCTATAAGTAAAGATAAATTATCATTCATATTATATTTTATGAAAAATAATTCAATTGCTTTAATTAAAATAGGATCTGGCAAACTTGATAAATAACTAAACATTTTATGATTATTCACTATTTAATTGTTATAGTTTATAACTATTTAGAAAAATAAAAATTAAATTATTATATTTTTATTAATTTACTTTTAAAATTTTGAGCATTTACCTTATTCTGAATATACCACAGATCTATCAACACATTTTTATTTTGCTTAATCCAATTAAAAATTTTCATAACATCAGATTCCGTAATATTTTCTAAATCATCATCCATCATTGTCGGATTGTTCGCTATAGTTATTTTAGTACAATCATTAAGTTTCATTTTTGTACTATAATTATTTTGCGCTTTTAATATAGGAAATAATTTATCACCTTCTACGCCTATGGTATATACATAAATAAATATAGGTAAACCAGTATATTTAGGTTCTATTCCAATAGGCACAAGTTCTTCAAAATTTGGTAATACATTATTTGCTGATAATTTTTTTACTAAACGTCTGGCATCTTCCGATTCTACTTTTTTATTCCAAACTTTCATTAATAATTCTTTGTTTAGTCTGATCCACTTGTAAATTAAATCTAGATCCTTTTTTATCAAGATCTCCCTTATCACCTTCTACAATTTCTGGATTATCACTTATGGAAACATAAAAAATGTCATTAGGTATATAATATTGACCTTTGTTTTTTTGAACTTTAATTCTAGGACCATGCATATTTGCAGTTTCCGATGAACTAATATAAATTAAAGCTGGTAATCCAGTGATGTCTTTTTGTAGATTAGACATTTCAAATACGGCATTTTCTATAAATTCTATATATTTTTTAATATATCTATTAGATGTCATGGTCGTATATCATCAGTATATTTTTTCATTTTTTTAAAAAAAATACTGTCATCAATCATACATTTCCACATAAAAGTTAATAGTCTTTTGTTTACAGCAATCCACTTAAATACTTTTTCCAAATCAGTGTATGATATACTATTTTTATCACCAATTAAAATATGAGGACTATCAGATATAGAAACTATAAAAGCTTTATCAAAACTAGGAATTTTATCATAATTATTTTGTACTCTCAACACTGGTGAATGACCTTCTACTCCAACAGGATATATCCAAACAATCATAGGTAGGCCAGTATATTTAAAGCTTATCCAATCAGGTGAGTGTTTAGATACTACCTTTGGCTTATATAATTCATTAATTTCAGTATATTTACCGAATTTCATAATAAAAGTATTATCAGCTTCCATGTTGGTATATATTAAATTATAGATATTAAAGTTTATTATAGCATCAAATTCAAGCACACATAAAATGCTTGAATTTGATTAGTAACTACAAATATACAGAAATAATTTAAAATACTGGCCTGAAAGCCGCCATATTTTGGTAGTAGTTCTTTTGTTGAAATTCTTCCAGCAACTCAGCATACACATCAATATTATTTTTAACCATTTTCACTTCTTTCTTTTTGAGCACTCTCCTTGTTAATTTCATTGTGGCTATATTTTTGATTTATAGTACAAAGGTACAAATAGTTTTTGCAACACGCAAATATTTTATATTAAATAGTTATTAACAAAAGAGCCACCTTAATTTGGCAGCTCTTTTGTTTTGAAGTTAAGTTTAATATAAGATAAATAATATTTAAAATTTTTACTGATCTGGGGATTTATTTCGAATTCTCATGTTTTTGATTTAAGAATTATTACTAAAGTTAAATTTCTATATAATATAATTAATAGTAGAAATTTTAATTACCTGGTGCTCTGATAGAATTCATGTTGTTGGTTTTAGTGAGTTAATCCAGTCAAATAAAGCACTCATTTAAATACACAGCAAAGGTACACTGAATATTTCATCCGTGCAAATATTTTATATAAAATTTTAATTATTCACGTGTAACTTTCTGATAATCAGCAATATTAAAATTTAATACCAAACATATCTTTCATGTGTTTACGAAAGGATCTCTTATCTAAGTGTATGTAGTAACTTTTTTTCGCATTATAAAAATGAACACACATATGATCATCTGTTTCTGTGATAGACTCTAATATCACATTTCTAACGATTCGTTTGCATATTGCTATATCATCAATAAAATTATGTTTTGAATCCATTACATTAGTTGCTCCACAAAATTCTGTAATTTGATGATGTACCACATTAAAAAAAGCGTCTAGTTTAGCTATGGATGCTGGTGTAGGAGTTTCTTCGAAAAATTTTTTCCAAAGATTTAAAGTAATAATATCCGTTTTATTTATTGGTACCGTAAATACATGATACGGACGATGTGGTTTTGTCATTTAATAATATTATATTTTATCTTATATGAATAAAA
>Ga0210383_10005385_pt1 | contig 11246 bp, 12 predicted proteins | sample IncBWC14OmetaG_FD_160072 | JGI IMG/M metagenome (GOLD analysis project Ga0210383, IMG submission 160072) | Forest soil microbial communities from Barre Woods Harvard Forest LTER site, Petersham, Massachusetts, United States - Inc-BW-C-14-O ...
GTCGTGGGGTCCGACACCAAGGCACAGCCGTAGGGGTCATGCACCACGGTCACTGTGAACTGAGCATTGGCCGGCACGGGGAGTCCAATGCGTATCAGGCCATGCGACAACAGCAGGCTGTGCGCGGCAGCATCCGAAGGCTTCCCATTGGTGCAATTTGCCCCGTCAAAGGCGGCGAACAGCGGATCGCGCCCCTGGGTCTGCTCGAACCGCTCGCGAATTTGCGGGGGCGACATGCTCATCGCTTGGTCGATTACGTGGCAGGTGGAACAGGAACGTCCGTTGGTGCCGAGACTTTGGAAGAAGGCACCTTTGGAATTGCTGCGGCCGTTGACATTGATCGTTTGCAAAACGCCGCTCGGGTCGACCGAGACGGTTGATCCCGCGTCATGCGCGCCGGCAGCGGCCGGAAGAAAAACTGCGAGCGCCAGCGAGGCGGCGTGTCCCCAGGATAGAGTCTTGTTCATCTGTGCTCCTACGCCGTCGGCGTTGTTACGAGCTAGATCGTAAAAGGCGGACAGATAAGGACATGGCGGCATGCAGGTCCGACGCAGACCGCATTCTGTTAACTCCGTCTCAGCCTGTTAACTCTACGCAGCAGAGTACTTGACGACGCACGGCGACATGGTTAGTGTCGCCGCGTGGGCAACACCGTACGTCTCGACTCGCATACCGCGGCCACGCTGCGCTACATCCGTTCCTCGATGGAGGGCGCGATGTTGCTGGCGGTGCCGGGTTCCGCCGGCGTTGTCCTCGGGAGCATCGCCCTGCTGGCGGCGGCATTGTGCTTGGTGCCCGAATTGCATCGATATTGGCTGGGAATCTGGCTGAGCGCGGCGCTGCTGGGCGCCGTGCTGGGAAGCATTCTCATCGTGCGCCAGTCTTCGTTGCGCGACTTGCGGCTGGTTGGCACGCCGCTGCTCAAATTCGCACTCTGTTTGTCGCCCTCGCTGGGTGCAGGACTGGTCATGACCGCCGTGCATTGGTTCGGCGGCAATCAGCACGCCATTCCGGGCACGTGGCTGCTGCTGTATGGATGCGCCTTGTTGACGGCCAGCGCGGCAACCACGCGGATCATCGCTGCGCTGGGCGCGTTGTTCGTATTGTTTGGCCTGACGGCGCTGCTGCTGCCGGACGATTTGCAGATCTTGATGCTGGGCGCCGGATTCGGGGGACTGCACATTGTCTTCGGCTTTCTGATGGGACGGATGGGAAGTGGCCGCAAGATCTAACGCGCGCACAGCGCTGCCGTCGGCGCAGAAGCGTCCGAAGCTGGCGAAGCTGGCGGCAGTGCCTGCTCCGAACGCCGATCACGACGCCACCTTCGACCGCTTGGTGTATGAGCGCGTTCGTTTGGGAATCATGAGCGCGCTGGCCGTGCGCGAAGAACTGACCTTCAACGAGCTCAAAGCGCTGTTTGATGTCAGTGATGGCAACCTCAGCGCGCACGCGCGCAAGCTGGAAGAGGCCAAGTATCTGACGTGCACGAAATCCTTCGAACAGCGGCGTCCGAGGACCGTTTACACCCTGACCGCCGCCGGCAGAAATGCCTTGAATCGCTATCTCGACCATGTCGAGGCGGTGATCAAGGCGACCCGCCGCACATGATTTTTTTCGGCACCTAACTTTGTGATACAAAGCCAAGCACCATGCATATAGCGATCATCATGGACGGCAATGGGCGATGGGCGTCGCAGCGCGGCCTGCCGCGCACCGCCGGACACCGCGCCGGCGCCAAGACCGTCGACAAAATCGTCGAAGCCGCGGCACGGCACGGCATCGATACGCTGAGCCTGTACGCGTTTTCGTCGGACAATTGGCGCCGGCCGCAGGGGGAAGTCGGTGCGCTGTTCTCGCTATTGCGCCGCTACCTGCTGACGCAAACACCGCGCTGTCTGGAACAATCGATCCGGATCAACGTGATCGGCCGGCGCGACCGGCTGGCACCCGAGGTGGTGCGTACCATCGAACACAGCGAGCGCGCCACCGCGCATTGCACCGGGATGCGATTGCGCATCGCCGTCGATTATTCCTCGCAACATTCGCTGCTCGAAAGCTGCCGGCGGATGGCGGCCGAGCCCGGCGGCGATCGCGCGCGGTTCATGCAGCATCTTGCCGACGTCGATCACTCGACGACGCCCGCTCCGGATGTGGATCTGCTGATCCGCACCGGCGGCGAAAAGCGGTTGAGCGACTTCTTGCTGTGGGAATGCGCCTATGCGGAGCTGCACTTCGTGGAGTGCTTTTGGCCGGACTTCGATGCGAAGGCTTTCGCGCAAGCCATCGAGGAATACGCGAAGCGCGAGCGGCGATTCGGACAAATCGGCCCCGCCGGCGCGGTCCGGGTGCGCACGGCGAGCGGCGCCTGACCCGCCCTGCGAGCGCCGCGGACCTTCCAATTACGGTATCCTCCCGCACTTGCAGGAGGCGCCCATGAACGCACAACGCCGTTTGCTGTTTTGGCTGATCCTCGCGGCCAACGCGGCATTTTTTTCAGCAAGCGCTCGAGCGGATAATTTCGGACGCGTTCGCTATGACCGGCGCGCCGACCGCTTGGTCGTGACCATCATTTATCGGGGCACCAACCCCAACCACACGTTCTCACTGAAGTGGGGAGAGTGCCAGACGGATCAATCGAGCGGCCTGCCAGGCGTGACGGCCGAGGTGCTGGACGATCAATTCAATGACGCGGAACAGCAGGACTTCCAGAAAACCACGCGGTTCAGTTTGAAAGACCTGCCCTGTCCGCGCCCGGCGAGCGTCACCCTACGAAGCGCACCGCGCTTTTTCTACACCCTGACAATTCCGTAGGAGCCCCCCTGCGGTATGCGTGTGCTGCTCGTCGAGGACGACGCGATGATCGCGCAGGGCCTGCAAACCGCGCTTCGCCAGGGCGGATTCGCCGTGGACTGGATGCGGGACGGGAAAAGCGCCGCCGGCGCGTTGCAGGCGTCCGTCTTTGACCTGGTGCTGCTCGACCTGGGGCTGCCGCTGCGCGACGGCATCGATGTTTTGCGCGAACTGCGCAAGCGCGGCGACGCGACGCCCGTCATCATTCTCACGGCGCGCGATGAGGTCCAACATCGCATTGCGGGACTGGACGCCGGCGCCGACGACTACATCGTCAAGCCCTTTGACCTCGACGAGGTCACCGCCCGCATGCGTTCCGTGCTGCGCCGAGCGGCGGGACGCGGCGACTCTGGCATTCAGCACGGAGAGCTGCGGCTCGATCCGGTTACGCGCACCGTCGAGCGCGCCGGCGTCCCGGTGAGCGTGTCCGCGCACGAGTTCGCGGTGTTGGAAGCGCTGCTGCAGCGCCCCGGGGCGGTGCTGTCCCGGGCGCAGCTGGAGGACCGGTTGTATGGTTGGGAGGAGCAGATCGGCAGCAACGCGATCGAGGTGTACATTCACGGCTTGCGGCGCAAGCTCGGAAGCGATGCCATTCGCACGTTGCGCGGTGTGGGCTACTTCGTTCCCAAATGAACTCGATTCGCGCACGTCTGCTGGCCGCTTTGCTTGTGCTCGTGGCGCTGATCTCGCTGCTTGCGGCAGGTGTCACCTACCGCCGCGTGTTGAGCGAGACATCCACGCTGTTCGACTATCAGCTGCGTCAAATGGCGCTGTCATTGCGCAGCCAGATCTCCCTGGCGCCGCGAATTGTCGAACTGCCGCCCGATCAAGGGGATACCGACTTCGTCGTGCAGATTTGGGATGTGTTCGGCGCGCGAACCTACGTCTCGCGCCCCGGGCTGCCGATGATCAACCAAACGGTTCTGGGTTACGCGGACCTGACCTTGCGGGGCCAAACTTGGCGGGCGTACGGACTGCAAACGGCGGATGGCGTGATTCAGATCGCGCAGCCCGCCCAAGTGCGCGAAGCCTTGGCCCGCGCCGCGGCGGAACGGGTCGTCATTCCGCTCCTTCTGCTGCTGCCGATCATGATCGGCGCCGTCGCATGGATCGTGAGCCGCGGACTGCTGCCGCTGCGTTTCGTCGCCGCTGAAGTGCAGCGCCGCGACGCGCGTTCTTTGGCGCCGCTCGGCACCGATCGTTTGCCGAGCGAAATAGAACCGTTGGTCAGCGAGCTGAACCGCCTGCTGGAACGGCTGCAGCGCGCCTTCTCGGCACAGCGCGCATTCATCGCCGATGCCGCGCACGAACTGCGCTCACCCCTGACGGCATTGCGGTTGCAGCTGCAACTGTTGGATCGCGCGCCCGACGAGGCCGAGCGTATCGAGGCTCGGACGCGGCTGGGTGCGGCGGTGGAACGCGCCATTCATTTGGCCGAGCAGTTGCTGGCACTCGCCCGCAGCGAGCCGGAAGCCGCCATTGACTTCGAGCGGGTGGATCTCGCAGCGGTCGCGGCTGAGGGCATCAAGGACGCTCACGATTTGGTTGTCGCGAAAAACATCGACTTGGGACTGGATAGCGCATCGGATCTCTACATTCAGGGAAATCGCGAAGCACTTCGAACGCTCGTGCGCAATCTGGTCGACAATGCCGTGCGCTACACCCCGCCCGGCGGATCTGTCCAGGTGCGCTGCAGTGGCACGCCCGGGGAGGCAACACTCGAGGTAACGGACACGGGCCCGGGCATCGCGCCCGCGGATCGGGAGCGAGTGTTCGATCGCTTTTATCGCCGTGCGGCGGCGCAAGAAGGCGGTACGGGCCTGGGGTTGGCCATCGTCAAAGCCATCACCGAGCGTCACGGCGCGGAAGTCGCTCTCGGCGAGGCGCCTGGCGGGGGCTTGCGGGCAAGGGTGAACTTTCCGCGCAGCTCTTAAGGCTGCCTTAAGGAAGGCGTGTGATCTTAGCGCCTGAGCGACAGCTCTTCACCTTGGAGGAAATTTCACATGCAAGTTCGCAATACCACGCTCGCATGGTCGGCAATAGGCCTGCTCGCCGTGGGCACGGCTACGGGGCTATCCGCCCATAGCCTGCTGCCGGGCGCCGCAACGACCGCGACGTCTGCCGGCGGAGATCCAGTTCAATCCGCGCCATCTCAATCCGCATCATCGCCGCCCATTCCCATGATGACCGCGCCGAATTATCGGGCGATCGTGTCGCGTAATCAGGCTGCCGTTGTCGGCATCACGACAGCGGGCCCGATTACCACGGCTGGTCCGCAGGAATTCAATGGCGGTCCGAATGGCGATGACGACCCGTTCGCACAGTTCTTTCGCGGACGAATACCGCGCCCGCACGGCATGCAGCACGCCCAAGGCTCGGGATTCTTGATCTCACCCGACGGGCTGATACTCACCAACGCGCACGTCGTCGACGGCGCCAAGGAAGTCACGGTCAAATTGTCCGATCATCGCGAGTACAAGGCCAAGGTTCTGGGCGCCGACAAGAGCAGCGACATCGCCGTGCTCAAGATCGATGCTCACAATCTGCCCATGGTCGTGCTGGGGGACTCCGACAAGTTGGGTGTCGGCGACTATGTGCTCGCCATCGGTGAACCCTTCGGTCTCGAGGAAACCGCGACGGCCGGGATCGTCAGCGCCAAAGGACGTTCGTTGCCCGGTGACGGCTACGTACCCTTCATTCAAACGGATGCGGCGGTGAATCCCGGAAATTCGGGCGGCCCGTTGTTCGACGCCACCGGGTCGGTCGTCGGCATCAATTCGCAGATTTACAGCAATTCCGGCGGATTTCAGGGCGTCTCGTTCGCCATCCCGATCAACCTGGCGGTGCAGATCAAGGATCAGATCGTCAAGACCGGCAAAGTTGCGCATTCGCGCTTGGGCGTTGAAGTGCAAACACTGAACCAATCCTTGGCCGACTCCTTTAAATTGAAGTCACCCAACGGCGCATTGGTGGCCAAGGTCGTTCCTGATAGCGCGGCCGCACAGGCCGGCATCAAGGTGGGCGATGTCATTCTGAAATTCAACGGCGCTCCGATCATCGACGCAGGCCAGTTGTCGCAGCGCGTCGGTGTTGCGACTCCGGGCGAAAAGGCATCGATCGAGATCTGGCGCGACGGCAGGACGCTCGACCTCACCGCGACCATCGGCAACGCGGCGACGCTCGCCTCGGCCGATGACTCGAGCGGCGATTCATCTCAGGCGAAGCTCGGATTGGCGTTGCGCCCCTTGAATCCCGAGGAGCGCCGGCAAGCCGGCGTCCCCGGGGGTCTAGTGGTGGAAGAGGCCGAGGGCCGTGCGGCCGAAGCCGGGATTCAGCCGGGGGATGTCGTGCTCTCCGTTGACGGCACACCGGTCCAAACGGTCGCGCAATTGCGCAAAATGGTCAAGGATCACGACAAGCAGATCGCGCTGCTCATTCAGCGCGGCGACGCTCGTTTGTTCGTTCCGGTGACTTTAGGTTAGGCTAAAATTCGAGGCTAAAGTAACAGGCTCGCCGGTACGCAATTTCAAACGTACCGGCGAGTCGCCGTCATTAAAGGGAACCGCCCAAAGGATTTGAAGTGGATGACGCGTCGGTCTGGGACGGGAATTGGGCCTGGAGTGTTCCGTTGATTCTCTTTACCGTCATCCTCCATGTCATCGGCCTGGTTTCCATCAATGAACGGATCATCCGCGCACAGCGCTTCTTGGGCGGTCGCCGCAACTTTCTGGTCGGATTCTCAATTGTTCTCGGAGCTGCCACGCTGGCGGCCATCATTCTGCACGCGCTCGAGGCCGCAATTTGGGCGGTGGTTTACCAGCAGTTAGGCGCGCTTCCCGACGGTAAATCCGCGATCCTCTACTCCTTGGGCGCCATGACCACTTATGGCCATGAACACTTTAATCTGGCCAACCATTGGCTGCTCATGGGCGCACTCGAGGCGTTGAACGGCATGATTTTGTTCGGATTAACAACGGCATTTCTCTACGGCATGATCCGCGAACTGCTGGCGGATCGGCACAAGTTGCAGCCGACGAAGTTGCAGCCGACCTTGTAATCTTCGCCGGCGGCTCTAATGATAGGAGCTCACGGGCAGTCTTTCAGGGTGCGATCGATGGCGACGGGTTGGGCGAAGGAAGGTGCGGTGCAAGAGCAAATTGACGCGACCGTCAAGGATGCCATTGACCTTGCCAAAAGCCGCCTGCCACAAGGTCCCAGTTTGACTCACTGCGCCGAGTGCGGGGCAGAGATTCCGCCGCTGCGTCGCGATGCCGTTCCCGGCGTGCGCCTTTGCCTGTCCTGTCAGGACACCCATGATCGGGAATCCGTGCGGTCCGCCGGATACAACCGTCGCGGCAGCAAGGACAGTCAGCTACGCTGATTTTTTCAGCAGGCCAAGATCCAGCAGGCTTTGTGCGGTGGCGACAATCGCTTCCTCGGCCGCGCGCGGCACCCACCCCAGCAACCGTTTGGCTTTTTCACTGGTGCCATTTTTCAGCTTGCCGAGTTCGGGCAATATTTGCTTGACGGCCGGATCCCGCAGCGCGGCGACACGCACCAGCCAATTGGGCAGCTGACGCGTCGGCACTTTTTTGCCCGCCTCGCCCATGCGTTCCTTCAGCACCTTGGCGATGTCGCGGATCAACATGAAGTCGCCGGCAACCGCCAGGAAGCGCTCGCCTTTGGCGGCCAAGTGAGTCATGGCACGAATGTGCAGATCAGCCACATCGCGTACGTCGACCACGCCGAAACTGAGGCGCGGACTGCCCGGCACGGCACCGGACATCAAGCGCTGTATCAGAAGAACCGAGGTTGAATAGTCAGGTCCCAACACCGGCCCGAAGACGGCCACGGGATTCACCACCGACAGTTCCAGATCGCCTCCTTCCCGGGCGATGAAGTTCCAGGCCTCCCGCTCGGCCAGAGTCTTCGACTTCACGTAGGCGGTAACGTCATTGCCGACGGTATTCGTCCAATTCGTTTCGTTGAACGGCGCACTCTGCGGCGCATGACCGTAGCCAATCGCCGCGAAAGAAGACGTCAACACCACACGCTTCACGCGGGCATCGCGCGAAGCCCGCAGCACGCGCAGCGCGCCCTCGCGCGCCGGCACGATCAGCTCGTCTTCGTGCTTCGGCACATTCGCGGGAAAAGGCGACGCCACATGCAGGACATAGTCACAACCGGCAACGGCGGACGCCCAGCCCGCGTCGCTCTGTAAATCGGCGGCAAAAAAGCCCAGCCGCTCACCCGGCCGCGCGCCGCCGTGCTTGAGCATCGCGCGCACGTCGCTCTCGCGCTTCATGTCGCGAACCGTGGTTTGAACCTGATAGCCCGCATTCAAGAGTTGCAGAATCGTATGAGCGGCGATGAATCCTGAACCCCCGGTGACCAGAATTCTCATGTTCGTCCCCCTATTATTATGGAGTGCGGGTACGACCAACTATAAACCTTGCATACTGTGTTGAGATGATTCCTTGTCAAACCAGCTTCAGATCAAGCAACGACGTTTGAGCAAAGACGCGCGAACTTTGTTCAGGAGAAAGACCCCACAACGAGCGGAACAGGCCGCCCAGTACGGATCGATAGTCGTTCAGCACCGGATAGTCGCGATCCTGAAACAAGGCTCCCGGAACCAATCGCCGTTGCTCCCCGACGATGGCGCCGCCGCCGATCGATCCGCCAAGAACCCAATACACCGTGCCATGTCCGTGATCGGTGCCGCGATTGCCGTTTTCGCGGAAGGTTCGGCCGAATTCCGAGAGCACGACAACCACTGTGTGGTTCCACTCGGTGCCCAGGGACGACGCGAACACTTGCAGGCCCCTTCCCAAGTTGCTCAAGTTCGAGGCGAGTGTGCCCTGTGCAGCCCCCTCGCCCACGTGTGTATCCCAGCCGCCGATGTCGATGAATCCGATGCGGTACTTGTCGCGCATCAGCCGCGCCATGCGCTCGGCTTCGAGTTCAAATCCTTTCGTATTGATGGCATTGCGATTGGCCGCGCTCATCTCGTCCGCCATCTCTTGCGCAACTTCGTGGCGCAGCTCGAGTCCATTGCTCACCGCGGGCGCAAGGTGGTGACCGGCGTACATGTCGCTGAGAATGCGCGCCTGCCGCTCGTCAAACGGCGGTTTACCCACATTCTTGAGGGACAGGTTCGGTACGGTCGCCGCCCCTTCGAAAGCCAGCGGCAGCGCGTCGGTGAACGCAATCGAGGAGTTGGTGTGCGTGGGTCCCGTCAATGTCTCCGAGAGCCGGCCGAGAAAACCCGAACGATAGTTGCGCGGCCCAGTCATCGGCTGGCCGAGTTCAATGCTGTCTTGAGTCTCAAAGTGACTGCGCGACAGGTCTTCAGTGCCGGTAAACGGCACGAAAGCCACCTGCCGCTGCAAATACATCGAACCGATGGATTCGCGCACCGCCGGCGCCAGCGCCCAGTCCGCATCGAGCGCGAGCGCGCTGGTGTTGGATGCCGGATCCGGCTTGGCGATGGCAATGTTCGGGCGCGCTTCATAGTAAAAGCTGCTCGAATACGGAATCAGGAAGTTGGTCGAATCATAGCCGCCGCGCAAAAATACCAGCAGCAGGCGCGCCCCGCTGCTTGGCGCGGCATACAAGCGCCCCGTAATCCCGGCACCCAACAGCGCCGCGCCGCCCAGGAGCAGACGGCGGCGGTTCATGCGCGGCTCATTCATAGTTGAATTCCGGCGAGGACAGCAGAAACGTATTCCATTCCTGCTGCGAGTTCGCGCGATTGAGCGCCTCCTTGGTGCGGGCGGCGAGAAACGGCTCCGCCGCTTCGAAGTACAACCGATTCGACAGCTGCGGAAATCCAGCAGCGCCCGCAGCCGCCCCCTCCTCGGGATCAAACAGCCCGGCGTTGCCTGCGCCGATCGCCCGCGCTATCTCGAATCGACGGCTCATTTGACCCGAACTCGCCCAGCCGAGTTCCGTCAGCGGATAACCGTCGGGAGTCTGGCGGCCGTAGGGAGCTTCGCCGAGACCATTGAGCCAATTGAGCACGGGGCGGGTGTTGCTGATCGGCCTACCGTCGTAGGCGAAGCGGATCGCGGACACGACGTAGCGCGTTGGATCCTTGAATTTGCCTCCCAGCGCCGCCGTGAACTCGTGCGACATGAACAGTTCCTGCAGGACGGCTGCAATGTCGCCGTCGGTATGCATGAACGTTTGCGCCATCCGTTCGACCAGTGCCGCCGGTGGATCGTCCGCAACGAAATAGATGGCCAATTGCCGCGAGACAAACCGGGCGCACGCTGGTTGTGAGACGATCAGGCCGACGGCGTACTCCACTTCGCCGAAACCTTTGCCCGTGACCGGATGGCCGAGCAGCGTTTTCGGGCCGAAATCGTGCCGCGCCGGATTGAATTCAAAGGCCCCGCTGCGCAGATAGAATCGCTGCATCTCGGGTTTGAGCTTCGGTGCCTCACCGGCATTTATGCCCACGCCGGTAAGAACACGGGCAAGTTCTTGTACATCGCGCTGCGAGTATCCTCCGCCCACGCCCAGCGTGTGCAACTCCAGCAGTTCGCGCGCGTAATTTTCGTTGATGTGTCCCGCGGCGTTCTGATTGTTGTCCAGATACTGCAGCATCGCGGGATGTTGCAAACTCGCCATGACCAGATCTTTGAAATGACCGAACACATGCGGTCGGATCGCACGCTCCTCATAGTCGCCGACCAGCCAGCGTAGGTTGGCCTTGTTCTGGAACACACTGAAGTGATTGAGCCAGAACCACACCATTTGTTCCTGTAGCTGCGCGGGAGAATACACGGCGCGCAGCAAATCGCGGCGGATTGCTTCATACGCGAGCTTGTTGCCGCGGTCATTGATCGTCTTGCGCGCCTGCTCCTTGTCCGCTCCGTCAGGCATCGCGTTGATCACCTTGTACTGGCCATTGACATCGGCAAGCCACTTGGCGGGATCCGCATGCGAAATTTCCAAGGCCGCGATGTCCGCGGCTATCGGGGCCGGCAGCGCCACGTCACCGGGATGCAATTGACGCTCAAGAAAACGCTCGCGGCCCAATTCCCGGTAGCTCTCGACACTGGCCGAATCGAGACCAAAGGATACGCGCTCGAGCCACAACGTATCTTCACGGTGCATGGCGCGCTGGTGTGCTGTCGTCGTTGCGTGCGATCCCTGGCCCCGGGTGGCGCAGCCGGCGACCAGGAGCGAAATGGCTAGGCTGTGCCAGATGATGCCTGAACGCGCAAGACCCATGACTTCCCCTCCGTCAATCTCCTTAGCCTAACGGACTCGAAGGGCAGGCGTTGACAGCATGCTCGGACTGCCCCCGCCCCCAGACTGCCGGATAAAGACTGCGCGGCTGCACTGCGCGGCTGCACTGCGGGGCTGCACTGCGGGGCTGCACTGCG
>Ga0210383_10005386_pt1 | contig 11244 bp, 16 predicted proteins | sample IncBWC14OmetaG_FD_160072 | JGI IMG/M metagenome (GOLD analysis project Ga0210383, IMG submission 160072) | Forest soil microbial communities from Barre Woods Harvard Forest LTER site, Petersham, Massachusetts, United States - Inc-BW-C-14-O ...
TCCGATCTAAGCAATCAACATAAATAATAATCTTTGGTTTCTTACCTGGAATTGTAAGGTAGTCGAGCGCCATACGAGAGAGGTGTGGATACATAGATTTGTGCTCATGCCACCACAAAAGTACATTCTTGACTTGTTTGGGGTCAGTGCTGAGGTAGCATGCAAATTCATCACGAAGTTCCATCATCTGTGGTGCAGCCAAAGCAGGTAGCTCATCGAAGATATTCTGCTCCTTCAGAGAATCAGGTACATCCATGATATGATGACACTTCAACACACCTTTTGATGATTTGTAGACAGAGTTGGAACATTATCATTATTGGGTTCACCAGGCAATGAGGCATATGAGCGCTCAAATTCGGTGTGTACAATCTGCTCGGCAGCGGTGATCCAATCGTGCTCCCAGCTGGCTTTCTCGAAGTACTTCAGTTTGTGGTGGGGATGCAATACTAAAAGGCATGTGCATTAGGTTAGACTTGGAAGTAGAATAATGAAACTGACCCATTGCAATACGATAGACTTTCATGTGGTCCATCATGTCATAGTAGTTGTTGAGTGTTTTCTTGGTGATGCTGATTGCAGCCCGGATTGATGGTTCTAAACTGTCCGACCAAGATTGAGTGGTGAGCATCTTGTCAATATGATCCATTGCAGGTATCACTGTGGCGATATTAGGGGTAGAGCGTGAAAAAAAGAGCATGGTGTCCTTGAAAATCTGCAGGTGGTGAGTTTCCATTCCTGGTATTTCCAAACACATGTGGTACAACCTTTAGCGTCTGACATAATTGTTCCGTAATCTTCCACTCCTCATCACAGAGTTCATACAAACACAAATTAGCTGCCTTGTTCCCTGCAATATTGTTGATAGCTATGTGGTACCGGACAGAAAACTCCAGTATATCATATGTCGAGTTCCATTGAGTCCTCACATCACAAGGCATCTTCATGGAGTCCAGCTTTAGCTTCTGCAGCATGGCAAACCACATTGGCAGTAAGATAGTGCTTGAGTGGATGATTGCAAACGAGATCTTGCGAAGCTACAAAAACAGGTGAGTCATTATACATATAAATCACAGACAGCAAATACTTACTTTAATGAGCAGCATCCAGACAGGCCAGATACTCTCATCAAGCTCCTCATGGTCAGCAATTGAAAGGTGATCCATCTCTTCAACCCACTCATTGTTGTCGTCCACTTCATCATCATCTCCTTCTGTGCTATAGCCTCCTCGATATCAAGACCCTCCATGAGTTCTCGCAGCTCCTGTTCCACCTCGTCAATCATATCTTTCTTGCTGCTAGGAATGTCAAATTGGCAAATGACTCTAATAGCGACAAGTGCTACAACATGGTTGAAGCACTGTGCACAATTCGATGCTCCGGGATAGTCTTTGATGAGATCAGGGAGTTCGTCGATCATGGTGTCATCAGGGGATGCATTATTGCATGTTATGCCCAGAGCCTGTGAAGCCTATGTGAGTATTGTTGCTTTGTCCTGTAGATCGGTTTCCTGACCTTATCAGATATGCCAAATTCACTGAGAATTTGGGCAAATGCTGCTGCCAGATTCATGCCAGAGTGCAATGTCACTACCTCTACCAAATCCAACATCATGCAGACGGGCTTGCCATTCAGTTTGAAGTGGACTGTCACTGCGACAAATGCTTTATGGTTTGAAGAGGTCCATGCATCGGTTGTGAAGTTCAATTTGCCCTCATGCTCCTGGAGCATCTTCGCCATCTGTTTCCGAATGTTGATGAAAACTCGCTTGACATCTCAGGATACTGTTGTTGGGGAAGGTATGTAGTAATCTGGCCTTCCGGTTTTCATCAGACACTGAAACCCCCAGTCTTTGACAATATTGAAGGGTCATTTACTTTCCACTACCCATCAAACAATCTCAGCCCTGTGGACAAATCAGGTCAGCCATACTGCTACACCTTCTAGTTCATGAATGCATCTGGCTTCGGTTTTTGAATGCTGCCGATGGGAGTATGTCACTTTTCCTTTACCTTTCCTTTCAATCACGGCCATTATTGATTGTGGATTCAGGGCTCCTTTGACTGTGGTTGCGCATACATAATTTGCATTGTTGGCCTTGTCAGCAGCGGCAACCATTTTGTTACCCCAACACTTTCTTGCATGCTTTTGCATATTACCTGTTGACTTCGCATCACCAGTATCCAGGAATCTCTGGACGCCTCTTGCTTTAGCTTTACATGTGACATGTCTGGGCAGTGCATTGAAATACATGGCTACGGTGGTCATCAACATATTCAATAAGTTGAGTAGGCTTGAAGAACGCATAAATTGGAGTGGTCCACTCTTTAGTGAGTTGTTCTAGCAATCTTCATTAGCAGCTGAAACATATGTTTAGTTGCAGCTAACTCACTCAATTCGCCCTCCTTGTCCTTGGCCTCAGTATCAGCCTCTTCCATGACTGCATCTCCATCTGTATCAAGCATTTTGCCAACATATCCAGGATCTTCATCATCAATCTCCTTGACTGTTGGGTGCCTTGAAGAAGCTGGCAAAGAAGTCAAAGATATCGTGCAGGGAACTGATTGTCATGCAGTAGCAGCTGCCCTGGCCCTGGGCATGTTTTTGTTTTGGGAAGTAGTCTTTTTCTTTGCAGTAGTGGCTTTTTGTGATGCTGAGGCAGTCATTGTGGTTGAACGGTGGGACAACTCATTCTCCTCATCTTTTTTATCTCAATGGACACTGGTTGAAGTCAACTCTGGAACTTCTTTCTTATTTGACGTTGAATGTAGTTAAAAGTTTAATTGACTACTCATATTTGGCATATCAAACTGCTAAGTAGTAAGCATAACCATATATGGACAGGTTGACCCAGCGGGTACAGGTTTTCATGTGGGTCATAATTCCTGTATCCGTACTCGTACCCAGTACCTAACCCGTCCCATTACCCACAGGTTGACCCATACCCCTGCAATACACTAAGGAACATATTAAGTTTTTTCTGCTCCTTCAGTGTCATGGTGTACACCTTATAGAAGCATGGCTTTGGGTTTTATTCAAGCTCAATTGTGTGGTCCCATTTGTGCTGGTTGGGGAGGCTGTCAAAGGATTTTTTGTTGAAGATGTCTTCGAAATTGTGCAGGGACTCTGGCATGGAATTTTGGAAGGATGTCTGTCCAGAGTTCCTTGTGAATGCCTTGGCCAGCCGTTGTGAGACAGTATTTGACACATGCATGAAGTGGTGGGTGTCCTCCGGGTGGATAGTGGCCACAAAGATGTGGTTACCTTCCTCGATCTCAATGTTGTCATCATGATGAATGTCCATAAGATCAGGGAGATCCTTTGGAAAATGGTCTGACTTCTTCAGTGGTGGCCTGGGTACCCCCCTTTCAGGTTCCCCCATGCCCTCAGGGGTGTAGTCATCCTCATCTTCAACTTCCTCTACAAGCACCAGAAAGCACTGGACTAGCAGGCCTGGATTTGTGCAGTTGTGGTGCATTGTTCCCTTCACTGACACTTTATGTCTAGCTTGCATGTGTCGCAGTGTGTGGGGAAACATGACATGCAGACCTCCTTGGTTTTCCAGTTAATCTCAGGGTTGTGCTTACAGAGCCAGGTAAAGCCCAGGATCATGCTTTGCTTGCCCAACTGCATGATCATGAATTGAGTATGCTCTGCATGTCTGTTGTACTGGAGGACAATATCTGCAATCTTGCAGATTGCCTGATTGCACTATCCTCATTGGGTGTTCTATCAACATTGTAGACTGGGATCAGCTGTGTGAGTGCACACATGGTGACATTGTTTGTGCATGCCCATTCAGTGTCCTTAAACAGTCCTATTGCATCACAGTCAATGAGCAACTTAGCACAATGCTTGACACTGGTGTCTGTGGTCTCAATTTCAACATCAATGTCAAGGGAGTTGGTGCTGGAAGTGAAGGCAACAACATACTTGTGAGGTAGTTGATACTCCCAGCATATGAGGTGGATGAGCTTTCTTCTTGTGAGAGGTTCAGGTTCTTGTATGGCTTTCACACAATCTGGTTCATCTGTGGATGGTTCTGACATTTCATGTATGGACAAACAGTGTAACAATTATGAGAGGGCAGCAAGGGCATACTATTCACTTGCTGCTGCATACAAAATCCTCCTCCTCCAATCCATCGCTGGTCCATTCCTCTGGTGCTGGCATCGGCACAGTGTTTGTCCTTTAAGGCCAGCAGGCTCTCCAACAGATCCTCATGGTTGTCTTGGGAAAGAAAACAGATGTTGAACCCAGTGGGGCAGTCCTGTCCAAAGTAGCTGATGCCCCCACAGTGGCAGTATGTGAGTGAGGGTTGCTTAGCATGTCGGGCATTGATGTCCATGAGGATGCCCAGGGGCAGCATATGTTGCTGGAAGGGGCACAGTGGAGGCTGTGGAGGCTGGGCTGAGGTAGGCATAGTGATGGGTATAGGTTGCGGGGCAGTGTTTCAGGAGAAGGTGGTTGCGGTGAAGCCTGTTGTGGATGGTGTGATGCCTGGCCCTCATTTACAAGGTGGTTCTGGTTGAAACATTGTGCAGTGGTGTACCACCTGTCAGAGAGGTTATCTGCCTGGCAATCCCTGCCAGATTCTGTGATCTTGTTTTGGAGGGCAGGTTAAGACCATGTTGAAATTTCAGGACAATTGTGAGGGTATCTGAGTATCCCAAGAGGTTGATAAGGTCCTCAAATTCATCAACATAGGTGTCAACTGTTTGCTTTTTCTGAAAATAGTAGTCAGACTTGAGGCATATAAGGACATGGGTGGACTGATTTTCTGGGCAGAAGGTCTAGATGAAAACTTTATGGAAGGCTTCCCATGTTGCATAGCGTGGGGTGCCATACTTTATCTTGTACTGGACAGTTGCTTTTTATGTAGGACAGGACCCAATGGATCTTGGCCTGGTTGTTGTAGAACTCTGTGGCACATAGTGACTGGTACAGCATACATGAGTTCATGAAGGCGTGACCCTTTGTATGATCACCATTGAAGGCTGGAGGCATCCTGTGCTTCAGGCGGTTGTGCACAGTGGGCAGGGACAAATTCTCTTCTTTATCCAATGCGGGGATAAACCCAGTATTTGACAAGGAAGTGGTTGGACAAAGGGAAGGGGGCACACCCTGCTGTGTCTTGATGTCTATATTGCCCAGGTGTGCAAGTAGTTTGTCTAGGGTTTCTTGTATTGTGGTTGCTTGTCTCTGCTGCACATCCATTTCTGCTCGGAGTGATCTGATTTCTTCCTTAAGATTCATGATCAGCTGTGGGTGTAGGAGTGATGGAGACACATTTGGAGAGTCAGGGGAGCAGGAGGCAGTGTGCACTGAGTCTGAGTTGCTGCTATTGATGGCAAAGCACATAATTTTACAGAGGATCATTACAGTACTGTCCAGTGCTCTTCTGAGGAAGGTTTATCGGCTATAAGGGCAACCATAATACTGAGGAGATCACTCAGGCTAGAAGAGGGAATCTGAAGTATATAAATGATCAAGGCCTAGATACATGAGGAACCCTACTTACCTAGAAGGGGGAATCCAAAGAGATAAATCTAAGGAGACCCTCAACTAGGGTAAGTAATGTATATATGCAACAACTATATAGTACCAAGCCACCAAGCTGGCTGTCAGACATAAGCAAGATCTAGGATGATAGGGACATAATAGGAACATCGGAATGTAATATGTATGTAAGCATGGTGTGGCATGGTAGAGTCTACAGTGTGTATGATGCACACCCAACATTGGAGAGCCACACACGGTGTGCACCTGACATCGGAGAGCTGCATGTGACAGCGGAACATATGAAAGGGGTTGGAAACCAGTGTCCCTTGACACAAGGGAATAAAACTGTTTTGCTAGCCAGTCATCTATGTGTGTTCATGTCTCTGCTGACATCATTGCATTTATCACACAGGGAATTGCAGCCCAGAGGGAGCTTCTCTCTGTCAGTCCATTATGTATGTGAGAAGAAATTTTGACCCTGCTCACCCCAGAAATGGCCAAACCCTTGAACCTAAATCCTTTGTTAACATTGTTTTACCTCACACTGCCCTGTAGCCCTGTTATTTAAGTGGTTATCACATTTCTCCTCTGTGTGTGGCTGTAGTTCTGTGTTTCTCCACCCATCTACTCATTGTTCTGTCATCTCCACTAGCTGAAGTGGCCCATCCTTTACAACTAGCAGTTTGCAACAATACTGCTTACATCTTGCACCTAGAATGTGTTTGTGGCAACACAGTTTTGTTTTTGTTTTATTACATTTATCATTTTTTTGTTGACTTTTTTTTAAAGCTTCTTCTGTCAAGAAATCTGTTGTACTGCATATTCAATGTCCTTGCTGCCTTCCTCCATTATCATAACCTCTATTGTCTATCTTATCTGGCCATTTCCGGCAATGCAGTTTTGATTTGATTTATTTGATTTATTGTTTGTTTTGTTGATTTTTTTTATAGCTTCTTTTGTCAAGGAATCTTTCACACTGTACATTTAACATCCATACTGAGTCTGCCTTCCTCAGCATTATCATAACCTCTGTCATCTGCTCATAGTATCTTCACTTGAATTCATCATGATGATACCAATGGTCTGAACATCCACACATGATTACCCCCAGGAGGGGCTCAACACAATGTTAAACTTTTATGATGGTGAAAGATGTGTCATCCAGAAAATGTTGAATGTTGTGGAATGGGCTCATATTCTGGATGTGTCATGTCTATAGGGCCCTTGAATGGGTGTGTCAGTCAATCTCATTACATTCTGCACAGTGATACTGAATATGTGTTTATTAGCTTTTAGAGATGCTTACCCATAAACTGTGTCAGGATTGACATCTTCAACACACTGATGAAGTGCAGGAAAATATTATGCCACATACATCCTTTCTTTTCATGTCAGTTGATTTTGGACTAGATAAAGTTAAAGCCAACCAACAAAAGCTATGGATGAGTGTCTGCCATATTTGATGCTCTTCCTTCATGAGATATCTTGGCATGTACTCTTGCTTATGAACAGGATCTACAGCAGTGGCAGATTGATAGAGTGACCCCAGCAGATCAACATAGATGCAAGTGGCCATTTTAATTTATTTGCGGTCATGTTTTACCAGCACTTTAGGTATTTTATGGCATACAAATTACACCACATTGTTTCCATGGCACAGGCAGCTTTAGTGCTTTCATAAGGAATGAGGAAAACAATGTGGTTGAAGATCTGCAAGTCTATTCTAACAAGGATTGTCCTGGCATTGACAACCTAACCAGTCAAAACCAGTTTCTTGTCATCTATACACTCCTTTAGGGAGGTGTCATTGGTGGCCTTCACACCAATGACATCTTAATGATCAAAGGCCTCATTGCTTCACCTGTGTACATTCAGTTCCTTGACCTAGGTTCTTTCTCTCATCTTTGATATTATTCATGGCATTGTGATTCCCCATATACCAGCCCATTTGTAGGCTGCATCATTACATGCATCACTTTCTACATCCCCATCATAGTTGTATTAAATCTTAGCAGGTTTACCTGGTCTCCTGCCATCCTCTTGTGGGGACCCTAATGTTTTTTAAACTTTTTGGAATTGCCTATCAATATATGCAAGAAGAGTTGTTGAGCCGTTGGGTGATTGTTGGGGTTGAAATTTCTGGGAAAGTTGATAGGAAACATATTGCCATGAAAAGTATAATATTAGGCCTAAAACTAATAAACTAATGACCACCTGGATGACACCATCAAACTTACTAATTAGTAACATCATCAGGTACCTGTCCCCATTACTAATTAGTAAGGTTCATATATGTACCAGTGGTTTGGCGGTCAGTTCAGCATTCAGGTGTCCACTTTGTTCCAGCTATCCCTTCCCCTCTAGGGCACTACTGACAACTGCCAGGTATGGTTGATTGGTGTTTGTCACCATTGTCAATCATGTTTGGCCACGATTCTGGGCTATCAGGGACACCATCAAGGGTCTTGGCATTGCTTGGCTACCTTATGCTTACTGTTTTACACAGTGAGCTTGAGTATCCCTTCATTCCCAGCCCTTTTCCACTGGTTTTTTTACACAGTCCTCACTGACAATACTATTAGACTCCCTCTGCACCTTTACTTCATTGTTTATAGTCTTCTATAAGTTGTAATTAATCTATATAGTGTCTACCATAAAATGCATACTGATTCTATTAAAAATGCAGATTTCTTGGGTGAAAATGGGGTCAAAAAAATCCTATTTATAGTACTGTACATGGGTGAATAAGTGTATTAAGTAGGGGAGCAGTAAATACCCCAAAAAACGGTCAAAAAGGAGGGGAGGGGGAGGACCAACCACCATCAAAGCTGGAGATGACAGGAAGCCTCCAAATGGTGTGGGATGGGTGGGGAGATGTAAATTAAACTGGGGGAGGGAGTATAAAGCTCTAGGGAAAGGGAGAAGGGTGCAGGAGTGGTAGTTGGGGTGCAAGGAGGAAAGTGACTCACCACTGTCTGTCACAACCTCTGCAGGCATGGGCAACACCAGCGGTGTGTTCTGGGGTGTAAAAGACACCTGGGAAACATGTATATGCCTTGGAAAATGGATTAATTGGGTCAAAAGGTTAAAGTAGGAAAGGGGGAGGAACATTACTCACCTTACTTCACCCAGTGCATTCCATTTATCAAAGACACATTTTTGGACTTTTGTGAATGTTCTGAAGTGGAAATGGGTGTTTCTACAACATGGGAAGTGGTCAAAACTTCAACCTGGAGACAGGGAAAAAGGTACTTACCTGGTACCCAAAATATTTCCTTCCTTTGACCCCTACAGCTTATGCAGACATTCTAAAAGCTTCTATAGCATTTCTTTGGTCATTTTTAGGCCCCGGTTTCATTGTGGAAGGGGTGCTGGATGTGCAGAAGCCTGGGGGGTAGCAGGGATGAATAGGCCCATCTAGAGATAGCAGATGGTATTAGGGTGTGTTTAAGTAAAGGATAATGAGTTGAATACATACCTGAGATGGAAAAGGCTAGAATTTGGGGCAGGAGGGGAATAGAGAGGCTGGAGTAATGAGAAAAGTGGGAGGGGGAGATGTACAAGAATATTGATGTCAGTGCTGCATTATGGAGTGGTGGCAATGCAAAAAACTCACCACAGAAAGATTGGTGTGGTCCAATAGAACATAATAGAGCCCTTGGATGGGCATGGAGGTGGCCAGAGAGTGATCTACAGTATGGATGTTGAGATGAGCCCAAAAAGGTAAATTTTTGAACTTACTGTATTATCTAGGGAAAGGGAGGCCCCAGGAAGTCGGAGGCAGATGCCAGAGACATGTAGAAGAAGCATGCAAAAGAAACCAGAGTGATTGTGTATGCATGGAAGCCAGAAAAGCAAGATGATGATCTGGGAGTATGAACCAAGAGCTGTATATTTCACTCCCTCAGGGATCCTGTAGGAGTCCATATGGAGTCCACCTGTAGTCTGTCCACTCCTGGTCCAGTCCATCCCCAGTCCATCCCTAGTCCCCATCCACTCCAGTCCCTCTCCATGTGGAGTCCATATGGAGTCCACATGGAGGATTTACAGATGGACAAATCATAAAGACTATATATGGACTTCATGAGGACTCCACCAGGACTCCACCTAGACATAATGTTAGAATTGCATTTCACAAGTACTTTATGAAGACTCTATCAGGACAGGAAGTGTATTATTGTTATTGCAAGACCTACTTCATGTAGACTATATACTTCACATGGCATGAATAAGAGATATATCCTTTGATAGGTAGGGCTGAGCTCTTTACTTTATATCACACTGACTCTACATTAAATTTACATTGATTGAATCCATAATCTTGTATTTATGAACAGAGAATATATAAAACAGCTGGCCATCACTATCAATCTTCAGTCTCATCATCACTGTCACTGTTATCCTAATCAGCCTCATCTTTCTTCTTCTGCTGTTCCACCTGTCTTTTAATAACCCTTTCTGTATGGAGAAAAACATAGCATGCAAAAACCAATTGAAGTTGCCTGCAGTCATTCTTTTCAGCAGTCTGATATCCACCAAGCCATTCATACATGCCTATATAATATTTAACTTTCAGCCTCATCAAATATTAATGGTTAACTCCCTCAAATGTTAAATGCCCATTTATAATGAGGGTTCCCATCTCTATCATATTCTACTGCAATAAGATTTGGTTGAGAACCATTCAGGGGCTGGATTGCACCATGTTCTGCATAAGTAACCTGTTGTATGATGATTGATATAGTGATAAGAATCTACTATAAATTGTGTAGTTTGTTTCCACATGTCCCAACTACCATGGGCTGAATAAAGACTTAACCTGGCATAGATTTGAAATAACTGTATATTCACTGTGCTATAGATCTTGTATTTATGAAAAAGGAACATATACACTAAAAAAACAAACACCTAGTCTTCAATGTCAGTCTCACCCTCATCAGAGTCATTTGCATCTTTCTTCATCTCCCTTTCAACCTGCTTTTTAATAACCCTTTGTGTATGAAGAAAAAACATAGTATACAAAAACCTAGACTTGTGACCAGTTTGTTTTGCACACCACCAAGTCCTATTTTTAGAGGTTAGGGTGACAGACTTGAGCTTGCAAAAGGACTGGTGAGAACTGTCAGTCATATGGTGGGGTCACACCTTGTCCCACCAAGTGTGAGATGGCAATTATTTTTTGTTTTTTCTTTAAAATCTTAGTTTGGCCACTTGAACTAGGGGAAAACAATAGATGAGGAGTTTGAGTTTTTTCTTTCTGCTACCAAACCAGAAGCGATTGGAATCTTAGAAAGTTTCAGGCATCATTAAAAAAATGCCCTAACCCATCATACTCTCCTAATCTCAAATCTCACAATATTGTAGATGACTCAGAGCACAAACTTTTGATATTTGGAGGCTTGAAAAAATTTCATGTGTGGGCTCAGATTTGGTGGGCAGTCACTTTCACCAAAAATGATGGCAGTTTATTACAGCTGTTCCCACAAGTTGGAAATGAGTGGAGCACCAAATTGTGGGAACATGCTGGTCACAAGCCTAGCAAAAATCAATTGAAATTGTCTAGTCATTCTTTTCAGAATAGTCTGACATCCACTTAATTTTAATGTAATTGACACACTTCAACAATTCCCACTCATCTCACATGTTTTTGACAAGTCAAATCTTAAGCATATTTTTCTTGCTCATTTCATGCACATCTCAGCTTAATTTTTAATTAAATCAAACTAAATTAAATATAAATTC
>Ga0210383_10005388_pt1 | contig 11242 bp, 15 predicted proteins | sample IncBWC14OmetaG_FD_160072 | JGI IMG/M metagenome (GOLD analysis project Ga0210383, IMG submission 160072) | Forest soil microbial communities from Barre Woods Harvard Forest LTER site, Petersham, Massachusetts, United States - Inc-BW-C-14-O ...
AAAACTTCGCACCACTTTTTTGCCACCTTTCTATTTTGACCCAGGTGAGTGCTCCGCTCTTATTTCAAGTTTTTGATCATTCAAACCCTTTGACTTTTGCATCCATGCATTCCCAGTCCTATTTCATGTGCCAGAACTCACTGGTGAGCTCTACATATCCGTGGAAATTCCTCAAGGTCAATTCCTCATCCCTACCCCACAAATTCAAATTAACACCTTCCCAGTTTGCCCAAAGGCTCCCCCGCTTCTTGTCTACATTCACAGCCCTCTATTTGTCCAAATTGACTTGGCCTACACCCTCCACCACCTCTCTGGCCTTACCCATTCCCCCATCTACTCTCCCCATACTCTTTGTCCGCTTTTTCTGGTATTTTATTACACCCTCAGCATACCCCTCCATTATATATGTATGTTAGTGTCAACATTCCTACCATAAACTACCTACAAATGCCAAACGCAATTAATTGCTCGCGCAAGAAATGCCCTACAATATGTGCACTACATAATAAAATGTGCCCAAACTTTCTTTCAGCCGAAACTCATATTGAGATTGAAATTTGGCACCGAAAAGAAATTTGAAGCGCGAACTTCCCGCGCTTCATACTAGGAGGTAGCTGCTGCCAGTAGGGCGACTCAATTCTTGGTTCGTTGTTCGTCAATTGGGCACAGTGCGCGTGAGAACACGTCGTTCGGGATCACAAATATTATAATATTATAATTTGTGTCGGAAATCGGAAATTTGTCCATTTATGGAAGACTGTTTAGACAGTTTAGTACACTAACTTAGTGTCGGCTGTCTCACCGTAAAAACACAACAAAGAGTAAGACGCTGTTGGAATTTGATATTGAGTCCACCTTATGATGTACAAATAGTTCAATATGTACACGCGTCGTCTTAGCTTACCTCTCTATTGCAGTGACAACTTGTCCTTCCACATTCCAGGTGACATACTGGTATTCCAACTTCTGTTAGTGTCTTAAATCGGAGTGACTCAGACATCTGCGTCTCTGCAGTGGAGGCAGAATGGATTTGTGAAAATAAGGGAACGACTCAGTGCGGTTACTCATTTAGGAGGATCATAGAATACATTTGCATGAGGAATTCGAAATGTATATATTTGGATGATGCCTAAGAATACACTCGAGCTCCTTGCAGGTCACCTCTGGATGACCAGGAGAAAGGCGCATCGACGAGGCGCTGAACAGAATAAAACGGACATAGCGGGGTCAAATTGCAAATCAAGATAACTGGACTTGACCAATCCGCGGATCGTTGATACGCGTTGCTCGTAGAAACAGATGAGCGGGATGCCCGAGAATAATACAGGGACACAGACATACTAAAAACTCTTCTCGGGAGCATACCACTCTCTGGCCATCCCGTGCATTTGAAAATGGATATCTAATGAACGACCTTTTTAGTAAGGCTTGTGCCTATTCTTCTTCAGGTCCTTCTCCAGCTGCTTGGCCTTCCTGTGGCCGATCTCTACTGGCCGTATGGCAGTATCGTCGGCTTTCTTCAACTTGACGGGACGATTGCCCACATATTTGCCTAGAAGGACATCAGCATCTGCAAGAGGAGATAGGGAGTCTTCGTACCGTCCATCTCTTTCCAGGCCTTTAGAAAATCCTCAGGATCAGAGAAGGCAACAAACCCGTACTTCGCCTAGACACAATCATAAGATCATGTTTTCAGTGGAAGACAATTGAAACAGCTCACCTTCTGGCTTAACCTATCGCGGATTACGCGGGCCTTTTGAAACGAAGTATACTTGTTGAATGCATTAGAAAGGACATCATCTGAAACATCGTTGCTGAGATCGCCGACAAACAATCGGAACCAGGCTGTAGGGAGACAGTAAGGAAGTGATCAATATATCATTCTGAGCGACTCACAAGGATTCCATTCCAGCAAGGTTTGATCCTCCCAGACCTTTCCTCCACCTTTGCGCAGTACCGTCGTTCTCTTGCCACCCTTTGCAAGCTTGCCACCCGCACCACCCCGTTTATCAATCATAGCGCCGGGAACGTAGACGCTCTGCTGGGCAAGAATTCCGACATCATACTCGTAAGCGTTAGCGGGAACAGGAGCACTGTGAGAAGTAGAAGATCCAGGAACGGGGTAGGAGGGACCTTGGTAGGGTTTATAGTATGGGTTAACATCGTACCCTGCCTGTTGCTGCTGGCCATACTGCTGGTAGTTCTGGCTTGTGTAATCCATGAATGAGTTGGCAAAACAACTTGCCGGTGAAGGCCTGTAACCAACGAGTCGAGTCACGTCCTGGGAACATGATCTTACATAATACTACCCTGTGACAGCCGGTTTTGGTGACAATCACCAACATTTTGGTCTCATCGTCATTTCTACTCCCCTCGCCCTCCTCAAGGTATGTGTTCCACCCTTCTGGTGATTCTTCCCGTATCGTATGTTCGCCATCTTGTTGGATTTTTACAAAAAACGCCTGGAATTGATGGATGCTACGCCAAGACGCGAGATGGAGTGTGTACTCAAATCTGACAACCCGTTGCAGATGCCATTCGTCAAAAAGGTCAAGTCCGACGCATACTTCTCACGTTTCCAAGTCAAGTATCGCAGACGGAGGGAAGGCAAAACCGACTGTGAGTTTACTGTTCCGCAATTTATAACCTGCGCACTCATGTCCATTCCAGACTATGCTCGTAAACGACTTGTGACACAGGCGAAGAACAAGTAGTAGGTCGACTTGTCACTCTTACAACAGTTTGCATTTGACACCTTACCTGTCTAGTAACGCCCCAAAATACCGCCTTGTCGTCCGCTTTACCAACAAGGACATCATCGTTCAGATCGTCTACGCCCGCCTCCAGGGCGACTTTGTTTTGACCGCTGCCCGCTCCAAAGAGCTGCCACGATACGGCATTAAACATGGCCTCACTAACTGGGCAGCAGGTGGTTCTTCATCCCATCAGAGTGTATCAACCCTAACAATTGATCTTCCCCAGCTTACGCGACTGGTCTCCTCTGTGCCCGCCGTGCCTTGACCAAACTAGGCCTTGCCGAAAAGTACGAAGGTGTCGCAGAACCCGACGGTACCCTTTCTCTAACAGAAGCTCTGGACGAAGAGGATGCACCTCGACCTTTCAAGTGTTATCTTGATGTTGGTCTGAAGCGCACATCCACTGGTTCCCGTGTCTTCGGTGCTCTCAAAGGTGCCAGTGATGGCGGCATCTTCATTCCTCACTCCGACAAACGTTTCCCCGGTTACGACCCAGAGAGTAAAGAGTTGGATGCTGAGGTGTTGAAGAAGTATATTTATGGCGGTCATGTAGCCGAGTACATGGAAAGCTTGGAGGAGGAAGATGACGAGAGGTACCAGAACACTCATTGAATGGCGTGGACCAAGTTTGACTTTGTTCATAGATTCAAGAAGCAGTTTGCGACATACCTAGCTGACGGTATTGGCTCCGAAGATATCGAGGAAATCTTCACGAATGCTTATGCTGCCATTCGAGAAGACCCCACCTTCAAACCCTCGGACAAGTCAAAAGATTGGAAGTCGGAGAGTTTGAAGCACAGGTCACGCAAGCTCACCCACGCACAACGCCAAGAGAATATTGCTGCTAAAATCGAGATATTCAAGGCGGGTGGACAGGCAGTGGACATCGACGAGGATGACGAGTAAATGGTTCATTTCGGATGACCGTCCTACAGTCTTCCTGCTATGTCTCTTATGCTTCAATTTCATACCGCGAATAAAATGCTTGTTTTCACGAGGCGAGCAAAGCTCGGTTGATAATCCGTTCCACCCATGACAATAAAGGTACTCCACGTGAGGAATATGTCTCCAATTCTCCTTCCTGGCCAGTACCTCGATCGAGACGAAAAGCAGAACAACCAATCGAAAAATCTTTACCAGTGAAAATGCGAAAATTCCTGAAATAACTGTAACAATAAGTTTCAAGGTTGAACCAGAGAATCAACGTACAAAATGCATCCTTCCCATCTACCAACACATCGACTCAGGTCAACAAACCAGGTTCCACTGACACGGTCGCACATTTCGCTCCCTAACTCACATATTCTATGCAGAAAACAGCGTTCGATCTCGTCCGAGAGCAGCTGACAGAACTGCGGAATTGAAGATATGGCAAGGGTTGCTTGAGGAAGGTGGGCAGTCAAGGAGGAAGGAGACAAAAAAGTCAACCGCACAGTATGTCTGTTAACAATGAAGACTGCATCAGATATCGAAATAAATTTTCAGTGGTTGATAAATAAACACACCTGTTGTCTATCCTCAAGACCGCCTCTCCGCCGATAATTTTACTGTCCTTTTCGTCAAAGAGGTTGACAAGTTCCCGACCAATTTCCCCAACGGGATCAAAGCGAAGAGTCGAAGGTATACCAACTGCCGTTAATGCTTGCACAACGGTGTCGATTTCTGACTTGACGCGTTCGCAGAAAACTTGGTACTGCAGTAGATCGATTATTGGTTGTAATAATAGCCGAGGTGGGGAAGTGTCTACAGCGCTGGGAGGACGGAATATTCCAGCGGTGCCAAGGCGTTGGAGTTTTCGATGGCCAAGCATACGGAGTAGAAGTGCATGGAGAGCAAAGTATATGAGATTGCATTTCTCCTCCGATGAGTTGATTGTCAACTCTGGTGGTACCGACTCGGCATCTATCTAATGTACTACTTCAGAGAAGAGCGCGGGATGAAGGCCAACGACTTACAAGTTCAAATTTCAGCTCCATTCCTTGAGCTGCGTCAATAACGATCAACCTTTCGGACACCCGAGCAGAAGCCGTTGGCAAATTTCCGGCTTCTTTGACAAGGAGAGAAAAAATCTCTTGTTCGACCACTTCCTGCTGAGCAACTCTCAATGACCCTTCAAGGGAGATAGTATCCGTGGCAATAGTAGAGTTATGTGAATAGAGATGCACGCCAGCTGCGTCCACACTGCCCACCGAAACTCGAAGCCTGGTGTGCTGATGATGCGGAAAGACAAGACAATTAGATGCCGTCTCATAGGTGGCCATATGACCGACGGCCCGTCGCCTGAAATGTGGAGGAGCTGGATCAAACAGTTAGATGATTTTTTCATTGTATAGTAGGATGGATACCAGACATTCTTCCAAGCCAAAAGAAATCAGGAAGTCTTTCGATGTTTTATCTGCGCCTTTTCCAGTGGCAGAACCGTAAGGAAGCGGCGCAGGGATCAACCCCCAATTTCCCCTTCGAATTTTCAGAGCATCCACCCAATACTTTTCACCTCTGATTCTGCCCCTTTCCATGCTCGTTGCAGCTGATTTGAAAACGTCCGCGGCTTTCCTCAATGCTTCGTCTTTATCCCCGATTGCTAGCTGGGCATTGAAGGCTTGTACTGGAATTATTGGGGGGGGCTTGGTCACAATTGTCGCAGAAAGAGTAGATGACGGGGATGCTGGTGCAGAGGAAGGCTGAGGCAGTGTTGACGACAGAAGTAATGTCAGCAGTTCCTTGGCATGAGACATCTCTCCGAGCGCGATGCTACGTGCAATGAGCTCATTCTGTATACATAGAGCGTGCTATCCAACTCACAATAATTGTGGTAAGATTTCCATCCTCATCTTCATCAGTTCATCGGTGGTCATGGTCCTTGACGAAGCTTCGTCTTTATTCTCGGGGGCCTCCAATTTATGATTGACAGTATCCTCGACATTAGACCGTTCCTCCACATTCACCACACCCTCTTCCAAACTGCGTCGGCTATTTTTTTCAAAAAAGTCCACACCACGCTCAACAAATATTCGTCTTAGGTTCTCTCCTAGAACCCTTGATGGGTTTTCCTTACTAAAGGAGGTTAGATTCAGAGTAAAGACAGAGTTGAATGCGTACGGCTCGTATATGTGTTGACCTTCGGGCGTAATATCGAGGAGAGCGGGGATATCCTCGCCATTGTCGTCCTTGTATGGTCGTTCCAGGGACAATTTAATCTTCTTCCAAGGAGGTTCTTCCATGTGACAATTCTAAGGAAAATGTGAGCGGAATCAGTCAACGGTCGGACTCGGATGGCACGAGTTGTTGAACGGGCCATCGGCCCGGGACCACCGGACCTCAATCATTCGTTTTCGGTATCGAATTCCTCCTTCAGTCACGGCCGCCATACACGTTGATGGTCAAGTCAACCACTCATACTTCACCCATTTCCCCAGGCTCTACATCCACCAAGAGGAGGAAAGTGGAAGACGAGGATACCAATGGCGTATCTCCAAATTCAAAGAAGCAGCGAACAAGAGTTAGGTATGTCGAAACCACTGATTTACACCATATATATCTTATCCTAGAGCAGCTTTTCATGCGGGGAATGCCATCGTCGAAAGCAAAAGGTTATTTCGCCTAAATCAACCCTACGTGGCTCGCTAATTTTACGGTTAATCAGTGCGATAGACAAGTACCGTGCTCGCATGTCTGAATCTTTCTCAACTTTACCGGCGCTTCTGTACTGATATGCCTGCCTAGTGCGTAGCCCGCAAGGTACCGGATCTGTGCAAGGCATATACGCCAGGGAAGGCGGATCAAGACTTGAGTGTGCGGCTGTCAAGACTGGAGCATATCATCGAGTTGGCTTTACCTCAATTCTGTTCACCGGGGACACCCAACTCTTCTTCATTTGATGCCAGTGCATCTCTTGAACGCCGTCGTTCTACTTCAGTACCAGAAGACGATAATCGATCTTTGACGGAGGAGCAGGAACCCAGTGGTGGCACATTCCAGAGCGGAAAGTGGTACGGAAACAGCGCCTCTGGAAGTCTTGCACCTGCTACCGTCCTTGAGCAAGTATGCAGATTTTACTCCAGCGTTATTTTCACCCTCAAGGCAGATATATTGAACAGCTGCAGAATGCGGTTATGCCAGGTGCAAACCAAACCGCACAAGATCGCAACCAGTTACCTTTACTTGACTCCAGGAAATTTGACCTAGCGCAGAAAACGAATGAGATCGACTCGGTTGGACAGGATTCGGAACCCTCCGCTGCTGATAATCTGAAGAGTCTTGTACAAGAGTGTGGTGTTTCGCCTCACAAAATATCCGAACTTCTTCAAGAGCTTCCTCCACTAAGGTCTTCCGATGTGCTTATTGAATATTATTTTACCTCGATGTATGTTTCTTTTGTATGTTAATGTGCCAAGGATACCTTTTGACATTTCGTTGTGCGGAACAGAAATTGGACTCGCTACCCTGTTTCAGAAAATGACTTCCGCAAAGCATATCGTTCAATATGCGCCCATGGTTCAAATGGGATTGGTGCCACTAATCCCAATGACGTTCGCTTCCTCCCTCTTTTGTTTGTGGTTCTCGCTATATCGGTAAGACTGGCGCCAGAACATATTGCTGGTGATGCTCGCAGTCGAAGGGTGATGTCTTTGCGATATTATTGGTCCTGTAAGATTGGCCCTTTAAGGCAATCTCAGCATCTTCCTTGAGGCAATCTTCTGACTTGGTTCCCAAGCTCGTCGGTCTCTTCTCATTGCGGCTGCGATCCAACCTGATTCATTAGACATAGTCCTAACACGTCTCCTGGTTCGTCGCAAGGTTTATTCCATCATAGCAGTCCTAAACGATCTATAGAGTGCTCGCTTCTTGACTTTCGATCGTCGCATCACTGAATGCTGGAGCCAATTAGGCGCGGCTGTACGAACGGCGCAAGCTCTCGGTCTTCACCGTGATGGCTCTACCATGGTGAGCTGTTCTGTCGCAAACCAGACTCAGTTTCTAATTAGTGGTTTGTAGGGCATAGATGCTGCTAAAGTCGAATATCGTCGACGTATTTGGTAAATAAGTTTCAATTGATATTCGTTGTCGTTCAGCCGAAAATAATTTACTTTCCAGGTCATACCTTTACCACGCAGACCGCTCTTATGCTCTCGTTCTAGGGAGACCCAATTCGATACAGGACGATTATACCTCGACACAGCCTCCTCTGAACATCGACGACGAACACTCAGCCGCTCACATTCATAACCCTCCTCTCCTCTCGAGCCCTACACGGATGACTTTCGTCATTCTGAGGCATCAGTTGGCAGCTATCATTGGTCGGATGGTACACCATTTCCAACAAGTCCGAACAACAAGTCACTACTCAGAGGTTCTGGCTCTTGACGACGAGGTGCTTAAATTCGTCACCAATCTTCCCCCACATTTCTCCCTTGAGCCCGATATGTCCCTTGACGAAACATCGAAGTTCATCCCGGTACACCGATTTCTCCTCATAACGGAGATCCTTTTCGTCAGGATCAGTCTCCATAGACCTTACCTTTTACGGCGACTGAGCTCCGATCGTTATTCTCGCTCCAGAGCCGCTTGCTTTGAGTCGGCCATCAAGGATTTTCAGGTTCGGCAGACATTCCGTGAATCGATGCCCAAAGAAACTCGAGATTCCCTTAGCAATGCTTATCGGGAATTCCAGACCGCCATGATAAGCGGGATTTATCTTGTGCTCGACCCGAGGGGAAAAGACGCCGTTGCGATGCACGCGATTCTGGACGGATTCATGAAAGATCATGAAGGGGTGAGAGAGGTGGATGAAACCACTCGTAGGGAGCTCAAGACCATCGAGTTCTTGAAAAACAAAGCTTCGCAAGTAGAAAGTCGAGGAGAGGTCCTAGGCCGAACTCATCCCTCTGCGATGGCTGTAGACCCTACATCCAACGGCAATGGTACTGAGCATCCTGCACACCTGTTGTTGGGCTTGCAACAGTCAGCCTCTTTATCGTCACCCTCACGACCACCCTTCCCGCCTCTCGTGTCTCACGATGCCCTGTCCACATCTAACTCCACCCCACACACATCCCCATCATTGGCTTATTCCCATGCTGCGCACGTCGCTCATTCGCCAACGTTCCATCGTCTACAACAATCTTCGCCAGGAGATTATGCACAGTCGCCTATCGGATCTGGTAGCCCTAGCGCGGATGACGAATCTGCGGCACAGTCACTATTGGACCATTGGTGCAACACAGTGAGCAATGGTCCTCCAATAGATGGAACAACGGAAGCTATGTCTTGGGGCGGACCCGGAGGTGCTGATTTCTCGGGATGGGTGGGAGTTGCACCAAGTATGCCCGGAACCGATCCTCGCCTACTGACTGGATTGGACGGCTCAGACTGGAATTACTGGGAAGCCTTGGTAAATCAGATTCATCGTGTACCTTAGTCCACCATGCTTTACTCTTTTCATTTGCTACTCATTTGTAACACCATTCTCCCTGTGTGTTCTAGTTGTTGAGATCTGTGCATTCCGATGTAATATCAATCAGTTTCATTTAGTCAGGATTCTTGTACTCGCTTTTCAAATTTTATCTCTCATGTGCTTGATAGCTTGTCGGTCAAACAGAATTATTATTGCATCGCATACGCCACAACGAGGAGGGCGAAAAGGGATCAATACATGACGCTGCCATCGCCAAAACGACTGCCGCCATCGTTCGCCGCTGGTATACAAGGAAAATATCATCGAAGACGTATTCAAACCTGCTACACAAGTCGGTTGGGCTTGGTTGGGAGGAAGGCTGACAGTCGAAACTGATCCACGATCATGCGAGCTGAAAGATGTGCGCTGTCTGTGTAGGGAATATGGTCACCGTTTGGTTATGATTGGTCTGGAAGAGAAGTCTCTCATGAGGCTGAGACAATCTGCCGCCGAATCTTAATGATGACTAAAGGTGTAAATTTCGTATGAGAACGTACTGTGAAACGCGTCGTCCACTTTGGGTTGCTTTGGTCTTCTCCGCTGGTGAACAGTAATCCTAGTAAGGGATTTACTCTCTAACAAGGATGAACTTGATAGAAATAGATCACTAATTTGGGAAACACATTAGGGCAACCTGAGGTCTTCAAGTTGTATGGTGAGAGACTGGGGTACGTCGAGGTTATAAATCATTTTGGTAACGACTTGCATCGCGCAGTTGGAGCCAGACATGAGACCTGCGTGGCACGAGAGACTAGTCTGTCCGTGGTGATGGTGGCCAGTTGGAATGCACTGGCAGGACACAGTGATTGACGTTATCCGATCATAGTACTTTAATTATATTAGTAACACTGGGTGCAGGGCACAATAACTTCACCAAAAATATTGTAAAAATATGGTAAAGTTAATCCAACTTACATCAGCATAATTTGGGCAAAAATATTGAAAAAGTGTTTAATATTTCCTCTCAATAATGTCTGTTTTTAGCATATTTTTCAAATAATGAGCAAATTGGGCAAAACATTTTTTCAATATTGTTCTTCAAATTATGGTAATGTAAGTTGGATTAACTTTACCATATTTTTACAGTGTTTTTGGTCAAGTTATTGTGTCCTGCACCCAGTGACAGATTACGGTCGCAGAACAGAAGCGCCCAAAAGACTAGGGCTCGGTTTTCGATGAACTATGTACTTACCGGAAAAGATAATCAATGAACTCGAGTGTCCAATCAAGTTCCCGTGTGGATGAGACGATAACAGTTAAGCTGGAGTCCGCAAGTGCTACCAAGTACTACGGTGAAATCTCAAGCAGTTCCGGATCCCAATGCGTGAATATGATTCGTATATGTCCAAGATGTGTTCCATAAAAGCCTAAACACCATCGAATAGCGCTAGCTTAAAACTTATGAGGAGAATTCCATTGATAGCGATTTGATAACGATACAGATATGCGTTTACACACAGCTTTTTGAACGCGACAAGTTTGACTCATCCGACATCAATGATTGAATCCAGCAAAGGAAGCTATCAACCACTTGGAAACTCTGTCGTGCCAAAGAACAATAAATGTATCATGGCAAAATTGCGTATAAGTCGCACTGTCGCATATACATCCACTCCCACTTCTTCATGTCCACGACACACGACACCCCGTCAAGTGGGCGAATTCAAAGGGGAATCTGACACCGAATCTCCATTTGATTTTCCGTTCACTACGATATTCTGGGAAAAGACAGGACCGGGAGGATTATCAGCCTCCTCCTTAACATTTGAAGGCTGGTGCGAATCGTGCGACTGTTCAAGACCGTCTGGATACGCAAGTGGTGGTGATAATGATGTGATCTTGCTCTCTCCAGACGGAGGACTAGGGAGGTACACGCCCCCAAGTCTCGCCAACGGACCCCGCAATTGGCTTACCTCCCTCTTTTCTTTTGCCTCCCTCAACTTCTGTTTCCTCTTCTCTTCCCGCTCTTCCCTCTCCCGTCTCTCCACACGCTCTTGCTCTACCCATGCATCGATACCCGCAGCCGCTGATT
>Ga0210383_10005390_pt1 | contig 11237 bp, 11 predicted proteins | sample IncBWC14OmetaG_FD_160072 | JGI IMG/M metagenome (GOLD analysis project Ga0210383, IMG submission 160072) | Forest soil microbial communities from Barre Woods Harvard Forest LTER site, Petersham, Massachusetts, United States - Inc-BW-C-14-O ...
GCCCACCGATTCACAATCTCGTCTGCCGTCAGCGTGTCTTCTTCCGCCTCCCCGCTGCTCATGCGCATATCCAACGGACCCGCCTCTCGAAACGAGAATCCTCGCTCCGGCAGATCAAGTTGCATGCTCGAAACTCCCAAGTCGGCCAAGACCCCGTCCACCTTGGCTATCCCCAACCCTTGTACGGCCTCCGCAATCTTCGAGAACGGAGAGTGGACGAAACTCACTAAACTCCCAAACCCTTTCAAGCGTTCCTGCGCGATTCGCAGCGCCTGTGCGTCCCGGTCCAGGCTGATCAACCGGCCCTTTCCTGATGACAACCTTTCCGCTATGGCCGCCGAGTGCCCGCCGGCTCCGGCTGTGGCGTCTACGTAAATTCCGTCGGCCCTGATTTGCAGCCATTCCAGCACCTCGTCCACCAAAACCGGCGTATGTGGCGCCACTATTTCCTCTCGCCACTTGTTCACCCTGAGCTTCGCGAAAGGCCACTCGCGACTTCCTACTCTTTCTTACTTTCGACCAAACTCTTTGCGGCCGGCTGTTAGCTAACAGCTGTCGACTGTCGGCTCTCTCTAAATTCCCGCGTTCCCCAGCGCTTCGTCATCCGCGTCCGTGTATGGCTCATTCTTCATCTTGTCCATCGCACGCGTATGGTTCATCACTTCCAGGTAGTCCAGCTTGCCAAGAACGTCTACATCTCCCTTGGTTTGCGCCGCCTCCCGAAGAACCGTCGGAAGGAGCACCCTACCCTGCCCATCAACTTCCACCGCTTGCCCGTAATAGCTCGTGGCAAACAGAAACTTTTGCTTGGGCTTGTGCGAACTCGGCAGCTTTGCCAGCCGATCCTCCAATTCGCTCCAAACCTTCATTGGGTAAATCCGGGCCGATTCTCCGTTCGTGCTGGTGATGTAAAACTGATCCCCAAACTCGCGCAACTCTTCCAGAAACCCGGCGGGTATCTTCAGACGACCCTTCTCGTCCACCTTTGCTGGACTGTTGCCCCGCAGTTTCATTACACTCGTTTCGACGGAGGTTCAGCTTTGCCAAAATCACTGCCCTCTGAGTTGTTGTACTTAGCCCGTGAGCTTGCTACTTTGCGCCACTGCCAACCACTTCCTACCACTTTTGTCCACATCTTATGCTGATTAGTTGGCATGTCAAGCGAATTCCGTAATTTCTGTGCATAAAATGTGGATTTTAATAAATCGGAAATTCTTCTGAATCCGCCACGACAGAATGTGGTTTCGCAAATTTTCAACAACCATATATGGGGTCGCCGATTCCGCATCCGTTTCGTCTCGGCGCAACTTATGTAGCGGCCGCCTTCTGAGGCGGGCGCCTTTTCCCATTTCGGCACACACGCAGGATGGTAATGAAACCCAGTCCTATAAACCCTAGCCCCCACGTATCCCTTACCCGTGTCCCCTGCCTACCCGTACCTCATGCCTATTCCCTTCCGGAGCGGCCCCCTTCCTATTTCCTTCCCCAATTCCCTGTGATATCGTTCGGGTGTCCCAGCTAGACCTAAACCCAAGGAGCGGACCCATGGAATGGACCACACCGCAACACGAAGAAATTGATCTGAACTGCGAAATCAGCTCGTACGCTAACGCCGAGCTTTAATCGGAATTCGTTTTTGGCCCGCCTGTCAGGCGGGCCGTTGTGTGTCTAGGCTCTTTCTGGCTTTCGCAATCCCCGGCATCGAACTTTCCCGCTACATGGTCCTCTCATGCGTATAAAAATCCTCGGCTCCGCTGCTGGCGGTGGTTTCCCGCAGTGGAATTGTTCCTGCCGCAATTGCGCTGGCTTGCGCGATCGCTCTGTCCGCGCCAAACCAAGGACCCAAACGCAGATCGCCTTTGCACCGGACAATCACGTATGGTTTCTCATTGGCGCTTCGCCGGATTTGCGCTCGCAAATCCTTTCCACGCCGGAGCTGTGGCCTAATCCTGCCATTCCAGGCCGGTCGCCAATCGGCGGCGTATTCCTTCCTTCCGCGGAGGTGGACTCAGCAATGGGTTTGCTGCATCTGCGCGAGTTTCAGAATTTCTTTGTCTTCTCTTCCGCGGGAATTCAGCGCGCGCTCAAATCCGAGAACCGCATTTTCAAAGTCCTCGAGCGTGCGGACCCGCCGGTGCAATGGCAAACTCTCTCCTCTAAGGGACGCCTCGGCATCCATCTTTCCGAAAATCCCGGTGAAGCCCCGACCTTCGTCTGCAACACCATTCCCTTGGGTGGCTCTTATCCTGATTTCGTCAGCGACGAAACTCGCCGCGCCATATCGGCAGATGACGCGAATCTGGGCTTCTTATTTGAACAAGACGGCAAGAAATTGTTCGTCGCTACCAACGTTTCCGGCCAGAACTTTGAGTGGACCAAACTCGCGGCTTCCGCCGATGTAGTTCTGATCGACGGCACATTCTGGACCGACAACGAACTCCGCGACACCGGGCGTAGCAATAAATCCGCGCGCGATATCGGTCATCTTCCGCTTTCCGGCCCGGACGGTCTCCTCGGACAATTCCCTGCCGACGCGCAAGGCCGCAAAATCCTGATCCACATCAACAACACCAATCCCATCCTCGATGAAGCCAGCACGGAACATCGCGCCGCGCTGGATGCAGGCTTTGAAATCGCCTACGATGGAATGTCTATCGAGCTATGACCGATTGCCTATGACCAAGGCCCCGGAAAAAACTCCCTTGTCCGAAGCCAAGTTCATCGCCGGCTTCCACACCATCGGGGAAGAGCGCTATCACCATAAGCATCCGTTTCATTTGCTGATGCACGAAGGTAAATTGACCCGCGGCCAGCTGCAAGCCTGGGCGCTGAATCGCTACTACTACCAGAAGCATATTCCGCTGAAAGACGCCGCCATTCTCGCCCGCAGCAACGACCCAGACTTCCGCGTGGCGTGGCGCAAACGAATCATCGATCACGATGGCGACGGCAAAAAACCCGGTGGCATCGAAAAGTGGCTCAAGCTCGTGGAGGCGACCGGCCTCGCGCGCGAACAAGCCATCGCCGGCGACGGCATTCTTCCCGGCACGCGCTACGCCGTGCAAGCATACGTGCTGCTCGTTTCGCGCAAATCGCATCTCGAAGCAGTGGCCTCTTCCCTGACCGAACTTTTCAGCCGCAGCTTGATCTCGCTGCGCATGGATCGCTTGCGCCAGCACTATCCCTGGCTCGCTCCAGGTCTCGACTATTTCACCGGCCGTCTGACGCAAGCCCCGGAAGATGCGGAGTTCGCGTTAGAATATTGTGTGCAACACGCGCGCACACGCGAGCAGCAAGACTTGGCCCACGCGGCACTCCGCGCCAAGTGCGACATTCTCTGGGCCCAACTCGACGCCCTGTATTTCGCGTACGTAGAACCCGGCTGGCCCCCTCCCGGCGCGTTTCGGCCTATGGTGGACCGCGCATGAAACCTGAGCTGAATGCCAAGCCTCGATTGGCTGCCGGCGTTCGCCTGAACGAAAAAACTCAGGATCAGCGCATGCTGCTCATGCCCGAGCGCGCATTGCGTTTGAATGGACCGAGCCTCGAAATTGTTCAACTTTGCGACGGCAATCATACGGTCCAGCAGATCGCGGAGAAGCTGCACATTCTGTATTCAAAGGCCGAGCCGCAGCGCATCACTGACGACCTGCTGGGTTACCTGGCGTTGCTTCGCGACCAACGCGCTATCGATTTTGTGTAACTCACCCTTTAAGGGGTGAGGGTTTCTAAACCGAAGGCAACCAAGCTGTCTCAAGGGAAACCCTCAGGCCCGGAAGGCCTGAGCTACAAATCTTCATGACATCACCTCTCGCACTGGTCGCCGAACTTACCCACCGCTGCCCGCTGCATTGCGTCTACTGCTCCAATCCATTGGAACTCACAAAACGCAGCACGGAACTTTCCACCGAAGTGTGGTCGCGCGTTTTCCGCGAAGCCACGGCGCTAGGCGTTCTGCAAGCGGACTTCACCGGTGGCGAACCACTCGCGCGCCCGGATATCGTTGAATTGGTTCGGGCTGCGCGGCAGACGGGACTGTACGTCAGCCTGATCACCAGCGGTCTTCCTTTGGACGAAGCGAAACTCGCAGCGCTTGTCGACGCGGGGCTCGATAATTTTCAGCTCAGCTTTCAGGGCGCACACGAAGAAACCGCGCAGGAAATTTCTGGCACGCAAACTCACAAGCTAAAACTCCGCGTCCTCGAATGGTTAAAAAAACACCGCATCGGCGTCACGCTAAATTTCGTGATTCATCGCCAGAATATCCACGAGCTCGAAGAAATGCTGGCCATCGTCGAAGAACACCAACCCGGCACGGTTGAATTTGCCAGTGTGCAATATTACGGTTATGCCCTTGCGAATCGTTCGAGCTTGCTGCCCACGCGCGAGCAGTTGGACTTTTGCGTCAGCAGTGTGAAAAAAGCGGAAGAAAAACTGAAAGGGAAAACGCGGATCGTCTTCGTGGTGCCGGACTATTACGCGAAGTATCCAAAACCTTGTGTGGGAGGCTGGGGACGCAAATTGATGCTCATCTCACCCGACGGCACCGCGCTTCCCTGCCACGCCGCGGCGATTCTGCCCGGTATGCAGTTTGAAAACGTAGCGAACAAAAACCTCCGCGAAATCTGGCAAGCCTCGCCCTCATTCAATAGATTCCGCGGCGAAGCCTGGATGCAAGAACCTTGCAAAACTTGCGACCGCCGCGAAATAGACTTTGGCGGATGCCACTGTCAGGCATTCCTCTTAACTGGCGACGCCGCAGCCACCGATCCCGTGTGCAGTCTCGCCCCGACACGGCCGAAGGTCGACGCCATCCTCGCCAGCATCAACGAAAACAATCGTGAAGAAGCGTTGCCCAAGATCGATTGGGTCTACCGCCCCAACCCAACGTGACCGTGTAGATGAATTTGTAGCGGCCGCCTTCTGAGGCGGGCGGTTTTTGTTTTGAGTCCGCAGACCCCGCTCACTCGCGATGCCGGATCGTTGGCGGACAGCATCAGAAGGCCGTGCCTACAAAAGAAAGAAAACTCCGAGCTGTTTCCTTCAATCCGCCAGTGCCGTTACGCCTTCCGCCGGATCAACCTTCATCACCACTTGAAAAACAAAAATGACGCAGGCCGCCAGCACCAGTGCACCGAACAACAACAACGTGTCTGGCGTTCCAATCCGTTTGGCAACGCCGCCCGCGAGCAGCGCGCCGATCGGCTGCACGCCCATGAACATCGTCGCGTACACCGCCATCAGCCGGCTTCTCAAGGCATCCGGAGAACGCCGCTGAATAATGGTGTTCGTAGCTGCCATCTGCGAAGTCGCGGCAAAGCCCACGGCAAAAAGAAGTAGCGCGCACAGCCAGAACGTCGTGGCCTGGGACATGACCATCAGCCCGATGGCGCACACGCTGCACGTCGCGGCAATCCATTTCGCCATTCCCGTGTACACCGTGCGCGCAGCAAATTGCAGGGCGCCAAGCACCGCTCCCACTCCCGCCGCACTCATCAGCAATCCAAACGCTTTGGGTCCACCGTGAAGGATGTCGTGCGCATAAATCGGCAGGAACACCGAATATTGCAGGCCGAACATACTCAACACGCACAACAGCAGCAGCGCGGAACGTATCGGAAGATCGCTCATGGCAAAGCGGAATCCCTGCAGAAAGCTGCGTAACGGAGACTCACCGCCATGTTCGATGGGCGTATGGTCCACGCGCATCATCAACAATGCGATCAGCACAGCGATGAAGCTGACTCCATTCAGAAAGAAGCACCAGCCCTCACCAATCCACAAAATCGCAAATCCGGCAATCGCAGGGCCCACAACGCGCGCGCCATTAAAAATCGACGAATTCAACGCGATTGCGTTCGGCAAATCTTCCTTGCCAACCATATGCACAAAAAACGCCTGGCGTATGGGCACGTCGAACGCGTTCACCACACCAACCAGAAATGCGATGACGATCAAGTGCCATACCTGAATGCGGCCCGTGAGCGTCAGCCCGGCCAAGACAAATGCAAGGAACATCGAGCAACTCTGCGTGATGATGACTCCGCGCTGGCGGTCGTAGCGGTCACCGACATGCCCGCCAACCCACGCCAGCAGCAGCATTGGAATTTGATTCAGGAATGTGAACAGGCCGAGCAGCGCCACCGAGCCGGTCAACTTGTAGACCAACCACTGTTGCGCCGTGGTTTGCATCCATGTGCCAATCATGGAAATCAGTTGACCCGCGACGAAAAGTTGAAAGTTGCGATGCTTCAGCGCACGGAAGCGGGTGGACACGAAGGGAAATGGCCTCTAACCATTCGATGCTGTGAGCTCGAACAAGTCACGATGACCCGAACCTTCTACGCTTGTCAACGCAGAGACAATTTGGTCGCTGTCGCGCAGGTTCTCACTCTCGAAAATCAAAAATTCGCGTCTGCAATTTTAGTAACTCAGCGGCTGAGACATGATCGAGTCTTCTCGACGACAAAACCTTTACATCCGATTTTGTATACGCCGCGCAGACGCGCGCGTCCCATGTATGAAGACGTTTTTAGGATGATTGTGCTAAGTGCCGCTCGAGAAAACAATTTCGAAGCGGTAGTTATCTACAACGGCGCTTTAAACGTTTAAAGGAGAAATGATGAGAAAGCAGTATTTGCGTATTCTGATTGCCTTGATCGGCGTCGCTGCTTCAGGCATGGCAGCGAAGGGACAGGCGATCGACCGGCTCGTGGTCAAAGTGCCGTACGAGTTTGTGGTCGATGGCAAAATCCTTCCGGCAGGTATCTACAAGGTGGACCGTGCTTCTGGTACAAGCGATCGATCGATCATTTTCAGTAGCTTTGAAAAAGGTACGAGCCTGATCGTCACTCCGAGTGTGGTCGACAGCAAGGCGAGCGAGCAAGGGAGTGTCAGTTTCGAACGTATCGGCGGCCAGCTATTCCTTAGCAAGATCGAAACAGCCGACCATATATTCACGATTCCAGTATCCCGCACGGAAATCCTGGAAGCGTCAACCCAATCGCAAGGCGGCGCTTCTGTGTCGGGAGGTTCGGCTGGAAACCGCTAGGTATTTTTCCATTTCGAGACGGGCGCCCTCGGAACCGGGGACGCCCATTTCTTTCGACGCGCTTGCTGAAAACTGAACCGCGGCTCGCGAATGGCGCGCATTTCTTTCGAGGCGCGCACGTAGCGCTTTCTATTTCTGGTTGCACGCTGAGCCCAACGCAGCGGCACAGGGACCGCCAGGACCGCAAGGACAGTCTGGCGCCACAGGACAGACCGGCCAATCGGGACAGGGAGACCCAGGACAATCAGGACAACAGGGCGACGCGGGCCGAGCAGGCGATGAAGGCCGAAGGGGAGACCCAGGCCACGAAGGTCGAGAGGGCCGCGAAGGTCAGGACGCGCCATGCCCTGCGGGGCAGCATCGTCATACGAACCCGGATACGGGAAGAGTGGAGTGCGTCAGAGATTAATGCCCCCGAAGTTCAACCCCCGTAGCCAGCAACGGAACGGGGGTTGCCATTCGTTTTTGAGGATAAAATGTCGGCATGCCGACATTTGCAATTTTCTCCGTGGAAGCTGGGTTCAAGTAATACTTTAAGTAGCGCGATTGCGTCGCGAGCGTTTGGCACCAAAATTGTTTCGAACACGAACGCCTCATCCTGGCCTTCCAACGTTCGTTGCCCGCCGTTAGGAATTGCTGACGCAGCGTCGATTAGCTCGCGAGACGTTCCATCGGCTTCAAAAACTTTTCCTCCTTGAGGCCAAGTACAACGCGTCCGTTGACTTGTCCCTTCTTGAGGCGGCTGAACACGTCGTTGATGGATTCCAGCGGCAATATCTCAATTGTGGCCTTCACTTTGCCGTCCCCCGCAAACGCAAGCGACTCTTCCAGGTCCAAGCGAGTACCTACGATGGAGCCTCGTATCGTGTAGCCGTTCAGAACGACATCGAAAATCGAAACGGGGAACTCTCCAGGTGGCAGCCCATTCAGCACGCAGGTCCCACCGCGTCTAAGCATTCCGACGGCTTGCTTGAAAGCGATTGGTGAAACCGCCGTAACCAGCGCTCCGTGCGCGCCGCCGATTTGTTTTTGGATTTCCTTCACAGGGTCCTGTGTTTTCGCGTCAATCGTGATTTCAGCTCCGAGTTTCCGCGCGAGTGCCATCTTTTCGGGTCCCAAGTCCACCGCCGCGACGTGCAGTCCCATGGCCTTCGCATATTGAATGGCCACATGACCCAGGCCGCCCACGCCGGAGATCACTACCCATTCTCCGGGTCGCGCCTCAGTCATCTTCAATCCCTTGTAGGTGGTGACGCCGGCGCAGAGAATCGGCGCCGCATCCACAAAGGAAAGGTCATCAGGAATATGCCCCAAGTAATCCGCTTGCCCCAATGCATATTGCGCGAAAGTTCCGTTCACGGAATAGCCGGAGTTTTGCTGCTCGGGGCAAAGAGTTTCCCACCCCGCAAGACAGTAATCGCAGTGCCCACACGCGCTGTGCAGCCAAGCGATTCCAACGCGGTCGCCTTCTTTCAAATGGCTAACGCCGGACCCCAGAGCTGCGACGATTCCAGCTCCTTCGTGGCCCGGAATGAGCGGCATTATCGGCTTGACTGGCCAATCGCCATCCACGGCATGGAGATCCGTGTGACATACTCCAGTCGCAAAAACTTCAATGAGTGCCTGGCCCGCGCCGGGGATTGGGATGGGAACTTCTCGCACGACCAATGGCTGGCCGAATTTTTCGACAACCGCTGCCTTCATGTTTCTTGTATTTGGCATTTTTGTCTCCTCACCGCTCGAAACGCCACTACTGTAGCTCTGGGTGAAGCGCCGGTATGTATCATTGGGGACAGTTGAGGGTGAGGAGCCAAAAATTCACAAGTGGGAGGTCGGAAAGACGCCCACCTCAGAAGGCGGCCGCTACAGACGCTTGAGACTACCTTTCGCAGCACAGCCATTTGGCTGTGCGTTTGGCATCACCGATTCAGAGGCTGCTGTTGGCCCCCGCTCACCTGAGTTTGACTCGCCTGTCTGTTACTGGGTCGGAGTTGGCGGTTCCGGGACTCCGCCTACGTGGGTGTGGCTTAGATCGTGGAGCATGGATTTTTCTTCGTCGCTCATGCCGTGAGTGAAGTTAGGGTCGTTTAGCCGTTGGTTACGGGCGGACTCCGGCATGTTCTGCAGCACGTTGAGCTTTTGCTTCATTACTTGCTGACGATCCCAAGGCATTTGTCTCCATTGCGGCAGTACGTCGTTCTTGATGTGATCGCGTTGCTCCGGCGTCAGATTGCCCCAAACCTGTTCCTTGGATTGCAAATCGGAGCGCTGTTGTGGGGTCATGTGATCCCACTGGTTGAACTGCTGACGAATCTTGGCCTGTTTGTCCGGCGACAGATTCTGAAACGCCTTGCTGTTGCGCAGAACGTTTTCGCGCTGTTGCGGCGTCAGTGAGCGCATGGTATCGACCCACGGGCGCGCCGAGCCACCGTTCGCTCCCACTCGAGGAGCAAAATTTGCGCCCGCGCCGCTGCGGTATTGCGGCCCATTGTTGAAGCCATTATTCGACCCGTTGTTGAACCCATTGTTGAAATTGTTCCGCGGAACGTTTCCGTTGTTCCCGTTCAAGCCATTCCCGGTTCCCTGAGGATGTGACGGGGGAGTCGCGTTCGGCGGCCGGTTTCTACCCGCTGCGTTGTTCCGTGGATGCGGATTCACGGACGAAGCGTGCGGAACCGAGTGAACCTGTGGCGGCCGGTCTGGATGCGGATTGGCCGGCTTCTGCTGAGCCAGGGCAGCATAGGGCAGCGCGGCGAGAATTGTCGCCGCCAGCACCGCTGCACCGAGTTGGAGTCTCTTCGTCATTTCAACATCGTTCGCGTTTATGTCCGCAATCTCTTCAGGGCTAACGCCCGTTCGCTTGGTCCACCATACGCCGGGGCTGAAGCCCGGCCTCCTAAAGCAAGCAGCCTCTCGCCTCCTTGCTTTCTTTGCTTCTTTGCTTCCTATCTGGTTATTCGTGCTCTACATCTGTTGCTGCTGCCCTTCAGCAGCTTCGTCCGCGCCGACCGGAGCAGGCAAGCTCTTCAGCGGCTCGAAATTCTGCAGCACGTCATGATCTTCCAGCACCGGAAGGTCCTGCATCATCTGTGCATCCGCTTCTTTGGAATCATTCCAGGGCAACTGAGGCGCGGCGGGATGCGAGTAAAAGCCAAGCCAAACGGTGGCCAGTAACAGCATGGACGCGGCGAACGCCACCCTCGGCGAAAGTCTCATCCAAGCCCACCAGCTTTCCTTCACCGGCTCCGCGGAGACCCGCGCATGCACACGCGCGTCAAACGCCGGCGATGGCTCAATCACCGGCAATTCATCCAGCAATCCGGACACCGCTCGGAATTCCGCCACGCGCACACGGCACGGCGCGCACGCCTCCAGATGTTTTTCGACATCCGGGCGCTCGCTGTCTTTCAGCCGGCCGTCCACATAACCCAAAATCTTGCTTTCCATTCTTTCGCAACTCATTACTGCCTTCCTTCCCTACCCTTGGTATACAGCTTAGTGTTTCACCTGCATCGCTACCAGCGGGGCTAGTTCTACTCGCAGCGACTCATAGGCCCGAAACAGCAACGACTTCAATGCGCTTTCCGAGCAACTGAGAATCTTGGAAATCTCCGCGTAATCCAGTTCCTCGTATTTGTGCAGCAGCACCGCAGCGCGCTGCTTCTCCGGCAACTTGTCGATGGCGTGACGGATCATTTTCTTCCGCGCATCTTCGACGAGGTGCTGCTCGATGTTGGGATGCTTCTCCGGAACATCCATCGGCCGCTCGTCGCCATCTTCGGAATCCACGTTCACCGGAGCGTCCATGGATACTTCCAGCTTCTGGTACCGGTTGTCTCTCACCGAATTCAACGCGAGGTTGGTGGCAATGCGGAAAAGCCAGGTGGTGAACTTTGCGCTCGGCACATAGTCTTCGCGCGCCCGGTAGACGCGCAAGAACACTTCTTGCGCAAGGTCTTCCGCCTGCTCCCGGTTGCGAACCATCCGGTACAGAAAGTTAACCAGCGGCGTGCGATAGCGCTGCAACAGAAGCTCGAAAGAGGCCTCGTCGCCAGCCTTCACATCCAACATCAGTTGGACGTCGGTTCTAGCCATAGCCGCCACACTTTAACAAACACGTTTGTTCTCTAAAAGTTGCAGTTACGCGACCGGGTGCGGGTTCACCAATATGGTCGTCTGAACGGTG
>Ga0210383_10005391_pt1 | contig 11235 bp, 13 predicted proteins | sample IncBWC14OmetaG_FD_160072 | JGI IMG/M metagenome (GOLD analysis project Ga0210383, IMG submission 160072) | Forest soil microbial communities from Barre Woods Harvard Forest LTER site, Petersham, Massachusetts, United States - Inc-BW-C-14-O ...
CATCAAGGTCGATTTACCAGCTCCGTTTTCGCCCATCAGGGCGTGGACTTCTCCCGCCCTGAGGTCAAAATCCACTCCCTTCAACGCTTGGACGCCCGCAAACGCTTTAACGATGCTTTTCAATCGCAGCAGCACCTTTGGGGTGGGATCAACATTCGGGGTCTGCATCGTTTCCTTCGCGGAATAGGACATGACTTTACTTTTGGAAGGCGGGAGGATTGGGGAAGTCCTTGACGTTGTCCACGGTGATCACGGCTTGCGGCGATACGACCCAAGGAGGGATGGCCTGGCAGCCCAGGAGTCGCAGGGCCACTTGCACCCCAAGCACGCCCTCATCATAAGGGAATTCGGCCACCGTCGCCCGCATTTCGCCCGCGCCGACGGATCGCTTGGCTTCACGGATGCCATCGGTGCCGACCACCGCGACCTGCTTTTGTTTACCGGCATTTTTGACCGCCTCGAAGACACCTAAGGCCATGCCGTCATTGTTAGCATAGATACCCCCCAGATCAGGGTTCTGCCGCAAGATGTTGGAGGTCACATTCAAGGCGGTCATCCGGTCCCAGTTACCCGGTTGGCTCGCGACCAGCTTCAGATTGCTATTTTTTTTGACCGTCTCGGTAAACCCCTGAATCCGCTTGCGCGCGTTGGGAGAACCGGCTTGGCCTTCGATCTGGGCAATCTTGGCGCCATCGGGATAGAGCTTGTGCAGAAATTCCCCCGCACTAGCCCCAATGGCCACCTGGTCGGTGCCGACGTAAGTGCTGGCACCTTCAGTCCGCGCATCGTCAATAACAATAGTCGGAATGTTAAGCTTCTTGGCCGCTTGGACCACCGGTACCATGTTTGAATCGGACTGCGGTGAAAGCAAGAGGGCGTCCGGTTTCTGAGATAACAGGGTCTGTGCGAGGTTTAATTGCTCAACCAGTGAGGACTCGTCTTTTGGGGCCTGAACGTCGACCTTAATATTGTATTTGGCCGCCTCGCTTTTAATTCCCGCCGAAACGTCTTGCCAGAATTCGTTGATCAAGGTCTTCGTGACGTAAACAAAGTGAAGCGGTTTTTTTGGGGCGGGCACGACGCCGAAAGTCTTTTCCAAATCGACCGACTCGATTTTCTCAGCCGTACCGGTGGGATAGGCTGAGCAGGGTTCTTCAGCACGCACGAAGGCGGTGACAGACAGAAAAGGCACCGTCAAAGCGGCGGCCAACAGTACACTACGTTTCACGGGGGAATGCATTCTTAGATTTGGATTAATTGGTTAGGTGATGATGTTTGATACAGTGGGGACAGAGGAAAAGTTTCACTTCATGTTGGTGTACCGGGTGTACATGTCTTCGCGCTTCTGGTTAGTCAGTTCGAGAAGCCGCAGGATCAGCAAATCGCCCAATAACAACAAGGCCGCCTCGTAATGGGTGCCCATGGTTAAGACGCTCAGTCCGGCCGTCACGTCCACCATGGTCTGGGCGGGCAGATGGATCACCACGTCCACGGGCATTTGCGCCGCACGTGCAGGCTGGGCGGTCACGATCACCGTGCGGCCGCCCGCTTCCCGGGCCACCTTTAAGAGGGTCTCAATGGTGGGAAAATGCCCCGGCCCGGCACTGGTAAAAAAGACATCGCCCACACCCACAGGCGGGGTCACCATTTCTCCCACCACGTAAGATTTGAAACCTGCGTGCATCAGGCGCATGGCGATCGCGGCCATCATCAGGCCTTCGCGGCCTACGCCGTAGCAGACGATGCGCTTGGCGGAGAGGAGTTCCTGACTGAGTATTTCCAGCTGGGAAGATTCGAACTTGGAGAAAACGGCCCCCAGGTCTTGGCAGGCACGCGTGCCAAGCCTCTTCACGTCGAAGTCATTTTCTTTGGTCATACTTACCTAACACTTAAAAGACGCACGCCGTGTGTCAGTGATTACACGTTGACCCCGTCGGCCCAAGTCTCCGTTGCCTGATTTATCGTTACAGTCAAGGGATCGTTGGCACAGATTTCTTCGTAGCACTTCTCCCAATTGAGCTGAAGCTGAAGAAGGTAAGGCGGGACGCCTTACTTACTTGTAGGCAAGCCGTCCCGGCTTGCTCTCCGGGGGACGCCGCAGTTACCAACATTGTCCCGACATAGGAGAACAAGGAAACGGTCAAACCATCTTAGTCTTGTACCCATTTTCATGGACTTAACCGTCCTTCGGATGCGATAAGCGCTCGGCAAAGCGCATGGATCTCGTCGTCAATCTCTCTCGGATCTGACACCGTACGCCCGACCTCTTCGCGTAAAAAGCCGGTGTACTGCCTTGGCAACCGATAGATCAGTGTCTTGACCGCGCTAAGGCTAATCTGGAGCTCACTTGCCACCTGTTCGTAGGATGGTAGTTCTCTGTTGTTGATGGGATCTACAAACGGCTCCAGTTTTTCAAGCGTGGGGGTCTTTTCCCCGGCAGCATATTCCCGGCGTAGCCGTCTCATTGCCTCCCCCAGCACCGTCATTGCCCACCGGGCATCGAAGATGGTCTCAGCCGTCAGCTATCCGAAAGATCCTTCTCAAAGTGAGCTTTCAACTTCGGAGCCTTTGCTGGCACAGCGCAGTTTGCCAGCCCTGAGCTGAATGTCATCTAAGTTACGGGCGTTTGGATTGTTTCTCGGCCCCGAAGGCGGCTTACAAAAGGGGTAAGGCGGGACGCCTTACTTACTCCTGCGGACGAACCCGTGGTTTGATTACCCTTCTATCCCAGTATGTCCCGGCTATCTGCCGTAAGTAAGGCGTCCCGCCTTACCTTCCCGGGTTGAAACCTTGATGCTCGATAGCGTAACCGCCTCCATCGTCCCGTGGGTATGATTCACCGGAATTTGTGTTCAAAGGATCGGTAGCCACGCCGGGTACTGGAGATGGCCCGGTCTCAAACCTGCCGCCATTTCTCTCGAACCACGCAGCCTCGAATGTCGACAATTTTATGTTGGACTACGTCGAAGATTGCGAATTCTGGACTATTCTCACTGCGATTGGTCCCGATAAATCGCGCCAATATCGGGCGCACTTCCACTGGCGCGTCGTGCATGCGGTGAATTGTTTGTGGCGATCAGAAGTTCCGATGCTCACTGATGGGGGGTCGTTCAAGATACTGGAGAAATTGTGACCGGCCCGCCTAATGACGCTGATTTGCAGCCAATCCTGACGAACCCAACGGGGCCGATCGCTGGCGAAAGCGTTGAAAAATGCAATCAAAGGAGTAGGAAACGCTGCTAGCCGTTCTGAATTTGCCACATGGCCTTTAGGGATGTCGCCTATCTTTTGCGGATGAACAGAGATTCGTCGTAGCGCTTTTACCGAAGCAGACTTCGATTGCGCTGCAGATGTGGTGTGACACCGAACGAATTCTTCTTTCAGCGCAAGTTTGTTCGGTTTGCTTCTCCCTTTTGGCGTTATCCACGACTTTCTGCTCGACGACAGCACGCCGGGTATCAAGCGAAGCGGACACGGATGCCGTCAAACGCGACGCCCGTGAGTTTGGTCGTCCATGTCTCGCCGGCTGAAACTGGAAGTGCACGCGTCAGCGTTCCCGTCGTGATGATCTCACCAGCTGCGAGTGGCGGATTGACCTGATCGCCTTCGAGAATATCGATGAGATGACGCAGTGCCGACACAGGTCCACCCAACACATTCCTAGCGCGACCGTGATCGATGACCGCGCCGTCGCGCTTCAGATCGATTTCGAAGGTCGAAAGCGTTCGGCTCCAATCTTCGGCATGCGCTGCGATCGAATGACGAGGCCCAATTAGCAGGGCACCGTGCAGGCCGAACGCCGCGACCGTGTCGGGCGCGGAAAACTTCCATCCGGGAAAGATCGACTGCACGATTTCGAAGCCGTGCCCGACCCAGTCGATACAAGCCAGCAATGCTGTCTCATCCATGCCCGGCGCTGGCGCCAACGCAAGCTTGAAGACGATTTCCGGCTCTATTCGCGGCTCAGCGAGACCCATGAGCGAGAACGTATCGCCGATCTCGGCGAGATTGTGTACCGTGCCGTTGTAAATATATCCCCAGATAGGTCCATATACGTTGTATTCGGCCCAAATCGTGCGATTCGTGAAGCCAATCTTGCGTCCCACCGGCATCTCGCCGCGCGCCTCGCGCATCTGCCTTATTGCAGCAGCCACGTGGTAAGCATCGTCGAGATCGAACGCAGAAAAGCGCGCAGAGAATGGCGAGATCTGGTGGCCGGTATCGAGGGCGGCCAGCGCTTCGGCAGTAATCGAGCGCAGGTCGCTCAGGGCGTTTGAACTACCGTTGGTCATTACGACAACATGCGTGTTTGCGAGGAGTGTGCGACAAAGTTCTGGGCCGTTAGGTATGCAGGTAATTCATCCGCGCCATTGTGCCAAATATCGAGCAAACTTCTATAGATTTCCCCAAAGGAGTCATATTTTTTAAACATTCTCGGGCAGCGGTGCTAAAGCCCTGTCGGCCCCCATCGTATACCGAAATCTGCGCAGCATTTCTCGCCATTCCTTTATTCGAACTAACTCCTTTGGAATCTCGGCCCAGTCTCCGTATACCATGTTTCCCAGAATACCGAATAACGCGAAATCACTGTAGACCGGCGCGTCTCCCAGCAGGAATGGTGCATTAGCGAGCATCAGCTCAAATGGACGCAGAAGCTGCACTGACTTCTCGAGTAGTTGTGGTCGGGACCGAATCCATTCTTCGACGCAGCCGCGTCCGAATTTGCGCTCCTTATGTCGGATCACCGTTCCGCGAGAGCGCACATCCTCAATTTTCATCAAATAATAGGAATCAAGGATCTTGAACGTTGTCCCTTCTACGTCATTTTCAATATACGGGACGATGATCTGTTGCAGGCCTTCAAATTTCTTCGGAAACAGTTTGTCTTGGCCAAACTCTTTATCGACAAATCGCGCAACATCGAGCGTATCAGTTCCGCTCTCGTAAACGATTCGGTCTTCAAACTGAATCACCGGCACCTGATAATATGAGCCATTCGTAAGCTCTAGGATTTCGCCGCGCTCCCAGTTCGGAATCTCGTGAGTTTCAAAATCTTGCCCAATAGCGCTTAGTGCCTGGGTGATCGGTATACAGTAGGGACTATAGGCAAGTTGGTAAATAATCGGTTTGGTCATCTGTTGATAAGGAAGCAGAAATTAACGCTGTCGCGTATCTTTACTTTTTGGTTTGAGGCATCTGGAGGGACGGTCGAAGTCATTGTCAGTCCCACAGATATTTGTCGTCGAAACTGAGCCCCGGCATGAGCAAGCGACAGCGCGTCGAATGCTCATGCCGCTTCAGAAACGCCAGGTCTTCCTGTTGAACGCTTCGTGCCTGGCTGCTATCGTGCTGTCGTTCCGGGACAAAAGCCATTCGCCCATCGAGGCACCTCACAATTATCTTAGCGCTTATGTTGTGATCCCCGGGGACCTCCTCGCCGGCGATCCCATTGTGGCGCAGGTACCGGAAACGGAACCCGGCTGGAAGCCTATGTCACATTGCTTTCCGGAGTGTCGAGCGATCTCTCGAGGACATCCTGGCGCTATCTCCGCGAACCCACGGCAACCACGCGACGGCGTAAAGTAGCATAGGCTTCCAGCCTGTATTTTGTTCGCACCGGCGAGCGATACTTTTCCTGAAATTCGATAGTGGCGCTGGGCGACCGTTTTCCCGCCGACAAACTGTGGCTTAATCCATGAGTTCTAATCGAGCGTTTCCAGGCAAATACAATGGATGACGCGGCTGGCCCTCGCCGGTGATTCCAAGACAATTGAGGTCGAAGGGCGCGAGTAATTGTAAAATGCTATCGGCGCGCCCTTGATGATTCCCTTGACTGCCCCAGCAACAGACGACGGCCGCGGCGGCCTCGCACACCTTCACGATGTGGTGATCATTCATCGGACCAACTGGCTCTGGGTGTTTGATCATCACTCTCGGATTCGTGGACACCAGAGCGAAAAGATTGAGCATTACAAAGCGGTGAAGACCCAACCGTTTGGTAAACGCTAAAACTCTACGCAAGGTCGGATCGAGTTGGTGCTCGTCGGCCACCGAAGGGTTGAGCCCGATCCAGGCCGCGTATCCTCTCGAAGGAGAGAGCAAGCCGCTTTCGTCATGGTCGAGCGTGTAGCGATATTGCCGGCAAGGACTGAAGACGCAGGCGTTCAATGGCTCACTTCCCTCATTTTATGCTCGGACTTCTTCTCCCGACTGTCTACCATCTCGTACAACGCGGAAAGAGTTTTTCCGGGAGTTTCCAGCGAGCCCCTAAGCGGGCTGTGGAAGTGAAGAGTCGAAGCGAGCCCAGCGTCATGACGCATCAGATGGAAGTTGCCCGGCAGCGACGGCAGAAAATGGAGCTGTTCAGGACGATCAAGCAAATGAGGGGCGCTGGCATGAAGGTAAATCAAATCGCGAGGCAACTTTGGCCTATGTCGCCGGCGCATCGACAAATTCCTGCTGGGCCCGAAAACATCGAGAGATTCTCATGGCAGGCATTCGTGTCGACTTGCTAACGCCAGTATTCCGTTGGAAGGATACGCAAATGCCGTACTTACAATTAGACACGCCTTTTTCCTATTCTACGGAAACCAAACAACGTCTCGCCAAGCGTTTGGGAGAGATTTACGCAGAGAAAATGAACTCGAACATCAACAGGATTAGCGTTGCTATACGGCAACTCGGTGAAGGCGGTGTTTGGCGTTGTGATGAAGGAGAACCACGGGCGGCCGCCCTCTTGATGTGTGATATCCGGCGTGGGCGCCCCGCGCAACAGCGTGCAGAGCTGGCCAGAATGCTAATCCACGCCTGCCAAGAAATTGTCGGACTCAGGGAGGATAGTCTAAACGTGGAATTTACGCAGCATGCCGGAGACGAAATGTACCATCCGCTCTACGGTGGACTCAGTGACGACTGGAAAGCCGGCGAGCCCGACCGATTGGGAAAGGGCTAAAATGACAAACTTATACTAAACACTAACGGCTTCGCCAGCATGGTAATACTAGGCCCTCTATAAATAGGAGCTTCGCGTCTGTTTCTTATAAATCTGACCTGGCGCCCTTTCAGGGCGCGTCGCCCGGGTGGGCGGTTCCCAGGGTTGAAACCCGGTTGAAACCCTGGGCTCAACAGGGCTCAACCCTGGGCTGAATGGCGCGAAGTTAAGGGCGGTTTGGTTGTCTCTCGGCCCCGAAGGCGCCGTCTGGAGTTTGGACTTTCCGAGAACTATTCGGGGCGCGAGTTAAGGCTAGACGCTCACTTACCGCTGCGGGCAAATCGGGACGGTTAGCTTGCGAAAAGAGGGTAAGGCGGGACGCCTTACTTACTGCTGCGGACGAACCGGCCGTTTGATTACCACTTCTATCCCAGTATGTCCCGCCCTTCTGAAGTAAGTAAAGCGTCCCGCCTTACCTTCTCGGGCTGAAACCTTGAGCTGAGTTCTCCACCCCTCCGGGGCAGCTCTGCTCAAGCGGAACGCTCTACACGCTGCAAAATGGTCACATTGATTTTTTCAACGATCGGCCCATCCTTTTCGCTCTCAGCTTTTGCGGATCCCCATTCTGCGTCGCCCTCAAATTTAGTCCATTCGCGCTCCATCTGTTCCACGGATTCCCATGCGAGCACGTACCAAAGATGCCCTGAACCGTTCGCCTCGACCCAAAAATCGTGCACCTTGAATCCAAGTCGGTCGAATATATTAAAGGTATGGTTCTTGAACCGATTAAGGATGGCTTCCCCTCTATCGGGAAGAATAACGTAATGACGAAGTTCATAAATCATTCGGCAATCCTAAAGGAAGTTCTGGGGCCAGGAACAGGATAGAGTGAGCCGAAAAAGCCGCTCCCATTCGCCCTCGCTCCGCAATTCGAAAAACGCTGGATCCCTGAAAAAACATCGCTCGATGGCGCGAGTGAATACAGGCCAGAGGTCGATCCCCCGAAAAGGCCGAAGAGGAAGAGATGGGAGGACAGCACAACCAGAAGTACTTCAGCGACCTGGGATTTAAGCGAAAGAACGCGGGAGAACCTTCAAGGTTGGTATGACTTTTCTGCATCGACTCTGCCGATACGCCTTTTCTCTCCATGAGAAGCATCCTTAATTCATGTCTGAAACTGAGAGCTTTTGCCCAGGCTAGGGAGGGAAAGATGAACCTGGAATCCGGTTTCCTCTTCCGAGAAAGAGATTTCTCCGCCGTGGCTTCGTATTACGGAACGCGCGATGGATAGCCCCAATCCTACCCCCCCGGTTTCTCGGCTCCGGGATGTCTCAAGGCGAACAAAAGGATTGAAGACTCTGTCTCTACCATCCGGTGGAATGCCCGGACCTTGGTCAGTCACCACAATTTCCACGCTCTCATTTGTCCGGAGCAACTTGACCTTTGCGCTGTCGCCATAGCGCACAGCGTTTTCAATGACGTTGCAAAGCGCGCGACGTAAAGCAGTGGGTCGGCAAGCATAGGGTAACCTCTCACCACCTTCAAATTCGACTTTCCATTGAAGATCCGCTAAGTCGTCGCAGATACTTTCGATCAGCGCGTTCAGTTCAACAGCTCGCGTGGCTTCAACGCTGGACTCCGCTTGAGCGAAGGAGAGGCCGGCTTCAACCATTCGCTGCATCTCGTCCAGAGTGGTCGTAATTTTCTCTCTGGTATCAGCGTCTTCAATGAATTCAGTCCGGAGCCGCATCGAGGTAATGGGAGTGCGCAAGTCGTGGCTGATCGCGGCCAACATCTGCGTGCGATCATCGAGATAACGCCGGAGTCGTATTTGCATGCGGTTAAAGGCCCCAACCGTGGAGCGAATGTCCGCTGGGCCTTCCTCTGGAATCAATTTCAGTTCCTCGCCACGGCCCAAGCTCTCGGTCGATTCCGTGAGATGTTGCAACGGTCGCGAGATTCGTTTCGCCACGAGAATTGCGACAAGCGCGGAAATCAAGATTGTGGCTAAGAGCGCGGTGTAGTAACCCGGGGTCGGGGCGGTGAAGGCCGTCGCGGCCGGCTTGACGTAGGCCATGTTCAGCCATTCGCCTTGGCTCAGTTGCATGGCGCATCCGAAGCCGTTCCATTTCGGGAGATCAACGATGTGGATGGATTTCTGAGGGAAAGTACTATTCGCCTCAATGACCTGCCATGGCTGATCAGAAGTGAGGCCAAGCATGAGATCGACGGCCGGCGGCTGGCTTTCGTCTTTTGCAATGGGCTTTAACAGATGTTCCCTGGCCATCTGTTGCCATTGGTCCGAGGAGGTGACTAAGGAAGGCGTGATCCAGAAGCGAGTCAAGGGAGACCCAATCGCATCGAGCATGTGGGCGCGGCTCTCCGGGGGGGCTGCCTCCGCCAGCCGGTAGGCTGAGATGACCCGGCCCAGGCACTCATCGCCGACTACTCGGTGAACGCATTTAGCTCGCTCGACGCGATAGATGAGCAGCGTAACTGCTTGTGAAAGGGCTACGGCGAGCAGCATGACGAGAATCAGTTGTCCGCTCAGCGTATGAGACCATAGCCGTTTCATGGCCTCTTTACCTTTCCAACAAACTGGTAGCCGTCACCCCAGCATGTCTTGATCAATTCGGGGCTTGAGGGGTCAGTCTCGATTTTGCGGCGAAGACGGCTCACTTGATTGTCAATACTTCTGTCCCATACCTCCGTGGCGCGACCGGAGGTGAGATCAAGTAACTGCTCACGGGAAAGAACGACACCCGGGCGCTCAAGGAAGACGCACAAGAGCCGAAACTCCGCATGGCTGAGCGGTACGGCCACGCCGTCGCCGCCCACGATTTCACGGCGTCCGACGTGGAAGACCTTGTTTTCGAACCATATTTTGTCGGTCTTGATCTCGCCCTTTGAGGTGGGAATGCTCTGGGTGCGGCGCATCACCGCCCTGATCCGGGCGAGCAACTCCCTGGGATTGAACGGTTTTGTGAGATAGTCATCGCTCCCCATTTCCAAGCCGATGATGCGATCGGTCTCCTCCGCCATGGCAGTGAGAAAGATAATTGGTATCTGTGATTTCGCTCGCAACTCACGGCACAAAACCAAGCCGTCTTCTCCAGGCATCATGATGTCCAGAACGACGAGATCCGGTGCGCTGTTTTCAAGCTGATGTCGAAAGGTAGCGACACTCTCCGCGACACTCACCCGGTAGCCGTGTTCACCGAGATAGCGAGCAACTAGCTCACGAATCTCACGGTGGTCATCGACGACCGCGATATGAGGGACGGCTGACATGGATCAGGCAATCATACAGCAAACGCCGGCCATTAAATCGCAGAAAATTGTATCAAATTGTGTCAGCTCTCCCGGACGACACACTTTGATACAATAAAGGAGGCTGGCCGACACACTTTTGCGCACCCCTCGTGCTAGCGTGCCGACAATTCGAGGATCAAAAGCACGTGGATCATCCCTTTTGCGCTAACCTTCAGTTACTCAATCGCCTCTTGCTGCCTCGTCAGCAACGATTCGTTCCATTGCCTTGGCATACCTACTGGATCAATCCGGGCGATGCGGGGCCTGGCGACCACGATTACCTGGACCCTATCGCCCGACATCGTGTCAGTTGGCCTCGTTCAATGGCCAACCCCGGAAAAGCACGCGCAAAGAAAGGCTTGAGGAGATGAATACTCAAAGATGGTTGAGGAGGATAACGATTGCAACAAGCCTAGTCGGCCTGGCGATAGGCTTCTTACTCCTGGGACTCCTAATACTAATACCATCTAAGCAAAGCAATGAAGATGCGCCCATCGCCAGTGGTGTCGTTGGTATCTTGTTAGGCACGGCATTTCTGATGCTAGCCTGTTCCTATTGGAGACATGAAGCGCTCAAATTCAGAAGAGGCGGAGAAGAACGATTCATAAAGCAACCCAATGTCGAGCCACCAATCGGGAGCATCGCCGGTCCCTCTCCTGGTCCGCATTGATTTTGACCGAGGTCAATAGTCATCTCCGGGCTGGTGGCTGATACCGGTGTTGTCATTCGGGGCCGTGCTGTCGTAGAGGATCTCCAGCACCCGCGCGCCCGGTTCGCTGAGCGCGTCCCGAGCAATTGTCGCGATTTTGCCGGCCACGTGGGCCGTGTACTCGGCGACGACGTCGCCGAAGGAATTGCGCTGGATCGCGACTTTCTGGCCCGACGTGACCTTGTCGCTCAGGTCGACCAGCAATTCGAGAAAACCGCCGGCCGTCGAACGGATGATTTCAAACTCGTCGCCGAAGAACGTCTCCGCTTCCCCGGAAGTGCGT
>Ga0210383_10005392_pt1 | contig 11235 bp, 12 predicted proteins | sample IncBWC14OmetaG_FD_160072 | JGI IMG/M metagenome (GOLD analysis project Ga0210383, IMG submission 160072) | Forest soil microbial communities from Barre Woods Harvard Forest LTER site, Petersham, Massachusetts, United States - Inc-BW-C-14-O ...
CGTCGCGTTCACTGTTCCCAAGTCCTTGAACGCGAACAGATCCTCGAGCACGCGGTTGTCGCGACGCAGTTCCTCGAATGCCGGATAAGAAAACGAGGTCCCGCCCAGACCGCCCGAACCAGGGTCCGGAATGCCCCATATGTTGTTTACTGCAACATTCCTGTCTCCGTGCCAGTGCAGTAGCCGGAGCCGGTCGGCATGCGGCACCTCGAGTCGTTCGAGCAACACGTGCTTCATCACCGAGAAGATCGTCGCGTTTGCGCCGATGGCCAGCGCCAGAGATGTCGTCGCGATTGCCGTAAAACCCCAGCTTTTGCGTAGGATCCGCGCCGCATAACGCACCTCCTGCGCCGCACTCTCGATCAGCGGCAGACTCTTCTCGGCGTGATATTGCTCGCGAATCGCCCCGGCAGTGCCGAATTTCAACACCGCCTGCCGCCGGGCCTCCTCTGGCGACATTCCCAACCGCATGTTCTCCTCAGTGAGGTGAATGAGATGCTGTTCCATCTCCTCCAGAAACCGCTCTTGCCCGCTCTGCCGCGAGACCAGGTTCCGAATGCGCCTAACCAACCGTCTCAGCAGTTTCATAGCGGCGCCTCCACATTGATCGCCAGGAACCGCGCGATAATATCTGCAGTCTGATGCCAGCTCGCCAGCTCGGCCTGCAACTGCTTGCGCCCCGCCCGCGTCAGCTGGTACAAGCGCGCCCTCCGATTGTTCTCTGAAGGCCCCCACTGCGACCCGATCGCCCCCTCTTGCTCCAGCCGAAGAAGCAAGGGATACAAAGTTCCCTGATTAAGCGCCAGCTGCTCTCCGCTGATCTGCTCCACACGCCGTGCAATGCCAAAACCGTGCCGCGGCCCCAGCACATCGAGGGTCTTTAGGACCATCAAAGCCAGCGTGCCCTGCTGTATTTCTGCTCGTCTTCTCATGGTTTCGACCTTTTGGGTTCCCACAGGAAGCCTGACACGCTTCCTTTTGGAAAGCAACAGGAAACTGATCCACTCCCTGGAGAAGGCTCTGGCCCGTAGCTGAAAAAACAGCATTTCAGAAAAGTGGCGTTTGAAACGCGCGCGCGATCCTATCCGCTGATGCGAGATCGCCGAGTATCAGATCAGAAGAGCTTTCGCTCGCGTCCGAGGATCGTCAGTGATAATGCCCGATGCACTCTGTTGATTCGTGGGTGCCGCCATATGCTTCTCCCTGCAGGACGCCGGTGTTTCAGGTGCGGGGAAAAAGCCAAGACAGGAAGTTCACTGCCGCGATGGCCATTCCGGCGCCGAAAGGCACGTCGACAAGCACACGCTTCGAGCCACCTTCAGGCGAAAGTGAGCCCGGCCACGACAATCGTAACCAAGGACAGCCCCCCGTGCAATCGTGCTCGTAAACGCCTGTTGCGGGACGCTCACGGCGTTTTCCCAAGGGGATTGGCTACTCACCTGCGCAAATGCCACTTATGCAAGATCAGAGACGGATTTCTTTCGGGAAGCTTTCTTCATTGCCGTCGAGTTCTTTCAGATGATGTGAGCCGGGCACCGCATCGGGGTTCAAAGGCCATGGGCCAACTCGGCGGCGGCTCGCCGCAACTTCAACTTTCGGCTCCCTACGCTCACCGTCCCGCTCAACCAAGTCCTGTGAGAGGTTACCTGAGCCACACGAGTACGCCCAATTGACGGAGGCAGAATCGCGGTTGTCCGCAAGTTCCGATCAGGTCTGCTGTCATTTTCCGTCACCTGCTGGTCGGCGAGGGAATCCAGCGAGAGTCGCCTTCTACTCTTAATGGGCAAAAAGGCGGCAGAATCTTGCAAAGAAAAATCTTTCATGGCTGCGCGACATTTTCGGTAGGATCGGCAAGATTTGGCCGACACCGTTGTTTGAATCAGGTCTTGGTGCCCAAGGCCAGTGCCGCTGCCTGAAGGCGTTGCATGATTCTGTGGACGCGTACGTATCCGACCTTGTGGCGAGGGACAGCGCACCGTCAGACTTCGAGGTCGATCCGGGGAGATTTTCGTTCTATAAGTAGAGGGTTGACCGTAGGAAACGAGGATTTACTCGTAGCGCAACGCGACCATCGGATCGATGTACATAGCGCGACGCGCGGGGACTAACCTGAAGCTAGTCGGAGAACTGATGGACGAGGCAGAGTTTGACTCGTTGATGCAATCGCGGCCCTTCGGAAGAGAGGACGCAATGAGGGAGGACGCTGCGTTGCGCCGCCGTTCAACCCTCGGTCTCGCGCTCTGGGGTCGGACTTCCGCCGACTTGCAGCGTCAACTGCTGGCGGCACATCCTGAAATTCCCGCGGGCCTTATTTTGGATGATTTCCGGGACTTGGAACGGAGCATCCACCTGATTTCATCCTTTTTGAGCGACCCGCGATTTGCGTGGTTGTCACATTTGGCGCTCTGTTCTTGGGTCATTTCCGCTGGTACGCAACACTTCACTGCGTGGGAAGCCCGTTGCGAGATAGTCCGCCGGGCGATTGAGTATTTGGAAAGGCACTGAGACCTTGGGACGGCTGCGGTACCACCTGCGAAGAACTGAAACTGCAAGGAAAAACTCCCCATTCGGGCAATCAAGCCGAAGGGATAGCGGAGATCGTGTCGAATTTGAGCATCAAGGGCGAGGATGTCTGCCGAGACTTCAACCGATGATGACGATTCCCTTTATGAGCTTCGCGGTCTCTTCCTCCGCGCCGTAGCTCCGGAACTGCAAGGAGAGGGTCTCGGGCGGGGGGAACTTCTTGAGGAAGTCCACCATGCGGGCTTCGGTGTGGCGGTCGCTGCTCTTCCGCTCGACCTGCATGACTCCCTTGAGGTCGAGATCGAACTTTACCGCCCCGCTTTCCAAGGCCGCGTTCTCGTCCTTCACGGAAGGAACTATGTTTGTATTGGGGAGGAGCCAGCCGCCGTAGCGCCAAACCTCCTTGGGACTCGGGCATTTCATTGCCTTCCGCCCGGCTTCGTTTTTGCATTCATGGTCTTCTCCGACACGGACCTGCATTGCTGAAAAGAATGCGGAAGGGGCCCACTGTTTACTATGTTCCGTTGAGCAACGTGGGATGGCGATGGTACTTCCGGTTGGCTAAATGGGCAAACAGATCACGAATACTAGGGAAACAGAGGCGCATTTGCTCTGACAGTACCATGGCGCAACTCCCCCCTATCGCTCACGCTTGGGTAGCAGCCCAAGAAATATCGTTTTGTGGAGAGTCATGACCCCCGTGGACGCAGCCCAAATGCTGAACATCGGCTGGCAAATCGCCGAAATCGCCCGTCATTTCAAGGTGACCAACGCGCAGGTTATCGCTGCGATTTGCGAACATATCCGGCAGGAACGTGAAGAATTGCGTCGGCTGCAATCGCCCATGGAAGGGAAGAAACAGGCGGGGATGTGGTCGGGGTGTACCAAGGAAAAATGGGAGCGAGAATATCCCAACGGGTCTCAGGGCCTGAATTACGAAGAATGGAGGCAAAAGTGGGAACGATATGGACGTGAACGCCACCAGCGCGAAGAAAAGCTATGGGAACGCTTAGAAACCGCCATATCCCAAGTTTTGCAACCAAACATCCCTCTCAAACCAACCAAATCGTCCCCACCTGATGATTTCCTGAGAATAGTGGAAGATGTTTGGCACAGGTCGCAAGGTGGTTGGGTAAACTGAACAGGTCTCCAGAGCTAGCGCACTCGAAATGCTTACTCGCTCAGGATGGATTTGAAATGCGCTGCTTGAATCGTGTGTCCAGCTTGCTCACTCGCGCTTCCGATACAACACTGAGACTTCTGACCCGGGATCGCTCCGAGTCAACCCGTCACTACGACCCTAGATTGGATTGGCCAGACCAACCGTAAAGCGGGAATTTTGCATATACAATTGCCAAAGCCTCTCATACCTTGACTATCGACAATAGGTATTGTAGATAATCACAGTATGGGCAAACCAAGCGATCTTGTGCAGGGCACACTGGACCTCCTGATTCTCAAAACCATCTCGCTCGAGCCCAAACACGGCTGGGCTATCGCCAAGCGCATTCAGCAAATCTCCAACGAAGTCTTGCAAGTCCAGCAAGGCTCCCTTTACCCAGCTCTCCATCGCCTCGAACAAAAGGCCTGGATCAAAGCCAAGTGGGCCGATACCGAGACCGGAAGAAAAGCTAAGTTTTATTCGTTGACCTCAACCGGACGCGCGCAACTGGAAAAGGAAGCCGCCAACTGGAGCCGCCTGTCCGCGACGATCAACCTTGTCGTCGAAACAAGTTAGGAGTGAAATGTCATGTTGTGGACGCAACGAGTGTGGCTCAAATTGCAAACGTTGTTAGGCCGCGAGCGCGTCGCTCAACGACTCGATGATGAATTGCAATTTCATCTCGACCAACAGATTGCCGAAAATGTTGCCGCTGGCATGAATGAACAAGAGGCCCGCCACGCAGCCATGCGGCTTTTCGGAAATGCCACCATCCTAAAAGAGGAAACCCGCGATGCGTGGGGCTGGATCGCGTTGGAGCAAGTCACTCAAGACGTGCGCTACGGATTCCGAAGTCTTCGCAAGAGCCCTCTCTTCACCGCCGTTGCGGTGTTGACCCTGGCCTTCGGCATCGGCGCGAACACTGCCATTTTCAGCGTCATGGACCAGGTGCTCCTGCAGTCGCTTCCCGTTAAGCATCCTGAACAACTCGTTCTGGTGGCCGAGCGGGGAATGCGTTTGGGCGACAGCTGGGGCGACGAGGACATCTCCTATCCCATGTATCGCGATTTTCGCGATGGCAATCAGGTCTTTTCGGGGATGTTTTGCCGTTTTCCGACCAGCGTCGGTCTGGGTTACGGTGACCACACAGAGACCGTATCGGCGGAATTGGTTTCGGGTTCCTATTTTCCCGTGCTTGGTGTGACCGCCACACTCGGCAGGATCTTGACGCCTGACGATGACCGGGTTCCTGGTGGCCATCCCGTGGCAATGCTCAGCCACAGCTTTTGGCGGAGCCGTTTTTCGTCCGATTCAACCATCGTGGGCAAGCAGATCGCCATCAACGGGTACGCCTTCACGGTGATCGGAGTGTCCCAGCCTGGATTCGATGGCCTGGAAGTCGGATACAAATCCAAGATTTTCATTCCAATGATGATGAAGATCCAGATGACACCTCGCTCGGACGGACTTCAACAGCGCCGCCTCAGTTGGGTGACTGCGTTTGGGCGCTTAAAGCCGGGCATCGGCATGGCTCAAGCCACGGCTTCGCTACAGCCGTTGATGCACAACATTCTACAAGTCGAACTTCACGAGCCGACTCTTCAGCACTATTCGGACTATGATCGAGCGCAATTTCTGAGGAATTCCGTCGAACTGTTGCCGGGGGCGCGGGGCTGGTCAGGCCTGCGGTTGTACCTGCAAACGCCGCTGTGGGTGCTGGCCGCGCTCAGCGGTGCCGTTTTGCTGTTGGCCTGCGCGAATTTGGCGAACCTGTTCTTGGCGCGCGCCACCACTCGCGAACGCGAAATCGCAGTCCGGCTGGCGATTGGCGCTGGACGCCGGCGCGTTATTCGGTTGCTCTTGGTGGAAAGCTTGTTGCTGTCGGCACTCGGTACTGCGGTCGGACTAGGCCTGGCTTTGCTTGCTGACCGCGTTCTCTTAGCTGCCTATTTTTCTCCTGATTCTACCGGCGACCTGCCGATCTCTCCAGTTCCCGACGCGCGTGTCTTCGTTTTTGCGCTAGCCGCGATGCTTCTCACTGCGCTTATCTTCGGTTTGGCGCCTGCGATTCAGGGCTCTAAAGCAGACATCGCTCCCACGCTGAAGGATCGAGGGGGCTCCGGTGCGGGAGGGAAACGAGTCTTCCTGCGCAAGCTACTGGTCAGCGGTCAGGTGGCGTTGGCCTTGTCGTTGCTGATCGGCGCTACGTTGTTCTTGAGAACTTTGGCGAATCTGCAAGGTTCCGGACCGGGGTTCTCGACCGAGCACCTGATGGTCTTCCGCATCGATCCGTCACTCAGTGGTTATGCCGATGCGCGCGCAAAAGACTTCTTCCGCCGCCTGACCGACGAGTTGCGGGCTCTGCCCGGTGTCCGTTCGGTTGGCCTGAGCACCATGCCTCTTTTGGAAGGCTACGGCTGGACCAATCCGGTGATCGCGGAAGGCTACGCAGGCGATCCCGGCCAGGAGCAGCGCCCGATCTTCGATGAAATTGGTCCCAAATTATTTTCGACACTCGAATTGCCAATCGTTGCCGGCCGCGACTTCACTCCTTTCGACACGAGGCCCACGGTACTCATCAACGAGGCTTTTGCACGTAAGTACTTCGCTGGCCGCAATCCGCTTGGCCTCCATATTGGAATGGTGGACGATCGCTTAGCCACACCGGATGTCCCAAATCTGGAAGTGATCGGAGTGGTGAAAGATCTGAAGTACAAAAATCTGCGCGACCCTGTTCCGCCTCAAGGGTATCTTCCATACTTGCAAGCGGAACGTTTTCGGTTTATGACCTTCTACTTGCGCACCCGTCCTGACCCGCGCCAGCTCATGGAAGCGGTGCGCGAACAAGTGCGGCGGCTGGATCCAGACATTCCCGTGGTGGATATGCGCACCATTGACGAGCAGATCGGCCTTTCGCTCACAACCGAGCGGATGGTCGCCAGCCTCTCGTCCGTATTTGGCTTCCTGGCCACCTCGCTCGCCGTAGTCGGCCTTTATGGCGTCATGGCCTACACCGTCGCGACGCGTCGGCGCGAGATCGGTATCCGCGTGGCCCTCGGTGCGTTGCAGAGCGACGTCTTATGGATGGTCATGCGCCAGGTTGTCTTTCTCACTGGCGCGGGACTTGCCGTTGGCGGCCTGCTGGCCTTTGCACTCGCCAATCTGATTCGCAGCCAGCTCTACGGTTTGCAGCCGCACGACCCACTCACCTTCGCGTCGGCAGGCCTCGTGCTCGCTGCGGCGGCTTGTGCGGCTGGCTTCATACCGTCTTGGCGAGCCAGCCGCGTCGATCCCATGCATGCTCTCCGTCACGAGTGAATGGCTACGAAATCCCATTTGTTGAGCCCGCTGGGGTGCATGACCGGTGTTCTCCGCGAACCCCGTTGCTGGCCCGTGACAGGACTTTTCCGAGTCCCCGACTTACCCGGCACTTGAGCCAAATCGTGATAAATTCGGCTTTACAGTGTGAAGTCCGGACGACAAACGATGGCACGTATCTCAAAAGAACTGGCCAAGAGACACGACGGCAAAGCAAGCCTAACTCCGCGGCACACAATTGTGGTTCGGGTTGCGTCCTTCGCGTTCAGGTTCGAGACGGTTGAGCGACTGCGAGAGTGCATTGAGTATTATGAGAAAAAAACGCGCCCGAGCAGCCGAATTCCGGCCAAGGTCTTAGCCGCAGAGCTTGGGGAAAACTGGCGAGCAGTACGGGGATGGGACGTAGAACGCTGGTTTGAACGCCTTCCGATGTACCTGCTGGAGGAACCCAAGCGTCAGAAGGTGCTCAAAGCTCTATCCGCAGCTTTAGCGTTGGCTGAAACCGGAAAGCTGTAATTTTCCAAACGGCGACCACATGTCAGGTAACGCTTATCAACCGTCCAGTGGATTTAAAGTTTCCGACTACGAACTAACCAGATGACAAGACACTGACCTCCTGTTTGTGCCTTCGCCTGTTTTTGCGGAGTAAACTGCAAATGTTCTTTGTGTGAGGCATGCTGATTCTTTCAATCGTGTTACTCGGCGGAGTCCTTATTGCTGTCGGGGTAGTGCTCTACCTGCGCTGGCGTCAATCGCACGGTATCTGCGCTAACTGTGGCTCATCGTCACACTTTGGATACTCCAGCGGACCAGAATCTAAGCCCGAGGATATCGTCAAATTCTGCTTCACTTGTCTCGTTGCAAAGCTAACCGACGACTACCGGCGGTATGAGGGTAAGGCATTCGTGATTCAACCTGCGGCGGGTTTTCCTTGCTATGGCTTCCAGCCAAAGAGCAGGTGGGCTGACAGCAAGTTCGCAAAAGAAATTACCGAAATGTTCTCCAGAACTGATGAAACTTGCAATCATTGCGGTTCAAACGTTCACTTTCTATGGATGACTTCAAACGGACTGAATCAAACAAATTTCGAACAGGTTTTGTCAAACGGCCCGTCAGAGACTCTTATGCGGTGGGGAAACCCTCAGCCGATTTCGCTCTGCGCTGAATGCTGCGTAAAGCTCATAGCGAAGGCCATCCAAGACCATAGCCTAAACTTCTACGAAGTTTGTTCCCCTCTCTCTGGGGACGGCTTCGTCATGCCAATGGGTTATTGAAACGAGTCACCCAACTGTAGAAATCGGTACTAGGTTCCACTTCTCCGGTGACGCGACATTCAGCTTTTGCTGGTTTCGGAACTGAAAGGCTTCGTCGCGAAGAAGCGATGAAAACCGCTGACAGTGAAAACCCAAACCGCGGGGTCGCATGGCCGCGAAACCGAGCATATGGAGCGGTGGGTCAGAACCAATCTCGCTCGATCGAATGGGCTGAGAAGCAAGAAAAATTCCGGCCGAAGGAGATGTGTTTTTTCTTGACTTCTGTCTCTCTTAAGACTTAGTGCCTTCTTGTCGTTTGGGGATTTGACCTTGCTCACCGGAACCTCTTCGCATTGCCGGAAGTGAAATTCGTACGCTAGCCGACAGTGTACGGAAAACGCTCAGGAAAATCTGTCACCACCGTAATGGGAAGATTCCCAAACTCGCCAAAAATCCAAGGCGGACAAAAACCCAAAGCGACCGAGTGTCGCGGTAGGACGACCATTGCTGACCGCTTCCGAGCGCGTCGTATCATCTGCTGTGCTTAGCCGCACAGTTGCGACGCACCGCGACACCGGCCCTTCGCTCCATTCAATCTGCTTAGGCCCGCGTCCGCTGCGCGGCGGCTTCCTTCAAGTCGTTGTATCGAAAGAGCGCTCCAATACACCGTGCTCGTGCAGGCGCCTTGCCCCATCGCGCTTCCGATACAACCCTAAGACCTCTGCTTATCTGGGTTGCTTCAGCAGAGCATAGGTTGTGGTTAGCCGTTATCGGTGAGGTCCTTTGCCCCTCGTATGCGTTGATACTGTGTTGATTTGCGGCCAGTCGAAACCGTGTTGGGTAGCAGCTATTTTCCTCTTGAGGGACTACAAGGAGGGCCCGCGCGCCGAAGGGCGCCGAGGGCTTCGCGTAGGGTATCAAAAATGCGAGTGGGACCAATTGCTTCGGTCAAGTGATGGCGGTCCAGATCAGGCATGAGATCCGACTGAACGTGAGCAAAGACAAGACCCGTGCCTTGAGCGGCAAGGTCCTTTTGGATTTCGCACACGACGCGAGCGGCCGAGAAGTCCACATTCGTGATCGCCCCAGCGTCAACGATCAACCAGTTTAATGGCGCCGGCGCCGAACTGGCCAGCATACGCACTTCCTCGGAAAAACGATTGGCGTTGGCGTAGAACAGTGGCGCGCCGAATCTATAGCAGACCAGGCCCGGCTCGGTAATCGCGCCGGGAACCACTGGACTCAAGCGCCAGATCCCATCGCGAGTCTCTTCCAGCACCGCGGTGTGCGGACGGTAGCTGTGATGGACAATGCGAAACAGCGACAAGATCATTGCAAGGAGAATGCCCTGTTCCACGCCAACGAAAACAACAACCACGGCCGTTGTGACCGCCAGCGCGAATTCACCGGGACTCTCGCGGCGGATGGCGCTCAGGGCCCGCAGATCGACAAGACGGAGGGCGAGGGTGAACACGACAGCCCCAAGAACACATTGAGGAAGAAACTGCAGCGGAGCAGTTAGGAAAAGCAGGACCAGGGCAACGATGCCAGCGGTGGCGAGTTGCGCCATCTGGTTGGTGCCGCCAGAGCTTTCGACCATAGAGGTCTGTGTAGGACTTCCATTCACGACAAAGGTGCCGCTGAAAGCTGCGGCGGCATTGGCGACAGAGAGGCCGACCAAGTCACTGTTCTCATCGAGTTGCTGGCGATGACGAGAGGCATATGCACGGGCTGTTGCAGCACTCTGCGCAACGATCATGAAAAAACAGGAGAGGGACACGGGAGTTAGTTTTGCCGCGTCTCTCCAACTCAAATCCTGCAAGCCCAAATGAGGTAAACCACCGGGCACGGGGCCCAGAATGGCCACGCCCCGCTGCGCCCAGTGAAAGATGGCGCTCGCCACGATCGCCCCTGCCACTGCAAAGAGAGACCCCGGCAACTTCGGAGCAAAGCGATGGAAGAGGAGTATACAGACTACAACGGCGAATGAAATCCCCATCGTGAGGAGTTGAGCGCCCCGCAGCGAGCGAAGCACTTCAAGGAATTGAAGGGGAGTACGACGGCTGTGAATGTTGATCCCAAGCATTTCACCAAGAACGGCAATGCCGACTTGGAAGCCGATACCAGTAAGAAAACCGAGGAGAACCGTTTGAGAGAGAAAATCCGCAAGGAAGCCAAGCTTGAGCAGACGCGCAACGAGAAGGAAGATGCCAGTCAAGAGGGCCACCAAGCCCGCCAAGGCGATGTAATGGGCGCTGGCGATTGGAGCCAACCCCGCGAGGCCACCCGCAAGTATGGCGGCCGTGCCGGAATCCGCAGCCACCACGAGAAAACGCGAAGAACCAAATAGGGAGAACGCGACGAGGGGAAGAAGAAGAGTGTAGAGGCCCGTGACGACGGGAGTGCCAGCAATCTTGGTGTAGCCAAGTGACTGCGGAATATTCATGGCCGCAAGCGTAAATCCGGCGAGGAGATTCTTCGCTACCGGTGACCACTGAAAAGGCCGCAGCCCTTGAAAGAGAGGAAGGCGATCGATGAAACGATTTTGCTTTTCACCCATTGAGTCGAGGTCTCTGTAGAGATTGTGTTCCTTTCCAAGTTGCAGGGAACATGCGTTGGGCGAATCATACGGCGACTCCGGAGCAGTTCAAAAAGGAAAAGTGAACCCAAGCGATTTGCAGGCCCATGCGATTAGACTAAGGGATGCCAACTTGAGGTTCAAGTCACCGTCGCAACGCGTCGACGTCTTATGAATGGTCATGCACCAGGTTGCCTTTCTCACTGGCGCGGGACTTGCCGTTGGCGGCCTGCTGGCCTTTGCTCTCGCCAATCTGATTCGCAGCCAGCTCCACGGTTTGCAGCCGCACGCCCCATTCACCTTCGCGTCGGCAGGCCTCGTGCTCGCTGCGGCGGCTTGTGCGGCTGGCTTCATACCGTCTTGGCGAGCCAGCCGCGTCGATCCCATGCATGCTCTCCGTC
>Ga0210383_10005394_pt1 | contig 11231 bp, 16 predicted proteins | sample IncBWC14OmetaG_FD_160072 | JGI IMG/M metagenome (GOLD analysis project Ga0210383, IMG submission 160072) | Forest soil microbial communities from Barre Woods Harvard Forest LTER site, Petersham, Massachusetts, United States - Inc-BW-C-14-O ...
CAAACCTGGAAAAGATTCTGAGGCTGGTTCGACGGTGGGGCTACAGCGGGAGCGGCAGGGGCTGCTGCTGCTGCAGGTGCCGTACCAGCTGCAGCCGGTTGAGCAGTAGCGGGTGCACCTCTTGGCAGAGCCGCACCCACCCCCTGGGTACCAGCAGCTTCCGCTTCCAAGTGTGCCGGAATACCCTACAAAGACGTTAAAACTAGTCACTCAGTATAGTGAAATGGATACACACATTCATAAGATATTCGACAGCACGATCGGGGTTGTTGTAACTAGCCCTCAACGCGCGGAGGACCTGTTCACGCGGGAAACCCATTTCGGTCATGCTGCTGATCGTCTGCTGCAAGGCTTCACCTGATAGGAAGGAGCTCATGTCGCCGAATGCGGGTGCTGTAGGCGCTGGGGCTGCTGTGACTGCGGGTTCAGGTCCGGCTGGGGCAGCGGCAGCATCTCGTGTCGATGGTGCAGGGACGGTGGTGACGGGTTCAGCAGTGTCCGGCTGTGGGATGGCGGCAACGACAGCGGGTGCGGACGTACTTGATGATGCGGCAGGAGTAGGAGTTGGTTTGGGCTTTTTGGAGGGATGGGGGATTGCGATTGAGTAAATGACATGTCGATCTGGTGATTACGGACCTTTGAGACCATCAAAACTAGGAAATCTTTCTCTTTGATCCCACATGATTCGACAGTCTTGTCATCTGGTAATATTTTACCTATTGTATGCAGCGTGAGTGAGTGGCGATCATGATAAAATTCGGGTCGGGGTCATTGCATGAGTGCGTACCGGAATAGATGATCTTTTGGCTACTAACAGCATGGCCCTGTGTTTCTTGGATCTTGTTCTTGAGGACTGCGACAGTGTCTGATTCTTCGACTTCAATCTGTAGGTGTTGTGATTGTGGTTGGAGCCTTGATGGGATATTTGGAGATCAAGTGTACTTACCTGGAAGACCTTCTGCTGTGTTGTTTTGATTGTGATCTTCATGGTGGGTGGCAGAGAGTAAAGATGAGTGGTAGATGTCAGTGGGCGGACGATGGCCTCGGATTGAGTGACGCGTAGACTGGAACCGGTGGCTGTGCATTAGTCCATGGACTATATCTCGGTATCATGGTCCACGGAGTAGTGTTAGTCCAGGGACCTTCCTTACATGCCTGCAGACTAAGTGGCCCTGCAGCAACTTGAACTTGAACAACCATGGAACATGAGCCAGGTGACGAATATCTTCGCCGCCTCTCTGTTTTTATCCGGAGCAATGAAAAGAGTCTTGCAGAAGCCGGTTTCACTCGCCGACGTCGTGCACCACGACGCGCTGCGCCAGATCCTGTATCAGCATTCAATCCGCTAGGCTGGTTCGGTCTCGAATCCTCTACTCAATCCCCCTCGCCTCCTCCGAAACCCATCATCCTCTCCCTAGACATTCACCATCTCTTCTATGTCCTCATGCGTCTCGAAGCACTCGGTATAGATATTGGGACTCTGGATGTCCAGGTCGACAATCCGTCCAGACCAATGAGCTATATCAACTTATTTCCTGATGCAGATAAATCAGAAACACTCTCTTTAGCTTCATTTCGTTCGTCCTTTTCTGCTGTCTCCGGTCTATCCCTTGGTGCGGGGTGGTGGGGACGAGCCGAGCCACCCACTGTCGATGCTGAGCTTAAATACATTTATAGCAGCTTCACCAAACTCCCAGCACTCTCTGTGAATGCGCCTGGGCGTAAAATCATCACAGAGTTAACGAATGATCCCCCAAACGAGAACGCATTGCCACTTGACGCCTTCAAGAACTTGCAAAGCCTGGAGTGTCTGGATATTGATCCCCGGTCGTTGTTAGGATGGGATCGGCTGGCGGAGAGTTTGAGGAGTCTGAAGATAAAGAAGAGTGGGCTCGAAGATGTTTCAGATATCTTCATTGGTGCTGTTGTGGATGACCAAGCCAGGAGAGAGGGGAGTACAAGCCGGAAACGACGGAGAAGGATCCCTCGTGGCCCAACGAGAGAGATCTCGTTCTATACTACTCGTCTTCCTGATTCAGTCCCTGAAGATGCCGACGAGGAGAACGTGAACTCAAGCTCACCCACAGCTCCTTCCCCACCCCCTTCCACTCAACTTTCATCCCTCAAATGGGCCTTCCTCAAACACCTCTCCCTGTCTGACAACTCCTTAACCTTCTTCCCCTCTGAATCAATACCCTACCTAACCTCATTGACACATCTAGACCTCTCTTCCAACCTCCTCGTCTCCGTCCCCTCGGGTCTTGGGTCGCTCTACAACCTCGTCTCCCTCAACCTCGCCGACAACATGATCGATTCCGTCCTCGGCATATACCTTAACCTCGGTCAGGTCCTTTCTCTCAACCTCTCACATAACCGTCTCGAATCTATCTGCGGGCTGGAACGTCTCCATGCCCTGGAGCGTGTGGACCTGCGGAACAACCTCATGGACGAGAGCGCAGAGGTCGGGAGGCTAGCTCCTCTGCCTAATATCGCTGAAGTGTGGGTAGAAGGCAATCCGTTTGTCGAGATCGAGGAGGGCTATCGGATAACATGCTTCGATTACTTCTGGAAGGAAGGAAAGAGCATTACCCTGGATGGGACTTCCCCTGGATTTTACGAGAAACGTAATCTCACGATCCCCCCACCCCAACAGATGTCGTCCTCCCGCCCACTCTCAACGGCATACTCACCCCCAGTTGTTGCCGTGGGCCATTCACATCCACATCCCTCGCCTTCTTCAAACGCCGTCGACAAGAAACCCACCCCACCTACCTCCAGTGCATCTCCCCACCTGGCTCCTGTAGGCGTAGTGGGCGTCGGCGGGCGGGCAAGGCGGAAGAAGAATAAGCGGATCGTGGATCTGGATGGGGAACATAGTGATGGGAGTTCGAGGAGTGCCTCGCATACACGGATGAGGTCGGATGAATCGACTAGGACAAGGGCGAGGGTTAAGGTGAAGAAGTTGAGGGAAGGGGGTGGGAGTCCGCAACCTTCACAGCCGGTTTCAGTGAGCAAGGCGTGGGGACAATTTGGAGCTCTGATAAAGGATGAAATTGTGACGCCAGAGGCCCATGTTGTTCTGACTGATACACCTATTACTCTACCAGTCGACACAAATCAAGCCCCAACTGCAGATCCTGAACCTCTGGCCAAACCCAGCCCGCCCATTACACCTCTGCGAACAAGCACCAATGCCAGCACATTAGCCCATTCCCCCCACCGCTCACGACATAGTCGATATCAAACTGAATTCCTATACGTTCCGTCGCCTAATTTCAACACCCCCGATATCCTATCCTTCAGTCCCACCAACTCCAATGTTAATCCAACAACTCCAGCCCCCACCCAATCCACATCTGGTACTGCGGCCACTGCGGCCGAAGCCTCTCCTACATCACCAGTCGCAGTGACTCCGCCATTCAGACGTGGCTCTGCGACCCTTTCCTCCAAATTGGCCGCGCGCCGTACTCGCGTCAGCGCATCGGTGTACGAGCCTCCGACGTCGATATCTGATGGAGAGGACAACAGTGGAGCGGACGGGGGAGGTGGGGAGATTAGAGACAATGCGGATGCGTATAGGAAGAGAATCGAGGCGCTGAGGAAGGATATGGGGGATGGGTGGTTGAAGGTATTTAGTCAGAGTCAGATGAAATCGCCGTCTTGATTTTGGGAGGGGTTTCTTGTTGGGATATTCATAGCTGTTAGATTCTGTGCTGATGATATACCATGATGTTCACTGTCATTTCTTTACAACATGCATAATCATTGCAATTAATCTGATTTGAGAACATATTAGTGTGGTCCCTCATTCAAGGTCTAGTGGGCAGATTTGATTTGAATGCTGTCCGAAATTTTATACAGTTTCAGTTCCACACGGATAGGAGCTACTGCTAGATTCAAGTTGGTGCACACCGAGGGTATCCGGGGTCCCACAATATTTAGTTTGAGTTATTGGTTCTGCTTGTTTCTCCAATTTTAGTCTGATCCCTTTTTCTCGTCCATCCTTGACCTTCGTACTTTATCTCCCTTGTTTGTGGCAACCACTCCGCCCTCACGTCGTTCTTTACCTTCCAAATAACCATCAAACGAAACAAACATGGGTGCTAATCTCTCCAAGGCGCTTGGTGAGGATGCTAATGCTGTATGAAGTGGTTTCTGGTTCTGATGGGTTCTCCGCTTTTTTTCTGTTGGCGTCGGTAGGCAAGATTTTTGGAAACAAGGAGATGAGATTGTTGATGTTGGGTCTGGATGCTGCTGGGAAGACTAGTAAGTTTCCATTGATATGGTTGGGTGGGGCACTCAATAATGTCCGTCTTGCCAGCGATTCTTTATAAACTCAAGTTGAACCAATCTGTCACCACCATCCCAACAGGTCTGCGTGCCGTTCTCCACTCTCATCAACCTTTTCATAAACTGACACGTATTACACCAATTCCGTTCACAGTCGGCTTTAACGTGGAAACCGTAACGTATAAGAATGTGAAATTCAATGTATGGGACGTTGGCGGTCAAGATAAAATTCGCCCACTCTGGAGACATTACTATACTGGCACACAGGGTCTCGTCTTTGTGGTCGACAGCCAGGACCGAGAACGAGTAGATGAGGCGAAGCAGGAGCTTCATCGGATATTAAGTGATAGGGAAATGAAGGAGTGTTTGTTGTTGGTATTTGCGAATAAGCAAGATCTTCCGGGAGGTGCGTAATTATGATTCTTGCTGGTTCAAAGGTGCTGGAAGAGACGTATGGTTACAGCAATGTCACCCGCCGAGGTGACGGAGAAGCTGGGTCTACATAGAATGCGGGACCGATCGTGGTATGTGCACCCAAGGTAAGGTTCACGTTATTTCTGATGAAATACCTGAAACTTATGATGGGAATGGTACATCAGCTGTGCGACGACTGGGGAAGGCCTGTTCGAGGGACTTCAATGGTTGTCACAAAATGTCAAAAAACGCCAACAGTGATGCTTTCCTTTTCCCTCCCTTCCTCGACGTCTTGGATTCCTTGCGCCCGCTCCTCTGGAGGGCTTTGTTCCTAGAATTACCCTTCCTGCCCATACCCTGTATCGTTTTCATATTCTTCCTTACTGCTCATGGCCCTACACGACCCCTCGCAATGTATAAACGGACATTTTCCGCATATATGTCCTGACGTCTTCTTACCTTTTTCAGTTTTTCTCTCTATGTCAGTCTACTTATTCCTGCCTCCCTATATCGCTCATACCTACACGCAGCGCTTGTGTTCTCTCCCGAGTGGTTGTTCCTATTCGCAGCTTAATGGATGTGCGTTACTCGGTCGATATCGTAGTTGTAACTATATTCATCTCCAAACCGCACCTAAGTTAAATGTCGCATATACGACTACTGTCGGGTGATGTGTGACCATCAATGTGATCCCGTAGAGGATGAGGTTATCGTTGAATTGGCATCGCAATATCAGATAAAAATACTATAGAAAATAAAATCATAATTCAGAATTTTTGATCTGCGATACATCAGTCATTGGTCATCACTTCAGGACATGGGTGGGACCAAAAATCAAATTTCGGCAGGGCAGTGTGTGGACAGATCACTCGTTTTAAAGAGGAGATAGCAAAGTATAATCTGGATCACGTGATATTTGTCGTATATGAATGTCGATGGCATTCCGCACTTCAATCCCGAACTTCATGTTGTCGGCTGTCCGAACAAAGGTCTTGACCAAAGGCTTTGCGACCGCGGTCGCTGTGGATGGCTTTACAGGCGCCGTCGGAAACACTCCTCTCGTTAGTTCATGTTTAATCCTGGTTCAAAAATTATAAACCAAATTCTCGTGCTAGATCTACTTGAAACGGCTCTCCGAGAAGACTGGTTCACAAATCTTCGGAAAGGCCGAGTTCCAAAACCCAGGTGGAAGCGTGAAGGACCGCGCTGCGCTTGGGGTGATTCGGGATGCTGAGGAGAAAGGCCTGTGAGCTTGCATTTCTTGGAATGATGTGAGATGCACATAAGTTCTTCTGTCAGTTTAAGAGCTGGAGGAACTGTCGTTGAGGGAACCGCTGGAAATACTGGCATTGGTCTGGCACACGTTTGTAGAGCTAGAGGGTATAAATGCGTCATATTCATGCCAGACAGCCAGGTATGCAAAATTTCCCCTATATTATCCCAGCCTTTCCAGTTGATCGCATGATGAAGAGTAAAGAGAAGATCGACCTTCTTCGCATGCTAGGCGCGGAAGTATATCCCGTCCCCGCTGTAGCCTATGAGAACCCCAAAAACTACAACCACCAAGCCCGGGATTACGCCCAGGGAAGTCCGAATTCTGTTTGGACGGACCAATTTGACAATACCGCCAATGCATATGTGCATTACCTCTCCACAGGCCCGGAGATTTGGGAGCAGACGCAAGGGGATCTGGATGGGTTCATTTGTGCTACAGGTACCGGAGGGACGCTTGCTGGGGCTGGGAAATATTTGAAGGAGAAGAGCGCGGGGAAGACTCAGGTTTGGTTGGCTGATCCTCCGGGGAGTGTCCTGGATAGCTATGTGAATAGTGGAGGGAAGTTGACTGAGAGGACGGGGAGCTCGATTACCGAAGGTTCGTAAAGTCTGTTGAATTTAGGGGGGCCGAAACCTTTCATTTATTTAATGTAGGCATTGGGCAAGGTCGCATTACTAACAACCTGGCGACATTCGTGAACGAGTTATCCGGTGCATTCAGTGTCCCTGATGCTAAATCCATCGAAATGGTTTACGACCTACTGGATACTGAAGGGCTGTACCTGGGAGCCAGCACAGCTTTGAATGTCGTCGCTGCTGTTGAGCTTGCAGTCAAACTTGGAAAAGGTGCCTTCAGTTTCTTTAAGTGGAAGGTGTTGCTTACCAGGGATTTTGATAGGTTCAAAAGTTGCAACTATATTGTGCGACGGGGCTTATCGGTATCAAAGCCGGCTGTTTTCGAAACAGTGGCTCAAGGATAAGGGTTTGGAGGAAGCTATTCCTGTACACTTGAAAAAGTATATGGTACTGGATTGATATGTACACCCACATAGGAGGCCCAGTCATATATGCCATGTTCTTTGGGAGGCCAATCAATAGGAAATATGTATTCCCCTCTCTTCACTGCAACTTGGATTGTGATGCCTCAAGACAAATTCAATCTTATTGGTGACCCAAGTATTTGTTGTTTGGCAGCAGTCTTACATGCAAATAATTAATTATTGAGGAGGGTTAGTGCTAGAGGGGCTACAAAAAAGGTCAGGTTTTGACTAACTTGGCAGCATGGTAGGCACAGGCCAGAAAAATGCCCCAATGTGTCCTTCCCATAAATCATGCCCACAGGTGTGGTCTAGATGCTCCAAGTTGAACCGTGTTAATATCTTCATGCATTCCTGAGTTATTGACACTCCAATGAGGTCAATATGGCCAAAAATGGTAAAAATCATGAGAAAAGTCAACCTGGAAGAATGCTCACAATGCCATACCCTAGCTGCATAAGTGCTGCAAAATTGACTATTGGAGAATTTGAACTTGTAGAAATCAAAAGATGCCCCTCACCCTTAAACAAGGCTCTCTGTGATGTACTGCATGACATACATTTCAGGAAATGGTGTTTGAGAACAAATGTTGTAACTGATGGTGATAAAGAATGGAGGCTGCATAGAATTCAAAAGAAAACCTGATGTTAATAGCCATGAGATTGTTGAACATATTTTGGCTTACCACCAAGGTTCCAGAAGGAGAGAAAATGGTATTGATATTGACTCTGAGCAGAACATAGTATGTACTGACTTTGGGAAGACAGCAGATAGGAATTCTACAAGGAACCAAATGTGTGGCATCAGTGAGACAGACAATGTGGGCAGTGTCCAATGCACTGCAGAAACATTGTTAGAACATCAATATCAAGTCATGGCTATCAGTAGGTCTCACAGGAGGATTGCAACTTTGAATGCAAGGATAATTCAGATAAGAAAGATCTGGAAAGATATGGACAATGCGGATCCGACATTCACCAGGTATTTCCAATAGAAATGATCGGCAGGTCCGGAAGTGAAAGGCAGTCTGAGCAACAGCAATCCCATGGCATCGAGGCTTCAAACACTTGTAGGGAGGGTATTCTTACGGACAGCATACCATCAGCCCTGCATGGAAGGCAAGTAAGTATGCAACAACTTTAGTTATGCAGGTAGAACTCACCGATTAGAATGGGACCGAAATTTGCTTCAATATTGAACCCTGGTGGAAGGTGAACGGACATGGACGATGAGTGCGGGAGGGAAACTAGCTGGTTTGATTGTCACGTAGTGTCCGTTTTTAGGACCGCTGCGGAGTCAGAAACAGAGGAGCATAAAGTTGTTCGGAGGGGTCGAATCAAAGTGAAACGATCAGATTGATCAGCTGCTGAGGAGTGTCGGGATTCGTGACACATGTTGAACGGCATATCAACAATAGCATTGCTCGCTGGAAGCGAACCCCAAGAACTGTAAGCGGAGACAGAACGGCGCAAAATAAAATGGGCATCGGTGTCTGGTCCTGATGCTTCAAGGTTGCTTCAAGGTGCGAACACACGATGTGTTTTGAGGTCCGAATTCGCCGTACTTGCACAATCTCCCGACAGAAATTCTTGTGGGTTCAACTAGTAGTAGTAATTACCCGGATAGTTGATCATTAGCTGATCATCGGTGAATAAACTTCTACGCCTGAGTGATCATCAGTGGCGTTCAAAGAACTTCCTCTGGTGGTAAGCACGCAATGGCAGATGAATATAAGCCGATTCAGTGTTTGGGATTGTTGTCCAAAACCTTCCAGCACCGTGAGAAGAATTAGGTAATCGGCCGCGTGGGTTCCTCAACGTTTGTTTCGACTCAACTTGTGAAGGACGACGCTGGCTCATACACTTGAATACCTTTCTCTTCTTTACTCCTGCCATTGTTATGCCCTCTACAAATACTCCAGATGTACCCCTACAAGATTCAAAAAAAGTTCAACTCGTCACGCCACCGACCACAGCTCAATTAGTGGACGACGAAGCTCCACGACTAGAAATTTCCAATGCTAATATTAATGGTATTGAGGAGCCGGGAGCCAAAAATAAAACATCTACGGAGCCTCAGGATCGCGTGGACGGTACCACAGACACGACATCAGGAATTGTCGGCCAAGGGCAGGTCCCTGCATCGCTCTCTGCCCCAGAGCAGATGTCCTCTGCACCCGTTGAGACTGCTGAATCAGTCACACCTTCTGCATTCTCAGAACCGCAGGCACGTGGAGCAATGAAGGATGAAGAAAAGGACAAGGATGGGGATAAACCTGAGAACGGCTCTCTCTCGCCAACCCTTACAGGTATCCATCCCAAAAAACGCACTTCTTACCATAAAGCCAACAAATCCTCCACGTCATCGAGCGGGAACGGCCAACCAAAATCACCTAGTATCAAACGAATTCCCAAATCATCATTCCTATCTAAACTCTTTCGTAAACTTGTACCTTGCATTGGGCCCTCCTCCCGTTTTCACCCAATCGAACTTGACGATACTGCTTCGGGCACTTCGGAGCCATTGCATGCTCCCAAGGAGAAGACGGTTACCAAGGGACCCGAACGCATTGTGTTGGAGTCCGAACCACCTCCCGCCCCACCAAAAGACCCTGCCTCCTCCCCTCCAGAGCGCCTGAAGACCAATGAGGCCTCGACATCCGCACTGACTGCCCCTCTTCCATCCCTCACCGTGCCCCCAAAGCTTGCTGATGATGCCGAGGTTATTTTACCACCCACCCCTACTACACATCTATTGCCCAAGTCTGAGACAGAAGGTGTAACATCGGGAGCAGTGCAGCCTCCTGGCTCGACTGGCGGGGGTAGCGTGCTGCAGGACAGAACCCATTCGCGTGATTCTACAGTTCCGAGCCATAGTGGCGGTGATGGCGATGAGTCGGAAGGCACTAGTTTCACGGAAGATGAAGACATGGATGATCCAAATAATTTAGACGAGGCAGAGGATGAGGAGGATAGGCTTATCTTGAACGGCGGAGCGGGCATTCCCATTGGACCGGTGAGTGACTGTTAGACTTGCAATACCAATCTTTTTGTAGTAGAGTGGAGTCGTCTCCGATCTAGCGGATCAACTGAAGATGGGTTCGGTTTTAGGACGGCATTCCGAAACCTCTGTTACCGCCAGTCGCACCCCAACATGCTGGGCGGAAATGTCTTGTGCTCGATCTGGACGAGACCTTAGTGCATAGTAGCTTCAAGGTGCGGCCATATGACTCGAATTATTTTCAGGATCTTTTTGACTTTGTTGAGCAGTCCATACAGCAAGCTGACTATGTCGTGCCAGTCGAAATCGAGTACCACTGGCATAACGTCTACGTGATCAAACGTCCAGGCGTCGACAACTTCTTGAAGAAGATGGGGGAAATTTATGAGGTTGTGGTCTTCACCGCAAGCTTGAGCAAGGTACGCAAAGATGTAGCATGGTAATATCTTGTAGATTACTCACATTTTCGGGTTGTAAAGTATGCAGACCCGGTACTGGACAAACTGGATATCCATCAAGTTGTGACACATAGACTCTTCAGGGAGAGCTGTTACAATCATAAGGGAAACTACGTCAAGGTCAGTTCTACCTCTGCTCTACCGCTCATATTTTTGCTGACTTGCTTTTTCTTCGCAGGATCTATCACAACTCGGCCGGCCCACAGCAGACACCATCATTCTGGACAACTCACCCGCGTCGTATATATTCCACCCGAACAATGCCGTTCCGGTTTCGTCTTGGTTCAACGATCCACACGATACAGAGCTCACGGATCTAGTGCCATTCCTTGCGGACATGAGTGCCGTAGATGATGTGAGAGGTGTGTTGGATGGCGCTCGATGAGGTCAAGCATGGTGGGCGCGGGAACGACGACGCTTCTGATCTATCGCTGGCTTTAGTATCCACTACCCCAGCCGCCGGTCAATTCGCTGCGTCAAACTGCCTCTATTCTCCGCTTTCATAGTCCCATGTCGCCTTCTCCGCCATAGCCTCTTTCTTCGTTTCGGCATTCCGTCGGTACACAATCAAACCCGCTTTGAAATACCCTACAAGCAAGTCAGTATCATCCATAATCCCCGCGTTTCTCCAGCACCAAGCATCTCGGCGCTCCCGCTGCCACTTCGTCCTCTTACAACTCTTCTCCCTTTCACAATATTTTCATATTACGCCAGAGGATAGCTCACAGTCTTTCTGCCTGCGCCCTTTTCCTTGCCT
>Ga0210383_10005395_pt1 | contig 11230 bp, 11 predicted proteins | sample IncBWC14OmetaG_FD_160072 | JGI IMG/M metagenome (GOLD analysis project Ga0210383, IMG submission 160072) | Forest soil microbial communities from Barre Woods Harvard Forest LTER site, Petersham, Massachusetts, United States - Inc-BW-C-14-O ...
GAGTCAGGAGCAGACTCCCGACGTTGGCGCAGGCCGTGAGCAGGATGAGCACGCCGGCAGCGGTCCCGATCCACAACACGCCTCCGACTCCACCGATGACGTCATCGCGCATGGGCCGCACAACCACGTGCGCCCGGCTGTGCGATAAGAAATCCGCCGTCGACAAGCCGGCGAACATCTCGGGGTAGCGCTCGGCCGACCGCGGCAACAGGGCATCGAGCTCCCGGCGTGCGACCTCTGGGGTGACGCCCGGCTTCAGCTTAATGAAGCTCCGGTGGGCGAAGCCTCCAGCGTAGGCCGCGCGCGGGTCGAGCATGATCGGCAGCCACAGCCGCGTCCCGCCATCCGGAAATCGAAAGCCGCGCGCCGTCACCCCGACGACGGCGCGCGGCTGGCCGTCGACCAAAATCGTTTTCCCGAGCATCGCGCGATCGCCGCCGAAGCGTTGTTGCCAGAGGCTGTAGCCGAGAATGACAGCGGGTGGACCGCCGGGAGTATCCTCGGTTTCAGTGAAGGACCGGCCGAGCGCAAAGTCGGCGCCGAGCAATGGGAACAGACTGGCGCTGACCTTCACTGCCCGCAGGTGATCCGCGCCGGTCGCGTCCGCCACATCGACGGCCGTTGGATCGAACACCGCGATACCATCGATCGATCTCGCGAGCTGTCGGTCAGTGAAGTACGTGGCGAGTGTCTGCGAGCCTTCGTAGTGCATGCCCGGCAGCGCCAGCCACGCTCCGTAGAGGCGGTCGGCGTCGCGGTACGGCAACGGCTGCAACACGACGGCGCGCAACACGGTGAAGATCGCGGCCGTCGCGCCAATCCCGATGGCGAGCGTCGCGATCGCGGTGATGGCAAACGCCGGCGTCCGACGGAGTGTGCGCATGGCTCACAATGCAACGGGTTGAAGACGAAGTACAGCCTATTGTACCTGACAATTTGTTGACGCAGTCTTGGCGCAAAAGGGCCGACAGTGTCTTGAACGTTTCCAACTTTCTTTTGCGCGGAAGACGATTCGCCCGGTCATTGCCGCGTTCGTCGATACGCCGGCATCGACGAGGGAGCATGATTTGAATTGCTCGCCGGAGTGGAACGAGTACCTGGTGAAGGAATTGGTGCCGTGGCTGAGAACGCGGTATCGCATCACGGCCGATGCCCGGCGCATCGTCGTGGCCGGCTACAGTCTGGGCGGATTGGCTGCCGCCTGCGCAGCGGTGGCGCACCCTGACGTCTTCGGTGCGGTGATAGCGCAGTCAGGATCATTCTACCGAGCGCCCCCGGGTCAGGAACCGGAATGGGTAGCGCGACACCTGGCGCGGAGCCCTCGTCTGCCGATCCATTTCATCATCACCATCGGGCGGTTTGAAACGGCCGCGATCCCGAGCCGGGATCCGTCCATGCTGACGGCCAGCAGGCATCTGCGCGATGTGCTCGATGCCAAGGGATATGCCTCCGACTACCGTGAGCTGTCGAGTGGACACGAGCACGTCGCGTGGCGAGCCGCGTTAGGCGATGCACTCCGTGTCGCCCTCGGTCACTAACCGTGTCGAGAGCCGCCGCGCGCCGCGTGGCGCCGCTGCGCTTCCCGATAGCCCGATTCGATGGCCGCCGGCGCGTAGCTGTCGAACATCGCCGCAATACCCGCATCACCGTGGGAGAATGCCGCCCGCCACGGCGCGAGATCGATGCGCCGGGTCGCCTGATCCAGCGTCGCGCCGGCTCGCACGGCTCGCCACGTCGCGTCCCGCATCGCCGTCAGGAATCGGGTGACCAGGTCCAAATACTGGTAGTCCGTTTGCGGTGCGCCGTGCCCCGGGATGATGTGCGTCGCGCCCAACGCGCGCACGGCCTTGAGCGACGCGATCCAATCCGACAGGTAGGCATCGAACGCGAACGGCACCGGTGCCACCAACAGGTCACCAGTCAGAACGACCCGCTCGCGCGGCAGAAACACGACCGCATCACCACGCGTATTGCCGCGGCCAAAATTGAGCAGTTCAATGCGGCGAGACCCCTCAAAGAGCGTCATCCGATGCGCGAACGTGACGGTCGGCAGGTGGTAGACGATGGAGTCGGACTGCGGAATCATGTACGCGCGCAGTGACGCCGCGAGCGCCACCGCGACGGTACGCTCGGTTGCGGTGAACGGTCGTCGAGTATCCGGGTTCACGCCGGATGCCAGCGCACTGTCGTTCGCGGCCAGCAGCGTCGGATAGAATCCCGCCACCTCCCGATGCTTCTCCTGATCCTCATGCAGGATATCGTCCCGCGTACTATCCGTGGCGATGAGCGCGATCGGCCCCGGATAGGCGGCCAGGATCGCCTGCGTCCCCCAGACGTGATCATTGTGCCAGTGTGAATAGGCGACCGTGCGCACGGGCTTGTCGGTAATCGTGCGGAGCAGCGCGATCGTTGCCCGGGCCGCCGCCGGCGTGAAGTTGGCATCGAAGACGAAGACGTCGCTGTCGTTGACGACGAAGGTCTGGTTGCCGTGGAGAAGCCCATCGATCGATGGCTGGTAGGCCACATACACATCGCTCACCACGGGGGCGAACGCGAAATGCGGCGGCCCCGCGCTGTCTGGCGCTTGAGCGGCCAGGGCCGATGTGAACATCAGCACCGCTCCGATCTCGGGAACGACGGAATGCATGCGCATACGCATAGTCTAGTCGGCGATGCGCCGCGGCGGTGAAGTGCAGAGGTATTCGTTGTCGGTGTGAGCGATGGCCGATTTCTCCAATACCGACCACGGCCGTGGGAACTACTGTCCAGTGTGAAACGGACTGACCTGGCAATGCTCGGCATCCTACTCGTGGCGTGCCACGCCGACCGGCCCGTCGAGCGGTACGGGTTCATCGCGCGGCTCGGCGACGATACCCTCTCGGTCGAGAGCGTCACGCGCAGCGGCGACGCCGAGACGAGCGATGAGGTGGACCGATTCCCTCGGGTGCGCACGCGTCACACGGTGATCCAGCTCGGCCCCGAAGGCGGCATCCGGCATCTCGTCATGCAGATTTACACGCCGAGCGAACCCGTCAATCAACGACACCGTCAAGTGGTCGTCGATGTGACACGGGACTCCGTGCACCTCTCGAAGCAGGATGCAACGGGCACGATCCAGCGCGCGTTCGCCACGGACGGCGGCACGGCCACGGGGCTCCTGCCGCAGATGTACAGCCTGTATGAGCTCTACTTCGCCGCCGCGTTGCAACGTGCCGAGGAATCCAAGCGAGCGTCTGATGACATGGAGGCGATGCGGCAATTGTACATCAACCGGGAGTTGGACCAGTTTCTACGAGCGTCTGGTGACTCGGCGCAGATGCGGCAATTTTACCTCGACCGGGAATTCGACCAGTTCCCCCTGGGTCATGGCGTAGTCCGACCACTACCGGGCGGTAGGGCGGAGATCGAATACGACTGGCTCGCCGGGACCGGAGAGGCGACCTTCGACTCAGCCGACCATATGCTCAGCTACTCCGGCGCGCGGACGACGTATAAGGTCGAGGTGAGCCGACTCCCGACGCCGCCCGATGTCTCAGCCGCCGCCGAGCGGTTCGAGGCGGTCGAAGCGAAGAGTGGCGTCAAAGAGCTGAGCGTGCGAGATACCGTCCGCGCTCGTATCGGTGAGGCGAGCTTCACCATCGACTATGGCCGTCCCCTCGTCCGCGGGCGCGTGTTGTTGGGAGGCCTCCTTCCATATGGCCGTGTGTGGTGCACGGGGGCCAACGCGGCCACGCAGTTCACCACCTCGGTGCCGATCACGCTCGCGGGTATGCGGGTGCCCGCCGGGATGTACACGGTATGGACCGTTCCGCGCGCCGACGGCGCTGACGTGATCGTCAACCGACAGACGGGGCAGTGGGGCAACGAGTACGATGCCTCGCAGGACCTGGGCAGAGCGGCACTGACAACGCTTGCGCCGGCGACGCCGGTCGAGAAGTTCACAATGTCCATCGTCTCGACCAGCAAGGTTCGTGGTGCGCTCACGATGGCATGGGGACCGTTTCAGTGGACGGCACCGATCGAGCTGTGGAGCGACCTCGCGGCTCGTCGAAGGCGCTAAGGGGTTGCGCAGCGAATGCACGGGTGCCACCGCAACCCTACAGTTAGGAGGGGGTGGGTGCCAGTCCTGGCCTTCAGGCGGAGACACTTCGTGCTAATCCGTGATTGTCACACAGACAGCTTATATGCTCGACTCGCAGGTGGAATGGCATCGGCAATGGCATGTGTGATCAGCGCGAACGCGACATGGCGTGAGCTGACGGCCGCCCATGGCACACGTGGTATCGTGTGGGTGGAGAACGACAAGACGATGGTCGCGTTTCGCGGTATGACCTTTGGATAGCCGGTACTTCGGCCTCGTGCCACTGTCGAACGTGAGGGCCGTTGTCGAGCCGGTTGGCCGTCGCCATCTACAGTCCGGCGCTATTATCTATCCCCATTCCCTCGGCCTTCCGGCGCATTCGGGAGGCCGCCCTCACTTGAATCAATAGGAGAGATTCGTGCCCGTCCTGCACGCCGCGATACTCGCGCTCATCATGCAGAGTCCGGACTCGGGTGTGACGGCGCTGCGTGCCGCTCGACTCCTCGATCCCAAAACCGGCGCGATCACCACGAACGCTGTCGTCGTCGTCCAATCGGGTGTGATCAAGGCTGCCGGCGCCGGGGTCGCGATTCCATCCGGCGCGACGATCGTCGACTTGGGCGCAGTCACACTGCTGCCCGGGCTCATTGATTGCCACACACACCTCCTGCAGAACTACAAGGGCGCGTACGGCGGCGATGATCCCAACATGGCGCTCACCGTGGCCACGCTCGGCACGACCCGTCGTGTCCTCCTCGGAGTCGCAATGGGCCGGCAAGACCTCGAGGCCGGGATCACCACCGTGCGCGATGTCGGCAACTCCGGTGGGGGCGGCGACGTCGCACTGCGTGATGCGATCGCGGACGGATGGGTGACCGGGCCGCGCATCATCGCCTCGACGCGCGCGCTGTCCGCAGCCGGTGGCCAGTTCGGCACACTCGCGCCCGAAGCACAGCCGCTCATCCAGCAGGAATACGTCGTCGTGAGCGGAGTCGAGGAGGCGCGCCGGGCCGTCCGCCAGGCGTTCTACGACGGTGCCGATCTCATCAAAGTCATCGTGAACACGGGGCCGCGCGTCCTCTCGCTCGATGAGATGAAGGTCATTGTGGATGAAGCCCACCGCGTCGGTAAACGCGTCGCGGCGCATGCCACGAGCGATTCCGCGACGCGGATCGCGGCCCTGGCTGGCGTGAACTCCGTGGAGCACGGCTATACGATTTCCGACGACGCGCTGCGGATGATGGCGGCAAAGGGCATCTATCTCGTCCCGACCGATTACCCGGCCGCTTTCTATGTCGACGCTCTGGCGCCCACCGGACTGAGCGCGGCGGAGCACGATCGCGAGCTCGCTGGGGCGCGCGAGTTCGAGGCGCATTCGCGCGACCGCCTGACCCGCGCCATCAAACTCGGTGTCCGGATCGCGTTCGGCTCCGACGAGTATTACGACGTCCCCGGTCGGACGCGCGGCCAGGCGAGCCTCCTGCCGCTCGAAGCGTACCAAAACGATGGCATGTCCCCGCTCGATGTCATCCGCGCCGCCACTGTCAACGCCGCTGATCTCATTGGTTGGGGTGACCGTCTGGGCGTGATCGAGGCCGGGAAGCGCGCTGATATCATCGCGGTCGATGGCGATCCGCTGAAGGACGTGCGCGCCCTCGAGCGCGCCCGCTTCGTCATGAAAGACGGCGTCGTCATCCGTAATGACGTGGCCGGCAGCCAGAGGCGTTAACCCGTATCCGGGGAACGGCGCTTGGTCACCAACCGACTACCGACGAGTTAACCCACTCGAGCAGGAAGCTGCGGCGACAGCGTCACCGGCTCAGGAATGGGTCCGCACCGCGTGTTGCTACCGGATCGAGGTGCGCGCTGTCAAACGAATCAATGTTGATTCGAACAGCGCGATCGAGCCGTCCGGGAGCGTCGTAACGACCCGCGGCAGATACGGGGGGTCATCCGTGATCCAGATCTTGGCATGAATGGGCTCATCGTTGCTGTTCTCGACGACCCACGCGGGCGACGCGCCGCCGGCCCCGCCCGCGGGCTCACGGCCCGTGATGCGATAGGTTTGCCAGACGGTCGTCTGGCGGCCTGGCGTGAATACAAACGTGGGGACGCGCCAGGACTGGCCAGCCTGCATGTGAGTGGCTCCGATGGCCGCATCGACAAACGGCGAGTAGTACGATGGTGCCTCGAGAGTGAAATCGAGGGGCTGGGTGGGGTCGCTCGCTTTGGCGCGATACTGCCCGGTCACGTGTGCGCCATCGATGTCGGCATTCACCAGCCGGCCGCTACCGTCGCGCTCCTCGCGATGCACGATGGCCATCGTCCGAGCGTCGAGCACGGTCTTCTCGTAGAAGGCCGTGTCACTGGTCTCGCTGTTCGGTTTGGATTCGACGACACAGACGTCCATCCCTTTCCAGCGGGTCATGTACGTGTAGTTCGTGTAGCGGATCGAACGGACGACGGCCCCATTTCGGGTGAGCGACCGCATCGCGGTTGCCTCGTGGGCCTTGTAGATACGACCGTCGACCAACGGACTGCCGACCGGGAGCGGGATCGGATCGCTGGCCTGAGCCGAAAGGGCGGCGGGCCCGAGCATGATCGCGGAGAGGAGTGCCGTACGCATGAATGGACGCTCATGGACCGGGTCAGGATGCACAAGACATTCGTGGTAAGCGGTCGAGGCGCAGGGATAAGCGGTCGAGTCGTCACACATCGTGTTGTGTCCGGTTGCGCCATTCGGCACCTTTGAGAGCGGAGCCATGCGAAACGTGCGGCGGGTCGCCGTGGTCAGCCTGATCTGGCTTGTGGTCGCGTCCGTGTTCGTGGCCCAGAACGTGGCCGCGGCGATCGGTCGGGGCGAGCCAGTGCAGTGGCTGTCCGCAGCCGGGTTCGAGCTCGAATACTGGCTGGTGTTCGTGCTGGCAACGCCGTTTTTCGTCTTCATGGCACGGCGTTATCGGTTCGAGCCGGGGGAGCGTCGGCGGAGCCTCGTGGTGCACGCGATCGGCGGTGTCGCGTTCGCGCTCCTGCAGCCGCTGGCGACGGTCGCCCTCCAGTATGCCACGCTCGTGTCGCTCCGCGCGACCAGTGCGGCCGACGCTCAACTGTTGACCTCATTCGGGCACCGGTATGCGTTCCTGGCTATCGTGGCCCTCTGGAAATACGGCGTCGTCATCCTCCTCTGCGATGCGTTCGAGTATCAGCGGCTCTCGCGCGAGCACGAGTTGCGAGCGGCGCAGTTGGAGATGCAGTTCGCGCAGGCGCGGGTCGGTGCCCTGCGCATGCAGCTCCAGCCGCATTTTCTGTTCAACGCGCTCAACTCGGCATCGGCCTTGACCCTCACCGACCCAGACGGCGCGCATCGCATGCTCACCCAGCTGGGCGACCTGCTGCGCGAGACACTCGATGCGGCGCCGGACGCGGAGGTGCCGCTGACCGCAGAACTCGACTTCATCGATCGGTACCTGGCCATCGAGCGAATGCGATTCGACGGCCGGTTGGTCGTTTCGTTCGAGGTGACTGAGGACGCCGAGCGCGCGCGGGTGCCGAGTCTCATCCTTCAGCCGTTGGTGGAGAACGCCGTCCACCATGCGTTCGCGCGCCATTCGAGCGCGCGCCGGCTCGTCGTTCGAGCCGCGATGGAAGGACCGTGGCTTCGGCTCGACGTCGAGGACGATGGGCCGGGTCTCCCGCCAGGTTGGACGTTCGACGATCGCGCGCGAACCGGTCTCCGCAACGTGCAGGCACGGGTCGATCTCGCCAACCGCGCGTCACGCGCGATGGAGTTCGCCGGTCTTGCTCCCCACGGTCTTCGGGTGAGCCTCTTCCTCGATGGCCGCCGGGCTGCGGCGTCGGCCGCATGACCGGGCCGGTTTACCGGGCAATCATCGTCGATGACGAGCGCATGGCCCGCATGGGCCTGCGTGCGATGTTGGCTGCGCATCCGGAGGTCGAGGTGGTCGGCGAGGCCTCGAGCGGCGTGCAGGCTGCCGTGGCCATCGAGACGCAGCGCCCGGACCTCGTTTTTCTGGATATCCAGATGCCAGACCGTGACGGATTCCAGTTGCTGGCTGGCCTGATACCGTCGCAGCGACCCGCTGTCGTCTTCGTCACCGCTCACGGGCAGCATGCCTTGCACGCGTTCGGCATGAACGCGGTCGACTATCTGCTCAAACCCTTCAGCCGTGACCGGTTGGCGGCCGCGATCCGCCGTGTTGTGCGATTCCTGCGCGGTGCGGCGGTGGAATCGGCGGGCGTGCCCCGCGAGCGGCGACTGATCGCGCGCGACGGCCAGCACCTCGTATTCGTCGACCCGGCGGATGTGCGGTGGTTCGAAGTGTACGGCAACTACCTGCGGCTGGCGCTCGACGGTCGGCATCTGTTGTTGCGCGAGACACTAGGAGCGATCGCGGCGCGACTCGATGCGGGGACGTTCGTTCGGATCAACCGCTCCGTCATCGTCAATCTTCGGTACGTCGAAAAGGTCCGGCGCAACCCGGCCGGGCAGTTCGAGTTTCGCATGCCCGGCGGCATCGCTTTTCGAGCCAGTCGGCGCTACGGGCGTGACGTGCGGGCGGCGGTGCTGGGTCACTAGGGCGCACAGCTCGTTCGCGTGACGATCGGGCACGCGCGATGGGGCGAGTGGTTGCACCGTTGGGGTTGTCGGTCGGCGACTCGTCGATCGACGGGGATACCTCACGCCGCATCCGGCCGCGATGTCGGTCACAGTCACCCAAGGCGGGGTGACGGTGTCGTCACGTGGCGATACGCTCGATAAGTCGGTCACGCAGCGTGACGGGCGGTTATCGTAACCAACGCCGGCGTGTGGCGCGGCGCGACCGGGCGCGTCAGCGCGCTGCCGTTGCGATACCAACGATGAGTCGAGCATCGAGCGAGTCGCCATTGAAGTCGTTCGCGCGTGTTGAGACGCTGCTCGTGACGACGCGTCGCCATCGCTCATCGAAGCGGCGGCCCGTGTGGGACGGCAGCGGGTGCATGCGGGCCGAGGGCCGCGATCGCGCGTGCTGACTCAGGGCTTGTCAGCAGCATCGACTAGTCTTCGCCCAGCGGACTGTTCGTCAGGACGCGATAGTATTTCCAGACTCCATCTTCCTTCCGGAGGATGTCAAGAGAGCGAAAGGTGTGCTTAATTTCATTGATCGTCTCCCGACCGGCATAGGGGCCCGACATCCGCTGGGTCACTGTCACGGTGTACGTCACGCGATCGTACGCGAGATCACCGCAGACGTCGACGTCGTCAACGTGCACGACGATGCGTGCGAGACTCGGTCCGACAATCTTCCGCCAACGCTTCGCGACGGCGTTCCCGATATGGTGATCGATGAGTGGCTCGCCCTCAGTGATGTAGACGGCCTGCGGGCTGTAGAAATCTGCGAGGCGATCGAAGTCACCGGCGGCAAGATCGTGAGCGAAGTCGGTCGCGAGTTGCGCGACCGCCGCGACGTCGGCGCTCCGAAGACCGAGGCCCGTCTGTTGCGCTTGGAGCACGGTGGGTGCCATTGCAATGAGCCATCCCAGTACGCGAGACATGGACGCGAATATGGCACGACGGGGGCGCGACGGAATACGCGGCGGAAAGGTGGCACGGGTCGCTACGACACCCAGATGACCCGGCCGATGTTGCGTTTGTTCTACACTGCTCCCGCCGAGCCGAACCGTCCGCTCCACGGTCGCGCGCAGCAATCGTGAGATCGATGTATCCGAATCGCTCGCATTCCTCGCGCTGACAAACTCGAGACCCGTACGATGCGCTTAGTCAGGTCTGCTCGAGCGGATAGCGCGTGACGGCGCCGGCGATCGTCACGCCCGCCACCGATGCGTACAGGTGGCGGTCCGTGATGGTGAGCGAGAAGGCCGTCCGGCGCTCCAGATGCGTGGCGATACCATCGATGAGCTCACGGTCAAAGGCATAAAGCTCTACGTCGGTGGCGCGATGAATCGACGCGCCGGCCCACTGGCGCACCAGGAGCGGCGCGTTCTTGTGCGTGTAGATGACGACGCGCGGCGCGGCCTTGCTGGCTTTGTGCAGTCGAGCGGCATCGGGGGCGCCGATCTCGATCCAGACGCGGAGCGCGCCGGTCAGATCGCGCACGGCCAACGCCGGCACGTCAGGCTCGGCAAGCCCGGCCGAGAACGCGATCCCCTCGGTGTACTCGAGACAGTACGCGAGTACCCGCGTGACCAGGTACGCCTCAGTCTCCGACGGATGGCGCGCGACGCGAAGTGACAGCGGTGTATAGACGTGCCGATCGACGTCGGACAGGTCGATGTCGAAGTTGTAGACGGTCGAGGAAAGAGCCACGGGCGCCAGCATACCCCGCTGTGGCCAATACCGCCAGGGTGTTTCTAACTTATAGTCGTCGGATATCACCCTCATTCCCGGAGCAGTCGTGCGCGGATCGTCACTGTTGCTCGCATCGATACTATCCGCCCACCTCGGCCTCTCCGCCGCAGCGGCGGCGCAGCAAACAGTCGTCACTCTCGCACCGTCGGCCGCGGCCGAGCCGATGACTGGCCGACTCTTCGTCATCTTCGCGCGCGGCGCGGATCGCGAGCCGCGCTTTCTCGCCGGCAGCTATACCGGCAGCGTGCCTTTCTACGGGATGGACGTGAGTGCATGGAAGCCCGGGACGACGGTCCGTGTCGGGGCCAGCGTGCCCGGCTTCCCGTTCGATAACCTCACGCAGATGCCGCCGGGCGACTACTACGTCCAGGCGTTGCTCAATGTCTACACGCAGTATCATCGCGCGGATGGTCATAGTGTCTGGGTCCACGCCGATCAGTGGGAAGGGCAGCACTGGGCAGTATCGCCCGGAAACCTCGTGAGCGAAGTCGTCAAGGTTCACTTCGACCCGAAGGCGCGCACAGCGGTTCAACTGGTGTTGACGAAGAGACTGCCGCCTCTCGCGCCCCCGGCCGACACGCGATGGGTGAAGCACGTCAAGATTCAAAGCGAACGCCTGTCGAAGTTCTGGGGGGCGCCGGTGTACATCGGCGCGACCGTTCTCGTTCCCAGGGACTTCGACGATGCGTCCAGCCGTCGCTATCCCGCGGTGTACATCCAAGGGCACTTCGGACTGACGGCCCCCTTCGGCTTCACCGAAACCGCAGATGGACGAGGCGGCG
>Ga0210383_10005396_pt1 | contig 11229 bp, 7 predicted proteins | sample IncBWC14OmetaG_FD_160072 | JGI IMG/M metagenome (GOLD analysis project Ga0210383, IMG submission 160072) | Forest soil microbial communities from Barre Woods Harvard Forest LTER site, Petersham, Massachusetts, United States - Inc-BW-C-14-O ...
GCGCTGCTGAGAACCTTTTGCTTGTTGAAGCCGAACAGCGCCATAGTCGGTACGGACCCCAGTCCTGGTCTAACCTAGAAATGTCGAGCGTAAAATCGTCTTGCGCAAAACCATCTTGTGCAGCATCTGAACTACTCCCCGGCAAACGCTGCCGGGCTCTCGCGAACGGCAATCGTACAATTCGAAGAGGACCTTCCGGACAAGGCCAATTGTACTTCCGGGCGTCATCTAACGCATGGTTACCGATGGGTTACCGGAGGTTACCAAAAGGGAGTGTACGAACGGGCTATGGGCGATCTTTGGCAATTCGCCTGTGCATTCCGGTATTTTGGGTAAGAAAAACAAACCTCCGCTGGGCCGATTAATCGCTCGCTTGGGCGGCCCCTAATATGAACGTGCTATTTGGCGGTTACGCGCAACCGTGTATTTTCCAAAGGCGGAGTCGCAAGGAACCCCTGACGGAAGAACAGGCCCCTGAAAGGCACCCACATTTATGACCTGGATTCGAACTGTCCCGCTAACCGAGGCCGACGAAAAACTGCGTCAGGCGATTGAAGGCGAGAAACTCCTGTATCCCAAGGAGTATGCCGAACCGGTGCACCCCGACGCCTCGGGGGCATCGTCCATTGTGGGCTCGCACACCCTGATTCCTGACGCGCTCTATCACGCGTTCAGCACTTTCGGCGCGCTCATGTCGCCTGACCTTCCGCTCACGCGCCGCCAGCACGAGATGATCGCCACCATGGTCTCGGTCACCAACCGGTGCGTGTATTGAATCGAATCACACGCAGAGTTTCTGCGTAGGGTGACGCTCGATAAGACACTGGTTGATGCTCTGGCGAAGGACTACACGACTGCGCCCATCACTCCCCAGGAGCGGGTAATGGTGGACTACGTGGTCAAGCTCACCAAGGACGCAACTAAAGTATGGAAAGACGACATCGAAGGCCTGCGGACGGCTGGGTTTGATGACCGCGGAATCCTGCAGATCACGCTGATTGCGTCGTGGTTCAACTACATCAATCGCGTGGCGGATGCCCTGGGGGTAGGGCGGGAGTAGAAGTCGCCTCAATTCGCACGTAAGATGCTCAGGTGCGCAGGCTGGTCCTTAAGATTCATCTTGTGATTGCCCTCATCGCAGGGGCGTTCCTGGTGCTTCTCGGGGCGACAGGAAGCATCATTGCGTTTGAACCGGAACTCGACCGCCTGCTGCACCCCGAGTTGTCGTACGTGACCCCGACTGGCAGAGTCCTTTCTCTCGCCGAAATCGGAGATGCCATCTCTCGGGCATACGGTGGCGAACCGATCGTTGCGTTCCTACCCTCTGCATCCCCGCACGTGCCCACGGAAGTGATCCTGCCGCGCGGAATCGTCGTGGCGAACCAATATACGGGAGAAATCCTGGGTGTACGGACGAGGGGGCAAACATCCCTGGGGTTCGTGCGCGCACTTCACGTCCGGCTGGCGGGCGGAGACGCAGGCAGAAATATCCTTAGATGGTCGGCCGTTGCGATGCTGTTCTCCTTAGCTTCTGGATTTTATCTCTGGTGGCCTCCCAAGCGAGTACGAATTCGGGGTCCGTGGTGGAGCGGAAGATTTTGGTTTGATCTGCATAACGCGATCGGCATTCTTTCTTTCCTGCCTTTGCTGGCCCTCGGGGGTACTGGAATCGTCATTGGCTTCGAAGATCAGGTAGCTTTGCTGCTGGACAAGCAGGCTGGTTCAGGCCCGGTTCACGTAATCCCGACCTTTGCCCGTTCCGAACCTGAACCCGGTGCAATCCAGATAACGCCGGATCAAGCGATAGCGATAGCGAGGGCGCAGTTACTGGGCGCGGTGCCCTATCGCGTCCAGATGCCGCGGTATGGCGGCGTGTATATCGTAGCTTTGACATTTTCAGACAACCGGATCGCAAGGGAACGTAACTCGATTTCTATCGATCCATGGAACGGCAAGATCATCTCGACGAGCCTGTCGGCCGAACTGACGACTCGAGACTGGTTCATGGCCGCGAATGAGGCGATTCACACCGGGACAATTTTGGGCGCGCCGAGCAGGATCATCGCGGCTCTGGTAAGCATCCTTCTGCCTGTACAAGCTGTAAGCGGCCTCATCATTTGGTTACGACGCGCGAGAATCGGGCGGCCAAGCTGATCGAACAAGGAGCATTACGCCGATGAAGAAGGAGATGGCGGTGGTCTTGCTGTTGGCCGTCGGTGCGATGGCCGGTGATCTGACTGGCAAGTGGTCTGGCGTCTTCAAGGTGGACGGTGGAGACCACAACGTGCCGCAGTTGTTCCTCTTGAAACAGCAAGGCAAAACGCTCACCGGCAGCGGCGGCCCGGACGCGGGCGAACAATACCCGATTGAGAACGGCAGGATCGACGGCAACGAGATCAGGTTCGAGTTAACGACCGGGGAGTGGAAGTTTGCCTACGACCTGAAAGAAACCGGAGCGGGCGAGTTGAAGGGAGACCTGAAACTCGAAAGTGTGGGCGATAGGCGGACAGCAAAGGTATCTCTTGCCAGGGCGAAAGCCGACTAAATCACTGCCTGTTCATCGAGGCATGGTGCAGTTTGAAAACTGTCCTGATGCCAGTCTTTCGCGCGCCAGTTCCACTAAACTTGAGCTGGATCGAGGCTGAACTCTGAATCGCGCCTCGCCGCCACTCATGGCCGAATCGTTAGCAGAGTTCTTCACCATACATTTTCAGGCGCATCGCCTCGATCGCGCCTACGGGCAGCGCCACGGCTACCGCATGGAGTGGTTTACCTACGGCCAGGTACTGGAGATGGCCTCCCGTTTCGCCCGTGAGTTAGAGGCGCGTCAAATTGGCGACGGTGACCGCGTCATGCTCTGGGGTGAGAACCGCACCGAATGGGTTGCAGCGTTCTTCGGATGTGCGCTTCGCGGCGTAGTCGTCGTCCCGATGGACAATGGTGCGTCCGCTGATTTTGCTGCGCGCGTTTGTCGCCAGGTTGAGGCTAAGCTTCTGGTCTGCTCCCGCCCGCACGCGCAGGAAATGCCGGGTGAATTCCCCGCCACCGTTCCCACCGTGATTCTCGAAGATTTGGCGCAAGAGTTGGAACACCACTCTGCGGTTCAGATCCCGGCCATCGCCCTCGGCCGCGACGACCTTCTGCAAATTGTTTTCACTTCCGGCACCACCACCGAACCCAAGGGCGTAATCATCACGCATGGGAACGTTCTGGCCAACATCGCCCCGCTCGAACAGGAGATGCGACGCTACCTGAAATACGAGCGCTTCGTGCACCCGGTGCGCTTTCTGAATCTGCTGCCGCTCAGCCACGTCTTCGGCCAATTCCTGGGCCTGTTCCTGCCGCCGCTGCTGGGAGGCACGGTCATCTTCCAGGAGGAACTCAAGCCTTCAGAAATTATCCGCACGATTCGCCGCGAGCGAATCTCAGTGCTGGTCAGCGTGCCGCGGGTCTTGCAGTCACTCAAACAGAAGATTGAGCGGGATCTGGAAGACCAAAGCAAAGAAGACCAAGGCAAGGTGAACCAATTTCAGCAGCGGTTCCGCTCCGCCGAGGGCAAGCACTTTCTGCGCCGTTGGTGGATCTTCCGCGATATCCGTCGCCAGTTCGGATGGAAATTCCTGGCATTCATTTGCGGCGGTGCGGCGCTCGACCCGGAAACCGAAGAATTCTGGGGACGGCTCGGCTACGCCGCTATCCAGGGATATGGCTTGACGGAGACGACGTCGCTGATCAGCGTGAATCACCCCTTCAGGCTGGGCAAGGGCTCGATCGGGAAAGTGCTGCCCGGCCGGGAGCTCAAGCTGGCCGCGGACGGCGAAATTCTGGTGCGCGGTGGCGGCGTTGCCGCCGGCTATTGGGACGGTTCCGGCCGCCACGATCTTGCCGGCGATCAGGGCTGGTATGGCACCGGAGACGTCGGCGCCCTCGACGCAACCGGCAATCTCTATTTCAAGGGCCGCAAGAAAGAAGTCATCGTCACTCCGGCTGGCCTCAACATTTACCCTGAGGACCTGGAATCCGCGTTGCGCCGACAGCCCGAGATAAAAGATTGCGTGGTCGTCGGCGTCGACGGCAGAGGAAACCACCGAGGAGGAAATGCCGAGCCATGCGCCGTCGTGATTCTGCGCGACAAAGTGAACCGAGACACCGCCTCGGAATCAAGGACCGATGATCTCGTGTCAGAGATCGTCCAGCGCACCAATCAATCCCTGGCCGAATATCAGCGCATGCGGATGTGGTTGCAGTGGCCGCAAGAAGACTTCCCACGAACCAGCACGCAAAAGCCGCGCAAGAACTTGATCCAGGAAGTCGCTCAAACCCATTTCCTCGCACCCGACTCGAAATCCGGAAGCAATCCAATCTCCGCCGCAGCGCCCATCGCCGATCTCATCACCCGCGTCGTCGGACGTCCCGTTCCCAACCTCCAAGCCACCGCCAACCTTGACTCCGACCTTGGCCTCAGCTCGCTGGATCGCGTGGAACTGCTGGGCGCCCTGGAAGACCGCTACCAGGTCGATCTCAGCGAAACCCGGTTCAGCTCCGTCCGCACGGTAGGCGACCTCGAAAGGATTCTGCGCGGCGAGGCGTCAAACGAAGCCCAACAGAAAAGTGCTTATCACTATCCCCGCTGGACTTTGCGGTGGCCCGCCACGTGGCTGCGATTCCTGGCTCATTACTTATTGTTGCGGCCAGCGATTGTGCTGCTCGGCTGGCCTCGAATCGAGGGCCGCGAACACCTGCGCGGCGTGACCGGGCCCCTTCTCGTGGTCTGCAATCACATCGCCGACGTCGATTTTGCTTTCGTGCAGACTGCGTTGCCCGCGCGCTTCTGGCATACGCTGGCCACGGCTACTCGCGGCGAGGATCTCGAAGCTTTGCGCACGCCTCCACTTTCTCGTGGATTTTTCGCGGGCATCTATGACCGCATGCTGTGGTTTCTCGGCGTGTCTCTGCTGAACATTTTTCCTCTGCCGCGCGAGGCGGGATTCCGGCAAAGTTTCGCCTACGCCGGAGAAGCCGTCGACCGCGGCTACAGCATTCTGGTTTTTCCCGAGGGTCGCCACACCGTGGATGGAAACATAAATTCCTTTCGCGCCGGAATCGGGCTGCTGGCCAACAATCTCAGCATCCCGGTTCTGCCTATGCGAATTTTGGGACTGTTCGAAGTGAAGCGGGCAGGGAAGCGATTCGCCGCGCCGTGGAAGATTCGCGTACACATCGGCCAGCCGATGAAATTCGCGCCGGGAACCGATCCCGTGCAGATCGCCGCCGCACTGCAAAAGGCAGTGGAGCTTCTCTAGACTAGTCTAGCGAGCTACTGAAAAACTCGCTCTTCAGCCGAAAGCGATCCGCAGGCGCTGAAGTGCGGCTGCTATTCAAGGACTTAGCGGTAGGAGTGAACTCGTGCCCTTCCCAAAATCAGACCGAGGAAGGGTTTTTCAGCAGTCTGCTCGGAGTTAATCTTCGTCTCGAACTATTCCTCGTCTCGAACTATTCTTCGTCGCCCATGGGTTCTTCCATCTGCAAGGTGGATTCGATTTCGATCTCCGGCAGATTTGCTTCGTGCAATTTGCGATTGAGTTCGGGCAACGCTTCTTTCTTGAACGCAGCCCAACGCTTCATCATGGCCGCGCTGTCATGTTCCGCTGTGGTGAGGGCTGCCAACTGCGCGGATGTTGGCGTGGCATCTACCTGCCAAATCTGGCCGTAGAGCGTGCTCGCATTTCCGTTCACCTGCATCAGCGTGGGCTCCTCGGCCGCCGGCGCGCCGAATCCCCCGCCGCCGCCCAGCAGCGCGGCAAGTTGTGCTTGAAAAGTCTGCACCGCTTCTCCGACGACTCTCAACTTTTCGCTCTGTTTCTTGAGTTGCGCATCGATCGAGTTAGCCTGCTGCGCCGCCAGCGAGGTCTGGCTGACCAGGGACGCCAACTGCGTCTCGGCCGCGAATTTCTTTTCCAGTCCCAGCGCCGGAGTTTTCACCCGCGGATCCATCTTCACGGTGAGCGCTGCAGTCTGGCTCTTGCCGTTTGCAGTCAACCGCACTGTGTAGTGACCAGGCAACGCGGTAGGCCCAAGTGGCAAACGCGGCGTGTCTCCCGGAATCGCCGCGATCGGGTATTCGTGCCGCAACGAATTCGGAGTCTGATAGTGCAGGTCCCACACCCAGCGGTGCACGCCCGCCTCCGCCGAAAGCGCCCGGAACGGACGCAGCCAGTAAAGCGGGATCAGTTGCTTTTTCAAATCAGCTTCTGAAGCTTCGGGCTGGTCCGCGCTCGAATAACTGCGCACAACCTGGCCACGCGCGTCCAGAATCTCCAGCTTGAGCGGGCCGGAAGCCGAGCTTCCAAGATAGTAGTCAATCACCGCGCCATCCGGCGGATTCGCCGCCGCCGGTTCATCCGGCGGAATCGGCGTGTCGGTGTAGTTGTCCCGCTGCACGCGATAAGCAGCGGCCGGCGCGAAAAGATGCGCATCCGAACTTACAACCGCTTCGCTAACCTGGCGTAGCGGAGTAATGTCGTCCACTATCCAGAAGGACCGGCCATGGGTTCCGACAATAAGATCGTCGTCGTGAATCCAGAGGTCACGCATCGAAGTGTGCGGCAGATTCAACTGCAGCGACTGCCAGTGGTCGCCGTCATCGAACGAGACCCACACCGAATTCTCCGTGCCGGCAAATAACAGGCCCTTGCGCACCGGATCCTCGCGAACGGTATCTACTGGCCCAAAATCCGGAAGCCCAGCCGTGATCAGCTTCCAGCTCTTGCCGGCGTTGTGCGTGCGATAGATATAGGGATGCTGATCGTTGATGCGAAAGCGGCTTACCGACGCATAGGCCGTTTCTTCGTCAAAGTGCGAAGCCGCAAGCTGCGTCACCTTGCTCCACGGCGTAAGCTCTTTCGGCGTGATGCCGTCCCAGTTTTTCCCGCCGTCGCGAGTGAGCCAGATGAGGCCGTCGTCCGTTCCCGCCCATAGCGTGCTCACGCTCTTGAACGAAGGCGCGAGTGCGTAGATCACGCCGCGCTGCTTCTCCGCCCCCTTGCGCACCAGCTGGCCCACACTCGTCGGCACTCCGGGATTCTCGCGCGTCAGATCGCCGCTGATGACCTGCCACGTGTTCCCGCCGTCGATGGTCTTGAACAACACGTTCGTGGCGTAATAAAGAATGTGCGGATCAATGGGCGAAAACATGGTGGGTTCGGTCCGGTCCGCCCGGTATTTTTCGTTGCGGACCGGAATGGGAGTCACATCCTGCACCTGCCCGGTCGACCAGTGAAACCGCGAAACGTTACTGCGGCCGCCGCCATAAATTATGTCGGAATCGAGCGGATCAGGCGCCACATAGCCGTATTCGATCACGCCCACGGGATGCCATTCGCGGTAAGTGATCGCGCCGTCATTGCCCCGGCTTGAGATGCAGACCGACCCGCTCTCCTGCTGTCCTCCGCACACGCGATATGGAAACGTATTCGTGACTGCCACGTGATAAATCTGTGCGGTGGGCTGGTTGTACCAGGAACTCCAGCTCGCCCCGCCATTCACCGTCACCAGCGCGCCCTGATCGCTTACCAGCAAAATATTGTTGCCGTCGTTGGGATTGATCCAAAGATTTTGGTAGTCGTCCCCGCCCGGCGCGCCCCGGAATCCCGCCCACGTTTTCCCGCCATCGATCGAGCGCATCGTCACTGTGCTCGCGACGTACACCATGTCAGCATTCTTTGGGTCAACCCTCGGAATCGGTAGATCGCCGCCGCCGATTCTCCCCGACGCGCGCGGATCGTCGGTTATCTGTGCCCAGTTTTCCCCTGCGTCGTCGGAGCGGTAAACCGCGAGCTTGCCGCCGCTCGTACTCAGCGTCGCGTAGAGGCGGCGCGCATCGCTGGGCGCGATGGCTACATAGATTTGCGAAAGATCGGCAGGCAAGCCGTTGCTGAGCGGACGCCACGTAGCGCCACCATCGACCGACTTGAACAGGCCGCCCTTGCTGCCATTGAATTCGTTGCCATCTTCCCAGGGGCCTTCGCGCACCTCCCACATCGAGGCATACACCACATCGGGATTTGACGGATCAATCTCCACGTCCGAGCCACCGGTGTTCTCGTCCTTGGAAATCACTTTCTGCCAGCTCTGCCCGCCGTCGATGGAGCGGTAGATTCCGCGCTCCTCACTCGGACCGTAGGGATGCCCCAGCACCGCCGCGAACACCCGGTTCGGGTCCCTCGGATCGACCGCCAGCGCCGGAATCTGCTGCCCGTCGCGCAGCCCCAGGTGAGTCCAGGTTTTCCCCGCATCCGTAGACTTGTAAATTCCGTCGCCCACCGAAAGATCGGGACGATGCAATCCCTCCCCACTGGCTACGTAAATGATGTTTGCATTCGATGGCGCGACCGCGATCGCTCCAATGGATTGCGTCGGCTCGTGGTCGAAGATCGGGTTCCACGTGCGGCCCGAGTCGTCTGTTTTCCAGACTCCGCCATTCACTTGCCCCACGTAGAACACGTTGGGCTGGTTCGGGACCCCCGCAGCCGCGCGCGTCCGGCCTCCGCGGAACGGGCCAATCATCCGCCAGTGCAGTTCCTGATATGCGCTCTCGGGAATCTGTTGAGCGTGGAGCGAGCCCACCGGCAGGACAAACAACGCAACCGCGAATAGACGACGCACTACCCAGGATCTGATCATTTCCCCCTCGGTCACGAACGCAAGCTACATAGAATAATCTAAAACGTTCGTGACCGTGGGATATTGCTTGCGGCGGTGCCCTCGACCGCCACTGCCGTTACAATGGCGTGAACATGATTGCCCATCTGCGCGGGAAACTGCTGGCCAAACGCCCGAACCAAGCCATCGTCGAGACCGGCGGCGTCGGCTATGACGTCACCATCAGCGTGCCGACATTTTCCGATTTACCCGCGCTCGGAACCGAAGTCTCGCTGCACATCCATACTCATGTGCGGGAAGACTTGATCGCCCTCTACGGATTTTTGCGACCGTCGGAAAAACTCCTGTTCGAAAAGCTCATCACGGTGAGCGGAATCGGCCCCAAGCTGGCCATCACCATCTTGAGCGGGATGCCGGCGGACGAAATGGTCCGCGCGATCCGTGGCAACGACATCACGCGCCTGACCCGCATTCCCGGCATCGGAAAAAAGACCGCCGAGCGCATGGTGCTCGAACTGCGCGACAAGCTGCCCGAGCCGGGACCAAGCTCCGTTCCCGCCGCTCCTCCGATGAACGCCACAGAAGAAGACGTACTCTCAGCCCTGGTCAACCTTGGTTATCAGCGGCCAGCAGCCGAGAAGGCTCTCGGCGTGGTAACGAAAAGTGGAAAGGCCGCATCCTTCGACGCGATGTTTCGCGACGCGCTAGCGGCGTTATCGAAGTAGCTTGCTCTCTTTTCTTTTCGAGCAATCTCCCGGAAGCGGACCAACCTTAAGCCGGTCCACTCCCGAATGCCCCAGCTCCCTACGGGGCGTTGATCGGATTGCTGTCCCACGCGACCGCCCGATCGTGAGCTTGTTGTACCTGCGCATGACGGTTACCCTTCTTCTCCGCAGCTTCAATTCCGCCGGAATTTTTCGGCTCTGTTCGGAAACTAATCTGGGCCGAGAACGAACACAAGGATTCCGGTCACTACGGAGGGTCGTAGCGTTCCATTTTGGGCTGCTCGGCGCGGCGAGAGAAACGCGAGCATGCCTGATTCGCATCTGGAATGTGGAGTTGTGGGCGCGGATCGGAAAGAACCTGTACGATTACTTTCCGATGCAGAACGTACTGAAGATCAGATTCAATATGTCGTCGTTCGTAGTCGCGCCAGTAATAGCATCCAGGGGACGCAGCGCGCCATAAAGATCAAGCAGCAGCATTTCATGCGGCACTCTGCCGCGCACCGCATTCTTCGCGGCCGCGAGCGCAGCCAGCGACTCCCGAACCAATCCCTGATGCCGTACGTTCGTGAGGAACCCGCGCTCCACCTGCGTCCCAGCCTCGCCGCCCACGTGCCGCAAAATCTCGCCGCGTAACTCGGCAATCCCCTCGCCAGTCAAAGCAGACGTATGAATCGAATACTGACCCCTGACCCCTAACCCCTGACCACTGCCCCTAAGATCCCACTTGTTCCCCACAACAATCGTCGGCCGGCTCTCCGCAAGCCGCAGCAACTCCGCATCTTCTGCAGAAGCAGGCTGCGAAGCATCCAGCACCACCAGCACCAGGTCCGCGTCGACCAGTGCCTCCTTGGATTTGCGAATGCCGATCGATTCCGCCTCGTCGAGCGCCTGGCGAATGCCCGCCGTATCCACCAGTTTCACCGGAATGCCGCCGATCGCGACCGTCTCGGTTACCAGGTCGCGCGTAGTTCCCGGCGCAGCCGTCACGATCGCCCGCTCGCGCTCCACCAGGCGATTGAACAGACTCGACTTGCCGACGTTGGGCCGGCCCACGATCGCGAGCGTCAGCCCTTCGTGCACAATCTTGCCGTAAGCAAAGCTGGCCGCAAGTTGTTCCAGCGGCTTCTCGACAGCGTCGATTCGGGTGAGAATCGTGGCATCCGGCAGAACCGAAACGTCATCCTCAGCGAAGTCGATGCCAGCCTCGAGCACCGCGATCAGTTCAACCAACATCTGCTTGATCGGCTGCAGTCGTTTCGATAACGCTCCTTCCAACTGTTGCGCCGCCACCTTCGCCTGATAGAGGGTCTGCGATTCGATCAGATCACGCACCGCCTCCGCCTGGGCTAGATCGATGCGTCCGTTAAGAAAAGCCCGCATCGTGAACTCACCCGGCTCCGCTAGCCGCGCTCCAGCCGCGATGCAAAGCTCGACGATGTGCCGCAGCACCACCGGCGACCCATGCGCAGAAATCTCAACGATGTCATCGGTGGTGTAAGAATGCGGCCTGGCGAAGTAGGTGACCACAACCTCATCGATGCGCTGGGCAGATTCGTGTGAGGGAGGGTTGTGTGGAGCGGGCACTCCTGCCCGCTTAGCCGGCGGCGGATCAAAACTGGAAGGACCCTGTGATGGTCCTCCCGCGGCAATCTGAGCTTCAGCTGTCGTTAAGCGGGCAGGAGTGCCCGGTCCACATGGTTCCACAACCTCCGCAAACGCCGCCCGCCCCGGTTCCATCTCATGTTTCAGCCGCAACATAGGGGCGATGATCGCCCGAGACTGCGGACCAGCAATCCGCACCACGCCGATCCCGCCGCGCCCCACAGGCGTGGCGATGGCC
>Ga0210383_10005397_pt1 | contig 11229 bp, 6 predicted proteins | sample IncBWC14OmetaG_FD_160072 | JGI IMG/M metagenome (GOLD analysis project Ga0210383, IMG submission 160072) | Forest soil microbial communities from Barre Woods Harvard Forest LTER site, Petersham, Massachusetts, United States - Inc-BW-C-14-O ...
CCGTCATACATTTAGTCCGTCTGGCGGAAGACACCCTCGTCTGCCATGCCGCCGGCGCTCACCAAGTTACCACCAGAACCTCGCCCCATAAACCGCATCCAGCCATGCTTTTAGGCCATTGCACTTCTTTTCGACCTTCGCGCGCCCATCGCGCCCTTTGCGGTTAAAGGCTTTCACCTGGACTAGGCGGGAACCTCTCCATCGAGAGAACACTCAGATGTCCAAACTCCCCTCTTCAGTTGGACTTTCGCGCTAATACGGCTTGAATCCCGCCTTCTCCATCCCGCGCTGCGCCTCGGGAGTCTTCATGAATGTGTCCCACACGAACCCCGTCCGGGCATTCTCCGCCATCAACATGCTGATCCCGGTATCGATTCCCACCACATCCTTGTCGTACCAGCTTTTCAATGGGTTGAATGCATTTACAAATCCGTACTTGCACCACGCCCGCGGGTACCGCGCCCGAATGTTACGCAACACCCTCATCGTTTGTTCTGGCAAGAACGGTACCGAACCGGCCGGAGCGCTGGGTACCACTGTCCCGTCGATCGGCCCCGTCGCCGGCGGCCCACCCCAGATCACATATCCAAACTGCGAATCCGACGCCGTGATCCCCCACAAGTCATCGCTGTAGTCGGGGAACTGCCCCGCCAGCTCAATGCAGAATCTCCGGTGCACGTCGGTCGCGATCACGGAGTTTTGAAAGTAGTCCGCATACTTGTCTTTCTTCCTTCGGAAATCGAACCATGCCTGCGAGTACTGGTGCACAAACAGCGGTGCGAACGATCCGATGTAGCGCAATCCGTTGTACTCGAACGTCAGCCGCTTCCATGCGTTCCACGCTTCTGGTTTGAGCGGATGCGTTCCCGATCCCATCCCCAGCAGATACATCATCATCAACTCGCTGTAGTAGTCCCAGCGATACGGTAGAAACCCGACTTCTGGCGTCCAGCCATGGGGTAGCAGGGTCGTGTCTTCCGACAGCCACGTCCAGTCCACCCGGTTGAAAACGTCGTTCGCCAGACGGACGATCTCAGGATTCTGGAAATGCTGCCGGCACATTAAGACCCCGCATAGCAGCAACGCAGTGTCCACCGATGACACCTCGGAATCCCACACGCGCTCGCCGGTGTTGATATTTGCGAAGTGGTAAAAAAATCCACGGTGATTCGGCAGCTTCTTCCACAGGAAAGTCAAGGTTGTCAGCACGCGCTTCTCGGCGTCTGCCGTCGTGACCAGCCCGCGTTCTTCGCCGATACACAGCGCCGTCAGGCCAAAGCCGGTGGCCGCAATGCTCCCTACCGTAGTTGTGTCTTTTGCCACCGTCGCGTCGCATCGGTCCTTGACCAGACCCGTCGTCGGATCCGTTTGGTCCCAGAAATAGTTGAAGTTCAACCGCTCCATATCGAACAGGGCCGCATCGTCCGCGTCCGTGAGCGTGCTGGGTTGCGGAGGTGGCGCCGGTTCCCGATGCTGTTGTCCCCACGCGGCTTTTCCGACGAGCGCCGGTAAAGCCAGTGCGCCCATCAGCCACTCTCGCCGCGTTAGTCCTCCGCGATCCGAATCTGTCCGCAACTTGCGCATTCCCATCATCTTAAGATATGTCTTCAAGGAAGACGAATGGCTGAAACGAAGCGCAAGTCGCCCTGGAGGACCCTCGGCTTTCTCGCCGCGGCTGTGCTTGTGTCATTCCTCGTATATCGCATCTATCACTTCCAGCCCATCGTGCTCCGTGGGGCTATCACTTCGAAAAGCACCGACGCGCACAAAGAACTGCCCATCGCGCGCGCGTCTGTCGAGGCCATCATTGGCTCTCAGAAATTTCTCACCTATACCGACTCCTCCGGCTTCTTCAGTATCAAGCTGCCTCGCGAAGTTCGCCATGGCCGCTCCATTACCTTTCATCTCCGCCACCTCGATTACCAACCCCTCGACCTCAAGGATTTCGTCGGCGATCAGCTTTACGTCCTCCACCTGACTCCGCTGCATCCGCCGACTACGCTAGCTTCGAATCCCAATGCTGTCACTGTCGGCAATGTTCGCGTCCGCTATTCCATCAAGAGCAGCACCACCGCCAGCGTGGGCAGCGCCGTGCGGAGCTTCGACGTCGAAAACATGGGCAATGTCCCCTGCACCGGCCAGCCTTGTTCTCCGGATGGCCGGTGGAAGGCGGCCGTCGGCTCCGCCACTATGAGCGCCGGTACGGGCAACGAGTTCCGCAATGTCCGCGTCTCTTGTATCGCCGGACCCTGCCCGTTCACACGCATCGAAACCGAGGGGTATACCCGCGAAAGCCCCACCGTCACCGCGACAGCCCGCACCTGGTCTGACACCGCAACCTTCCTGGTCGAAGCCGAGGTCGTTCACCCCATGATCAGCGACGTCGTCCACGAATCCTACCCCACCATCTTCGGCCCCACCTTGAACTTCATTCTCCCGATCGGAGCCGAAGGCATCTCCCTCGAAGCCGACCTAAATGGCCAGACCATTGTCTTCCCGCTCGGCCCCGACCTCTATCTGAGCTGGGCTAGTTGCAACGCCCGCGTCAATCCCGACCAGACCCGCGTCTACCGCTGCGAACTTAAACCCGGCTACCGCTTCTAAACCCGGGCTGGTGGGCTCCAGGCTTTGCTGTGATTAGGAGAAAAGCTTTTAAACGCCAGGCGATAAGGTTGGCGCGATGGGCGCGAAGAAAGAGTTTGGTGTGCGGTTGATACATCTCCTTTTCCGAGCTAGCACCTTAGAACGGAGCGAATCCTTGGAACCATCGCGAGGGCAAACGTTCAAGAACCTGCCGAGCCGGGCTCGCCTGAAAGACGAGGGTGTCTGCCACCTAACGCACCGTCCCTTGCACCGCTCCGCGCACCACCGTGATCGATGCCTTCGGTAGCGTCACCGTCGACCGCGGTCCCGCCGCCATCGTCGATCCCACAGGCGGCCCATCCGGATCCGCGTGGCTCTGTGCCCCTTCATCCTTCCACACATACTGCTCGCTTCCAAATGTCACCACCCGCACCACCCCTGAAAAATATCCTGGAGGTCCGCTTCCACCCTGAAATCCCACCCGCACCGTATGCGCCGAAGTCTCGTCGCGATTCACCAGCATCACACTCCAGTTTCCATCTGGACGCCGTAACGCATACGCGGTCACCAGATCATTGCCCTCTGAATCTTTCACATCGGTCATAGTCCGATACATCTGGTGCACCCCTGACCGATGCTGGGCCCACTCCCGGTTGATCAACTGCGCTGCATAATAGAGCGAGGTGTAACCCGTGATGTTGTAATCGCGATCCGCCACGAAGTTCGACCACGACGCCCATCCCAGACAACTCGGCTCGACCGGCTGCGGCTGGATTGGCGAGTGATAAAACGCTGCGCCTCCGCCCTCGAAAAATGCCCCAACGTTATCCGCCAGCCACAACCCGGCAAAGATTGTGCTCATCGCCCCGGTTAGCTCCGGAGCCATGTGGCTCTCCGTCACCATCAGCGGCACATCCGGCACACCATCCTGCCGCCACACGTCCAGTGTGTGCTTCATCAACTGCGGCTCCCGGTACAGCGACTTCCACGTCACGGCGCACGGCTCGTACGGATAGTGCTCGAACGACACAAATGCCAGATCCGCAATCCTTCCGTGCGTCTTCAGATAATCCACAAAGCGTCCCATCCACGACACGCGGCCGCGCGCATCCGGCCACACCCGGATATCTTCATTCACCCCCTCAAACACCGGGCCGCCCAACTTCAAATGCGGATCCACCTTGTGCAGCGCTGTCGCCCACTGCAAATACAGTGCGCCATAATCCTCGGGCAGCATGTGTTTCCCATCCGGTTCCTCGCCCATCTCGACATATGCCACGGGATACCCGCGCTTCTCGATGTACGCCAACTGCGCCGCCGAATCCTCAGGCGTGCCATACAACATGGTGACGGGAATCATCGCTGGCAGGCCATTCGTGATTCCGCTGGTGAAAAACAGATCAAAGCCGGTGTGCTGATACTTCCCGGAATCGTTGACGTCCGAGGCCTCGTGCCATGGGTCGATCGACGATGACGTGAAAGACGGCTGCTTCTCCGCGGAAGGTTCTACCGCATCGACGAAAGTCTCCGTGACATCTAGCGTCCCCACGTGAAGTTCCCTGATTGCATATCCCACGCAGTTCCGCACATCGCTTGAGCCGTGCTCATCGCAAGTGTTCGACGATTCGGTCATCCACACGCGCACGAACTCGCTTTCCACTGTGTCGTCAAACTTCAGCGTCGCTATTCCGCCCTTCCCGTTCTTCACCACTCCGCCCGCAAATGTCTTCCACTCGCCCGCGGGCCCGCGATCAAAATCCAAGGCATCCCCGGGTACTACGCTCTGATCCTCGGGTTCGGGCTTCTCCGCATTTGCGGGCGCACGCTGCACCCAATACTCCACCCGATATTCCGTCGCGTACGGCGAAGCCCACGCGATCCGCACCGCGTCCAGCCGGTGCACTGCTTTCAGATCCACCACCACCCACTGCGGATGCCTGGCGTCTCCCTCATGCGTGAATCTTTCCGTCAAGTAAGGATTGCTCTTCCACTCGGTCAACTGCGCGCCCGCTACCGGCGCGTCCCCGCTAGTGGAAAACCCACGATGCGGCAATGAGTACGCGAGAATGTAACGCGTCGGCTCTTTCAACGCCGTGCTGCCTGTGAAGTACCCGCTCTTATGCGCTGCATCGCTCCATGTCCCATTCTCGTTCCAGTGCCATGCTGCCATGCGCAACTCGGAATTGTTGCGATACGTAATCGGTCCCCACCCCGCTGACAGGGACTCCTCGACAATGTGCGGCGTATACACCAGGTCGATATCCCGCCGCGACAGGACATCCATCGAACTGCCGAGAGCGCGGTCCGGATCAAAGGCATTCACCACATGCATAGCATCGACCTCTACCCTCTGGACCGAACCGGAGGACGCAGGCTTGGAATTCTGCGCGTATGCGACCGATCCGAATAAAAACAGGTGCCACGCGAGTGGGAGAGCTGCAACCAGGAGGGTTGAGAACGAGGTTCTTGGGGTCGATCTCATTTGATTCTTAGTGTAGGGGCAGGCCGCGGTTATGCCCAGCGGGTGCGGCGACCTTACATCAAATACGCGGGCGGCGGTCGCCTCAGCGGCTAAAGCCGCTCACACAATGCGGGCGAGATCGCCCCGCTTAAGCGCTGCACCACCCAAAAACTGTCCATTCGCTCACCCAAGCCATCATCCCCGAAATTGAGGACAAGAACTCGGGAGAGTCCCATTTCTTTAGGTTCGGCCTTTGCGCGGCCGGACAGACGGGGGGCGTCTGTCCCTCCAGAATCCAAAGCGCAAGCTAACCCAACGAGCCCGGGTGCGGAGCGCCCCGCAATTCCGCTCTTCCGGGTGCGAATCCTCGCGCCCCTGCTCGAGCAAACAAAGCCAGAAATGCGAAGCCCGACCCAAAGCAGGCCGGCCAGACGACGGCCGACGCAGCAGGGCCCGAGGTTCTGTCCCTCTGCGCCGCGGCCGAGGTCGACCCAGCCCAAAGGGCAAGCGGCTTATGCTCTCGCGGCGTCAGGCGCATCTCGGGCGCGGAGGACCGCGCCGCCGTCTCAAGTCCACGGCCAAGCGTCTGGGGGAGATCGCCGAAGCGTTCTTCCTGGCGAAAGCCGCCGATCTCGGTTTTACGGTGGTAAAGCCCTGGGGCGACAGCGAAGCCTGCGACTTCGTGCTCGACGCCCGCCAGGGGGCGCGGGGCTTCCGCCGGGTGCAGGTCAAATCTGCGCATCGCAAAACGGGCTACCGCGGGATGCTCCTCAGCGCGCATGACGTTACGAATCAGACGTACAGTGCGCGCGACGTCGACGCGCTCGTCCTACGTCGTGCCTGAAGATATCTGGTATGTGATCCCCATCCGCGACCTGCGGCACACTGGCGGCATGCAGTTGTTCCCCTCCAGCAAAAACCGCGGCAGCAAATACGAGCAGTACCGCGAAGCCTGGTGGCATTTGGAGCCAAAGGAAACAGAGGACGCGAAAGGCAGGAAGAAGAAAGCCTGAACATGCGGAGCGGCGTTTTGGCAGCGCCTAAAGGCGCGGAGTGTGCGGCTGCGGTGACGCACGCTTGGAGCCGTGCTCTGATACGACCCCGGCAAGCGTGGAGAGTATTTCAGAACCCAGGTTAGCGTCCACAGAACGGACGCGAACCTGGGGCAACCTCGGGTGGTCGAGAGTATTTTTGCCAAAAAGCGCTCAGCCTTGCGTCAGGCGAGGCAGCAGCAAGCGAAAGAATTTGTCCGCGTCCACGCCCACTGCAACCCGGCAGTTCGGCTTGAAGTCCTCGACTGGAATTGGCCCCGGATTCCCGGTATCCCAAGGCGGGGAGCGCCGCACTGGCCCATGGCTGTAGCCCAGTGATTGACCGGCCGTCAACTCGCCGGTCGTTTCGATTTGCACGTAGTAATCCTGCAGGGCAAGAATGGTCGGATCGATCAAGCTTGCCACCGTCAATGGATCATGCATCGCGACCACTGTTTCATCCCGGGTGGGGGCAATGCGTCCCAATGTCGCTCGCATAATCTTGCCCGCTGCTTGGGCGACCGGATTCTGTGCCGCCTCCAACATACGAACTTGCGTCTCGCGCAGCAGAACTTTGTGAGTCACGTCGAGCCCAACCATGGTGATCGGCACGCCCGAATCAAATACAATCCGCGCCGCCTCTGGATCGACATAAAAATTAAACTCCGCCGCCGGCGTAATGTTCCCGCCACTCAGCGACCCGCCCATCAGCGCAAATGACTTGATCATTGGCGCAATCGCCGGGTCGACTTTCAACACGGTTGCAATATTCGTCAGCGGCCCCACAGCGACGATGGTGATTTCGCCCGGATTCGCGCGCACCACCCGCCGAATCAGGTCGGTCGCATTCTCGGCCACCGGCTTGATCCTCGCTTCTGGAAACTCGACCCCGCCCAATCCGTTATTCCCGTGCACATACGCGGCCGTCACCAGCCTGCGGAGCAGCGGCACGGCCGCACCGCCTGCGACTGGAATGTCGGGCCGCCCCGCAATCTCCACCAGGCGCAGAGCATTCGGCAGCGTGAACGCGAGCGGCACATTCCCCGACACCGCCGTGATCCCTTCGATCTGCAACTCGGGTGAGCGCGTCGCCAGAAAGATCGCGAGCGCATCGTCCACTCCGGGATCGGTATCAATCAGGATGCGTTGTGGGTTGGCCGCAATCGCGGACGATCCTGGCAAACGATCTCCGAGCGCATGCGTTGCCAGCAATCCCGATGCTGTCGGCATCGCGGTCGTCGCAGCTATGCTGGCCGACGCAGTCAGAAAATCCCTGCGCGTTGTTTTCCACTTTCCAGACCCGGGCGTTTCCGCACCCTGTCTCTCAAAATTCACCATTCAATATCTCCCGTAATCGCCTCGCGTCGACTCCAGCAGTTTCTTCGGGTCGTACCCCACGCCATCCTTAAACACAATCTCGACATTCTCTACATCCGAGATCTGCTTCGATGGATCGCCCTTGATCACGACGAGGTCCGCGTTCTTGCCCGTCGCCAGTGATCCGATTTCTTTCTCGCGTCCCAGATAGGTTGCTCCGTTCAAGGTTGCTATCTTGATGGCTTCCACCGGCGAGAAGCCAGCCTCCACCAGCAACTCCATCTCCCGCTGATCACCAAATCCCGGCACCACGTCGCCCGCGCCCGTGGGATCGGGTCCGGCCAGCAGCAATCCGCCCGCCTGCACGAACTCGCGTTCGAGAGCCAGGTTGTTCTTCCAAAGCTTGGTGGGATCGACCTTTTGCGCAGGGTTCGCGGCCCGCTGCTGCCGCAAGATCAGGAAATCCTCCCGCGCCTCGGGCGTCATTGCATCCAGTGCTGCTTGCCGTGCTGGTGGGCGCCCGCCACCCGCATCCCGCTCCAGCACGCCCAGCGTTGACGTAACGGCCACATGATGCTTCACCAACGTGTCGATCAGATCCTTAGCCTCCGGCCCGCCCGGTTCCATGTGCTCGAGCGTGTACTCGCCCGCGGATTCGGTGCATGTGTCTGGCTTCTTGTCGGGATCAAGTTGCGTGTTCACATAAAAGCCGTGCTCCAGATCGTCGATCCCCAACTCAGCAGCTTCCTTGTATGTGACTGAACATAAGTGCCCCGTCACTTTGATCCCGTGCTTGTGCGCCGCGTCAATTGCTGCTTTCAATTCGGCGCGCGTGATGTTCATGTACGCTTTGAACGAGGTCACACCTTCGGCGGCCCAGTAGTCGACCAGTTGCCGCGCATCTTCCGCGTCCTTCAAATGCGGCATCTGGATGAAGTAACTCGTCGCTCCCTCGAGATACGGGCCGGTCACGTCGATATGGGGTCCGGGGAGCTTGCCCCCATCGATTTCTTTCTTCAAATTCAAATCCGCATATGGTTCTACGCTGCCGGTCGTACGCATCGTGGTCACGCCCCCGGCGAGATAGAGCCGCGGCGCCGAAAACGTCATCTGCGGCACTAAGACTGGGTCGTCAAAGTGACGCTGCGCTTTCAGATTCGGCCGAACGATGTAGAAAAGATGGTTGTGCATGCCCACGATGCCGGGCATGACTGTGTAACCGTGCAGGTCGAACCCCGTTCCATTACCGTCCGCTCCGAGATCCGAGCCCTTCTCGATGGAAACAATCATTCCGTTCTCGATCACGACGTTCTGGTCCTCAATCGCGGGCGCGCCAGTGCCGTCAATTACGCGAACGTGCTCCAGCACCACACGCGACGCCGACACCCGCACAAACTCTTTCACGGTTTTCGAAAGCTCCGGCGATTGCCCCAAGGCCGGGAAGGAAAAGAACAATAGAGCAAAGGTCGCTGAGGTGTTCGAGTGCATGCTGCCTCCGGGACGGCAAGTGTATCTGAGAGCAAGTTTCTAATCATTCGAATGTTGCGCGAAGACATGTGGGAAAGCGTGTTCTAGTTCATTGCCCCAAGTACTGCCTGCCCAAGTGCCAGCCCACCGTCGTTCGGAGGCACGACCTGATGTATCAGCACACGAAACCCATTCCGCTCCAGCCGCGCCTTCGTTTCCCTCAGCAGAAGGACGTTCTGGAACACGCCGCCGGTCAAGCCGGCCACCGGGGGCGCTCCGCGCGCCCGTAGCCGGACACACACTTCGGTGATCATCTCGGCCACCCCGGCATGGAAGCGTGCCGCCATCACCGCCCGCGGCACGCCCGCCCGCATATCGGTGACCAGCGCGAGCAGTGCCGTCGCCGGGTCAATGATGAGCCCATCGAGCTCGACGATCTCGAACTTGTAGTTTCGATCGATGACACTGCTCGTCATCTCCAGTTCAATCGCACCCTGAGCCTCATAGGACGCCACGTGACAGACGCCCACCAGCGACGCGACCGCGTCGAACAGCCGTCCCATGCTGCTCGTGTCGACGCAGTTGAGTCCTGTTTCGATCTGCCGTCGCAATATTCGCCGCTCTTCTTTCGGCGCGGCCGCAACGCAGGGCAAGTCCTCATCCCACGCGATCCCTGCGGCCATCAGGTGTGCCAGCGCCATGCGATACGGACGCTTCACCGCCGCATCGCCGCCCGGCAATGGCACGTACTTCAGCCGCGCCACGCGCTGGAACGATCGGTGGTCGGCGATCATCACTTCGCCACCCCAGATCGCGCCATCTGTCCCATAGCCGGTTCCGTCAAAACTAACGCCAAGGACCGGCTCTGAGCCATCCATGCCATGCTCGGCCATCAGCGAAGCCACATGCGCGTAATGGTGCTGCACCTGCAGGAGCGGCAAGCCGTTCTTCTCAGCAAACTGCCTCGCCCACTTGGTTGACAAATACCCTGGGTGCAGATCGCACACGACCTTGGTAGGCTCGCACCGGAAGATCGCCCGGAAGTGCGCCAACCCGCGCTCCATCGCCTCCAGCGTCTCAAGGTTTTCCATGTCCCCGATGTGCGGGCTCATGTACGCGTAATTGCCCTTGGTCAGACAGAACGTGGACTTCAACTCCGCGCCCACGGCCAGCACCGTCTCCACTTCCCGCGGAAGCCGCACCGGCAGGGGCGCGTAGCCGCGCGAGCGCCGCATCGGCACCTCATGCGCGTCATGCACCCGCACCACTGAGTCATCGCAAACTGCATGAATGTCGCGGTTGTGCAGCAGGAACAGATCGGCCATTTTTGAAAGTCGCGCTATCGCCTCTTCATTCGTGCGCGCGATCGGCTCATCGCTCAGGTTGCCGGAAGTCATCACCAGCGGCCGACCCGCCAAAGCAGGGTGATTCAAGATCAGCGCATGCAGCGGCGAGTAAGGCAGCATGAACCCGACCAGCGCCGTACCCGGCGCAACCCGTGCGGAGAGCGCGCTTTCAGCCTTTCGCCGCAGTAACACGATCGGCCGTTCTTTACTCTGCAGCAACGCGGCCTCTTCCTCGTTGACTTCAGCGAAATCCCGCACTTGCTCGAGATCGCGAGCCATCAGTCCAAATGGCTTGTCGCCGCGTCCCTTGCGCCGCCTTAGCTCCTCGACCGCTCTCGTGTTGGTCGCATCGCAAGCCAGATGGAAACCGCCAATTCCTTTGACCGCGGCGATGCGCTCATCTGCCAGCGCTGCGCACACCGCGGCCAGCGCGGCTTCGCGGCGTTCGAGAACAGCCTCGCGCACGCTGCCTCCGTCTCTACCCAACACAGCGTCGCTCCCCGCGCTAACTTGCGCCCACACCTGCGGCCCGCACTCCGGACACGCGTTGGGCTGCGCATGAAAGCGCCGGTTTGCGGGATCGTGATACTCCGCATTGCACGCCGCGCACATCGTGAACGCAGCCATCGTAGTGAATGGACGGTCGTAGGGAATGTCGCGAATGATGGTGTAGCGCGGGCCGCAGTTCGTGCAGTTGATGAACGGATATCGGTAGCGCCGGTCGTGCGGATCGAACAGTTCGCGCAAGCAGTCCGCGCAGGTCGCGATGTCGGGCGACACTGACGTGATGGCCCCTGCTACCGCCTCACTCTCATGAATCGTGAAGCGCGGCTTGTCGCCACCCGCGCTCTGCGCGGCTGCCTCCCGCGCCGCCTCATCTGCAACCGGCATCGTCTCCACAACCACCGAGTCGATGTGCGCAAGCGGCGGCGCCTCGTTCTCCAACTCGGTGCGAAAGCGCTCGAGCGTGTCTCGCGGCCCTTCGACTTCAATGTGCACGCCGTCGGAGTTGTTGGACACGAAG
>Ga0210383_10005398_pt1 | contig 11225 bp, 7 predicted proteins | sample IncBWC14OmetaG_FD_160072 | JGI IMG/M metagenome (GOLD analysis project Ga0210383, IMG submission 160072) | Forest soil microbial communities from Barre Woods Harvard Forest LTER site, Petersham, Massachusetts, United States - Inc-BW-C-14-O ...
TTTCGAACGTCGCCATTTTGTTGTGCGCGCTCAATGGCATCGCCACCTTCAAAAGGATGTGCTTCTCGTGCCAGTCCGCCGTCATTTTCACGTCCACACGCGGCGATCCGGCCGTTACCGTGATATCCCGCACAAACGTGGAATTCTGAAAGTGATTTTTCACGCGAAGAATCGCGCGCAGCGGCCCGCTCTCAACAAGCGTCACCTCATCCGCTTTACTCAGGTCCCAATGCTCCTTCTCGAAATCTTCGTCGATGTTCCACGCATCCCACTGCTTCGGCTTGTCGCGGAATGCTTGCAAAAGGTTGCCGCAAATCGCATCCTTCGGACCGCCAGTTTCCGTTTCCGAAGGCGCCAGTGATTCGCTGTTGCTGCGTTTGTCGAACAGGCTGGTCATGCACCCCGTTTTCGAATCCACCTTCAAGCGCAGGAACTCGTTCTCCAGCGTGTCTCCCGAAGCCTTGACCACCGCCGGAATCGGCGCGGATTTCGAGTTCGCGCGGACGTAGTACGTCGCGTATCCAAACGCCGGCACGCTCGCCTTCAACAACAGCCGCACGCGCCGCGTTCCTCGTTCGCCCACCAGCACTTGCGAGGCCACCGGCTTCCCGCTTCCGTCCACCACCTCCACCGAACTCGCCGCCTCCGGCAGCCGGACCTCCGTTTCAATCACCTCATCCCGCGCCCACGAAAGGGAATTGAACACCACCACCGGAACCCCGTTCCCCTTTACGTTGATGTTCTCTGCAATCTCCTCCAGCGAACCGTCCAGAATTCCCTGGCCCACGCGTCCCACATCCTCCAGATTCCTTTTCGCGTCCAGGTAATTCACCGCGATTCCCGATCCCGGAAAAATGTCGTGGAAATCGTCAAACAGCAAATCCTTCCAGCCGCGATCGAACTCTTCGCTCGGGTACTCTCGCCCGAACGAACTCGCGATCGCCGAAAACTTCTCCGCGTCCAGCAACAACTCCTCCGCCTTCCGGATTCGCCGCTTCGTCTCCGCCTGCGTCGTAAACACGCCGCGGTGATACTCGAAATAAAGTTCGTCGCGCCACACCGGCACGTTCATGCCCGCCAGCTTCGGCTGCAAATCCGCAAAAAAGTCCGTCGCCGTGCTCAACTCCAGATTGGGAAACACCACGTCCGGTTTCATCCATCGCGTTGCCGTGTCCAGCATCGTCCTCGTCGGCCCGCCGCCGTGGTCGCCGACGCCGTAAAGGTGCATCATCTCCGCATTAGCCGGGGGCTTCGTTCCATAAATCGCCGGCATCCACACGGACACATCCTTCCCCAACTGCACCGGATCGATCCCCATCGCATAATCGTGCGGAAAATAAGTCAGCAGCCGGCTGCCGTCCGGCGCCTCCCACCAGAACAGCTTGTGCGGGAACACCGTAAACTCATGCGCCCACATCAGCTTCTGCGTCACAAACGTGTCGATGCCCGATTTCTTGTAAATCTGCGGCAGTTGCCAGTTGTAACCAAACGAGTCCGGGTTCCACCCGATCTTCACGTCCACGCCGAACTTCTGTTGGAAATAGCGTTTCCCCACCAGGATTTGCCGTACCAGCGATTCGCCTCCCGGCATGTTCAAATCCGGCTCCACCCACATTCCGCCCACGATCTCCCACCGGCCTTCCTTTACCCGCTCTTGAATCTCCTTGAACAAGTCCGGGTATTTCTCCTCCATCCACGAATAAGTCCGCGCCGAAGACATCGTGAATTTGAAATCCGGATACTCGCGCATCAGGTCCAGAGCGCTGCGGAAGGTGTTCCGCACCACCTCCACTGTCTCGGTCCACGGCCACAGCCACGCCATGTCAATGTGCGAGTTTCCGTCCGCCCGGATCGTGAATTGCTTCAACCACGGCGTCAGCGCCTGCAGTTTGCTCTGCGCCCTCCGCAGCGATTCGTCGAACGCGGCCTGGTCGCCGTGGTCCAGCGCATTCAAGTCCACGGATTTCGCCGCATCATTCAGAATTGCTTCGTGCTCCGCGCGCCCCTCCGGAAATGCCGCAACCATCGGCTGTGCGGCAAGAATCTCTTCCCGCAAAATTCCAGGGTCGGGCCGGCTCGCCGGCGGAGTAATCAACAACCGGCTCCCGCTGATCCGTGTGTTGGTTTCCCCCGCCTGAATGCGTATCGCCACCAGAAACGTATCGCCCGGTTGCGCATTCTCCGTCAGCACAATCGGCTGCAGCGTATCCGCATCCGTGCGCGACACCATCGCGCCATTGGAAAACACCGTCACCATCACAAAGTCGTTGCTGTCCACGCTGAGGTCCAGCCGGACTCGCGCTCCCCGCAAGCTGTACCCGTTCAACGTCGCGGGCAGCTCGATTCGCCGCCTCATCACTCGCGGACCCGTCTTCCACGCCTCCCGGATTTTGACGACGGGCCACTCTTTGTCGTCTAATGAGGAATCTTCAGGGTGCGCGATGTCCGAATGGTAGCGCCAATCATCCAATGGCCAGCTAACTATGGATTCCAGTCGGTCAATCAGCGGCTTAATCGAGGTGTCGGCGCCCGGCTCCTGTGCCGCCCGGATACCATTCGCTATGAACAGCGCAATCACAATCGTTACGAATAATCGTGCGATTCTTTCACCAGTCGCTGCCTGCATGGACGTTTTCCCCATTTCAAAAGCTCAGATTGCTACGCTCTTGCGTGTTCCTCCGGCCGCTTCGGGCCGCCAGCGATTTTACACGCTGCCGCTGATTTCCGCGTCGCGGCCACGCAAAATTTTTCGGTTGTCAGGTGACGTGGAACGTGGCATTGTCTCCCCGCCGGGCAACCGGGACACAACGGAGTTCCAAAAAACTTCATTTCCGGGATGGGTGTACCAGTGCGCGGCGTACGGGTGACCAAAAACAGATCCAAGGGTCGCGGAAAGGCCCAGCCAAAGTCCGAAATGCTTGTGAAACTGGAGTTGCAGAGCAATCCGGAAGCGTTGTGCCTGGTTCGCGCCACCATTGAGCGTGCCGCCGAAGTCCTGCACTTTCGGGACACCGAAGCGCGTGCCATCGTCCGCTCGGTGGATGAGGCCCTCGCCAACGTCATCCGTCACGCGTACGGCGGGCGCGCGGGTCATCCTATCGAGATGAGTTGCCGCAAGCTGCAACCCGGCCCGCAGAATTCCGCCCAGGATGGAATTGAAATTCTTCTGAAGGATAGCGGCGTGCCCGTCAAACCATCAACGTTGAAGGGCCGGCCGCTCGGTGAGGTGCGTCCCGGCGGCCTCGGGCTTCATTTCATCCGTCAGAGCATGGACGAAGTTGAATTTAGCCGCAAGAAGGGCAAAAATCTTTTGCGCATGGTTAAATACTTAAGTCCAACTCCCCTGGCTGCGGCATCGGAAGGAGAATAGAAAGTGCAGATAGTGGTCCGACTGGCAATTGGCGGCACCATCCTCGATATCACCGGGGACATTGATCTGGCGCATTCGCCGGCCATGCGCAAGGCGTTGCTACTGGAAATCAAGGAGAAAAAGACTCCCAAGGTGTTCCTCAATCTCGAAAAAGTTCGCTACATCGACAGTTCCGGTATCGCCTCCCTCGTCGAAGGTCTCAAAGCTTCGCGCGACCAGGGCTCCCGCCTGATTCTCTATGGCCTCAGCAAGACCGTCCGCGAAGTCATGGAGCTTTCCCGCTTGCAGAAGATTTTCGAGATTCACGATAGTGAAGCTCAGGCGCTTGATTCCTAACGCCCGGGCCAGGTTTTTTCCCCGCAAAGGTAGCCGGAACAAGTGGAATTCTTTGGAAAAATAGGCAGCTCCGTCGAAGGCAGCCTCGCCTACGTTGGCGCGCTCACGTCTCTCGCGGGACGCGCCGCTTATTTCACGTTCATCGGCCCGTTCCAGGGGAAGCCGCTCCGTTTTCAGCGCGCCGTCTCCCAGGCCATGGAAGCCGGAGTCCGCGCTCTCCCCATCCTCTCCTTGATCACATTTTTCATCGGCTTGATCCTCGCGCTCCAGGCCGCCTACGAATTGCGCCGCTTTGGCGCCATCAGCTTTGTCGCCAGCGCCGTGGCTCTATCCATGACGCGCGAGCTGGGGCCATTGATCACCGCCGTAATCGTGATCGGCCGCTCCGGCTCGGCGTTCGCCGCGGAACTCGGCACCATGAAAGTCTCCGAGGAAATTGACGCCCTCGAAACCATGGCCATCAATCCCGTCAGCTTCCTGGTCGCTCCCAAATTTGTCGCCATGATTCTGATGCTTCCATGCCTTACGATCTGGGCCAACTTCATGGGCATCCTCGGCGGCTCTCTGTTTGGCGTCGCGCAGGCGGATTTCACTTTTCCCCGCTACATCGTCGCTTCCCTCGACTCCCTTTTCATGCGCGATGTCGTCACCGGCCTCATCAAGAGTTTCATGTTCGGCGTCACCATTACCGCCGTCGGCTGCCTGGAGGGTTTGAACACCACCGGCGGCGCTGAGCAGGTCGGCCGCTCCACCACTCGCGCCGTGGTCATGTCCATTTTTCTTGTGATTCTGGTCGACCTTGTCTTTACAATGCTTTTCTACTTCCTGGGAGAACACTAAGGGATTATGGCCGCTTCGGCGCAAAATCTGGGCGTGGATGACTCGTTCGACGGTCCGATGATCTCTCTTCGCGACCTCCGCGTCAGCTATTCCGGCAGGGAAATTCTCCACGGCATCAATTTCGATGTCCAGCGCGGCGAAACCCTCGTCATTCTCGGAGGTTCCGGCTCCGGCAAAAGCACCCTCCTCCGCACACTTGTCGGCCTCGAAAAACCTACCTCGGGGCAAGTTTGGATTCGCGGCAAGAATTTCTCCGCCATCTCCGAAGCCGATCGCGACGAGATCCGCAAACGCCTCGGCATGTCCTTTCAGGGCGGCGCGCTCTTCGGCTCCATGACCGTCGGCGAAAATGTCGCTTTGCCGCTTGAGGAACACACCAAGCTCGAGCCATCCACCGTCGAGATCATGGTCCGCTTGAAGCTCGACCAGGTGGGCCTCTCCGGTTTTGAAGATTTTCTGCCCTCGCAACTCAGTGGCGGCATGAAAAAACGCGCCGCCGTTGCCCGAGCCCTGGCCATGGACCCGGAAATCCTGTTTTTCGACGAGCCTTCCGCTGGCCTCGATCCGATTATCGCCGCCGGCATCGATCAGCTCATCCTGGAACTCAAAAAAGCCTTCCATATGACCATCATTGTCGTCACCCATGAATTGGCCAGCGCTTTTCTCATCGCCGACCGCATGGTACTCATCAACAAGGGCGACGTCGTTGCCCACGGCACCACCGAAGAGATGAAAAACAGCAAGCATCCCAAGGTTCGGCAATTTCTCGACCGTATCCCCGAACCCGCGGTTGCCCAGGAATTGGATTATCTGCAGATGCTGACGGAGCCCTCCTCGAAATCCGGCGAAGGTCGTCAGGGGAAGAGCAGGTAGAGATGGAAGCAAAACGCGAACAGGTCTTTGTCGGACTCTTCGTCGTCATCGCCGTGGCCTTGTTGATTGCCACGGTCTTTTCGCTCTCTGGTGCTTTCGCGGGTACCGCCCGCCACTATCATGCCAAATTTCATAACGCCGCGGGACTCGATCGCGGCACTACCGTCCGCTATGAGGGCGGCCCCAAAATCGGCCGGGTCGAAAAAGTAGTAATTGACCCCAAAGATCCCGCCGTTATGGACATGGAGTTCAGCGTGAAGGAGGACCTGCCGATCAAGACGGACAGCCGCGTTGCCATCCTCAGCTTCAGTCCGCTCGGCGACAACCACCTCGAGGTCCGGGCCGGTTCTCCCGCCGCCCCGCGCGCCGCCGATGGCGCCATACTTCCTTCGGATCCGTACGTCGGTTTCAACGAGCTAACCGAGGAAATCAACAAGGTCATGCCGCAGGCTCAGGAGTTGATGGCCAATCTCAACGTGCGCGTGAACGAGTTGAGCGTAACCCTCAAGCGCGTCAACGATCTCCTCAACGATCAAAATCGCGCCAACATTTCCGCCAGCATCTCCGATCTACAGGGAATGCTCCGCGAAGACCGCCCGGTCATCAAATCCACCCTCAACAACGTGAACGGCGCCAGCGCCAAACTCACCCCCATGCTCGACGACCTGAGAAAGACCTCCGACCAGGCCAACGAAACCTTGAAAAAAATCGATGCCGTCATTGGGGAAAACCGCGAAGACCTGCGCGCCTCCATTAAGAAATTGCGCGAATCCCTCAACAACGTTTCCGACCTTACGCACCGCCTCGACCAGACCATCGACATCAACACCGAAACGCTCGACGAACTCCTCATGAATCTTCGCGATGTTTCCGAAAACCTGCGCGAATTCACCGACATCATCAAAACCCGGCCGTCCGAATTGATTCGCTCCACCACCCCCCGCGAACATAAACCCGGAGAGCACCCATGAGACTCAACCATTGCACCACGATGCGGAATCTTACCGCCCCGGTTTCGGGCCTGCGTTTTGCGAATGCCGGCGCGGCGCTCGCTCTGGCCGCTCTCCTGGCACTCGCTCTTTCCGGTTGCGGCAGCATGAAGCCCGTAAAGTATTATCAACTGACGCATCCACCCACAACGCCCCTCGCTCCTTCGCAGACTCCGGTTGACGTCTCGCTTCTCGTCCGCCCGTTCCAGACCGCCCATCTCTACCGGGAAGATCGCATTGTCTACGGCGGAGAGGGCGAGCAACTCGGCCTCTACGAAACTCATCGCTGGATCGAGCCGCCCGTGGAGCTTTTGCAGGACGCCCTGGCTCGCGCACTTCGTACCTCCGGCCAATTCAGGGCGGTTACGACGCTTCGCAGCGACGCCAGCGCCGATATTGTTCTTACCGGCCATCTCTATGCCTTCCGCGAAATCAGTGCTGGTAGCGTTGTCGCACGGCTGAATTTCGACGTGGAGCTCAAGGACCAGAAGGCCGGCAAAGTTCTCTGGCGTCATACCTACAATCACGACGAGCCCTCAAGCGGCAAAACGGTCGCCGACGTCGCCGCCGCCATGGACAAGAATGTCCAGATCAGCGTTCAACAAATTCAGGACGGCATCCTCCAGGCCCTCGCAAACTATTCGCGCAAGTAAGGAATCCGCGTCTCTCCGAAGCTTTTGTAGGGACCGCCTTCTGAGGCGGTCCGCTCTTCGCAAGCATTTGTAGCGGCCGCCTTCCGAGGCGGGCGACTTTCGCTTCATTCCTGAATGTAGCGCTGGCTTTTATGACAGCGCGCTCGGCTGCACCCCGAATCCCGTCGGCAACCACCAGCTTGCCGTACAATATTTACAGGAGCCAACGAAATGTCTTCCCCCGCAAAACCCGCCGAAAACTCTGCCTCCAGCCCAAATCCGCCATTCGATTTCCTCGATCTCCGCGCGCAATTCGCCGCCATCCGCGAAGAAGTCATGCAAGCCGTCACCCAGGTTTTTGAGACTCAATACTTCATCCTCGGTCCCGAAGTAAAACTCCTCGAAGACGAGGTCGCCGCCAAGCTCGGCTCAAAATTCGCCGTTGGATGCGCCTCCGGCACCGACGCCCTGATCCTCTCCCTCCTCTGCGCAGGTATCGGCGAGGGCGACGAAGTCATCACCACGCCCTTCAGTTTTATCGCCACGGGAGGCTCGATCGCGTACGTCGGCGCCAAGCCCGTTTTTGTGGACATCGACCCAGTCACCTACAACATCAATCCCGCGTTGCTCGAAGCCGCTATCACGCCCAGGACGCGCGCCATCATGCCCGTCCACCTCTTCGGCCTGCCCGCCGACATGGATCCCATCCTAGCCATCGCCCGCGCGCACAATCTCGTCGTCATCGAGGACGCCGCGCAAGCCATCGGCTCGCGGTACGCCGGCCGGTTCACGGGCACTTTTGGCCAATACGGCTGTTTCAGTTTTTTCCCTTCGAAAAACCTCGGGGGCGCCGGCGACGGCGGCATGATCACCACCAACGATGCCGCGATTGCCGAACGCCTCCAGATGCTACGCGTCCACGGCAGCAAGAAAAGATATTTCCACCAGATAATCGGCACCAACAGCCGCCTGCACGCGCTGCAAGCCGCCGTCTTGCGCGTAAAGCTGCGGCATCTCGACGCCTGGCAGCAGGGAAGGCAAAACCGCGCCGAGCGCTATCGCCGCCTCTTCGAATCCGCCGGGCTCTCTTCGTTCATCGCCGCCCCGCCGCGCCCGCCCGCAAAATTCGAACACGTCTACAATCAATTCACCATCCGCTCCGCTCGGCGCGATGAACTCAAAGCCTTTCTCCAAGCCGCCGGCGTTCCTTCGGAAATTTACTATCCTCTCTGCATCCACTTGCAGGAAGCCTTCGCCTATCTCGGCCACGCCCCCGGCGATTTTCCCGAATCTGAAAAAGCCAGCAGGGAAGTCCTCTCCGTCCCTGTCTACCCGGAACTCCCCGACTCCCATCAAGGCCGTGTAGTCCAATCCATAGCCGATTTCCGCTCCGCGTAGCGTCCACCTCCAGGTGGACGCGTTCACGATCCCACGCCCTACCGTGCTGGAATCTGCTTTTTCTTCAATTTCCGCGAAAGGAAACTCTTCGCGTTACTCCGTGAGTCACCCAATCAGAATCTACGCCGCCACCTCATCCCGACCCTTCTTTCGCGGCACAATGCTCCTCACCACCACATAAAGCATCGGGATAAACAAAAGATTCAGCGTCGTCGCCGCAATCATCCCGCCGAACACCGTCGTCCCCACGGACACGCGCCCCGCCGCCCCGGCGCCCGTCGCCACCATCAGCGGCACCACGCCCAAAATAAACGCCAGCGACGTCATCAGAATCGGCCGCAACCGGATTCGCGCCGCTTCCACCGCCGCGTCAATCGTGCTCAGCCCCTCGTCCTGCAACTGCTCCGCAAACTCCACGATCAGAATCGCATTTTTGCTCGACAGCCCGATCAGCATCACCAGCCCGATCTGCGCGTATACATCGTTGCTCAATCCGCGCAGCGCAATCGCCCCCAGCGCCCCCAGCAACGCCACTGGCACGCCCAGCAAAATAATGAACGGCAGCACGTAGCTCTCATACTGCGCCGCCAGCGTCAGGTACACGAAAACAATCCCCAGTCCAAACAGAATCATCGCTTTTCCGCCGGACTCAATCTCTTCCAGCGAAAGCCCGCTCCATTCGTAACTCATCCCTCGGGGCAACTTCTTCTTTGCCAGCGCTTCCATCTCCGCCAGGGCTCCCCCGGAGCTGAGCCCAGGTGCTGCCGAGCCGTCAATTTCCGCCGCCCGGAACAAATTGTAGTGGCTGATCACCTGCGGGTTTTGTGTCTGCTCGATCTGCACCACGTTGTCCAGCGGCACCATCTTCCCGGCATCCGAGCGCAGGTAATAGCCGCGCATATCCTTCGATTCCGAGCGGAATTTCTGGTCCGCCTGCACGTAGACGCGATAGGAGCGATTATTGAAATCAAAGTCATTCACGTACACCGAGCCCATGAACACTTCCAGCGCGTCGGTTATCTGGCTGAACGGAATCTGCAGGCTCTTGGCTTTTTCGCGATCGATCTTCACCAGCACCTGCGGGTCATTCGCCGTGAAACTTGTGAACAGCCCGGTAAGTTTCCCGGTCTGATTTCCCGCCGCGGACAACTGATTCGCGGTGTCGGCCAGGGTTTGCAGCGTGTTTCTTCCCAGGTCCTCCAGCTCAAACGTAAATCCGCCGAACTGCCCCAAACCTTGCACCGAGGGTGGGTTGAAAGGAATCACCAAGCCGCCGGGAATCGCCGACAACTGAGCGCGCATCTTTTCCACGACCGCCGGCCCGCTGTGCTCGCCGCCTTTGCGGTCCTTGAAGTCCGCCAGATTCAGGAAAACCATCGCGCGGTTCGAAGCGTTTCCCGTGAAACTGAAACCCACAATGGTAAACGCGCCCGTGACCTCCGGAATGTGCGAGACGCTCTCCTCCACCTTGGCGCAAATTTCCTGCGTGTAGGCGAGCGATGCGCCCTGCGGCGCTTGCACGATCACCATCAGGTAGCCCTGATCGTCCTCGGGAATGAAGCCCTGCGGGATGCGCAGGTACAAGAAAATGGCTCCGGCCAGAACCACCGCGAAAACCAGCAACGCGGGGACTCGGTTCTCCGCCACACGCTTCACGGCCCCCTGATAAATTGCCGCGCCGGCGTCAAACGTTTTATTGAACCAGCGGAAGACCGTCCATTGCGCCCGCTCCCGGTGATGCCCCAGGAAAATGGCCGAAAGCGCCGGGGTCAACGTCAGCGCATTGAACGCCGAAATCGAAACCGAAAACGCGATCGTCAGCGCAAACTGCCGGAAGAGGATCCCCGTGGTCCCCGGAAAGAGCGCCACCGGCACGAACACCGCAACCAGCACCAGCGAAGTCGCCACCACCGCGCCTGCCACCTCTTTCATGGCCACGCTCGCCGCGTTATGCGGCTCGGAGATCCCCTCCATGATGTGCCGCTCCACGTTTTCGATCACCACAATCGCATCATCCACCACCAGCCCCGTTGCCAACGTGATTCCGAAGAGCGTGAGGGTGTTGATGGAAAAACCCAAGATCTTGACGAAGATGAACGTTCCAATCAGCGAAACGGGAATGGTGATGGCCGGGATAAACGTGCTCCGCCAATCCTGCAGGAATATGTAAATCACCAGCACCACCAGAAAGATCGCCTGCAGCAACGTGATCAGCACGTCCCGGATCGACTCCGCGATCACCTCCGTGGTGTCAAACGCCACCGCGAATTTCAGGCCCGGCGGAAAATTCTTCGAAAGGCGTTGCAGCTCCTCCTTGGCCAGGCGATCCACATCCAACGCGTTGGCGCCAGGAAGCTGTGTCACCGCCACGCCCACCGCGTCGTGCCCGTTGAACCGCAGCACCGAGCCGTAATCTTCCGCGCCAAGTTCCGCCCGCCCCACATCCTTCACGCGCACCAGCGTGCCATCCGTGCCCGTTTTCAGGACGATGTTTTCAAATTCCTTGGCATCGGAAAGCCGCCCGATCGCCCGCACGCTGATCTGATAGCTTTGGCCCTGATTGGCAGGCGGCTGACCGAGTTGCCCCGCGGCCACCTGGACATTTTGCTCGTTCAGGGCGTTCAACACGCTGGTGGCGGTCAATCCACGCTGCGCAAGCCGGGTCGGATCGAGCCACAGGCGCATCGCGTACTTGCGTTCACCAAAGATATCCACTTCGCCGACGCCCTTCACGCGTTTCAGCGAGTCCCGCACATACACGTCCAGATAATTGCTCAGAAACAGGCT
>Ga0210383_10005400_pt1 | contig 11223 bp, 13 predicted proteins | sample IncBWC14OmetaG_FD_160072 | JGI IMG/M metagenome (GOLD analysis project Ga0210383, IMG submission 160072) | Forest soil microbial communities from Barre Woods Harvard Forest LTER site, Petersham, Massachusetts, United States - Inc-BW-C-14-O ...
GCTCTCCGCCGACGGCCGCTACCTGGCCATCGTCCTCCCTGGCAAACGCAATCTGCAAGTCTTCAGCTTCTAGTCTGCTGCTTCTTATCTTTGAGATCCTACGTCGCGGGCTCCTCGGTTTTTTTTTGGGGCAACCCACGGAGGAAGAGAAACCGAAGAGCTGGCATGAAAGCCAGCGCTACAAACCTAAGAGGCCCCGCGCCGGGCGCTGGAGTCAGAGGTACCGGTCTAAAGACCGGCCACTACTAGGGCGAGGAGACCCTTCGCGAATGGCCCTCAGTGTGGGGCACCCACGAAGACGAGAGCGATGCGCTTCACTCTAAAATTCGCCTACCTTCGCCTCCGATGCTCGACAAACAAACACGCATCTTCCACTACCAGCAATCCACCCGCGCGCGCCCTTTCCGCCGCGACCGCGTTAAAAATCCCCAACTGCATCCACAAAGCCTTCGCCTTCACGGTCACCGCCGCATCCGCAATCTCCGGCAAAAACTCTGCTCGCCGAAACGCATCCACAATATCAATCGCCACCGGCACGTCCTCCAACCGCGCGTAGGCTTTCTCTCCTAACACTTCCGTCTCATTCGGATTCACAGGAATAATCGTGTAGCCCACGCCCTTCAAATAAGACGCCACTTCATACGAAGGCCGCCGCACATCCGACGAAAGCCCCACCACCGCAATAGTCTTCGAATCGCGCATCAACTCGCGCACAGGATCTTCCGCTTTAGTGAAACCATCAGGCAAATAGATTTTCATTGTTATTCGCTGCGAGGGAAGTAAGTCCAAAACAACAGCAGGTCCCTCGCTGCGCTCGGAATGACATTTTTTCTGCGGCGGGTCTCACAGCGCGGGCTCCGTTGAAATGACGCGGTTGTTTGGCAGTGCTATCCCGACTGTGGTTTCCTTCATCGCACTGCCGTGCCCCATGTCCGCAAAATCAAAAATCCACCTACGATCCCACCGCCTCCGAATGCACCCGCAACCGCGCCGCCGCCAAGCCCTGCAACAATTTCGTATTCTCCGCCGGACTCCCCACCGAAATGCGGATCGCCTCCGGAAATCCCATCCATGCCATAGGCCGCACAATCACGCCTTCCAGCAACAACGCGTCGCACAACGCCTTGGCATTCGGCCCAATGGGCACAAACAAAAAATTTGTCTCGCTCAGCACCGGAGCAAATCCCAGCTTCCGCAATTCCTCAAACAACCGCCGCCGTTCGTTGAAATTCGCTTCCACCGACCGCCGCACATGCTCTTCATCGTCCAGTGCCGCCAGCGCCGCTGCCTGCCCCACGCTAGTCACATTGAACGGCGTCCTTAGCTTATTTATCTCCGCCACCAGCGTCGGATGCCCAATGCCATACCCAATGCGCAACCCCGCCAGCCCGTAAACTTTCGAAAACGTCCGCAGCGTCAAAATATTGTTGTACTCGCGAAACAATTCCAGCGCCCGGGGAAGATCGGGCCGCGCCGCATATTCGTGGTACGCCTCGTCGTAAACCACCAGCACATCACCCGGCACCTTCTTCAGAAACACCGCAAACTCTTCCTGCCCAAACGCTGTCCCCGTAGGATTGTTCGGATTCGCGATATAAATCACGCGCGTCTGCGGCGTCACTGCTCCCGCAATCGCATCGAGGTCGAACGTATAATCTCGCATCCGCGTCTGAATTAAATGTCCGCCGCTGGCACGAATCGCAATCGCAAACAGCGCAAACGATCCTTCGCTCGTTATCCCATCACACCCCGGCCGCAGCAGCACCCGCGACGCCAGATCGATAATCTCGCTCGACCCCAGCCCTACAAAAACTTCTTCGAATCGCACGCCATTCCGCGCCGCCAGCACTTCCCGCAGCCGTTTGCTCCCGCCATCCGGATACCAATTCGCCTCGCCCAGCGCACGCCGCGCCGCCTCCATCCCTTTCGGCGAAGGCCCCAGCGGATTCTCGTTCGAAGCCAGCTTCACCGCATGAATCTTCAGGTCCTGCTCCACTTCTTCCACCGGCTTCCCCGGCACGTAAGCAGGCAGCCCCTGAATATAATCCGGTATCAACTCTTCCAGCGTATGGGTCATAAATCTATTTTATGCCCACCATCACATTTTGTGTAGCTCCATGCCGAGTCCGTCACCCATGCGTGGCACAGGCACTCCTGCTTGTGTTCTTGGGTTTCCTTTTCCAGGATGCCCCACCCTGAGTCCGCGGAGGGCAGGCCGTCAGAGGAACCCAGGAGAGACCCAAGAGAGACGGGTCTAAAGACCCGCCACTACATTCTTGGGCTGATTCTCCGCGCCCTCCGCGTTAAATTCCTCTTCAATTAAATCCATCTCTCCCAAGAATCTCGTCCCACATCCCCGCCACCACAAACAAAAATCCGTTACCCAATACCAACCCGCAACACCACCCACGCCCACCAGTGCTACCATCTGCAAATGCTCCACAATCGCTCCGTCCCCACCGACATCCTCCTCCCGCACATTACCTACCGCGACGTACACGCCGCCGTCGCCTGGCTAACCCGCGTCTTCGGCTTCCAGGAGCATTACCGCTACGGCAGCAATCCAATCAGCGGAGCGCAAATGTATTTAGGCAAAGCGTACATCATGGTGAATCGCCCAAAAAACGGCACAGCCAGTCCGGCACAACTGGGATCGGCCACACAAAGCCTGACCATCTTCGTGGAAAATATCGAAGCCCACTATGACAATGCCAAATCGCAAGGCTCCCAAATTGTCGAAGAATTGCACGAAACCGAATACGGCGAATTCCAATACGCCGCCATAGACCTAGACGGCCACCACTGGCTCTTCTCCCGCCATGCCAAAGACGTATCACCAGAACACTGGGGTGCCACGCTAACTACGCAGCCCTAGTGGGGAGTGGTGTGGCTTAGCGGTGGGAATTGAGAAGGGTTGCAAACGAAGAGGGATTCCTCACTTCGCGGACTCCGTTCGGAATGACGGATCATTCTTTGTTCGGGAAACGGCCCGCCCCGAAGACAATCACCCTACCGCAGCCAAATTCTTCAATCTCCGCACTTCTTTCTCCGTCAAGGGACGGAACTTCCCCGGTGCGACATCCAGCGTCAACGGTCCCAGCTGCACCCGGTTGATCTTCTCCACTAGAAATCCCACGTGCTGAAACATTCGCCGGATCTGCCGGTTCCGTCCCTCAATCAACGTCACCTCATACCAGGGATTTTCCGCATCCTGCAGCAAATGAATCTTTGCCCGAGAAGTCTTCACCCGCCGGTCGTCATCCAGGGAAATCGTAATTCCATCGCGCAGCCGCTGGATCGCCCGCTCGTCCGGCCGCCCACTAATCTTCACGTGATAAGTTTTGGGAACGTGCGAACCCGCCTTCGTCAGCTTCTGCGCCAGCACCCCGTCATTCGTCAGCAGCAGCAAACCCTCGCTCGCATAATCCAGCCGTCCCACCGGATACACTCGTTCGCGCAATTTCCCCAGCAATTGCATCACGGTGGGCCGTCCCTCAGGATCGGAAACGGTGGTGACATACCCCTTCGGCTTGTTCAGCAAAAAATAGACGAACCGCTGCGGCCCCTCTAGCGGCTTGCCATCCACACTGATGGAATCAACCGCCGCATCCGCCTTAGTCCCCAGCTCCCGGACAACCGTCCCATTAACGGCCACACGCCCCGCAACAATCAACTTCTCTGCCTTCCGCCGCGAAGCCACTCCCGCCGCCGCCAATATTTTCTGTAATCGCTCCATCAAGCTCGACCAGCTGTGTAGCACCGGCACTCCGGCCTGTGCTCTTGGCTCATTTTCCAATTTCTATTTTCGATTTTCTGCCTTTCGGCCCTTCCCCAATCCCGCCACCTCTCGCGCATGCAATACCCGATACCTACCGCGCGGTATCCCCTCAATACTCAACGGCCCCAACCCAATCCTCATCACCTTCTCCAACGGATGCCCTTCGCGAAACAAAATCTTTCGCAGGGCCTCTAACTTCGGCCCCGCCATCTGCAACTGGTACCAATAATTCGCGCTATGCCTCCGCGTAGCCTCCGGCTGCCGCACCGTCTTCAATTTCATGCGCAATTCCTTGTTCAACCGCTCCAGATCGGCCAGCGTCAACATCCCCTTGACTTTGATGTGATACGTCTGCTCCAGCTGGTTCCACGTTTTCAGCATCTGCGCCGCCAAATCCCCATCATTCGTCAAAAACACCAGCCCCGACGCCGCGTACTCCAAATTTCCCACCGGATATACACGCTCCGGAAATCCCCGCAGAAAATTCCGCAACGTCTTCCGCCCCTCCGGATCCGCCAAAGACGAAACCACTTCCGGCGGCTTGTGTAGCAGCAAGTAAATCTGCCGCTCCGGTTCTTCAATCGTCCGGCCCGCCGCCTCAATCTTGTCCTTCGCGGGATCAGCTTTGCTCCCCAGCTCCGTAACCGTCTTCCCGTTAACCTTTACCTGCCCCGACAAAATTAGCTGCTCCGCATGCCGCCTCGAAGCAATCCCCGCCCGCGCAATGATCTTCTGCAATCGTTCCAGCATAAGCCGTCAAGGATAACAGAATCCCACGTGGCACAGGCACCAAAGCCTGTATTCGATACTCTTCGCCACAAAAAATACCGTCCCACCCCGAAAGTTTCCCGCTCATCCGCCGATAACCCCTCCACACTCCAGGAGAACCCATGCAAAAACAAAGATCTTCTCATCTTTCATCCTCACCGCAATCCTGCTTGCCGGTTGCAGCAGCAACACCACACACACCGTTCCCTCTGTCGCGGCCGTCCGCACCTACAACGGGACCGCCTCTGTGGGAGATTTCTTAACAATCTCCATCGACTCCACCACCGCCACAATTATCCAAAGCGATCTAAGCAACGCCAATCCGGCACGGTTCCGTACACTGTCGGCACCAACGGCACATATACAATCGCCGACCCGCAAGGCAATCTGCTGGGCGCGTACGAACTCCCCGGCTACGCGCTTCTCATTGAAGCCGCCAAGGTCGGCCCCAACCAGAACACGCCCGCGCTCATCACCGCCGTCGAAAACGGTCCGATCAGCCTCGGCAACCTCGCCCGCAAAAATTACAACTCCATTCAATTTCGCACCACGCAGGGCGGCCTGAACATCGGCAATGTCAGCGTCGATGCCAACGGTCACATCGAGCACGATTCCTATTCGCCAGTCGCTCCGATTGAGCCCAACAACGTTCCTTACTTCAGCGGCGGTTCCTTCGCTGCATCCAGCATCACCGAAGATCCCTCCGGCGATTTCTTCACCATCGACGAAACGAATTCCACCGCGGACATCGTCTTCGGCACGCAAAACGGGCTCTTCGCCGTCGATACTGGCGCTGGCGCAATCCTCGGCCTTCCCAAAGCCGCCGCTAAAACTTTTGACCCGCCTACCTCCGGCACCTACACCGCGCTCATCTGCGAAAAAGCCAACGGGCAAAACGCGCGGAAGAATATCGAGAGCGGCACGCCCACCCAAGGCATAGGCCCCGTCACCGTAACTTCCGCCGGATCGATCACCATCATGACGGCACCGCCAACGAACTCTCCGACCCCTGCTTCGGACTCTTCATCGTTCGCATCGCTTCCGCTACTTCGCAACAAGACCTCTGCGTATCCTTTCAGGGCAACCCTGCCATCTTCGCCAGCTTTCAATCCGCCTTCCCCGCCGCCTCCACCAACCCCTACACGTACTTCTACGGCGTGGGCTTAAAATAAAACCAACAAACGAAATTGGAAATCGGAATTAGAAATAGAAACAGCAGGCAGGAACGACCAGACGGATTGCCTCCGTCCATACAAGCAGAACAGGCAACGGCGGACCCAAGATGCCGGCCTGAAGGCACGGCCCTACAGCGGCAACCCAGGACGCACCTGGTCTTGGGGTAACTTCCTACTTCAAACTAGCAACTTCTACGACGCGGACGTCGATCGCGCATTCGGGGGCGGCGGGTCCTCATCTAAATCTCCCGACGGCATTCCCTCATCCGTCGCCAGCGCCTCATGTTCCCGAAACGCTTCCGCTTCCGTCAACTCCTGCTCCACATGCTCCATCGCCTCATGAATCCCCGCGCCCGCGTTCGCCACATCCGTCTCCGGATGCAATTCCGACATCTGCTCCTCCGACACGTCGGAAGCGACCGCCTCATCCGACCCCAACGCCTCGCGCGCCAACGCCTCAAACTCTTTCAAACTCGGCAGCTCATCCAGATCGCTCAGCCCAAATCGCATCAAAAATTCCTTGGATGTCTTGTACAAAATCGGCCGCCCAATCACTTCCTTGCGTCCGGCCGTCGTGATCAATTTCTTATCCAGCAACGTGGAAATCACGCCAGACGTATTCACGCTGCGAATCTCTGAAATCTCCGGCGCGGTCACCGGCTGCTTGTACGCAATCACCGCCAAAGTTTCCAGCGCTGGCATAGACAACCTCAGCGGCGGCCGCAACGACTTGATAAATCGCCGCACCACATCATGATGCTGCGGCTTCGTATACATCTTGTAGCCGCCCGCAACCGCGCGCACCTCAATCCCGCGATCCTCCGCCGCATAAGACGCGATCAGCTCATCCAGCGCCGCCTTCACCGGCATCTTGTCTTCGGCCAGCGCCGCCGCAAGCTGCTCCAGCGTCGCCGGCTCGTCCGCCGCATAAATAATCGCTTCAAGTGCAGCTTTAAGTTCTAGATCAGTCATTATGGAGATCCCAAACTCTCAAAAGCAGTTCGTAGTAATAAGTTTTCAGTTCCAAGTAAACTCAAGCGCCAGCCGCCAGTCTATCCGCCTTCACTTAAAACTTAAAACTCACAACTAAATACTTCAAGTCATTGATACTCCGCATCAATCCGCAGCGCGCCACTATCGTCAAACACCATATCGAACGCCTTGGCCTTCTTGATCACAATTTCCCCAAACTGTTTTTCTTGCGACAGCGCGATCGCCTGCAGCTTCACCATCTCCAGCACCGCCAGAAACGCCACGATCATCGCATGCCGCGAAGGGCAAGCTTCAAAGAACTGCGCCAGGCTCACCGTATTCGTGTCGCTGGACAAAATCTGCCCGCGCAACTGCGCAATCATCTGCGCCACCGTGAACGACTCATGCTGCAGCTCGATGCGCGTCACTTCCTTCTTGCGTTCCAACACTTGCTGGAACACGCGCACCAGATCCACCAGCGAAACCACCAGCTCGCCCTCAGTTCCTTCGTCGTTATAAAGCGATTTGTCCGGCTTGGACCAAACGTTCTCTTCAATCTGCTGCTTCTGGTACAAAAGCTGCGCCGCGTTCTTGAACTTCTCGTGTTCCAGCAGCCGCTGCACCAGTTCTTCGCGCGGGTCCCCGGCCTGCTCCTCCGCTGAAGCCAGAGGGTCTGGAGGCAGTAGCATTTTCGATTTAATGTAAATCAGTGTGGCGGCCATATAAATAAATTCCGCGGACACGTCCACGTTCTGCACCTCCAGCTGGTGCAGATAATCCAGATACTGCGACGTGATCTTCGAAATCTGAATATCGTGAATATTCATTTCCTGCTTCTTGATCAAATCAAGCAGCAGGTCCAGCGGCCCCTCGTAAAACGGTATGTTAATTCGATAAGGCGATGCCATCGGTGAACAACAGTTTACAGGGAATCTCCAACACTGAACAGGCTTACTGAGCGCGGAATTACAAATCTCGCACCAGCGAGGCGGACATGGGGCGCAGCGAGGGATTTAACGCAGAGGGCGCGGAGGTCGGACCGCTGAGGACGCGGAGAGGAGCAAGAGTTGGTTGGGAGGAGTTGTCCGGATCGAAGAGGATTCCTCACTTCGCGGACTTCGTTCGGAATGACGTGCTTTTTTTGTGACTAAGCGTTCATCACTAAAACAGGTCATCCTGGCGAGTCCCCGACGAAGGCTCTCAACCGCCATCGATCCCCCGTCACCCCATCTCCCCCCGCTTCTCTCCCCAATGAAAGACCGCATCCCTCACCCTCTCCATAGTCCGCCGCGCCGATTCTCGCGCTTTCGCCGACCCCGCATCCAAAATCTCCAGCACCGCTTTCGGCTTCTGCTCGTACGCTAGCCGACGTTCCCGCACCGGCTCAATCCACCGGATCAAATGGTCCGCCATCTTGGCCTTGCACTCGATGCACCCAATCCCCGCTGTGCGGCACCCTTCCGCCGCCCACTCCAAAGTCTCCTTCGGGGAAAAAAGTTTGTGCCAATCATACACAGGGCAAATATCTGGATTCCCCGGATCGGTCCGTCTCTTCCGTGCCGGGTCCGTAACCATCACCTTCGTCTTGGCCCTAATCTCCGCATCTGTCTCCGACAACGTAATCGAGTTCCCATACGATTTCGACATCTTCCTTCCATCAAGCCCAGGTATCCGCGGCGTCTGCGTCAGAAGAACATCGGGCTCCGTCAACACTTCCGTAAACTTGAAGAATTTTCCTTCTGGTCCCAAATCTGCTTGAAAATTCTTGATGCCTGCCTTCTGTGCGATTCGTCGAGTCGCGTTCTCCAACGCAGCTTTCAAAGCAACGTTCTTCAGTACGAAATCGAAGTGATCAACAAACGGCCGGCCTTTCCAGGATTCCTTTTGAATAAGCTCGGTCGAAGCACGATCGTAAAGCTCACGTAGATGAACCTCATTGGGGGAATCAAAGATGGCGTTGTCGAGGCTGAGCCCATAAAAGAAATTGAAGCGGGACACAATCTGGCGACTGAACTCGACGTGCGAGACTTGGTCTTCACCTACCGGGACAAAAAGCTGCGTTCCCGGCTCCGAATACATCACAATATCCGCTGTCTGTAGTGTGGGATAACCAAGAAATCCATATGTATGGAGGTCCTTGTCCGTGACGTTCTCTAGGGCCTCTTTGTAAGTCGGAATTCGTTCGAGCTCCCCCAGCGGAGTGATCATCGACAATAGCAAATGCAATTCCGCATGTTCTGGCACCAGCGACTGCAGAAAAATCACAGATTTCTCCGGGTCCAGCCCAGCCGCCAGAAAATCAATCGAGATCTGCAGAGAATTTTCCGCAATCGCCGAAGTATCCGCGTAATCGCTGGTCAGCGCATGCCAATCCGCCACAAAATAAAAACACTCATAAGCCGGATCGCCCTCCAGCCTCACCCAATTCTGCAAAGCCCCAAAATAATGGCCAATATGCAGCCGGCCCGTGGGGCGCATCCCAGACAAAACGCGTTTCGTTGGAAGTGTCAAAGAGCCATCCTTGGGAAAGTAATCAGTAATCAGTTTTAAGTCTTAAGTAAAATCGCTCCGCCTGCGCTCCCTTACTTAAAACTTATAACTTGGAACTCAGAACTTATAAAAACTTGGAACTCAAAGTTCCATCGTACAACTGTAAGCTGCTCTCACTTTGCCGGCAAATCGCGTTTGGACCGCGCGCGCTCGTATTTCAGGCTGATCATTCCCCGCGAAAAGGATTTGTTTTCAACCAGCCGGAAAGTTCGTTGCGGAAAACCGGGGGGAAACAGCGGCAGGCCCTGGCCAAGTAGGACGGGCACGACACCGAGGTAGAGTTCGTCGATCACATCGTCCGCCAGAAACGCACGCGCCAGTTCTCCGCCGCCCATGTGCCAGATATTTTTCCCTTTGCTCTTGCGGAGAGAGGCGACAAACGATTTTGGCGAATCGTTGACAAAAATAACGCCGTCGCGCTTGCCGGGAGCGAGTGTATCCGAGAAGACATAGTTGGTCATGCCGGGATTGCTGTAAGAACCGCCGCTCATGCGAAGCGCAACATCGTAGGTCTTCCGGCCCATTATGGCGGTGTCGATCGTCTTGAAGAAGGGGCCCATGGAGTAGTCCTTGGGCATGAACAGGAAATCCACCGACCCGTCCAGGCGGGCAATATAGCCATCGAGCGAAATGCCGAGCCCAAGCACAACCTGCCGCATGCCGGAATTGTAAATCTAGAACCGCCCCTATGGAAGCCAGGAACAGTGGCACACGCGCTCCAGCCTGGGGCTCGGGTCGCTCCTACAATTTCCGTTTTCCAATTTCCCATTTTCGCCGTCGCCCTCACCGCAACAAATCCCGCGCAATAATCGTCCTCTGCACCTCGCTCGTTCCCTCATAAATCGAAATCACTCGGGCATCCCGGTACATCCGCTCTACTTCCGACTCTCGCGAATATCCCAGCGATCCATGGATCTGCACCGCCTTGTACGCCACGCGGTTCACCATCTCGCTGGCATAAAGTTTCGCCCGCGAAGACGCCGACGGCGCCGAACTCACCGGCACTCCCGCCCCCAAACAATCCTTCCGGTACGCGGCGGCATACAACAACCCGCGCGCCGCTTCAATCTCTGTGTGCATGTCCGCTAGCATCCACTGTATCGCCTGAAACTCCCCAATCGTTTTCCCGAACGCCTTCCGCGCTTTCGCATACTTCACCGATTCATTCAGCGCTCCCTGCGCCAGCCCCACCGCCTGCGCCGCAATCCCGATCCGTCCGCCATCCAGCGCCGCTAACGCAATCTTTAGCCCCGCGCCTTCTTCCCCCAACCGGTTCTCCGCTGGCACCACACAATCGTTCAGCAAAATTTCCACCGACGGCGAACTCCGCTGCCCCATCTTGTCTTCATGCCGACCAATCTTCAGCCCCGGCGTGCCCGGCTCCACAAGAAACGCGCTGATTCCCTTTCCACCCGCCGCGACATCTGTCTTAGCAAAAATAATGTACAACCCCGCGTGCGAACCATTCGTAACCCAAGTCTTGGTCCCAATCAGTTTGTAGCTATCGCCTTCACGCACCGCTGTACTCTGAATCCCCGCCGCATCCGAGCCCGCCGCCGGCTCCGTCAAACAAAACGCCCCAAAACTTTCTCCCGACGCCAACCGCCGCAAATATCTTTTTTTCTGCCCTTCCGTGCCATGCGCCAGCAACGGCAACTGCACCGCCGAATTCGTTACGCTCAGCGCCGTGGACATCGCCGTAAAAACCTTCGCCACTTCCTCCAGCATCAACACATATGAAATCGAATCCAGCCCCCCCGGTCCGCCCCACTCCTCTGGCATCAGCATCCCACAACAGCCCATCTCCCCCAACTTCCGGATCGCCTCCGCCGGAAAATATTCCGCGCGCTCCCACTCCTTCACATGCGGACGCACCTCGGCTTCCATAAATTCGCGCACCGTATCGCGAATCAACCTCTGATCATCACTAAACGAAAATTCCATACCGAAATGCTAGCACGTCTTGCAACCCACACTGGC
>Ga0210383_10005401_pt1 | contig 11223 bp, 3 predicted proteins | sample IncBWC14OmetaG_FD_160072 | JGI IMG/M metagenome (GOLD analysis project Ga0210383, IMG submission 160072) | Forest soil microbial communities from Barre Woods Harvard Forest LTER site, Petersham, Massachusetts, United States - Inc-BW-C-14-O ...
GATCGAGCCCCACCGTCGGCTCGTCGAGGATCAAGATGGGAGGCCTCGCGATGAGCGCGTCGGCCAACCCCACCCGCTGGCGGTACCCGCGCGACAGCGTCCCCACGATCTGGTCACGTCGGTCGCCGAGGCCCACCGCGTCGATCGCCCGGAAGACGGCAGCGCCGCGCTCCCGTCCCGAGATCCCCTTGAGCGCCGCGCGAAAATCGAGGTACTCGGCGACGCGCATCTCGGGCGGCAGCGGCACCGCCTCGGGGAGGTAGCCGACCGCGCGCCGCACCCCGCGCGGATCGTCGGCGATCGAAGCGCCCGCCAGCGTGGCTGACCCTCGCGTCGGCGCCAGGAAGCAGGTCAGGATCCGCATCATCGTCGACTTGCCAGCGCCGTTCGGCCCGAGCAACCCGACGATCTCGCCGCGCCCCACCTCGAACGAGACCCCCTCCAGCGCCGGCGCCCGACCGTCGCCGGGGCGGCCGTAGGTCTTCGCCAGACCGTCGACGCGTATCACGCGTCTAATGTATTACTCGAGGCCGCGATCGCGCAGAGATCCGTCGTCTTCGCCGCGCAGGTGGCCGACCTCGTGCAGAAGCGTCCGGGTGATCGCCTGATCCAGCTCGGCGCCGTCCTTCACGGTGCGCAGCAGGTTTCGACGATAAAGGACGATGGCGCGATCGCCGGCGTCACACTGCACGGGCGCGCCCTCCGACGGCGGCGCCGCGTGCCCCTTGCGCGACCGGCCGGCCGGGGTGGGCGCCGCGGCCCGATCGTCATAGTCGAGCGGCAACCCGCGGAAGAGGCCCAGGATCGTGGGGGAGAGCGGCGGCTTCTCTGCCGTCAGGTCCTCCAGATCCGGGAGGTCGGCGGCCTGCACGACGACGCCGGAGAGATCGCGGCGAAAATCGGCCGGCAGCGCGGCCACCGCGCGCTGCACCCGGGCCTCGAAGTCGGGCTGTGTGATCTGCGGCGCCGGCGGGAACGACTTGGGGTCCGCCCCGGTCGCGGCCGCCAGGTGACGCGCGGCCGCCAGCTCGTTCCCGGCGCGCTCTTCGATGAGCCCCAGGTGGTAGAGGGCGTGCGCGTGATCGGGCGTCTCGGCCAACACCTTGGTGAAGGTGGCCCGCGCCTCGTCGAAGCGGCAGAGCTCGAACAGCGCCACACCCCGCTCGTAGACCGCCGCTCCGAAGCGCGGCTGCACCGCCAAGGCGGCGTCGATGCGGCGGAGCGCCTCGGCCGCGCGGCCGAGATCGATCAGCGCCTGCCCCTCGAGAAGAGCCAACCGCGCCACCTCCTCGGCATCCCGACGGGCGACGTGCCGGCTCCCGCGGCGCGCGTACTCCAGCCCCAGCGCCGAACGATCGCCCGACGGCGGGAGCTGGTTGATCTGGAGATCGGCGGCCGCCTCCAGCGTCTCTGGGTCGTCGGGCCCGAGCGCCAGCGCCAGCTCGAGCGCGTCGCGCGCCTCGTCCAGCCGGTCGAGCCGCATGAGCGCGATCGCCCGGTTGTGATGCGCCTCCACCGAGCGCGGCGCGGCGCGGGCAGCCTCCTCGGCGCAGGCCAGCGTCCCCGCGTAGTCCCCCTTGTCGAAGAGGACCGCCGCCTTGTCGAGCAGGTCGGCGACCGGCGCGTCAACCCAGGCCGGCTGCTCGGGGAAGCAGCGACGCAACGCCCGCGGCGGCGGCTCGCTGGGATCGCTGTCCTTCGTCAGGCTCTTCGTTGGGGCCTTGTCGGCCACCGGCGGCTGCGCGCAAAGCGGCGCAGGCGCCGGCGGGGGACGGCGGCAGCCACCTCCGATCGCGACCGCCAGACCCGCCACGCCCACCAGGACGATGGGCCGCGCGGCCCCGAGTGAATTCACCCCCTGCATCGGTTCGATCATCATACCCGACTGGACGCGATTCGCGCGCCCCGGATCGGGGGGCCGTTTGTCTGATTGCCGGCTAGTGCGCCGCGCCCCAGGTGGCGCCGGCGCCCACGTCGACGACCAGCGGAACCGCCAGACTGTAGACCATTTCCATTTCGTTTTTAATCCATCGCTTGAACTCTGGCACCCCGGCTTCCGGGACCTCGAACACCAGCTCATCGTGGACGGTGAGGAGCAGCGCGGCGTCCGTCGTCGGCGCCGCCCCGGTTTCGATCCCCCGCTCGACACGGATCATCGCCAGCTTCAAGAGGTCGGCCGCCGAGCCCTGGATCGGCGTGTTGCGCGCGATCCGCTCGGCGTAGGCGCGATCCTGGGCCCGGGTGGCGTGGATCTCGGGGAGCGGCCGACGCCGTCCGAGCAGCGTCGAGACGGCCCCGGCCGCCCGCGCGTCGGCGATGGCGCGCTCCATGTACGCCCGCACGCCGGCGTAGCGCGCGAAGTAGCTGTCGATGTACGCGCGGGCCTGCGCGCGCGGAATGCGCAGCACCTGCGCCAGGCCGAAGTCGCTCTGTCCGAACACCAGACCGAAGTTGATCGCCTTGGCGATCCGGCGCTGCTCCCCGGTCACCCCTTCCAGCGGCACGCCGAACACCTCGGCCGCCGTTCGCAGGTGGATGTCCTGGCCGGAGCGAAACGCCTCCAGAAACGCCGGATCCTGGGAAAAATGCGCCAGGATGCGCAGCTCGATCTGCGAGTAATCGGCCGACACCAGGAGGTGCCCGGGCTTGGCGACGAAGGCCTCCCGGATGCGGCGACCGATCTCGGTGCGAATGGGGATGTTCTGGAGATTGGGGTTGCTCGACGACAGCCGTCCGGTCGCTGCCACCGCCTGATTGAACGAGGTGTGCAGCCGTCCAGTCGCCGGATTGACCAGCGCCGGGAGCGCATCGATGTACGTCCCCCGCAGCTTGGCCAGCGCCCGGAACTCGACGATCTTGGCCGGCACCGGGTGGAGCGCGGCCAGCTCTTCCAGCGTATCCGCGTCTGTCGACGGGCCGGTCTTGGTCCTCCGGCCCACCGGCAGCGACAGCTTGCCGAAGAGGACGTCAGCCAGCTGCTTGTTGGAGGCGATGTTGAACGGCCCGCCGGCGATGGCGTGGATCTCCGTTTCCAGGGCCACCAGCGAAATCCCGACCTCGTGGCCGATCTCGCGCAGCTTGCCGACGTCGAGGGTGATGCCCCGGCACTCGACCTTCGCCAGCAGATCGGCGAGCGGCAGCTCCATGTCGCGGTAGAGCGACGCGAACCCGCCGCTGACGATCTGGGGCGCCTGCCGGTCGTCGAGCGCCAGCGACGCCGCGGCCTCGGCGCCGAGGCGCGGGCCGACCTCTTCGACCGAAATATCGGAGCCCGGGCGCGCCGCGGCACCCGTCCCCATCCAGCTCCCCCGCGCCGCCGGGGGGGCAATCCCTTCGGACGTGGCGACGACGTCGAGATCGTAGTGCGTTCGGGCGGCGTCGAGCAGATAGGCCGCCAGCATCGGGTCCGAGGCCACGCCCCCCAGCGCCAGCCCGCGCTGCCCGAGGAGCACCTCCAGCGTCTTGACGTCGTGCACGTGCTTGGCGATGGCCTGTGACGCCAGCACGGCGCCGAGATCGGCAAGGGCCGCCTCCGGCAGGCAGACCGGCGCTCCCAGGTAGCGATGGTGAAACGGCAGATAGAGGCGCCGGCCGCCTGGCAGCGCGAACCCCAGCCCCACGAGATCGCCGCGGACGGCCGACACGCCGTCGTAGAGCGCGGAGATCCCGACCGCCCCCGCCGCCTCGATCTGCCGCGCGAGCTCGGCGAGCGCAGCGCCGCCGAGGATCGTGTCGACGGCGACCGGCGGCTGGGGAACGGGCGCCGGCGCGACCGGCGCCGGCGCTGCACCGGGCACCTTGGCGGCGTTCTCTCTGTCGAACGCAACCAGCTGCTCGGCCAACCGGGAAAACTCCAGCTCGCGGAAGAGGCCGCCCAGGCGCTGCTGATCGGGATCGACCCGGTGCAGCTCGGCCAGCGTCTTCGGCAGCGGGACGTCTTCGCGCAGCCGGACCAGCTCGCGGGACAGCCGGATCGATTCGCGCGCCTCGATGATGGAGGCGCCGCGCTTTCCTTTGATCTCGCCGGCGCCGGCCAGGAGCGCATCGAGCGAGCCGAACTTGTTGATCAGCTCGGCCGCGGTCTTGGGCCCGATGCCGGCGACGCCGGGGACGTTGTCGACGCTGTCGCCCATCAGCGCCAGGACGTCGCCCACCAGCTCGGGCGGAACACCGAACTTCTCGCGCACCTCTTCCACCCCCAACCGGCGGTTCTTCATGGTGTCGAGCACCGAGACGTCGCCGTCGCAGAGCTGCATCAGATCCTTGTCGGACGAACAGATCACCACCTGCATTCCAGCAGCCTTGGCCACCTTGGCCAGCGAAGCGATGATGTCGTCGGCTTCGAACCCGGCAACCTCCAACTGAGCCAGGCCGAAGGCGTCGACCACCTGGCGCACCAGCGAAAGCTGCGCCGCCAGCTCGGGTGGCATCGGCGGGCGGTGCGCCTTGTACTCGGGGAAGATCTCGTTGCGGAAGTTGTCACCGGGGGCGTCGTAGACCACGCAGAGGTGCGTGGGGCGCTCCTCGCGCTCGATGCGCAGGATCATCTGGCTGAGGCCGTAGATGGCGCCCGTCTGGAGGCCCTTGGTCGTGGTGAGCGGCGGCAGCGCGTGGAAGGCGCGGAACAAAAAGTTCAGCGCGTCGACGATGAACAGGCTCGGCTTGCCGGCAGAGGCAGAGGCAGAGGCTGCGGCCAGCCTGGCGGCCTCGGGGTTGTCGTCGGGAGCTTCGTCGGATGTGTCGTCGGACATAGGCACGGCCCGGGGCGTTTATGACACAATGGTCCCCCATTGCCGAGGGCTCGTCTCGCTCGCATTGCCCGCCTCGCCCGCATCACCGCGCTGGGCCTCGGGGCGACCATCGTGCTCGTGCTCCTCGGCGCCTCGGTGGTGTTGCAGGGACCGCGCCTCGGGCGGCTGATCGAAGGGGCGCTGCCGCCCAACGCCGGCAAGATGCACATCGGCGGCGTCACCTGGCACCTGCGCGCCCTCGCTGACCTCGTCACCGACGCGCCGAGCCCCATCGCCGTCGAGGGGCTGCAGATCGTCGACCCGGAGGGGACGGTGGTCCTCGACGTCCCCTATCTGGAAGCGAAGGTGAAGCTGCGGACGCTGATCGGCGGCAGTTTTTCGATCCAGGAGCTGCGCGTCCCCAAGGCGCTCTGGCGCTTCGCGCAACTCAAGCACGGGGACGCGATCGGCTTTCTGGCGTCGCTCGCCCCCAAGACGCCGGCGCCTCCACCGCCTCCCGGCACGCCGCCGGGGCCGGGCTCGAAGTTCGAGATCGCCGACGCCGAGCTCGGGGACCTCACCGCGGCGTTCGACTTCCCCGGCGCCTGGGGGCTCGAGTTGCGGCACGCCCACGGGACGGTGTCGCTGATCCAGTCGACGCTCGATCCCCACCATCCCATCTTCGGCTTCGACGCGCGTCAGGTGGTGGCCGAGGGGGGCGGCTTCCTCCGCATCATGGACGACAACGTGCTGCCGCTCGATCGGGTGGTGATCAACCGGATCGCCACCACGCAGGACCACCCCGACGACATCCAGCTCGATCTCGGCGAGGCCGACACCGGCCGCAGCCAGCTGACCGGCCTCGGATCGTTCACCGGCATCTACGGCGCCACCAGCGTCCCGGGGATCGCGCTGCACGTCGCCTTCGCGCGGGCGGGCGACGCGCTGACGGCCGTCGCCGCGGGCAAGGGGCTGGCTGGGCTGGCGGTGACCGGCGAGCACGCCGAGATCACCGCCGACCTGACGCAGCCCTTCGCCAAGATCAAGGTGGCGGCGGCGATCCGCGGGCTCGATGTCCGCTACGGCGACGATCGCGCGCAGGACCTTGGCCTCGACCTGGCGTTCGACGGCGGCGCCGGGCGGGTCGACGTGACGCGCTTTGGGCTGGGCGCGCCTGGCGGCGGCAAGCTGAGCCTCGAGGCACACCTCGACGTCAATACCCTCTCCCTCGACGCCAGCCTCCGGCTCGCCGGATTCCACACCGAGAGCTATCTGCCGCGCGCGCTGCGGCCGCTCGGCGGCGGACGGCTCGACGGGAAGATCGAGGCGCACGCCGAGCTCGGCAAGAAGTCGGCGCGCCTCAAGAAGATCGACCTCAGGTTCGTGCGCGCGGGCGCCCCCGGCCTGCCACGTGAGGTGCGCGTGCACGGGGGCGCCGAGCTCGCGGCCGGCCAGGTGAAGACCGGCGGGCTGACGGTCTCCGTCGCCGGCGCCGACGCCACCGCCCGCGGCTCGGTCGATCTCGACCGCCAGCTCCTCGACCTGGCGCTCGGCGTGGTGGCCTTCGATCTCGGGCAGCTCTGCGGGGAGCTCGGCCTGCCGCCGCTCGGCAAGGACGCGCGCGTCGACCTCGAGGCCGACGGCAGCTTCGACGACCCCGGCGTCTCAGGCGAGGCGACGGTGCACGGGCTCGGCTCGGGGAAGCGCACCGTGCGCGAGCTGGGCGTCCGCTTCGGGCTCGAGCACGGCTTGGCGCGTCTCGATCGGCTCTCCGGGCCGGCGTTCGGAGGGCAGATCGACGCGCACGGATCGCTGCGCCTCTGGGAGAAGCGGGCCAGCAAGCCGCTCAGGTCGCCCGTCGTCGATCTGAAGCTCGAGGCGCGCGACCTCGACCTGGCGGCGTTGGTCCCCGAAGCCGGCGTCACCGGTCGACTCACGCTCTCCGCCGATGCGCGCGGGCCGCTCGATGCCGTCACCGCCCACCTGACGATCCCCGCCGGCACGCCGATCGCGGCGCTCGGCGACAAGTTCAACGTCGGCCCCGTAAACCTGGCGCTCGACGGCAAGACGCTCGCCATCGAGGCGTTGCGAATCGCCCACCACGGCGGCGGCCAGGCCGACCTCCACGGCCACGTCGGTCTCGCCCACCAGGATCTCGACCTCGACGTCGCCCTCTCCAAGTTTCCGCTGGCGGCCATCCCCGGGGTCGCCACGTCGAACGTCCCGGTGAGCGGCTTCGTGAGCGCCAAGCTTCACGTGGCCGGGCGGCCGGAGCGCCCCGAGCTGGCGGGCGACATCGACCTCACCGAGGTGGTGGTTCGGGGCGTCCACCTCGGCAAGGGGCACCTGGCGCTGACGCCGGCGACGGTCGGCCCCAAGCGCGCGCCCGGCGTCGCCGTTCATGGTCAGCTGTTCGACCGCTTCGACGTCGACGTCGAAGCCGCGCTCTTGCCCAAGGGGCCGAGCGTTCACGGGCGCGTCGCCTTCCGCCGGCTTGAGCTCCACACCCTGGCGCCCGAGCTGGTCGCCCTCGGTGACGGCCGGAGCGTCGCCAGCGGGCGGGTGGCCGTCGATCTCGAGCCGGGGCAGCCGCTGGCGCTCGACGTCCTCTTGCCCGAGCTGTGGCTGTCGATCGCCCGCGCCGTCGACGGTCCCAACGGGGAGACCACCCTGCAGCGGGTCCGGATCGAGGCGGCGCGCCCGGTGCACGTGCACGTCGCCGGCGATCACATCGCGCTCGACGAGGCGCACTTCGCCACCGACGGCGGCGATCTGCGGGTCGAAGGGCGGCTCGACGGGCGCGCGATCTCCGGGGCGCTCTCCGGTCACCTGGATCTCGAGCTCTTGCAGCCGTTTCTTGGAGCCCTGGGAGCCGTCGCCATCGATCGGCTGACCGGCGATCTGCGGGCCGAGCTGACCGCCGGCGGGACGCTCGACCGCCCCGATCTCCGGGGCGAGCTGGCGATCGTCAACCCCATCCACGTTCGCCCGCATGAGCTCAACCGCGACATCGTCGTCGACTCCGGGCGATTCGTGCTCACCACCGGCGGCGGCGTGGCGATCGAGAACCTGGCCATCACCGTCGACGGTGCGACGATGAAGCTGGCCGGCCGCGCCACGCTCGGCCCCGGGTTCGTCCCCGAGAATCTGCAGGCCGACGTCGACGGCGACGTCAGCGCGCGCCTCCTCGCCTACGCCGCCCCGGACGCCGTCTCCGATGCGCAAGGGAAGGCCCACATCCGGGCCCATCTGCGGGGGACCCTGCTCAACCCCGACATCCGCGGCCGTCTCGACCTCGACACCATCGACTTTCGCCTGCGCGATCTCGGCAGCGAGGTGCAGGTCCAAAGCGGCATCGTCGAGATCAGCAACGACGGCGTCGTCCTGCACAACGTGAGGGTCCTCTTCGACGACCAGGGGCTGCTGGTCATCGGCGCCTCCGGGGTGCGCGCCGGACGGGTCCAGTTCTCGAACCTCTTCCCCTTCAAGCCGGGCAACTTCGATCTGCCGCTGCACGGCGAGCGGCTCACCTACCGGAGCCCCGGCGTGTTCGAGGTCGACGACCTCGCCTTCGACCTCGATCTCAAGGGGAACCTCGAGCAGGGCTTCGGGCTGGGGGGCGAGGTTCGGCTGGTCTCGGGCCGCTACCTGCAGGCCTTCCAGGTGCAGAACCTGGCGCTGCGCCCGCGGGTGGACGAATCGACGGTGCTGCCGTTTTACGACGGCAAGCCGCTGCTCGAGCACCTGCGGCTCGATCTCTCGGTGCGCACCGTCGGCGACGGTTTCGTCGTGCAGAACAACCTGGCCCCCGAGATCCACGCCGACGTCGTCCTGCACGTGGGGGGGACCCTGGCCCTCCCCCAGCTGGCCGGCGATATCCGTCCCACCGACGGGCGCTTCAACATCCCCTTCATGCGCGGCGACTTCGACCTGGTCCCCAACGTCAACCACGTCACCTTCATCGCCACCAAGTCGATCGCCGAGGGCGACACGCCCGACATCCAGATCGAGGCGACCAACTTGGTCACTGACGCCAACGGCACCGACCACATGGTTCACATGCGGATCAACGGCCCGCTGCGCGAGGCGCAGATCGATCTCTCCAGCGACGACGGCCTCGATCGCAACCAGACGGCCTTTCTGTTATTGACGGGGCGGACCTCTGTGTCGACCAGCAGTCCGTTCGGCACCCAGAACGCCACCGTCGGCGCCAACCTCACCACCGGCGCCGACATCGCCGGGCAGGCCACGCGCGACACGGTCGCCAACCTGATGGAACCGTACATCGACGACACCTTCCAGCGCCTGACCGGCCTCAACCTGCGGCTCACCGTCGGCTCCGACGGCTTCGAGGGGCGCATCCGCAAGCGGGTCAGCCGCTACGGCGATCTGCAGTTCGACTATCTGCAGGGGTTCCAGAACCAGAGCCACTGGAACGGCTCGGGGAACCTCTGGCTGCTCGACTATTTCACCGTCGGCGGCGGCATCGAGCAGATCCGCCTCTCCTCGGAGCAGGGGGTCCCGGAGACGCTCCCCCTCAACTACAACCTCGAATTGCGGCTCGACTACGCGATAAGAATGCGATGAGGAGAGGTTCGATCGCGCTCGCGGCGATCGTGTTTGCGCTGGCGGTATCGGCGCCGGCCGTCCGCGCTCAGACCCCCGAAACGGAGACGCCCGCGCCGGCGGTCACCTCCACGCCTGCGCCCCCTTCGGCCCCCCCGGCTGCCCCGGCACCGGAGCCGCCGGCCGCCGCGAACACCAGCACCCCGGCCGCGCGCATCCCGATCGTCGGCTACGAGCTGGGCGGCTCGCGGATCGATCCCGACGATCAGCTTCGCGCGCTGATGTTCTCGGTCGCCGCCCTCGGCGATCCCTTCGTCGAGGCGGGCCCGAGTGACCGCGTCGGTCGGCCCTTCGGTACGATCCCGCGCCTCCTCCAGGCGCTGGACGCCGTCGGTTACCGGGCCGCGCTCAGCACCCGCGCGGTCGGCGGCGGCGTGGTCATCGTCGCCACCCTGCTCCCCTACGAGCGGCTGCGCTACGTGTTCGTCAGCGGCAACCGGAGGATCCAGCAGGACGAGATCCAGCGCCGCATCACCATCCGCCCCGGCCAGACCCTGCCCCCCGCCGGCCCCGAGCGCGCCGTGGTGCTCGAGCGCGAGCGCGAGCTGATCATCGACTTCCTCAGAGGCCGGGGCTTCTTCGAGGCCAACGTGGGGCTCGACGCGCGTCCGGGGAGCAAACCTGGCTCGCTCGATCTCTACGTGACGGTCCGCCTCGGCCCGGCCTATCCGCTGGGGCCGATCACCATCACCGGCAACCACGCGCTCGCCACCGACGAGCTCGATCCGATGTTCCGTCACGGCGACTGGCTCACGCTCTGGAACACGCCCGTCCCCTTCACGCAGAAGCAGCTCCGCGAGGACATGGACGCGCTCACCAAGCGCTATCGCGCGGCGGGGTACGCCGGCGTCCGCGTGACGACCGACTTCAGCGTCCAGAAGAGCGTCGATCGTGCCGCCAAGGACGTTCGCATCGGCATCGCCATCAACGAACGCAAGCGGATCGCCGTCGCGTTCGAAGGAAACAGCAGCCAGTCGTCGTCGGCCCTCCAGGACGAGCTGACCCTGTTTTCGCGTGGCTCCTACGACGACTACGAGGTGGCGGCCAGCGCCGACGCCATCCAGCGCCACTACCAGCAGCAGGGGAACTTCTTCGCCCGGGTCGAATGGCGGCGCGAGCGCCTCTCGGCCGATCAGGAGCGGATCGTGTTTTCGATCGACGAGGGGCCGGTGCTGAAGGTTCGCGGGGTCGAGTTCGCCGGCGCCCATGCGCTGCCGCCGCAAGAGCTGGCTGAGGTCGTCTCCGTGCGGCCCTATCCGTTCTGGGGGATCGGCTCGGGCGGCTACGCCACCGGCAAGCAGCTCGAACAGGACGTCGAGCGGCTGCTCGCGCACTACCGCGCCCGCGGGTTCGTCGAGGTGCGGGCGCGCGTCGACGCCGCCACCTCGCGCGCCGCGGTCGGCGCGCTCGGGGCCACCGCGGCGGCCACCGAGACCACCTCGCGTGGGGCAGGTGAGCTCTACGTCCGGTTCACCATCGACGAGGGGCCACGCCTCACCCTCGTCGCCGAAGACCTGCGCAGCACCGACGCCACCCCCCTCCCCTACGATCCGCGATTCCTGCTCGGCAGCCTGACGCTGCGTCCGGGGGCCCCCTACGCCCCGCCCGTCGTCAGCGCCGATGCCAAGCACCTGGTGCGGCTCCTGGGCGACGCCGGCTACCCGTCGGCGACCGTCACCCCCGACGTCAACCGCAAGGGAAACGAGGTGACGCTCGCCTGGGCGGTGACGCTGGGCCCGCGCATGCGGGTGGGACCGATCTTCGTGAGGGGCAACTTCGTCACCAGGCCGCGCACCATCCTGCAGCAGATCCGCCTGCAAACCGGGGACTACCTGAGCACCACGCCGGTCGCGCGCAGCCAGCGCGA
>Ga0210383_10005402_pt1 | contig 11221 bp, 9 predicted proteins | sample IncBWC14OmetaG_FD_160072 | JGI IMG/M metagenome (GOLD analysis project Ga0210383, IMG submission 160072) | Forest soil microbial communities from Barre Woods Harvard Forest LTER site, Petersham, Massachusetts, United States - Inc-BW-C-14-O ...
GATGGTTGCGGGACTGCTGGCAGGAGGCGCAAATGCCCAGAGCCCGGACTCGTCTTCCCGGCAGCAGGATATCAAGAAGGATAAGCAGGACATTCGGGAAGACAAAAAGGACCTGAGCAAAGATCGTGCCGACCGCAACGCGGATCAGAAGGACATCAACACCGACAACCGCGACATCAAAAACGACAAGAAGGATATTCATCAGGACAATAAGGACATCAACGGCGACAAGCACGACATCCATCAGGACAATAAGGGCATCAATAGCGACAAGACCCATTTGAGCAAGGACCGCACCGACCGGAACGCGGTCCAGCGCGATATCAACCACGACCAGGCCGACCTGCGCAAGGATCGCACCGACCGGAACGCTGACCAACGCGACATCAATCACGACAAGCAGGACTTAAAGCAGGACGACCGGAACTACGGAGCGAACAGCCCGGAGGCAAAAGCCGACCGTAGAGACTTGAGCAAAGACCGCGCGGACCGCAACGCGGACCAGCGTGACATCAATCATGACAACGCGGACCTGACCAAGGACCGCACCGACCGGAATGCGGATCAGAAAGACATCAACGGCGACAAAAAGGATCTGACCGCCGACCGGAAGGATGGCCATAACGACGTCAAAGATCTGAAGAGCGATCGTAAAGACCGCAACCAGGACGTCCGAGACCTCGACAACGACCAGAAAGACCTGAAACAGGACCGCAAAGACCGCAACAAAGATCAGAAGGACATCAACAAGGACAAGAAAGATCTTAAGGCGGATCGCAAGGACCTACGGAAGGATCGCGGAGCGGCAGCGGCTCCGCGCAAACACTAACTTCAGTTAAACACAACGTTGAGGGTAGGAGAGGGCCGCTCAGAGAGTCTCGGGCGGCCTTTCTTGCTTCGAACACAGACGGATCCTTGAGCACGGACTGCTGGAGCCGCGCGATGGCACTTCATCCCGGTATCATCGAAATTCCGCCAGGAACGCGATATCCCAAATCCCTGCATGGCGCACTTCGTCCAAGACAACGGTGAGATCCCCGAATCTGCTGCGTTGGTCCACCATGAGAAAAACTTTGTGCTCGGCGCCCCTCCCGAGGTGTTGCCGAATCTGCTCCGCCAAGTCCGCACTCGTGACCTTGGCGTTTCCAAAGTAGATAGTGCCGTCCCGACTGAGCATAACCCTCATGGCATCATCGCGAAGCGCTCGAGGCATGGGTCGTGCATGATGGGAGATGTAGCCATCGAATGCCAGACCGTGATGGGAGGGCGCATACATCATAAAAAGTATCAGCAAAATAAAGACGCAACCGAGCATCGATTGCCCAAAGGCGGACGAATTGACACTCGAGAAAAACGTGTACCGCTGGCGGCCCAATCGACGGTTTCGCACGCGGAGTTGTAAGCGTTGGAGCATCGTCGACCTGCCAGTTGCACTATGGTTGTTAGACACCGGAGACGGTCGAGTCGTGCCCGGCTAGACGCGGATGGTGCCTTCAAAAACTTTTACGGCGGCGCCGCTGACGCGAGGCACCAGCTTTTTGCCGCTTTGCGTGACTTCCACTTCGATGTGGCTCGGACGGCCCATTTCTTCGCCTTGCAAGATGGTCAGGGTGTGCCCCGGTGCAAGCTTTCCATGACGCACTAAATACGCGCCGAGCGAGCCGGCGGCGGAGCCCGTTGCGGGGTCTTCGTAAACCTCCCAAGGGAGCATGCCTCGAGCGAAAACTTTGCCGTTCCCTCCAGATGCGAAACAGTAGGCCATGGTGGCAGTTTTACCGAGCAGCTTGCGAAGCTCGAACATGTTCATGCTGATCTTTCCGAGCCCTGCGCGATTCCTGAGTGGCACCATGAGATTGAAGATGCCCGTCGAAACGCACTCGGGATTGAGATGAGGATCGAAATCTTTCGGGGACAGGCCCAGCGATTTGGCCAGAGCAGTTTTCCTAAACTTGATGGGACGGAATGCGGCTTCCGTCTGGGTCATGGTGACTCGCTGTGGCCGGCCATCCTTGAAACGAATTTCGACGGGAAGGACGCCGGCACCCGTTTCCTGCATCACGTGTACGCCGCCTTCTTGCGCCGGAACGACGCCCAGTTCGGCGAGAAGAAACCACGTGCCAACGACTGGGTGGCCGGCAAGTTTCAACTCTTCGCGTGTGGTGAAGATGCGCAAGCGGGCCAGGGCACGTTCATCGGTCGGTTTTTGAACGAAGACCGTTTCCGCGAGATTCATTTCGCGCGCGATGGCTTGCATCTGATCATTCGAAAGGCTGTCACCGTCAGTGAAGACCGCGAGGGGATTGCCTTGGAATCGCGTGGTGGTGAAAACGTCGAGAGTGTGAAAACGGTGTTCCATTGGATTTTGAGCCGTGGCCGGAGCGGGTTGGGAAATCAGATTTGCTCTAGCTGGACGACCGTCCTTTCGTTGGTGATGTTTCCGGTATTGCGTGTGGACTTTGGTTCAATCAAAACGATATGCACTTCTTCGTCCGCCGCAGGGCAGTGCTCTAGGCCGCGCGGGACGATGACCAACTCACCTTCGCGAACGACAGTTTCGCGATCGCGGAACTTCATGCGCAAGGTTCCTTTGACGACGAGGAACAACTCGTCTTCATTGTCGTGATGATGCCAGATAAATTCGCCTTTTAGTTTCACGGCTTTAACCTGGCAGTCATTCACTTCGCCAATGACGCGAGGATTCGCGTAGTCCGAGAAGAGACTGAACTTGTTCTTGAGATTGATCGTTTGCATGTTTGTACCTACAAACTCTGGACCTGTTTGGCCACGGCATCGAGAACGCGCTGCGTCGTTTGTTGATTCGACGTCTCGCAATAAACGCGAAGAAGATGCTCCGTGCCGGAGGCGCGAACCAGCAGCCAGCCAATTTCGCCGAGATAGACTTTGATGCCGTCCATGTCCTCGCGGCGCGGGATGGGCCAGTCCAGAAAGCGAGTTAGCTTGCTGTCGGAGAAGTATGTGACGGCTTTTTGTTTTTGATCCGGCGTAACATCGAGATCCACACGACCGTAATGGAATTCGCCGAACTCGGCGTAAAGCGTGCGGAGCATGTCGCCGAGCGATTTGCCGTGCCAGGCCATCAGTTCGGCGAGAAATAGCGCGCAAACCGTGGCATCGCGCTCGGGCAGGTAGAGGCTCGTGCCGATTCCGCCGCTCTCTTCGCCGCCGATCAAAATGTCTTGTTCTAGCATAAGTTCGCAAATGTATTTGAAGCCTATGGGCACTTCGTGGAGCTTGCGGCCGAATTTGGCGGCAAGTTTGTCGATGAGCTTGGTGACGGAAAATGTTTTTGCGATGTCGCCGGGGAGATTGCGAGTACCTGCGAGGTGCCAGACGAGAAGCGCAAAAATCTGATGCGGGTTGACGAACGAGCCGTCGCGATCAACCGCTCCGATGCGGTCTCCATCGCCATCCGCGCACAGGCCGGCATCATATTTGCCGGCGAGCACGGCCTCCTGGAGAGGCGCGATGTGCGGCGGAATCGGTTCCGGGTGCACGCCGCCGAAGCGCGGGTCGCGTGTGCTCCGAATTTCGTCGCAGGCGATGCCGTTGCGCGCAAACAGCGCTGGCAGCAGACCGCTTGCGGAGCCATGCATGGGGTCGGAGACAAACCGTAGCTTTCGGTCGTGCAACCGCTTCCAGTCGATCAGTTTCTCGACGGTGTCGAGGTACGGAGCGCGCGGCTCAAGCGACTGAATCAATTCTTTCCGGGGAGGGAGGGGGGGTACGGCGTTCTTTTGAACTTCGGCAAGTTCGATCTCGATTTGCGCGACGATGGACGGTAGTGCGCTGCTGCCGTAGCTCGCTTTGTACTTGATGCCGTTCCATTGGTAGGGGTTGTGGCTCGCCGTAATGAGGATGCCGCCTGCGGCCGCGCGCTGGCGAACGAGCAGCGAAATTGCCGGAGTTGGGCAGGGTTTATCCGCCAGCCATACCGGCGTACCAGTCGCGGCGATCACTTCAGCGACGGCCGCTGCCACGCTATCGGAGGCAAAGCGGTGGTCGTAGCCTACCAGCACGCCCTTGCGCGCGTCCTCGTGGCGCACGACATATCGGGCAATGCCCTGGGCCACAATGCGCGCGTTAGCAAAAGTGAAGCCTTCGGCGATAACGTCGCGCCAGCCGTCCGTTCCAAATTTAATCGCAGTCATAGGAGCCAAAGGAAGTATACGCGAAGCCATATAACCGCCAAACAGCCGGATTGGACTGATTGGACTGAGGCCTCCAGAAAACGCTGTTACAAAAGCTTGGAGAGCTTTCTCACTTCGAGAGACTTTACAATTTTGGCGACGTCCTGGGCCCGGTCGCGGGGGACGATGAGAAGGGCGTCGGGAGTTTCGACGACAATCAGGTCGCGGACGCCAAGGGCGGCGACGAATTTCGTAGGGCTATACAGGAAATTGCCGGAGGCGTCGTGAGTGTGCCCGGGGCCAGCCAAGACGTTTTCGCCGGATCGTTTGGCGAGGAGTTCGTAGACGGCGGCCCACGAGCCGATATCGCTCCAGCCAACTTCCGCGGGAATGACGAAGACCCGCGGCGGACCTTCCTGGCGCGTGGCGTTTTCGAGAATGGCGTAGTCGACGGAAATATTTTCGAGTTTGGGATAGATGGCTCGCAGGCGGCGCTCGTAGGTTTTTTTGCCGATAAGCTCGGCGAGAGATTCGAGAGCTTCGTGCGTTTGCGGAAGAAAGCGCTTCAAATTCTCGAGAAATGTGGAAACACGCCAGAAAAACATCCCAGCGTTCCAGTGATAGTCGCCCGAGGCGACATATTGCTTGGCGAGTTCGAGCGACGGTTTTTCCGCAAAGCGGCGAACGGCGAACGCGGGAAAGCCGACGGGTCCGACCGCGTCGCCGTAGCGCTCGACGTAGCCGAAGCCGGTGTCCGGTCGCGTCGGAGGAATGCCCAGAACGATCAAGTGTCCGGGCTCGCGCGCCAGTTTGAGGGCGGCACCCACGATTTTCGAGTATTTGTCCGGTTGCGCGATGAAATGATCAGCAGGCAGCACGGCCATCAGCGCATCGCCCATTGCGGCGTGGCGCACATGAACGGCGGCCAGAGCGATGGCGGCAGCCGTGTTGCGACCGATCGGCTCGGCCAAAACGCGTTTGCGCGCAGGGGCCGGAAGTTGTTTTTTGACGGCAGCGGTTTGCTCGGCATTGGTGACGGTCCAAATGCGGCTGGCCGGCAGAAGCGGGCGCAAGCGCGCGACCGTCTGCCGAAGCATAGTGTCTTTGCCGATGATGTTGAGAAGCTGTTTGGGCGTGCGCATTCGACTGCGCGGCCAAAAGCGCGTCCCGCGCCCTCCAGCCAGGATGACCGCGTGAGTTTGAAGTTTTTCACTGGCCATCGGTATTCTACTTTCCTAACTCATGTTTCGGGTTGCTGGGGGAGGCTACGAGCAAACGCGTTTTCGAATTCGGATAGTAGCCGCGGCTCCCGCATTGCGCCGGGATGAACCAGCACTCTCCCTGCTTGTATGAAAATTGGCCCACGAGGCTTTTTCCGGTCACCTCACACGGAGTGGAAGACCAGCCAATCCCTCCTTCACCCTCTAGAAATACCCACAAACTGAATCGCTCGGAGGGCTTCGGAATCATTCTCATGTGGATTCGCTGGCCAAATTCAAACGTCGATGCAGAGAAGTACGGGCAGTCGACTAAGAATTCGCCAACCTTCTTCTTGCGGATTAGCAGCGGGCGAGGCGCTACCTTTCCGCCAGCATCAGAGTTGAAGTTCATAACATCCAAAGCCTTTCGGACGTGAAGCTCACGTGGTTTACCGTTGCCATCGCAGCGGTCGTAGTCGTAGATGCGATAGGTGAGGTCGGAGTATTCCTGCACTTCGCAAATCACCATTTGGGGGCCAATGGTGTGTGGCATTCCGGCGGGAATGAAGAAAGTATCGCCCGCGTGAGCTCCGTGCGATTGCAAGAGATCTTCCAGCGTGTGATCAGCAAGCGCAGCGAGAAGTTTCTCTTTGCTTGCACCTGGCTTTAGTCCTGCGAGTAATCGCGCACCAGGCTCGGCTGAAACGACGTACCACATCTCAGTCTTCCCGCGACCGCCGGCGGCCGCTTCGTGCGCGGCGGCGTAGGTGTCATCCGGATGAACTTGTATGGAAAGTTTGTCGGCGGGGAAAATGAACTTCAGGAGAAGCGGGAAGTCCGCTACGCCTGCAAATTCTGCGCCACGCCACGCGCTGGTCATCTCTTTCCAGGCCTGGCCGAGCGTCTGTTCCGTGAACGGGCCGTTGGCGATTCGGCAATCAACGCCCGTCAGCCAGGCTTCACCAATCAGCGGATGGAGGTCGCGCATTTCCGGGAAAAGTGGCGCCAGGGAGTGCGAGCCCCACAAGCGCTCGGAAAAGACCGGCTCGATGCGGAAGGGCTCAGGGCTTACCGGAACAGTGTTTACCATCTAGGCCGCAGCTTGGACACGGGTGAAAAAGCGCTCGAGACGGCGCAATCCTTCGTCAATGCGTTCGATGGACGTCGCGTAGGAGAGGCGCAAGTAACCCGGCGCGCCGAAGCCCTCGCCCGCGACCAATGCAACGCGCGCTTGATCGAGCAGCAGCTTGGCGAGTTCCGCAGTATCTTTCGCGATGGCGTGGCCGTTTTCGCGGTTCGAGAGATGCGCCGCGACGTTCGGGAACGCGTAGAACGCGCCGCCCGGCATTTCGCATTTCACACCGGGAATGGCGTTCAAGCCTTCCACGATGCGCTTTCTGCGCCGGTCATATTCCGCGAGCATTACCGGCACCGAGTCCATCGAGCCGCGCATGGCCTCGAGCGCCGCATATTGTGCAATCGAAGTTGCGTTGGACGTCGACTGACTCTGCAATTTGGTCAAAGCCTGAATGAGTTCCGCAGGCGCCAGCGTGTAGCCGATCCGCCAACCGGTCATCGCAAATGTTTTGGAGACCGAGCCGATAATAATGACATGGTTCTTCGATTCCGGCGCGCTGGCGATCGAGAACGGTTTGTGGGGCTCATAAGTAAAATGCGAATAACACTCGTCGCCCATCAACCAGACGTTGTGCTTTTTGCACACGGCAAGGATGCGCGCGTACTCATCAGGAGGGACGACCCCCCCGGTCGGATTGCTGGGCGAATTGAGAATCAAGAGTTTCGTCTTCGGGGTAATGGCCTTTTCAATGGCAGCCGCTTTGACGCTGAAACCGTCTTCCGGTCGCGTCTGGACATAAACCGGCGTGCCTCCCACGTACTTGACGATGTCCGGAAAACTCACCCAATACGGCGCGGGAATAATGACCTCGTCACCGGCCTCGACCAGCACGCTCATCACGTTAAATATCCCGTGCTTCCCGCCGACGGTGACGATCGACTCCTTCGCTGCGTAATCCGAGCCAAGCTCCCTCTTGTGCCATGCGCAAATCGCTTCGCGCAGCGGCATGATTCCGCCCGTAGGCGTGTACTTGGTCTTGTTTCCCTCGATGGCCGCAATCGCTGCCTTCTTGATGTGATCCGGAGTCGGAAAATCCGGCTCGCCCGGTCCGAAATCAGCGATGTCCACGCCCTGCGATTTCAGCCGGTCAGCTTCAGCAATGACCGCCGCTGTCGGCGAGATTTGTATGCGGTTGATGCGTTCGGTGAGTTGCACTGCTTTCTCCTCGTGGGACAGGCACTAGCCTGTCTCTTTCGTTAGCTTGTGTCGCCCGTCTCGTTGCCGCCCATCTGAGCCCACAAGATTGTTTACAAAAGTTTCGCCCGTAACCGCTGCTCTACTTCCGGCGGCACGAGATCTTTCAAGGGCCCGCCAAGCTGCGCAATCTCCCGCACCAGCTTCGAGCTCAAGTAACTATACGATTCGCCAGGAAGCATGAATACCGTCTCCAGCCGCGGTTCAAGTTTCCGGTTCATCAAAGCCATTTGCAGCTCGTATTCGTAATCGGAGATCGCGCGAATCCCGCGCAGAATCACCCCCGCGCCGCGCTTGCGCGCATAATCAACGAGCAACCCGTGGAACACGTCCACTTCCACTCCCGGCCATTTCTGCGTCACTTCGCGCAGCATCTCGACACGCTCCGGCACCGAAAAGAGCGGCTGCTTCTCGGCATTGTTCAACACCGCGACAATCACCAGGTCAAACATCTTCTCCCCGCGCTCGATCAAGTCGAGGTGGCCGTTGGTAACCGGGTCAAAGGACCCGGGGTAGATGGCGATAGATGTCTTCATGGACGCCCGATCAATTTCCTTATTCTAACTCACTCCGGGAAACGGGCGCGCCCGAAAGTTTGCCTCCCCGGCGCGCTGCTCAATTTCGCCCTGCAGATTTTCGCTTCGCGCCAGAGAGTGACTGTGACAGTATCCTCCTTGCCGCACTGCGGGCGAAGCGATCCCGGACTGTTTTTGCTGGCCATTTCAAAAGGAGTCTCGAAAACATGGTTTCTGGCCCCTCGATGCGCGGTCTCTGTTTGTTGGGTGCTTTAATGTCATCTCCACTGGTCAATGCACAGGAGCAGCCTCTCCTCTACCTGATGCCAGTTCCCGCGAGCGTCCAAATTGGCACGGGCCGGCTACTGGTGGACTCCAAATTTTCCGTCGCGTCCACCGGTTATACGGAGCCCCGGCTGGATCGTGCCCTCGAGCGGTTTCTCCTCCGGCTCTCCCGCCAGACGGCAATTCCGCTCTCGCGGAAGACCGGCAATTCCTCGAAAGCCAGCCTGGTCATCCACACCGACCACGCCAGCAAGGAAATTCAGGAACTGGGTGAGGATGAGTCCTACCTCCTCGAAGTAACTGCCACCGGCGCAAAACTCAGCGCTGTCACGCCGCTCGGCACGCTGCACGGCCTCGAGACTTTTCTTCAACTGGTGGAGGTCTCACCCGACGGATTTGCCGCTCCGGCCGTCACCATCAACGACAAACCGCGGTTTCCTTGGCGCGGGCTGATGATCGATTCCGCGCGCCACTTCGTTCCTCTCGATGTGCTCAAAAGAAATATCGACGGCCTCGAAGCCGTTAAAATGAACGTCTTCCACTGGCACCTCTCCGAAAACCAGGGCTTCCGCGTCGAAAGCAAAAAATTTCCAAAGCTCCATGAAGCTGGTTCCGACGGCCTCTACTACACGCAGGAGGAAGTCCATGACCTGATCGAGTACGCGCGCGACCGCGGCATCCGCGTAGTTCCGGAGTTCGATGTGCCCGGCCACAGCACCGCATGGTTTGCCGGCTATCCAGAACTTGCCAGCGGTCCCGGCCCCTACGAAATCGAAAGAAAATGGGGCGTCTTCGATCCCGCCTTCGATCCCACAAACGAACGAACCTACAAATTTCTCGATCAATTCATCGCCGAGATGGCGAAACTCTTCCCCGATCATTTTTTTCACATGGGCGGCGATGAAGTAAATGGAAAGCAATGGGACGCCAACGCCAAGATTCAGGAATTCATCAAGGCGCACGACTTGAAGAACAATCAGGGCCTGCAATCGTATTTCAACAAACGGCTCGAACCTATCGTGAGTAAGCACGGCAAAAGCATGATCGGCTGGGATGAGGTGCTCGATCCGACTCTGCCAAAAGATGTCGTCATCCAGTCATGGCGCGGGACCGACTCGCTCGCGGCCGCGGCCAAGCAGGGCTTTCGCGGCATCCTCTCCAACGGTTACTACCTCGATCTGGGATGGTCGGCGGCCCGGCACTATGCGGTCGACCCGCTAAGCGGCGCAGCCGCGAATCTCGCTTCCGAAGAAAAAGCGCGAATCCTCGGCGGAGAATCCTGCATGTGGGCAGAATACATCAACGCAGAAAATATCGATTCGCGCGTCTGGCCGCGAAACGCGGCGATCGCCGAGCGCTTGTGGTCCCCGCCGGAAGTGACCGACCCCGCTTCCATGCTCACACGCATGGAGGCACTCGCCAATCGGCTGGAATGGCTGGGCCTCACGCACAAGTCCTATCATCGTCAGATGCTCCAGCGCATCGCCGGCCCGAGCAGCCCGGAAGAATTTGCCGCGCTCACCACGCTTGCCGGCCTAGTCGAGCCAGTGAAAGATTACGCGCGAGAGGAAAGTGCGACCGCCGAGGCCACCAGTGCCACGCCCCTGAACCGTGTCGTAGACGCAGTTCCACTTGAAAGCGCGACCGCCCGCTATTTCGCGGAATTGGTTGACAAGTTCCTCAAAGCCTCTTGCCATGACCTTGCCGCGGACGCGCGACTGCGGTCCCAGCTCACAGCCTGGCGTGAAAACGACCGAAAGCTCCAGCCGCTTGCCCAACGATCGTTCCTGGTGAAAGAAGTCTCCGCCACTTCCGAGGACCTCTCGACGCTGGCCGCGGTGGGTCTTCTAGCTTTGGATTTCGTCACCAAGGGCCAACGACCGCCGGACAATTGGAAAGCACAACAGCTCGCCATCCTGGAGCAGATACAAAAACCGAAAGGCCAGCTCTTGCTGATGCCAACTCCGGCCATAGAGAAACTCGTGGAGGCCGCCTCTGCTGGCGGAGCCTGTTCCTCATCGAACTAACGTCCATCGCCGAAACACGCTGTAAGGGCAGAGCTTGCTCCGCCTGCGTAAGCTAGGTTGCAGGGACTGCGTGGTGAGGACATTCGCCCGAGCCAGAGTCGCCGAATGTCTGGCCCTCTTCCGGCACGAACTCCCACTTGTAACGCCCCGGCGTTAGCGTCAATTTGATAACGCCATACGTATCCGTATTCCGCACTTCACTATTGGCAATCGCGAATCCCAATGGATCGTGGCTACGCCCGCCCGTCCCCACCACAATCTCGCGGATTCCATTAGCCGCATCGACGCGCCCATCAGGGTCCTGTGGCGCAAAGCGCTCGTAGGAATGCTCGTGCCCCGCCAAAACCAAAGCGGCGTGCGCCGCGTACAGATCCTGCCAAAGCACCTTTAATTCCGGATGGATGGCATGACTCTTAAATACGCCACTACTGAACAAGGCGTGATGCCCAAAGGCAAGGATGCAAGCGTCGGGATACTCCGCCAAGTCCTTGCGCAACCACTCCTCCTGAGGCGACCCCTTGCCACAACCGCCCAAATCCTTTGCGCCGCAATTCGTATTCAAAGCAAGGATGTGCCACGCCCCGAGATCAAAGCTGTAATAGCCTCGGCCCACCGGACCCGCCTGGGCTCCCCAATACTGAAAATAAGCTGAGGCGGTCGGCTCGCCGTACTCATGATTCCCCAGTGCAGGCTTTGTGCGACCCTTAAACTCTCC
>Ga0210383_10005404_pt1 | contig 11219 bp, 9 predicted proteins | sample IncBWC14OmetaG_FD_160072 | JGI IMG/M metagenome (GOLD analysis project Ga0210383, IMG submission 160072) | Forest soil microbial communities from Barre Woods Harvard Forest LTER site, Petersham, Massachusetts, United States - Inc-BW-C-14-O ...
CTGATGGGCGGAGCGGCCTTCCGGACCGCCCTGGCAACCTCGTGAGCCGCCGCGCCCGGCCCCGCACCCTATCACCAGATTCGTTCCTCGTAAATACGAATCCAACTGAGTTTCGTAACAACCTCAAACGCGCAAAGGTGGGCCAGCCGCGATGTTGGACAAACACCTCAGGGAACACAAAAGCAGTGCTATCAAACGACTATTAACGGGTGCCAAACCGCCCACTGCGTTGTCAACAGTCGGGTGGCGGATTCAGCATGCACAAAGTTTCTTGATCAGAACGGATACACGACGAGTACGATTCCGGCTGGCTGTAAGTGATGTAAGCTAACTCCAAAACGGGTGCGTCATGATTGGACGTCAAAACCTTACCGATGTCACCAACTTACAGGCAAATGCCCGACGGGTCGTGGTTGGCATCTCTAGACCTGCTCTTGTGCTAACCCTCGCCGCCCTTTTCCCCGTCGTCGTCGGCGCGCAGACCAACTCCCGGCCTAACGCAAAGGCTTTCATCGTGACCATCAGTGAGGCTAGGGTGGACAACGAACATGGAGTGACCAGTACCGACTGCCTGCTTGTCCGACTCGACGGGCGGTTGCATCTTGAGCGCCGACGGCAGGCGCCAGTGAGCCCGACCGCGATGGTCAAAATCTTTGAGTCCTCGCTCGACGCGTCCCAACTCGAACGCCTTCAGGGTATCGTCAAGAGCGAGGAGACGAGCAGGTTACCCGAGTACGAGAAGCAGTCGGTTTTCTTTCAGAACGCGTCCTGGTTTTCCTCCGTCGCGGTAGACGTCTCGACGGGCGAAGCGACTCGGAGGTTCGGCTACTGGCTGTGGGACGAACGAAATCCCGGACCCGGAGTGCCTGCCGACGTGAGGAAGCAGTGGCAAGATGTCGAGACCGGGTTGCGACCGATGGTTGAGTGGTTTCACGGAATTGTGGCCTTGAACCTGCCTCCGTCGGCATCGGCGCCGACGCAGTGCTCGCCCAACGAGCCCTAGAGACAAACCCGGACAGACGGGACGTGCCCCAGTTTCCCAAAAAGACTAGTCAACAAAGGGAGGCCGCACTGCCGGGTGTCAGCTGCGGGCTTTAGGGGCCGTCCTCTGCTGCGCGGAGCCAGCCGCCGCAAGGCAGGTGGCGCACTCAAGCCGTCTCTAGTCGGCGACTCTTCCAATTCACCCTTGGCTCGAGCTTCTTCTGCGGCGCTCGGTGGCATGAAACACTCTTGACGGTCCCAGCGGCGTGGTGCACGCCAGACAGGTACACCCATCGTTGGGCGTGAGTTGCCAGGCGGCAACCGCGTCCAGCCGATAACCTACGCCCCGAATCGTTTTCAGGTAAGTCGGACTCGTCCGGTCCGGTTCAATCTTCTCGCGGATCCGGCGTATGCAAGCGTCAACGCTGCGAGGGGTCACGAATTGCATGTCTCCCCAAACCGCATCCAGAAGCAGATCACGCGTGAACACCTGGCCACGATGCCGCGCGAGGTACTCGATCAGGCGAAACTCCAGACTCGTGGTCGCTACTTCGCTTCCGCGCACCGAAACTTTCATGGCTAAACTGTCGATGACCAGATCCGCCGCCTCCGTTCGGGACGCGGCCGGGGACGCGTAACGACGAAGCACCGCTTGTACCCGCGCCACCAATTCACGCGGGCTGAACGGCTTCACGATGCAGTCATCGCCACCGGACTCCAACGCCAAAGCCCGATGCTCCTCGGCAGCTCCCGGAATAAGAAAAACCAGCGGCGTTCTTGACAGCGCTCGATTCTCGCGGATACGCCGGCACAAGTCCAATCCGTTCCCGTCCGGCATCACCATGGTGATCAGCATCAAGGATGGGCGATAGTCTTCAGCTTCAAGAAGCACATTGACGGTCGAGAACGTGCGCACCGCGTAGCCCGCATCCTCAAGGCACTGCCGCGCCAGCTCACAAACCTCGGTCTCGTCTTCCACCACAAAGATGAGCTGCTTCATGCACGCGCTCCCACCACACCTCCGGGCGCGCTACTCTGCGCACACGCCTTACCAGAAGATCCGCACGAGGACATAAGAGATTACGAAAAGCTGCCGGAGTGCCGTACCTGCGCACTCGCAAACACCATTGAAACTCAGCCTGAAAATTGGTCTCGTACGACGCGAAAGGCAGGCCTTCCAGCAGACGGTTTTCGGCCCATCCTGTTCGGTGTCGCAGTGTAGAACGCCCCCTGTTACGTTGAGGTGACGGCCAGATGAATAACGTGTAAATTTTCGAGAGCGCCCGCACAGCTGTCATCCTGAGCAACGCGAAGGATCCGTGTATTTCTGTCCGGACCGCATGGATATTGGTGGGGGTGGCGGGTTTTTCTCCGCGCACCCAGCCGCCGTTCTCAGCGAGCTCCGCGATTTAAGACTTTATGGGTTCTCCCACGACCTTGCCACATTTTCCCGTTAGAAGCTATGCTGTTGTCTTAAACTTCCAGAGACACTGCAAGGAATCTCCACACTCATACCCATGCCTCGGCCAGCACCCCGCAAGTTCGACCGCGACGCCAGAAGAAAACACAACGGTCCGCCGTACCTGGTGATTCGCCGCTCCACGATTGATTCCGAAGGTTGCCACACCACCGCTCCCATCAAGAAGGGCACTGTCGTCGTCGAGTACACCGGGCCACGCATCACCATCAAGCAAGCCGACGCATTCTACGACGACCATCCCCGGACCTACCTGTTTGGGCTCACCGACGGCAAACATGTCATCGATGGAGAAGGCGTGGCTGCCTTCATCAATCACTCCTGCGATCCCAATTGCGAAGCGGATGAGATTAAGGGCCGGGTATGGATTATTGCCAGCCGCGATATCGAGGCCGGCGAGGAATTGACTTACGACTACAGCTTGTACGACGGCGACCTCGATGACCCGTCGCCATGCTTCTGCGGCACTCCCAACTGCCGCGGCAGCATGTACTCAGAAGAAGAACTCAAAAAGCGCGCCAAGGCTCTCCTCCGCAAGAAAAAAGTGGGCCACAAGTCCGCCAAGCCGCCGGCATCCGGCGCGACCCGCTAACCTCCAGAACCAATTATTGTACATATCACATCGTACGTACAATACTGTGATGTTCCACGTGGAACACTTCTAGGATTCAACGAAGCTGGGGGTGGTTTTGGTGTCTGAGAGCCCTAGTTCGGCTTGCGAACCTTGCCGTCGGAGAGGTACTGGAGCAGCGCGGTGTCGGCAGCGCGTTTGAACTTTTCTGCGGCTGCCACTCTCGGGCTGACCATGCCATCCAATGGCTTCTGGCCAAGGCTCTGCCGCAAGCGGTCGCCGTCTTCGGATTCGTTGGTCATCACCTGCATGTAAAACCAGAGGAAGTGGCGCATCTGGTCGAGGGCTGATTTCAACACCTGGAGGGACTCGATTTCGGGCAACTGACAGAGCGCCTCCATCAACTCCGGATCGCTTGGCGCTTGCATGGCGGCACAATTCAACGTCTGCTGAATCGCGCGCAGGTCTTCAGTCACCCGCAGGATTCGGACATGCACCTCGTCCAGAAAGTCACCTTTTTCCATGGTTCGCCGGCTTCCTCGATGGAGAAAATACAACCTCAACATCTCATCCGCGACCACAGACGAACAGATGTCCCACGTGCATGCGCTTTCGTAATTCAGAGCGTTACTTTGGTACGAAGAGAGCCTGGTGAGTGTTAGTTGCGGAGAGGATGGCCCACGCGCGCTTCTTCGCGAAGGCTAGCGCGCGAAGGCGCCTACGAATGCGCTGCGCCGCCCGTGGGATTCCCAGTCTACGTCGAGGCCCGGACCACGATAAGAGTCAGTCAAGGCGACAGCCGGCATGGAGTGGGTGAGTTGGGTGAGCGGAGGATAAAAGGCCACTTCGTTGCCACAGAGATGATCTTTGTCGTTGACGGGCCGCGTCTGCACGGTGGCGAACTGCCCGGCGCGAAGGAAAGCTACTCCACGATGCTCGGCACTGACGATGAGTTCCATGGGCGCGGGAACCACCTGCTGAGCATTGCGGAGAAGTTCGCCTCCCATCTGGCGGGCGAATGCGACCAGCGCCGAACGCTGTTGCGGGTTCGCCTGGTCATCCACAATAAGGACGGCCTGCGCCGGGTAGGGATTGGCGTAGGGATCGCCCAGAGTAGCGCGAGCATGAACGGCGGCGGCGACCGTCAAACCATCGAGCGGGACACCGTCCCAGCTTCCGCTCTGGACATGCCAAGCCAGAATGGCTTCGTCGCCGACGAGGTTGACCTCCCCGTTGGCGAAACACTGTCCGGTGTAGACGTCGGCGCTGCGAGTCTCGAGGTAGTCTCCGCGAATCTGCTGAGCGACGGCCGAAGTGGAAAGCGCCAACAGCGCAACGCAAAGGAGTTTAGACAAGCCATGCCGCATAGGTCACCTCACCCGGAAAGGCGCAGAACGCTTCACGAATGTGTGTGCGCCTCCGCACGCTTTCCTCAGTCTACACAGGACGCTGTTGGCGCGACAAGGACTGGGAAGCTCTGTTTGCGTGAGGTTGTTCGGGAACAAAACAGAGTCGGAGTTCTCACCCGCCGTTTATCCCGGACGTGAGTCACCGAACATGACAGAACTAGCCACTGATCGTGACGAAAAATAGAAGTCGCGCCCGATGGCCCGTCTGTGCCGGGACTTAACACGTCGGTGCCATTTACGAATTCCGGGCGGTGCTCTATGGTGTCGATGAGCAGTTCTTGGGGAGGGCTGTTCGGGAGAGCGTCCTTGACTCAGATGAGTCTGGGGCGCTTTCTTTTTTTCACGGCCGGTCCATCGGCGGCATTGCGCGTTTCAGCCGCAGCGGGAAACGTGGCAAGCCACGTTTCCACTGTTAGGCTGCTGCGCAGATACATACGTATCTGCGGCTGACGCCACGCTTCCTAGGTCAACCCCAGCGGACGGGAGCGTCCGCCCTACACGGACGTCCGCGCCGGCATTGCCGTTCCCGAATCGGCACTCTTGCCGCCTTATCTTTTCAGAACTTCCCTTGGCGCGGAGATGCTCCGGAGGTCAGCCTCCGATGTAACCACTAGCGGGGATAGATCAAGCAATGAGAATACCAAGAACTTCTGAAACTGGCGGACGACGATTGCGACTGCTAGTGGTTGGAAGCAGCGAGCAGGGCTTCGCCGGTCTGCGGGAATTGCTAGCGGGGGCGGACGACTCGCAGATGCATCTTGAATATGCGGGTTCGCCGGAGGACGCTGGCAATCAACTAGGGAAAGGACATTATGACCTTATACTGTGCGGTCGCGAATCGACTGATGTCGATGCGTTTCAGCTGTTACGCCAAGTGCGCCAACATGATCATGGCATTCCGGTCATTTTTCTAGGAGATGCGGTTGACCAACAAGCAATCAAGCTTGCGATTGCCGCTGGAGTTGGTCAGCGTGTGGCTCAGGCGAAGCCGCTCAGGGCGCGTGCCAGGCTCGCTATTTCTGCCACGCACGCCGCAGAACGCCGGCACCGGGAATCCGAGGAGACCCTGCGCAAGCTTTGGCGCTCGATCGAGCAATCGGCGGATACGGTGATCATCATGGACCGAGTGGGCGTCATGGAGTATGTGAATCCGGCATTCGAGGCGCTCACCGGATATTCGCGGCAGGAGGCCGTCGGGCAAACGCTCACCATGCTCGAGTCGGAGCAGCAGTTGGATGGGATTTACGAAGAGATGTGGAAGACAGTTCTGTCCGGGAACGTGTTTCGCGGAATTGTGATGAACCGCAAAAAGAATGCGGAAACGTTAATTATTGAGAAAGTGCTTACCCCCCTGCGCGACGAAAGCGGACAGATCACGCACTTTATCGCCACGGGCCGGGACATCACCGAGCGGCGCAAGCTGGAATCGGATCTGCAACAGGCGCAGAAAATGGACGCCATCGGCAGGCTGGCTGGCGGGGTGGCGCACGATTTCAATAACCTGCTTCTGGTGATCAGCGCCTACGCCGAACTGATGCTCGACTCGCTGGCTGAGAAAGACCCACTGCGGCGAAACGTGGCTGAGATCATGACCGCCTCGCGGCGGGCGGCCGACCTCACCCGCCAGTTGCTGGCATTTGGCCGCAAGCAGATGCAGGCGCTGCAAGTCCTCGATCTGAATCTGGTTGTGAGTGAGATCACTGAAATGCTGCCGCGGCTGATTGGGGAAGACATTCAACTGGTGTTCGTTCCCGGGCAGGAGTTGGGCAAAATCAAAGCGGATCCGATTCAAATCGAGCAAATCGTAATGAACCTGGCGGCGAATGCGCGGGACGCCATGCCGGACGGCGGCGCGCTCACCATCGAAACCGCAACCGCACGAGTCGATGAATCCTACGTGCAGCGGCATCCGATCGTACCACCCGGCGATTATGTCGTGCTTATGATGGCCGACTCTGGCCAAGGCATCGCGGCGGAACATCTGCCCCATATCTTTGAGCCGTTTTACACCACCAAAGAGGCAGGGAAAGGAACCGGGCTAGGCCTGGCGACGGTGTATGGCATTGTGAAACAGAACAGCGGCTTTGTCTGGGTGTACAGTGAGCCGGGGCTGGGAACCACCTTCAAAGTTTACCTGCCTCGAGTGGAGTCTCTGAGCAGTGAAGTCAGGTCGGCGCAGCCCGCCGAACTTTGTCCGGGGGGGTGTGAAACTCTGCTGCTGGTGGAGGATGAGGCGTCGGTGCGCCAGGCGTCCGGGCAGTTCCTTACTCGAAGCGGCTATACGGTGCTGGAAGCGGTCGATGGAGAGGACGCGTTGCGCGCCTCGCGGGAGTACGTCGAGCGGATTGACCTTATGATTACCGACGTGGTGATGCCTCGAATGGGTGGACCGCGACTGGCGGAGCGGTTGGCACAGGAGCGAGGAGAAATGAAAGTGCTGTTCGTCTCCGGCTACGCGGAAAGCACGGTTCTGAAGCACGGAAAGATTGACGTTACCACCCGCTTTCTGCAGAAGCCCTTTTCATTGAATGACCTGGCGCGGAAAGTGCGTGAAGTTCTGCAATCCAGCGAAGCGCGCGTTTTGGCGGGAACCGCTCATTGAACGGGTGTGCCAAAGCGAGGAATGTGCAAATCTCAAAGGTTGCTTGAAAATTTAACGGTGCTCCTAAGTTGCCCCTGGGAACTGCCTCAAACGTTGATAACACCATACAAACTAGCGACTTAGGGAGACACCCATAACGCGAACGAGAGCGGGATTGCGGTCGGTTCCAGAGGCGACCAAAGCCGCGGTGCATGCTTCCACAGTGTTTTGCACAGCCTGAATGTCATCATTTGTGACAAGAAAACACCCTAATCCGGAGGTGCCATTCCGTCCGCTAGCATGGACTCGAACCGGGTCGAATTCTTCAGGAATGCCAGGTTCACTCGGCCGGTTGGGCCGTTACGTTGCTTAGCGATGATCAGTTCGGCTTTCCCCTGCAGGTCGGGATCATCCTGTTTGTAAACTTCCTCGCGGAAGATGAAGGCGACGACGTCGGCGTCCTGCTCGATAGAACCCGATTCGCGTAGGTCGGAAAGCTGTGGACGATGGTCTCCGCCGCGGCTCTCTGGCGCACGGCTCAACTGGGAGAGCGCTATCACCGGCACAGTGAGTTCCTTGGCTAACGCTTTCAGACCACGGGAAATGGCGGAAACTTCCTGAGTACGGTTTTCATAGCGGCGTCCGCCGCCTGACATCAGCTGCAGGTAGTCCACGATCAACAAGTCAAGCTTGCCTTGTGATTGTTGCAAGCGTCGCGCCTTGGCGCGCATTTCGCTGAGCGAGATGCCGGGGGTGTCGTCGATGAAAATCGGGGCGTGGGCCAGTTGCTCCATGGCATGAACCACTTTGGTCATGTCGTCACGCCACAGCGAACCTGTGCGCATCTTGTGCGAATCTACCCGGGCCCGCGAACATAACAAACGCAACAGCAAGGCCTCGCGAGACATTTCCAGCGAGAACATGCCGACCACTTTCTGATCTTCAATGGAGGCGTTTTCGGCGATGTTCATGGCGAAGGCGGTTTTTCCCATCGAAGGCCGGGCAGCGATGATAATCAGGTCGGAGCGCTGGAAGCCGCTGGTCATCTCGTCGAGATCGGTGTAGTGCGTGGCCAAGCCTGTGATCCGCTGGCCGCGTTGCAGCAAAGCATCCACCGAGCCGAAAGATTCTTTGACGATCTCCTGCACGCCCATGAAGCCGCGGCCGATCCGCTTTTCGGAAAGCTGGAAGATTGCAGCTTCAGCGTCATTCAGGATTTCTTCGGCGGGGTCGCTTTGGTCGGAAGCACGCGCAATCGCAGCGTTGGCAGCGTGAATCAGTCCACGCAGCAGCGCCTTGTCGCGGACGATCTTTATGTAGTGCTCGATGCTCGGCCGGTCGGGAACGCCGTCGACCAATCCGGAAATGTAGCCGACGTCGCCAATCGCTTCCAGTTCCTTGCGCTGATCCAGTTCTTCGACCAGCGTAATCATGTCGATCGGCCGCGAGGACTCAGCCAGGTCCACCATGCGGGTGAAAATGCGGCGATGCGAATCGAGCGAGAAGTCCTCCGGCTTCAGATGCTCGGCGGCTTCGTTGTACGCCAGATTGTCGAGCAGGATCGCGCCCAGAATGGAGCGCTCGGCTTCAACGTTTGCCGGAAGCGTGTGCGCGAGACTGTAATCAGTAGTTGCCAAAGTTTTCTTACTTTTCAGGAGAAACTGTTTAAGAACGCGAGAGCGATACTACTCACGAAACCGTTGTGGATGGGAAGTAATATCTTCGGAAAACGAAGGACAAACCCGAATAAATCTGGTTGCCCAGTTGCCCGGAAAAAGTGAACTGTCCAGCGCCTCCTCATTTGATCGAAGTATAGGGGAACGGAAAGCGAACATCAATCCAGGAGTACGATCGGGAGCAACGAATCAAATCAGTGTCAATCCGTGAAAATCCGTGGCGAGGTTGATTTCCGCCGCAAAAGAAAATGCGGCTCAGGCCAGCCACCCAAGCCGCATTGTTTGTGGATGCCTTGGCTCGCCTTCTCGCTGCCCATAGCAGCGATGCGCCCGTCTCGAAACCGCATTCACGGGGAACGCTCGTTTCTCGGTGCGCTCTGCAAATCATGAACCCGTGGACATGAGTCCGCGTTCCATGTCTCGCAGTGATTGCTCAAGCTGACGGCTCAGTCCTACCAACCCGGAGGACTGTTCGAGGAGGCCGCAATTCCAAGGTATCCGAAAACGCGCCATGACGCGCCTTTAAGAAACCCTCCAGCAGTTCACCCTCGAGAACCGCCGGAAACGCCAGCCTTACCGCAATCTGACAGCGTGCTCAAGACATCTCACGTTTGCACTGGCGATACTCTGCTTGAAGCGCAAAACCTCTGCAATAGAAAATTCATGCCGAGTTGTGCACAAGCTGTGGAGGACGGGGATTCTTTGTGGAAACAGAAGGAAAAAGAGGTGGCAAAGCAAATCGAGAGAGATCCAGCGCCTAGGAAAGCCGCGCAGTTGCCCCAATCAAAATACTTTGATCGCAGCAGCTCGCCTTCCGTGATCAAGTGCATAGCTGAAAGCGCTGAAGGAAGAGGGCCGACTATGGCCGCTTCGCCTGGATCATGGATTCCGCCGGAAATCGTATTGAATTGTGGGAACCACCGAAAACCAAGTAGTAGCTCGGACCATCCGAGCAGTCCGATTTGAACTGATGCACCCGCCCTCGTATACTTACAGCCCGCTATGAAGGTGGTCGCAATTATTCCGGCCGCGGGCCTGGGGACGCGCATGCACTCCGCTCCGAGCGCCCGGGGCAAGAAGCCCTCGGCGAGCAAGCAGTTCACGGAACTGGGTGGCACGCCTATTCTCATTCACACGCTGCGCAAGTTCGCGGCTAGTCCGGAAGTTTCCGAGATCTATATTGCGTTGCGCGGGAATGAGATTGAAGGATTTCGCAACCGCCTGGAAAAAGAGGCGAAGGATGTTTCGCGGGAAAAGATTCACCTGGTAGAAGGCGGAGAGCATCGCCAGCAATCCGTTGCGAACGCGATGAGTGCGATTTCCGCGGCCGACGACGACATCGTGCTGGTTCACGACGCGGTGCGCCCGTTCGTGACCGAGGGAATCATTCACGATGTGATCCAGGCAGCCCGTAAACATGGCGCAGCGATCGCTGGCCTGCCAGCGGTCGATACGGTCAAGCAAGTCGAACGCACATCCGACGGAGCTTTGATAACCGCCACGCTTCCCCGGGAGCGCGTGGTCATGGCGCAAACTCCGCAGGGCTTTTGCTATCGGGTGCTGAAGAAAGCGTTCGATGAGGCCACGGTGGACGGGTTTCTTGGCACCGATGAAGCATCGCTGGTTGAACGCTCCGGCCACCAAGTAGCAGTCGTCATGGGATCTCCAAGAAACATAAAGATCACCGCTCCGGCCGATATGGAGTTGGCAGAGTTCTATTTAAGGAAGTAAACCTTTCGCCGCGGATCTACGCGGATGAACGCGAATCGAAATGCAACCAGGTTCTGTAACCCTAAAGCATCACGAACTTACCGAGAAGATCACCGGCGTCTTCTTCGATGTCTATAACGAGCTGGGTCATGGGTTTCTGGAGAGCGTGTATGAGCAGGCATTGGCAATCGCTTTGACCGACGCGGGAATTAAAGTACAGGAGCAGTTACCGCTCGCGGTGTGGTTCCGCACTCACCGTGTGGGAGATTTCAAGGCCGACATGCTGGCTGACGATAAAGTTTTATTGGAGCTCAAGGCCGCCCGGACAATTGATCTGGCGCATGAGGAGCAGTTGTTGAACTATCTTCGAGCTTCCGATATTGAGGTCGGTCTTTTGCGCAATTTCGGTAACAAACCTGAATTTAAGCGTCTTGTATTTGAAAACGAAAGAAAGAAAATCCGCGTCAATCCGCGTCAATCCGCGGCGAGTGGGGGTTGCTCTTGAGAATTGGCTTTGGCTGGGACTCTCACGAATTCAAAGCTGGCATTCCGCTCAAGATCGGCGGAGTAACTTTGTCTCATCCGCAGGGCCTTGGTGGCCACTCCGACGGCGATGTGCTTTTGCACGCGCTTACCGATGCTCTGCTGGGGGCGGTGGCTGCGCCTGACATCGGCTCGTTGTTCCCGCCCTCCGATCCAAAGTGGAAAGGGGCGGACTCTGCCGTTTTCCTGCGCGAGGCCTTGAAGCGAGTACGAGCAGCGGGCTATGCCGTCGTCAACGTCGACTCCACACTCATTCTTGCGGCGCCCAAGA
>Ga0210383_10005407_pt1 | contig 11215 bp, 5 predicted proteins | sample IncBWC14OmetaG_FD_160072 | JGI IMG/M metagenome (GOLD analysis project Ga0210383, IMG submission 160072) | Forest soil microbial communities from Barre Woods Harvard Forest LTER site, Petersham, Massachusetts, United States - Inc-BW-C-14-O ...
ACGGGCGGGACTGGGGGCCAACCGGGGGGGGCTGCGCACGCGGGGAAAATATAAGTGGACGTAGTGAAATTTGTATAAATGTTCGATCCGTAAGTTGAAACTGACCAGGTGTTGCCGGGAAGGGAATCGGCTCCGGAGACAAAAACGGTTCCTGGCGTAACGGCCTGCAGGGTGAAAGGCAAAGATGTTTGGGAGGCCTGAAACGTTAGTTGCTCCCGATAAACACCGGGGTTGACGTTGATCTGGGTTCCGACGCTATTTTGGTTGTTTGTGCCTGCGGCCAGGAGCGCTTTGCCGATTGTCTTAAAGGGGGCGTTCTTCGATCCGTTATTGTTGTCATTTCCCGCCGTGCCGTCGACGTAGAGAAATGCGGTCTCTAAATTTTCGGCAACATTCGCGCCGATGGAATGGGGTGGTGGAGGCGGCGGAGGTGGTGGCGGAGTACTCGAACTGGTGCCTGAGCCGCCACCACAGCCTTGTCCAAGAAAAAGGAGAACGGCCAAACAGGTACAAATGAGAAGGTTGGATTTCGCTCTGGTCTTATCCATCAACTGTCCAAACCTATCAACTGTCCAAATCCAGCAATTAATCCAAACTGTTGTAAACACGACAGCAAGCGAATTGTTGCGCTGATTTGATGCGGGCAATGGTGGTTGCGGCCGTATGGACTGTTGAGACCTTGCGTAGGCGAGGCCTCCAGGGAGCGAAGTTGGGGCTTGCGAAAAACGGAGGGGGGCGGCTAGATGAATTGCTTATGGAAGGTGCAGCCCACGGTCAAGGCTCCCTGCGAGTCGTGGTTTCCTTGCTGCCAGGTGTTCCAATCCTGGGGTACGTAGTCGCCCGTGCTGTCGGCGTCGGAAAACCAGTCGGAAGTGGAATCCGGCAGGTAGTAATGGTTGGATTGATATTGATTGCCGCGTGAGTTCAGACTCCCGCCCGGGCCCCAGACTTTGCCAATCGAAGTTTCCCCGGTACAGGTGTAAATCCCATTGCTGAGCACTTGGTTGTGTTTGAGCGCGTTGCTGGTGTCATTGTCCGAGCGAGCGCCCAGACATTTGTTCAGCTCCATGTTGGGATGGTTTTGTTGAAAGGTGAGATGGAAGGCGAAGCCGCCGTAGTTGTCATAGAGCAAGTTCGAGGTGAAGGTGGCGTAGTTTGAATCGCTGACGTCGATTCCTCCGCCGGTGATATCGGGATTCTTGATTGAGTAGCCGTTGCTGTAGAGGGTGTTGTTATTGAACTGGATCTGGCAGCTGATTTCGTGCAGGTAGCCGTACCGCTCGTTGTTATTGAATACCGAGTTCGTGATCTGGAGATATTGCGATCCACCGTCGGACCACAGGCCGTCACCGATGTTGTCATGACTCCAAAGGTTGCTGATCGTGACGGCGGGCTGGTTGGGAGTGCCGACGTCGTTGTAGATGTGAAACGCGCCAGCATCGTTGTAGCCGTCACACTGACCGCTGCCGGGATTGCCGGTGGTGGCGCGGAAGTTGACGATGTTGTTCCAGGACATCTCGCTATTCGTGATCGAAATATGATTCGTGAAACCGGCACTAATGGCGGTGCGGCCGTTGCTGGTGAACAGAGTGTCGTTGATGGAGGCGGGAGCGCCAGGGAGTCCGGAAATATTATAGGCACCGACGTTGTGCACGAAGCGGACGGTCATGTCTTTGAGAGTCCAGGATCGTCCGCTGAACACGCCATAATTCATCGTCTTTTCGACGAACAAGTTTTGTAAAGTCACTTGGGCTTGTCCGGGACCGAAGATGAGCGCCTGGTTGAAGCCGCCGGGACCGACCGCAAGATCGACGGTGGCAGTGTTGGGATCTTGATCGTTAGGCAAGCTTACGTAAATGCGCTGGTTGGCATAATCGAAGAAGAAGCGGCCGGCTTCTCCGGCGGTGACCGCTTGTCCCGGAGTGATGACGGGTTGAGTGGGATCGACCTCTTTGAGGCTCAGCACGCGCATGATCCGCTGATCGTTCACAGCGGTTGTCCGGAAGAATAGGTCGTCCTCATAAGTAGTCACCCAGTAACAGACGTTGGCGCCTCCTGGGGCAAACTGAGTCTGCTGGTGGGGCTGCGTAGAGGCATAAGGTCCGTCGTAGTAATAGACGCCTTGCGTAGATGTGGATTGCCAGGTGGAGAGCACGACGGCGCCGCTGATGCGCGAATTGGAAGTGGTGCCGATGAGCGATTGGCCGGAGCGCACCTGGATAGGGGAAGTGATGCGATGTTCGCCTTCAATGCAAAACGTTTGATTCTGGCTGCCGTTATTAATGATGCCAACGATGTCGTCGGTCGGAGAAATAATTGTGCCCTGACAAGGAACATTGGAATTCCCCGCACCGGTAGCGAAGGCGGCGGGGAACAGTAGGCAAACGAAAATGAAAACCGCGATACACTCTCGGCTGCTTGCGCCGAGAGAGCTAATCGGGCGGTCACGATCTGCAAAGTCGGGGGCCATTTGCAACGCCTCGAGGCGAACGGCGCAAAAGCTTCCAATCCGTTACTGCCAACTTAGGCAGCCGAAACTACTCTGCACCTTATGGACGAGCTGAACAGATTCGGACCAAGGGAGCTAACACCCTTTTCCGGAGCTTGCCAGCCATTTCAAAAAAACAGCACACCAGTCTTCAGTTGACGTCGAACGAGACAGGAAAGAACGCTATAACGCGAAATCATTCGCAACTTGCGCCACATATTACACGGAAGTCGAGGCGTAAGGGTAGGTCTGAGAAGTACAGGCGGGAGTCAGGATCCAAAACCTGCCCTATACCCTAGAGAAGCAAGTACCTATTGCACCGTAAGGGTGAGCACCACGGTATGACGTAGAACATTCGAGCCCGTGGTTGCGGCCGTGACCGTTACCGAACTGTTGCCCACTTGAGTGCCAGAATTGCCCTGGGTTTTGCTGCTGTTGTTGCTGGTGCTTAAGCCCGCGCAAGCTGTCATCGATAATGTAACGAAAGTCAATGCGAAAACCAGGCCGAGTAACCGCATACCATGGGATTTTATTTTTCGCTTCCGCGACGATATAACAAGGCCGACGATTCCCGGAAGAATGCAGGCATAAAAGACACTGGTTCCGGTGTTGGCGGGACTGCCATCCAGCCGGGACGATTGAGCTGTCGTCTGGATCGCAACAGTTTCGGTCGTCGCCGTTGCCGGGGTGAAGATGCAGGTTGCGCCGGATGGCAACCCTGAGCAGGCGTAGTTCAATGGTTGATTAAATCCAGCTACGGGTTGAATGGTAAGCGTCGCGGTTCCGCTTTGGCCTGCGGCCGGAACTATAACTGTCGTCGGAGTCGCTGCGATCTGGAAGTCCTGCACGCTTAAGGTCTGCGGTAGGGAAGTCGAACTGGTGAAATCGCCATTCTGAAGATAAGTTGCGGTGATCGCATAGGTGCCGGCGGTCAGGGCGCTAGGATTGATATTGAGGACGGCAACGCCGTTCGAGAGCGTTCCGCTGCCCAACTGACTGCCCCCGTTGAGAAAGTTTACTGTTCCTGAGGGAACCCCGTCGCCGCTCGTGGGCTTTACGATGGCCGTCGCCACCACCGGCCCGTTTGCCTTCACATTGATCAGGGCGGGCGCGAGTGTTAACGCGGTCGTCGTGCCGGTGAACTCATTCGGCGCATAAGTGCAGCCAATCGTCAAAGCTCCCTGTGAGTCGTGGCTTCCTTGTTGCCATGTGTTCCAGTCCTGCGGCACATAGTTGCCCGTGCTGTCGGCGTCGGAAAACCAATCGGAAGTCGAGTCGGCGAGATAGTAGTGGTTGGATTGAAACTGATTACCACGCGAATTCAGGTTTCCGCCCGGGCCCCAGACTTTCCCGATCGATGTGTCGCCGGAACAGTTGTAAATTGCGTTGCTCACGACCTGGTTGTATTTGAGCGCGTTGCTGGTGTCGCCGTCGCTGTGTCCTCCCAGGCATTGGTTCGAGGTCATGTGAGGATGGCTCACCTGAAAGGTGAGATGAAAGGCGAAGCCGGCATAGTTATCGTAGAGCAGGTTCGAGCTGAAGGTAGCGTAGTTGGAATCGCTGACGTTGACTCCTCCGCCGGTGATGTCGGGATTTTTCAGGGAGTAGCCATTGTTGTAGATGGTGTTGTTGTTGAACTGGATTTGGCAGCTGATTTCGTGCAGATAGCCGTAGCGCTCGTTGCCGTTGAAGGTTGAGTTGGTGATCTGAAGATACTGCGATCCACCGTCGGACCACAATCCGTCGCCGATGTTGTCGTGGCTCCAAAGGTTGTTGATTGTGACGGCAGGCTGGGAGGAACTGCCGACATCGTCATAAATGTGGAAGGCGCCGGCATCGTTATAGCCGTCGCACTGACCGCTGCCCGGATTGCCAGTGGTGGAGCGGAAGTTGGCAATGTTGTTCCAGGACATCTCACTGTTCGTGATAGCAATGTTCGCGGTGAATCCAGCACTGATGGCGGTGCGGCCGTTGTTGGTGAACAACGTGTCGTCGACGTTCGCGGGCGCGCCGGGTGCGCCGAAAAGGTTATAGGCTCCCACGTTGTGGATGAAGCGGATGGTCACATCTTTCAGGTTCCAGGATGTGCCGCCGAACAGACCGTAATTCATCCCCTTTTCAATGAAAAGATTTTGCAGGGTTATGTTGCTCTGTCCGGGCCCGTACAACAGCGTGTTGCTTTTCTGATCGCCAAGGCTGACTGCAAGATCGACAGTCGCGGTGTTGGGGTCCTGACCATTGGGCAAACTCACGTAGATGCGCTGGTTGACGTAATCGAAGAAAAACCGGCCGGCTTCTCCCGCAGTGACCGCCTGTCCGGCGGTGGTGACAGGTTGCGTGGGATCGACTTCGCCCAGACTCAACACGCGCATAATTCGCTGGTCATTGCTGGGAGTAGTCCGAAAAAACACATCATCCTCGTAAGTCGTGACCAAGTAACAAACGTTGGCGCCGCCATTGGCGAACTGAGTTTGCTGATGGGGTTGGGCGGCGGCGTAAGGCCCGTCATAGTAATAAACGCCCTGCGTCGAAGTTGGTTGCCAGGGGCCCAGCACCACCGCTCCGCTGATGCGCGAGTCGGTCGTCGTGCCGATCAGCGACTGTCCGGAGAGGAGTTGAATCGAGGAGGTAATGCGATGTTCGCCCTCGATGCAGAAGGTTTGATTTTTCTTGCCGCTGTTAATGATGCTCACGATGTCGTCGGTCGGAGAAATGATCGTGCCCTGGCATGCAACATTGGAGTTACCCGCGCCAGCGGCGAGGGCGGCGGGGAACAGGACGCAAACGAAAATGCCGACCGCGAGACATTCTCCGCAGCGTGAAAGCAAAGGCCGGAGCTGTCGATTGTCTCTTACAAAGGGGAGCATTCCATTGCCTCGATTGAGCTGGATTGACCATCCAGTTCGTCAAGGTCAATGTATTTCGCGGGTGCCGGCGGGAATAGGTAACCGGGGTCTAGTAGGGTAACATCACGTAACCGGTAGTCCTTTAGTTTATGTTTATCTAAGTGTCACTACGTCAATAAGATAGAAAGAATACTTCACGATGAAAGTGATAATCGCAACGTGCCCGGAATCGGACACGGAGCGTGGACACGTTTTTGACGAGCGATGGGACTTCCTCAGTCGTCGTCAGGATCAGTAGGTGGCCGCTTGTCTTCGAGAAAATGTTTCGCGTCGTACTTCGCGGCGATCGGCTGGAAAACCAGAGGAGCCTGGTTGTAGTCGAAGCAATCAGACAAATCGTCGGCCATCGTATCTGCATATCCGGGTGCGATCGTCGGCAAGTCGAAAACGGTTTCAATGTATTTCAGGATGCTGCCAAAGTCGTGCGTCACTTTCGAAATATAGGCGGCTTTGGCATACGGCGACACCACGATCAGAGGCACTCGAAAACCGTATTCATAAGTGTTGATGACTTTAGGCGCGACGTGGTCGTACCAACCGCCCCAATCGTCCCAGGTAATGATGACGGTTGTGTTCCCCCAATATTGGCTGGTGCCGACGGCGTTAACGATCGATGCGACCCAAGATGGTCCCGTGCCTTCGTCGGCCGGTCCGGCGTGGTCGGACTCGGCTCCATCCGGGATTACCCAACTCACCGCCGGCAGTTGACCGTTGGAGATGTCGGTCAGCACCTGCTTCTGATTGATTATTACGTTACTGACCCATTCCGAACCTACACATGCGGTCCCATTCGGCGGAGGATTGTTGGGTCCACAAATATGCTGGATCGCGTTTGGCCCTGTCCACAACAAGCCTGCGGTTGGAGTGTAGTATCGCCAACTGAGCGCGTTCGCATCCAGCAGATCGGTTAGCGTGGGATGCTCGTAGCAGGGATAGGCAGGACTCTCCACACCCGACGGATTCATCAAGAGAACATATTCATTCGCAGGAGCGGAACATCCGGTATTCCCGCCAGCATTGGGAATCCCGGTTGGATTCTCAGACGCAAACCAATCGCTTTTCTGATCGCCCGGCGCGGTCGGCGCCGATGTGCCCGAGATAATGAATTGATGGGCAGGGAAGCTCGGCCCTTGATTGGTTTGAAACATGCGATCGCCAAATGTGTAAGTTTCCGCCAGCGTGAAGTAAGGCTGAACATCGGAAGGATTGATGTAAGCGAATTGCGGGTTCGGCGGCGGGCAAAGTGGAATACCCTGGCACAACACCGGAATCTTGTTCGCTCCATCCATTTTCCCGCCATCGTACATGGCGACGAATGAGGAGTGCGAATGATCCAGATCGTAAGTGTCTGCCAGCGGTATTGGTGTAAGGGGAATTGTTTTGCCCAGTGAGTTCACGCCGCTTTGGACGATGTCGGCGCCAGCGGCAATCAGCTTGGGATCTTGAAACAGATTGTCGGGGGTCCGGTTCTCCTGGAAGATTATGACTACGTGCTGAATCTTTTGCGTCGGGGGTGGGGATTGCTTTTGTGAACTGCTGCCCCCGCAGCCGTTTGCGCTGATAAGAAATCCCGCAATCGCGGTCAGCAGGATCAAGACCAGAAGCATTCTCGTTCTAGCCATGGCAAAGGTCCTCCTCACGTCGTCTTGAGTAAGAACCCGGTCGTGCCGAATTCCACTTGCTTGGATGGCATTTTGGAACCCGATGTTGTTTCATGGCAGAGCTTAAAAGTTGCAAGAATCTGCATAGTAATCCGAGGTTGCACGGGCAAGAAGCCCTCCTTTACAGATACCGATAGACTAGAACGGATCTGATAACCTCATAGCCTGCCGAGTGGAAACAACCGCAATTGGGTTTGTATCGTCTTAGGAAAGCTGAAAATCTGTCCAGGAGAGAGAATGGCACGATCGAAAATGCTGTTCGTCTGGGCCCTATTGATCTACACCGCGGTATTTCTTGTCAGCACAAACGGCTGTGGCGGAGGCGGCGGCGGTTCGCAAACCGGGCCCCCACCCCCGACGCAGAAGATTCAGCACGTAGTCATAATCTTCCAGGAGAACCGGACCCCTGACAACCTGTTTCAAGATCCCAAGCTAATTGCGGCAGGCGCCGACATCCAGAATTACGGGATAAACTCGCACGGCAAAAAGATAACCCTGACCCCTACAACTTTAAATACAAATTACGATCTGGGCCATGGGCACGCTTCATTCCTGCAGATGTATGACAACGGCAATATGGATGGCGCAGACCAAGTTTCCGTGAAATGCAACCCGAATGCGCCGCCTAGTTGTCCGCCAGCGAATCCGTGGTTTCAGTATGTCGCGCCGAGCGGAATCGGTCCTTATTTCCAACTTGCCGAAACTTACACCTTTGGCGATCGAATGTTTCAGACCAATCAGGGACCCAGTTTTCCCGCGCACCAATACATTATTTCGGGAACCTCTGCGCCCAGCGCCAGCAGCAACTTGTTCGTCTCCGAGAACCCGCTCGGAGGCCCCGATCCATTTCACTATGCGGGGTGCATTGCTCCTCCTGAGGAAACGGTTGCGTTGATCGATCCGAACGGGAGCGAATCGCAACAGATCTATCCGTGTTTCGATCATCCCACGTTGACGGACGAACTCAATACGGCCGCGATCACTTGGAAATATTACGCGCCGTCTGCCGGAATTATCTGGAATGGTCCGAATGCGATCGAGCACATGTGCGTGCCGAATGTAGCGCCACCAAATGGGACGGTCTGCACCGGATCCGACTGGACCAACAATGTCGTCCTGCTGAGCACGCAAGTGCTGACTGACATTCAGAACGGACAACTGCCGGCGGTCAGCTGGGTAATTCCGAACGGGCAATCGTCCGATCACGCCGGAGGCAACAACGGCACTGGGCCATCTTGGGTGGCGTCGGTGGTCAATGCCATCGGAAACAGTTCGTACTGGTCGAACACTGCCATCTTCATCGCATGGGATGATTGGGGAGGTTGGTACGACCACGTCGCTCCGCCCATCAAGAATTCTTATGAATATGGCTTCCGCGTGCCGCTGATCGTGGTGTCGCCGTACGCGAAAGCTGGTTACGTGTCGCACGTCACGCATCATTTTGGAAGCATCCTGAAATATATCGAGGAGAATTTCTCGCTAGCTTCGCTGGGTTATGCGGATGCGGACGCCGACGACCTATCGGACTGCTTCGATTACAACCAAACTCCGCTGGTCTTTCAAAACATCTCTGCGCCCATGGATGCGAAACATTTCCTGGAGGATAAAACGCCCCCAACCGATCCGGACGATGATTGAGTGTCAGATGGAATGGAAGATTCGGGTTTAAAGGCAGCGGACAGGCGTGTCCGCTCTACGCGTTACTGCGCGGGGATCGTGTAGATGAAAGCCGCGCCCTCGTAAGCATTATTCCCAACCGTCGTCCATGGAGATCCGACAATTACGTTGTTCTTTTCGACGGCCACGATGCTGTTCTGTTGGCCGCCCTCCGGGCGCAGTACGATACCGTTACTTGAATCTTTCCAACCGCCGCTCGGCGTCAGATATACCACAGAGTCGCCAGTGAACCGAACTGGGTGTCCATATCGAACGCATTCGTCACCCAGAGCGATCATCGCAGGCCCAATTGCGACGGTATCACCCAGGCACTTGGCGCCCGCCTCCGTGAGGGTTGCGTTTGGGTTGTCGGTGCTCACCCAGCCGCCAGAGGGCTCGACATAAATGTAAGCCGCGCCTGTCGGAGGGGAGAACTCAGCTCCCACGACAATCGTCTTGCCCCATACCGCTGCGTTGCCGAAGAACTCCGCTGTTCCCGGATGGCTCAATTCAGCGGTCTCTGTCTTAGTCTTCCAGCCATCCGCAGATTTCTGGAAAACATACGCTGCGCCCTCAGAGTGATTGACGCCGGGTGCACCCACTACAATCGTCGGCCCCTGCACCGAAACTGTGTCGCCGAAGGCATCACTGGGGTGGCCGTTCGAGGCCGTCAGTCGCGCTGTTTCGCGCCCACTAACCCAGCCCTCCTTCGGTTCGACAAAGACATAGGCTTCGCCGGTGCCATCACCGACGCCGTCATATTGAGGTGCCCCGGCGACGATTACCCCGTTGGTGGTCGACACCGAGCTGCCGAGCTGATCGTGATTCGTCTTTCCGCCATCCGAAGCGGTAAGCTTAGCGGTCTCCGTAATATTCCCCGTCCAGCCGCTGGCGGGCTCTACGAATACATAAACTGCGCCTTGCTTCGGATGATTCCGGATTGTTTCGTTCGGAGCGCCCGCAACCACCAGCCGCCCGTTCTCGCCGACCGCAACTCCGAACAATCCCGCGCCATCCGAGGCACTCAGCTTGGCAATTTGATTCACAGTGCCCTTGGAGAGCCGCGGGTACAGGTACACTGACCCCGGGGTGCTTCCCGCCGTGACGGCGACAACGTTCCCGCTAACCGCAACAATCCCGAATCCCATTTCGGCAGTTCCGTCGGAAGGCAGCAGCTCCGCCCTTAGCCGTTTTTGGGCCAGTGGCTTCTGTGTCTGCGCGTGCGCAAAGCCGCAAATGCTCAATGTCAGAGCTAGAAGCCAAGCTTGATATTTCATTGGGGAGAACCTCGCTTTCGATCCGGTCCGGACGTAAGAATCAATGCCTGTCGACTTCATAAGGGAGCGGCATCGCGCAACCTGCTTCCCACCACTATGGTTCCGCGCGAGGCACGGGACTGCCGCTCGTGGAGTTGCATATCGGCAAATGACTGGTCACGTATAGCCACCTTGTACTCGACAACAATATCGGACTACGGCGTAATCTCGAACACGTTGCCGAGGCCGGAGGCGGCACCATCGAATGCTGTGCCGTACAAGCTCCCGGCCCCGTCAAAGGTCAGACCAGCGGAAGGATCCCTCCCAGTCTTATTTAAGAAGGCATGCAGAACCGTCTCAGTCCACTGGCCGTTGGAGGGCGTCAGCTGGAAAACTGTGCCGCATCCGTTCCCGCCGGTGCACTTCAGGTTCCCACCTTTATTGGTTGTGCCGTACAAACTCCCTGCCGCATCGAAGATCAAGGCGGCAAAGGGGAACGCACCGTCGCTTAGGTTGAAATCGTGCAAAACAGTCTCTGACCACTGAGAGTTGGGGACGCCCGTCGCTACTTTGAAGACGGTGCCGTAGCCCGAAGAGCCGCCGGCGGATGCCGTACCATATAAATTCCCAGCACCATCCATGACAAGACCTGCATAGGGTTGGGAGCCGTCGGCGCAGTTTTGTGCGGAGCAGAAGTTGTAAATAACGGTTTCTTTCCAACCATCACTTTGCGACAACTTGAATATAATGCCATTGTCACCCACGCCACCAGCGAATGTGGTGCCGTAAAGGTTTCCAGCCACGTCGAAGATGAGACTCCCGCGGGGCGCTGCCCCGTCCTTTCCTCCGCCGAAGGCATGAAGGGCCGCTCCGGTCCACTTGCCGTTCGCACCGGGTGACAGTTCGAAGACAGTACCGCCGCTCCTAGCACCGCCAGCAAACGTGGTGCCGTATAAGTTTCCTGCGGCGTCGAAGATCAGACCCGCGTACGGCGAGTAGCCGAGACGGTCGCTAGTACCAAAACTGTGCAACACCTTTTCGGTCCACTTGCCGTCCACATGCGAGAGCTGAAATACGGTGCCTCCACCAGAAGCACCTCCACATATCGAAGTGCCGTACAAGTTACCATGCGCGTCGAAGATCAAGCCTGCGTAGGGCTGGCAGCCATTCTTTTCGTTGAAGTAGTGCAACACCGTCCTAGTCCACTTGCCATTAGCGCTCGGCGAGAGTTCGAAGACGGTACCGCAA
>Ga0210383_10005408_pt1 | contig 11213 bp, 7 predicted proteins | sample IncBWC14OmetaG_FD_160072 | JGI IMG/M metagenome (GOLD analysis project Ga0210383, IMG submission 160072) | Forest soil microbial communities from Barre Woods Harvard Forest LTER site, Petersham, Massachusetts, United States - Inc-BW-C-14-O ...
CCGATGATCTTGCCAAGCAGCGTCAGGTCCGGCGTCAGCCCGAGCCTGCCCTGCTCGCCGCCCGGTCCGTTGCGAAGACCCTGCACCTCATCCAGGACGAAGAGCACGTCACGGTCTCGGGCCAGGCCGGCCACCGCGGCCAGGAACCCCGGCACGGCCGGGCGCACCCCGCCCGCGCCGAGGAACGGTTCGGCGAACACCGCGGCGATGCCGTGATCGGGCTGGCCGAGCAGCGCCGCCACGGCGTCCAGGTCGTTCCACGGCGCCCGGACCACATCGGGGGAGCCGGGAAGGAACAGCGTGGCGCTGCCGTGATACGCGCCGTCGAACATGAGCAGCCGGCGCCGCCCCGTCGCCCGCGCCGCGATCCTGGCCGCCAGCAGCGCCGCCTCGGTGCCGGAGTTGGTGAACCGCACCCGCTGCACCGAAGGCACCCGCGCGGCCAGCAGTTCGCCCAGGGCGACCTGGTGGGGATGGGGGCTCGCGAACGCGAACCCGCGCGGCAGCAACTCGGCCACTGCGTCGGTGACCGGGGCGAAGGCGCTGCCGTGCACCATCGCGGTGTAGTTGTTGACCAGGTCTAGGTAGCGGTGGCCGTCGACATCGGTCAGCCGGGCGCCGTGCCCTTCGGCGATGACCACCGGGTAGGGCGGGTAGCTGGTCACCGCCCGGGTCTCGCCTCCGGGCAGGATCCGCCGTGCCGCCGCGAACGAGGCCGCCGAGCCGGGCGTGCGGTCCTGGTAAGCGCGGACCAGGCCGTCGTCCGCGCTCACCGGCCGGCCGACGACGTCGCCGGCCGCGGCGGTGGAGGTCACCAGCCGCGTTCGCGCCACTCGCCGAGGTGCGGGCGCTCCGCCCCCAGCGCGGTGTCCTTGCCGTGCCCCGGGTACACCCAGGTCGGGTCGGGCAGCGGGCCGAACAGGCGCTCGGTCACGTCGGTGAGTAGCGAGGTGAAGTCCTCGGGCGAGTTCGTCTTGCCTACGCCGCCGGGGAACAGCGAGTCCCCGGTGAACACGTGCGGCGCTGCGGCCAGCCTGCCGCCCGCGTCGTACAGGACGGCGAGGCTGCCCGGCGTGTGCCCGCGCAGGTGAATGAGGGACACGGCGCAGTCGCCGAAGGTCAGCACCTCGCCGTGCTCAGCGCGGTGGCCGACCGATACGGGCAGCTCGTCCGCGTCGGCCGGATGCGCGACCACCACCGCGCCGGTGTGCTTTTGCACCTCGGGGAGCGCCTGCCAGTGATCGAAGTGCCGATGCGTCGTCACGATCGTGCCGACGGGCGTGTCACCGATCATCTCGATCAGCCGGCCCGCCTCGTTGGCCGCGTCGATCAGCAGCCCCTGGCCGGTGCTCGCGCAGCGCAGCAGGTAGGCGTTATTGTCCATGGGACCCACGGCTATCTTGGTCACGGTCAGGCCGTCGATCTCCCGCGTGTCGGACGGACCGCCGACACGTACTTCTCCGGTGTAGGTCACTTTCAAAACCCTATACCGAACGGAGCTGGTGTCCCCGGCCTGCACCGCCGCATTGCCCCCGTGGTTTTACGCCCGTACCGGCTGGAGGCCCCGCGTGAAGATACTTGTCCTGGCCGGTCACCATGTTCGTGAGCTGCTGCCCTACCGGGAGTGTGCCGACGTCATGCGCGAGGCCCTGGCCGAGCTGGCCCGCGGTCAGATCCAGCAGCCGCTGCGGACGATCGTTCGGCCGCGGGACGCGGCAGGCTTCATGGGCCTGATGCCCGCCTACTCTCCGGGCGCCGGCTACGGGCTGAAGGCCATCTGCATCACGCCGGGCAACCCGGCCATCGGCAAGGACGCGCACCAGGGCGGCGTGCTGCTGTTCGACGCTCACACCGGGGAGCCGCTGGCCCTGGTCAACGCGTCGGCGGTCACCGAGATCAGGACCGCGGCCACCTCCGCCGTCGCCACGGACCTGCTGGCCAGCCCCGGTGCCGCCGAACTGGCCATCATCGGGACCGGCGTGCAGGGCCAGGCACACGCGCACGCCATCGCCGCGACCCGGCCGCTGACCGGGATCCGCCTGGCCGCACGCGACCCCACGCGGACCAGCGAGGTGGCCGCCGAACTGACCGGGCAGCTGGGCCTGCCGGTCACCGCCCATGGCGACGTGGCGGCGGCGCTCGACGGGGCGGCCATCGTGGTCACCGCGACCAACTCGCCGCGCCCGGTGCTGCGCCGGGAGTGGCTGTCCCCGGGCACGCACGTGAACGCGGTCGGCGCGTGCCTCCCGGCCGACCGGGAGATCGACACCGCGACCATGGCCGAGGCGGTCATCTTCGCGGACAGCCGCGAGTCCGTGCGGAACGAGGCAGGCGACTACCTGCTGGCCGAACGCGAGGGGATGGTCAACCCGGTCCGGGCCGAGCTCGGCGAGCTGCTCACCGGGACAGCGCCCGGGCGCACCGCCGGCGATGAGATCACCCTGTTCGAGTCGCTCGGCCTGGCCGCGGAGGACCTGGCCGCGGCCAGCTACCTGTACGAGAAGGCCAGAAGCCTGGGCGCGGGAACCGCTGCTGATTTCTAGCCGAGGCTGCAGGCAGGTCTTGTTGGCGTTCGCTATCGTGGAAGGTAACGGGGCGGGCATAACGGCGGCTGATCCAGCGCTCATAGGTAGTGCGGCGCTTTGTGCTCCTCCGGACGTGGAGTCTCGCAGAGTCGGGACGGGAGATGATCCCCGGACCCCGAAAATGTCAGACCCCCCGGCTACCATCGCCAAGCGACCCGTCCACCTACTTTCCGAGCCCCAAGAGAGCAGAGGCGCAGTGGCTGACCGGCTTGTCGTTCGCGGCGCCCGCGAGCACAACCTGAAGGATGTCTCGCTCGACCTGCCGCGGGACGCCATGATCGTGTTCACCGGGCTGTCCGGTTCGGGCAAGTCCAGCCTGGCCTTCGACACTATCTTCGCCGAGGGCCAGCGCCGGTACGTGGAATCGCTGTCGGCCTACGCGCGGCAGTTCCTCGGCCAGATGGACAAGCCCGACGTCGATTTCATCGACGGGCTGTCGCCTGCGGTCTCGATCGACCAGAAGTCCGCCAGCCGTAATCCGCGGTCAACCGTGGGCACGATCACCGAGGTGTACGACTACCTGCGGCTGCTCTACGCCAGGATCGGCAAGCCGCACTGCCCGATCTGCGGCCGGCCGATCGCTCGGCAGACGCCGCAGCAGATCGTGGACCGGGTGCTCGAACTTCAGGAGGGCACGAGGTTCCAGGTGCTCGCCCCGGTGGTGCGCGGGCGCAAGGGCGAGTACGGCGAGCTGCTCAGGGAGCTGCAGATCAAGGGTTACTCCCGGGCCCGGGTCGACGGCACGATCGTGCGCCTGGACGAGGCGCTGGCCGGCCAGCTCCCGGCGCTGAAGAAGTACGAGAAGCACGACATCGAGGTGATCGTCGACCGGCTCGCGGTGAAGGACACCGCGCGGCGCAGGCTGACCGATTCGGTCGAGACCGCGCTCGGCCTGTCCGGCGGGGTGGTCGTGCTCGACTTCATCGACTTGCCGGAGAACGACCCGCACCGCGAGCGGATGTACTCCGAGCACCTGGCGTGCCTGTACGACGACCTGTCCTTCGACGAGCTCGAGCCCCGGTCGTTCTCGTTCAACTCGCCCTGGGGAGCCTGCCCCGACTGCACCGGGCTCGGTACCAAGCTCGAGGTCGACCCGGAGCTGATCGTGCCGGATGAGTCGAGGTCGCTCGAGGAGGGCGCGATCGCGCCGTGGAGCGGCGGGCACATCAGCGACTACTTCGTCCGGCTGATCCAGGCTCTCGGCGACACGCTCGGGTTCCGGATGGACACGCCGTGGGCAAAGCTGCCGGCCAAGGCCAGGCAGGCGCTGCTGCGCGGCTATGACCTCCAGGTGCACGTCCGGTACAAGAACCGGTACGGCCGGGAACGCTCGTACTACACCACGTTCGAGGGCGTGATCCCATGGGTCGAGCGGCGGCACGCCGAGGCAGAGTCCGACTCAAGCCGGGAGAAGTTCGCCGGATATATGCGTGAGGTGCCGTGCCCTTCCTGCCACGGCGCCCGGCTCAAGCCGGTGTCGCTCGCGGTGACCGTGGACGGCAGGTCGATCGCCGAGCTGTGCGCGCTGCCGGTCGGCGAGCTGGCCAAGCTCCTGCTCACCTTGGAGCTTTCCGACCGCGACCAGCAGATCGCCCAGCGGATCGTGAAGGAAGTCAACGCGAGGATGGGCTTCCTGCTCGACGTCGGGCTCGACTACCTGACCCTGGACCGGGCGTCCGCCACACTGGCCGGCGGTGAGGCGCAGCGGATCAGGCTCGCCACCCAGATCGGCTCCGGGCTGGTCGGGGTGCTCTACGTGCTTGACGAGCCGTCCATCGGGCTGCACCAGCGGGACAACCACCGGCTGCTTGAGACGCTGCTCCGGCTGCGCAACCTGGGTAACACGCTGATCGTCGTCGAGCACGACGAGGACACGATCAGGGCGGCGGACTGGGTGGTGGACATCGGGCCGCGGGCCGGGGAGCACGGCGGCAACATCGTGGTCTCTGGCACGGTCGCCGATCTGCTGGCCAGCCCCGACTCGCTGACCGGCGCCTACCTGTCCGGGCGGGAGGCCATTCCGATTCCGGCCAGCCGGCGACCACGCAACAAGAGCCGCGAGGTGGCGGTCAAGGGCGCGAGCGAGCACAACCTGCGGGGGGTGGACGTGGCGTTCCCGCTCGGCTGCCTGGTAGCGATCACCGGGGTGTCGGGTTCGGGCAAGTCGACGCTGGTCAATGACATCTTGTACAAGGCCCTGGCTCGCGAGCTCAACGGCGCGCGCACGGTGCCCGGCAAGCACACCAGGATCACCGGCATCCAGCACCTGGACAAGGTAGTCCACGTTGATCAAGGTCCGATCGGGCGCACGCCCCGGTCCAACCCGGCCACCTACACTGGCGTGTTCGACCACGTCAGGAAGCTATTCGCGGCGACCACCGAGGCCAAGATCCGCGGCTACCAGCCGGGCCGGTTCTCCTTCAACGTGAAGGGCGGCCGGTGCGAGGCCTGTTCCGGCGACGGCACCATCAAGATCGAAATGCAGTTCCTGCCCGATGTCTACGTGCCGTGCGAGGTCTGCCACGGCGCCCGGTACAACACCGACACCCTGCAGGTGCACTACAAGGGCAAGACGATCGCCGAAGTCCTCGACATGCCGATCGAGGAGGCGGCCGAGTTCTTCGAGCCGGTGCCGGCCATCCACCGGCACCTGAAGACGCTGGTCGACGTGGGCCTCGGCTACGTCCGGCTGGGCCAGCCGGCACCCACCCTGTCCGGTGGCGAGGCCCAACGGGTCAAGCTCGCCTCGGAACTGCAGCGCCGCGCTACCGGCCGGACGATCTACGTCCTGGACGAGCCGACCACCGGCCTGCACTTCGAGGACATCCGCAAACTGCTCGGCGTGCTCACCCGGCTGGTCGAGACCGGTAACACGGTCATCGTGATCGAGCACAACCTCGACGTCATCAAGACCGCGGACTGGGTGATCGACCTCGGCCCCGAAGGCGGCGCAGGCGGTGGCGCGGTGGTCGCCTGCGGACCGCCCGAGCACATCGCCACCGTCGAGGAAAGTTACACCGGCCAGTTCCTCAAGAGGCTCCTCGACGTTTAGCCTCAGGCCTCTCGTGGGCCGTGCTGCTGGTCGCCGGGTGCGGCGGGGACAATGGGCCTGTGCAGATCATTACCGAGGGTGGGGCGGCGCAGGCCGAACTCGAAGGGGATGGCGCGGCAGCACGGTTCCTGCTCGTACTCACCCATGGCGCGGGCGGCACCGTCGGTGCGCCCGACCTGCTGGCGGCTCGTGACGCCGGGCTCCAGTCGGGCGGGATGGTGGCGCGCGTCACGCAGCCGTACCGGGTCAGGGGCGCCCGCGCTCCCGGTTCGGCGGTCCGTCAGGATGCCGCCTGGACCGAGATCGCGGCTGCCCTGCGGGAACTGGCGCCCGGCGCCCCGCTCGTCCAGGGCGGACGCAGTAACGGCGCCCGCGTCGCCTGCCGCACCGCCGTCGCGGTGGGCGCTCGCGCGGTGATCGCATTGGCGTTTCCGCTGTGCCCGCCGCGGCGCTCGCCGGCAGCCGCGTCCCGGGTCTCGGAACTTCACGCCGCGCGCGAGGGCGGGGCCGTGGTGCTCGTGGTGAACGGGGAACGTGACCCGTTCGGGATTCCCGGTGCTCAGGATGCGGACCGGGTGGTCGTCGTGCCGGGGGAGACGCATGCCCTGAAGGGTCATCGCGCGGCGATCGTCGCCGCTGTCACCGAGTGGCTGCCCACTGTGCTGTGACGGGCCGCGCCCCTGGCCGGAGCCGGGCGGCGCAGGATTAAAAAAGGGTTAAAAGAGAGTCGTCAGACTGGCATCCGGGCGATCCCGCGAGATGCCTGGACGGATCAGGCCGCTGGGGCCTGCCCGCCGTGGCCGTGGGTCACGCCTATCGGCCGGTCAAAGGCAGCGAGGTCGGTGGGCCGGTGCGGTGCGATGGACTCGCCGTCAGGTAGTAGTTCACCGGTGTCTTCGAAGATCACGACGCCGTTGCAGAGCAGGCTCCAGCCCTGCTCCGGGTGGCTGACAACGGTGTGCGCCGCTTCCCGGTCCGGAGCCGAAGGCGCCGGGCAGGGCGGCGAGTGTGGGCACATATCAGTGCCTCCTGGCTTTCTCATTTGTATTCTCAGTCGATGATAGTGTGCCGCAGCTGCTGCGCGGGCTGCCATGGCTCATGCTGACCGTTTTCGCGATCGCCATCTGTAGCTTCCCGCTAGTTACCAACTGACATTTCTGACTACTAGTAGTTACTTTGCTGTTTTAGGTGCCGTGTTGAGCAAAACATTGGCCTAGACCAACTGTGCCCCTTCGAGCCGCATCGCGCAAGCGACACGCACAACTGCAACAATCGATTGCTATCCATACGCCCCCTGGGGTGATCTGGCCGCAGCTTGATCGCCCTCTACATCTCTGGAGACGTCGACCCCCGTCCGATGGTTCACCGCGAAAACCTCAGAGTTTGCTTAAGCGCGGCCCCTGGCGATGGGTTCACGTGAGGAACTCACCCGGCTGCCGTCCAGGATGAGGCGAAGAGCCCCGCGGGCGGAACAGCCCGAGGCGCGGACAGGGGAGACGCTAGACGGCCGGGTTGAACGGGACGGCCGGGATGTCGTTCAGGCGGTAGGTCTCGCGCAGCGTGAGCAGATGCTCGGCTTCGGCCGTGAGGGCGTGCACGTGCGGCTTGGCCATCGCCTTGCGCCGGTAGATGCGGTCGTCGTAGCCGAGCGGCCCGATCGCCGCGCGCCGCGCGGCGTAGGCGGCCCGCACCGCCGCGGTGAGCGCGGCGTCGAACTCATCCGCCACGCGGCGTACCTCGGTGACGGGGGCGTGCCTGGCTTGCGCCTGCCGGAGCCGGTTCTCCGCCTCGCGGGCGGCTTCGAGAAGCTCCGCGCGGCGGGCAGCAAGCGCCACGTCGGCCTGGTACTGCTGCTCCGCCTCGCTGCTCGGCTTCGGCCGGCCGATGACCCCAGGTCTCATGACCACATAGGGTACGCGGGCCGTCGGTCCGTCCGCACGGCGGGTGAAGCTATGCCGGGCGTGCCGGATGCGGGCATGGGCTCGGCTTCCGCGATCGGGTGCAGGCCGTGATCCTCGCCTACGAGACGGGCATCGTCGTCCCGGTGACCCCTCGCCCCGCCCGTGAGGTCAGGCTTCAGGCGAGGCTGGCGGCCCAGCTTGAGTGCAGCGCGGCGTACTCGCCGTCGCCGGACATCAGCTCGCCGGGCGGGCCGTCCTCGGTGATCTGCCCGCGGTCCAGGACGAGGACCCGGTCGGCGATCGCGACCGTGGACAGCCGGTGCGCGATGATGACCGCGGTCCGGCCGGCGAGCACGGTGCGCAGCGCGGCCTGCACCAGCCGCTCGCTCGGGATGTCCAGCAGCGACGTGGCCTCGTCGAGGACGAGCACGGCCGGGGCGGCCAGGAACGCCCGCGCGAACGAGATCAGCTGGCGCTGCCCGGCCGACAGCCGGCCACCGCGCTTGCCGACTGGGGTGTCGTAGCCCTCGGGCAGTGCGGCGATGAAGTCGTGCGCGCCGATCATCCGGGCCGCGGTCTCCACCTCGCCGGCCGACGCGTCCGGGCGGCCGAGCCTGATGTTGTCCGCGACACTCCCCTCGAACAGGAAATTCTCCTGGGTGATCACGATGATCTCTTCGCGGAGCACGGGGTCGGGCAGCTGGCGCAGGTCGACCCCGTCCAGCGTGATCCGGCCCGAGCGGGGGTCGTAGAACCGGCCGAGCAGCCGCGCGATCGTCGTCTTGCCCGCGCCGGTCTCGCCGACCAGGGCGACCGTCTGCCCGGCCGGTATGTCGAGATCGAGGCCGGGCAGGACCAGGTTGTCCCGGTAGCCGAAGGTCACCGCCTCGAACCGCACCTGCCGCCCGGCTGGGGCGGGGGCACCTTCGCCGGGGACCGGAGCCCGGCCGGCCGCGGCCAGCGCCCTGATCCGGGTCGGCAGCGGCTCGGGAGCCGCCGGCTCGGGCACCGTGGCGTCCTGCTCGAGCACGCCGGAGATCTTCTCCAGGCCCGAGGCCGCCGACTGGAAGATGTTGTAGAACTGCGACACGTCCTGCAGCGGGTCGAAGAAGCGCTGCAGGTAGAGCAGGAAGGTCGTCAGGACGCCGACCTTGAGGTTCCCCTCGATCGCGAGCAGCCCGCCGTAGCCGAGCACTACCCCGGTGATGATGTTGCCGACCAGGGAGATGGACGGACCGTAGATAGCGATGAGCCGGGAGGCGTGCGTGCTCGCCTCGGCGTAGTCCTCTCCCAGGCCGGAGAAGATGTCGGAGTTCCGCTGCTCCCGGCGGAACGCCTGCACCGCCCGGATCCCGCCGAACGTCTCCACGAAATGCACGATGACCAGCGCGATGGCTTCCCTGGTCCGCCGGTAGGCGCCCGCGGACTCGCGCCGGAACCAGGCCGTCAGGCAGGTCAGCGGGATGAAGCCGGCCAGCACCACCAGGCCGAGCCGCCAGTCGAGCAAGAGCATGCCGGTGCCGACAAGCAGCAGGGTCAGGACGGCCGTGATCAGCGAGTCGAGCCCTTCCTCGAACAGGTCGGAGATCGCCTCGATGTCGGAGGTCTGCCTGGAGATGACGCGCCCGGAGGTGTAGTCCTCGTGGAACGCCACCTCCAGGCTGAGGAAGTGCGCGAACAGGCGGCGGCGCAGCTCCAGCACCACCTTCTGGCCAACCTGCCCGGTCATGGTGACGAACATGCGGGTGGTGACCGCCTGCGCCCCAACCGCGACGAAGAACGCGGCCGCGATGCCGAGCAACGGCGCCGCGTCATGGGCGTTCAGCAACGGCGGCAGGCCGGTGTCGATGGCGATGCCGACCAGCCACGGCCCGGCCAGCGCGGCCAGGCTCGCCACCACGATCAGCGAGATGGTGGCGATGACCGCGCGCCGGTACGGGCGCAGCAGGTCGCCGAGGAGCCGCCTGCTCCGCTCGCGCAGTAGCGCAGCCAGCCCGGCGCTGACCTCGTCGGCCTTCTCGGCGGCGACCCCCCGCCAGGCGTCCGTGCTCACGCGCTGGCCTCCAGATCTTCTACGTCCATGAGCGCCGCGTACTCCGGGTTCGACGCCAGCAGTTGCCGGTGACTGCCGCGGGCCGCGATCACCCCGCCGGACAGCAGCGCCACCGTGTCGGCCAGTGCCACCGTGGACGGCCGGTGGGCCACCACCAGGGCCGTCGAGCCGGCCAGGATCTCGTGCAGCGCCCTGGTCACCCGCTCTTCGGTGTGCACGTCGAGTGCGGACAGCGGGTCGTCGAGGATCAGCACGTCCGGCCGGGCCAGGATGGCCCGGGCCAGCGCGATCCGCTGCCGCTGGCCGCCGGAAAGGGCCATGCCCTGCTCGCCGATCCGGGTGTCCAGGCCCCACGGCAGGTCGTAGGCGAACCGGGCCTGGGCCGCTGTCAGCGCGGCCTCTATGGCGTCGGCATCGGCATCCGGCGCACCGAACATCACGTTCTCCCTGACGCTGGCGGAGAACAGCGTCGCGTCCTCGAAGGCACAGCCGACCACGGCGCGCAGCCGCTCGAGCGGGAGGTCGCGGACATCTGTGCCGTCCAGCCGCACCGATCCGGAGGTCGCGTCGGCCAGCCGCGGGACGAGCTGCAGCAAGGTCGACTTGCCCGAGCCGGTCGCCCCGGTAAGCACCACCGTCTGGCCCGGGGGCAGGTCGAGCACGATGTCGCGGAGCACGGGCTCCGCTGCCCCCGGGTAGCTGAAGGCCACGTGATCGAACACGAGGTGCCCCCTCGGGCGCCTATCCCCGCGTCGGCTCCCGCTTCGCTGGACCGGGAGCACCACGGCCCGTTCGGAGTCATTGCTGTGGTCTTGGCCGGTGATCTCCGGCTTCGTGTCGAAGATCTCCAGCACGCGCTGAGCCGCGGTGGCCGCCTCCTGGCCGGAGGCGATGATGTAGCCCATGGCCTCGACCGGCCAGACGAGCTGCAGCGCGAGTGTGATGAATGCCACCAGGCCGCCCAGGGTCAGCGAGTGCGTGCTGACCGCGATCGCGCCGAGGACGATGATGAGGCCGATGACGGCGTTCGGGATCAGGTCGAGCAGCGCCCAGAAGGATCCGAGCAGGCCCGCCTTGGCGACCTGGGTCCGGCATACCTCGGCAGCCTGGGCGTCGTGCCTGGCCGCGGCCTGCCGTCCCCGGCCCAGCGCCTTCAGCACCCGGATGCCGGTGGCCGCCTCCTCGATCACCGTGGCCAGGTCGCCCTGCTGGTCCTGGACCCGGCGGGAGAGCACCCGGTAGCGCTTCTCGAACCGGAAGCAGACCGGCAGTACGGGCGCGAACACCACGCCCGTGATCAGGCCCAGCCACCAGTTGAGGTTGATCAGCAGCGCGACCACCGCGACGAACGTCATCAGGTTGGTGACTAGGAAGATCAGGCCGAATCCCGCGAACCTGCGGATCGACGACAGGTCGGTCGTCGCCCTCGAGAGCAGCTGGCCTGACTGCCAGTTGTCGTGGAAGGACGCGTGCAGCTGCTGCAGGTGGGCGTACATGTCGTCCCTGATCGACTTCTCGATGTCCGCGACCGCGCCGGCCTGGATCCAGCGGCGGATCATGTTCAGCAGGCCCACGGCCGCGCCGAGGGCGACCGCCGCCAGGGCGAGCGGGATCAGCGCCTG
>Ga0210383_10005409_pt1 | contig 11213 bp, 11 predicted proteins | sample IncBWC14OmetaG_FD_160072 | JGI IMG/M metagenome (GOLD analysis project Ga0210383, IMG submission 160072) | Forest soil microbial communities from Barre Woods Harvard Forest LTER site, Petersham, Massachusetts, United States - Inc-BW-C-14-O ...
CCCGAAGGTCGTCAGTTCAAATCTGACCCCCGCAACCATTTCTAAGTCCTGTTTCAAGATCGTTTTACGCAACAAGCGCCGGGCGAATTGGTGCTTCCGATTTATAGCCCAATTCGCCCAAGTCAAATCCCAGCCCAGCTTTCTCGCACCATTCCCTCCGATAAGTCTCGTCGCACCGCAGTTGCGCCGCGTAGAGGTCGATCAAGTTTTGCGAATGGCCTAGCCACAGTTTGATGAGGTCTTCCGGCACCCCCGCCTTGCGGAGTACCGCGAAACGAAAGCGGCGGAACGCGTGGTATCCGCCTTGTCGCCCCGCTTGCTGCAACACATCCAGGACATTGCGTGAGTCCAGAAGACGTCCAGCTCTCGTGGTGAATAGGTGCCCCTTTCTTCCTTTTATGTAGCGGGATATAACTTGTGCCAATGCCTCCGGAATATCCACTGGGCGAATCGCGTTTAAGGTTTTCGGTGCTTGTTCGCGTCTCCGCCACACGCTTCTCCGCACCTGTAGCAAGCGGCACAGCGGATCAAAATCATCGGTGCGGATGGCCAGAGCCTCACCAATTCGTAGACCTGTTCCGGCCACCAGCGCGACCAAGGCGGCATCGCGTCCCTTCAGGGTGGTTAGCATGGCGGATATTTCCGCTTCCGTGATCGTGGGACGATTCTGCTTCTCCTTGACGACCAAGGGCAATTGAATGAATTCGTAGTTCCAAACTCGCGGATGGATTTGATCGCCCTCCTCGTCGACCGCTGAAGCGACAACGAACTTTACTACAGTAACTACGTTTACGATCGTTTTCGGCGCAAGTCCTGCTGCGGACAGAATCTCTACGAATTGGCGCAGGGCACCGTTCCCCACTTCCGACACTAGCTTGTTGGCAAGGTTCGGGAGAATCCATCGGTCGAGGCAATGCTGCCATCCATAGATCGTTGCGGGTTTCAGCGGCCTCCGTCTACGCGCAGAGAGAGACTCCATCCACCATTCGGCCTGCTGCTGAAATGTAGTACCGGGAACTGGGATCTGGTGAAACCTGGGCTTAGAACAGACACCTGCTCGCTCGATGTATTCGCGCAATCGCAGGCGCGCTACCCATTGTGTTGCGCACCGGCCGAGCGAAACTGTTCTACGTTTCCTCTCTCCGTCCTGAACGTCTACCCAAAAGCGACCGTAAGTTGGCGATCGTGGATTCCATTTGTCCAGATGATGAGGTTGGTATACGTTCCCCCGCTGTCTAGTTCTCATTGGCTAATGCGCCCTCTCAATCTCGACCATTAGTATCGACGGTCGAGACAACAGCGTAGCGAAATCGAGACACAGATTGGCGCGCGTGTCAGAGACCCCACGGCTGGTAATTGTCCGCCCCGATTGACGCCAAAGCGGTCGAGAAGCTGGCGCAGGACTGTCTCTTGCTGCTGGGTGACGTCGGCGCCCGCCCGGGTGTATCTTGTTGAGACGCCTGCGAAGTCCCGATCGGGCTCGGAGAGTCCTCAAACGTTGAACACCGTTACAATTGGGGGAATGAGGCCATGGTAATGGTTCGGGCTAAGCCGATTCGTATCCTGAGCGTGGAGGATCATCCGGTCTTCCGCGAGGGACTGGCTACGATCATCGGCTCTCAGTTGGACATGCTCCTCGTTACCCAGGCGTCGAATGCCGTGGAGGCGGTAGCTGAATTTCGTCGCCATCGGCCAGACATCACCCTGATGGACCTTCGTCTTCCTGGCACGAATGGCACCGACGCCCTCATCACAATTCGAGGCGAGTTTCCACAGGCTCGCATCATCATGCTGACAACCTCAGACAGCGATGGCGAGATCCAACGGGCAATGCGAGCGGGAGCTTCGGCTTACATCCTGAAGAGCATGCCGAAAGATGAATTGCTCAATGTCGTCCGAGCGGTCCACTCTGGACGACGACACATTCCACCGGAGGTGGCGGCCCGCCTCGCCGAACATCTCGGAGAAGAGGATCTTACGACCCGAGAGTTGGAGGTTCTTCGCCTAATTCGAGATGGCTATCGCAACAAACAGATTGCCGATCAACTTTCGATTGCCGAGACCACGGTTAACTTTCACATCAAAAATCTGGTGGAGAAACTTCAAGCCAACGATCGAACGCATGCAGTCACGATCGCCCTTCGGCGGGGCCTACTTCAAATCTGATCGCGCAAGCCTGTAGACAACTACAGGGTGCTGGCTGTAGTTCTCGCTCTTCGTCGAAAGCGGCTAATCCGCTAGTGTCAAGATACGGGCGGGCACATTTCGTGTCCGTGCCTGGGGATTTGAAACCAGGCGGTCTACAAGTTTGGGGCCACTGATCGGAGGCACGCGGTGACGATTGCGGTACGTGGCCTTCCTGAAATCTGAGTCACCTGTAGAAAAATCTAGTAGGAGGACTCGGGGTTTTTATGGGGCCGAAATACTGTCCACGGGCTACCTTTTCGAGAATGTTGATCCCTCTTTTTATCGCTGCGACATTGAGCGCCTGCCACCAGTCCGCGCCAGAGCCGATGACACTTAATTACCTTCGCCTTGGATGGATACCTTCGGGCGAGTTACCCGCGGCGGAGGCTTTATCGCGAAAGTTTACGCGAGAAACAGGTATAGGCCTCAGGCATCTTCGGGGAGTTCAAGAAGAGACGCTTGACCAGCTGACTGTAACCCGCAAACTCTTGCAGGAGCGTGGCTCCGGCCCTGATGTCTTGCAGGTCGATGTAACTTGGTTGGGAGTGCTACAGGGGGACTTAACCGACCTACGACCGTATTTTGCGGCTGAAAGTTCCTCTATGGGGCCGAGCGTGGCGTCTAGCTACATAGTCGACGGCAAGATTTTGGCGATTCCCTATCAGATTCAAGTCGGCGTTCTAGAGTATCGAGCTGACCTCCTGCGGGAATATGGCTATGATCACCCTCCAAGGACATGGGACGAGCTTGAGAGGATGGCTGCGCGAATCCAAACAGGCGAACGCGCAAAAGGCAAGAAGGATTTTTGGGGTTACGTCTGGCCAGGAGCTGCTGCTGAATCTTTGACTTGCAACGCCTTGGAATGGCAGGTCGCCGAAGGAGGGGGACGGATTATTGAGAGCGACGGCAAAATAAGTGTGAACAATCCTGCGGCGATTCGGGGGTGGCAACGGGCCAGACGCTGGATCGGCTGGATATCGCCGCTCAGCACCGTGGAGTACAGGGAGATTGATTCCTACAACGCTTTTGATTCGGGGAGAGCCGCATTTGTCCGTAAATGGGGAGCCGAGCCCCGAGGGTTTTCAACAAACGGCGAGCAGTTGCGACTCCTCCAATGGAAACGCCAGCTCCCAGTCGGTGAGATCGGCTATACAACTCTTCCCGGCGGGTCTATGGCGAGCGTCGGCACTTTGGGCGGCGTGGGTTTGGGTGTTTCTAGGTATTCACTTCACCCTCGAGAAGACGCGGCTCTTATCCGGTTTCTGCTTCGGGAACAGATTGAATCGATGAAGAATGGCAATGTTTCCAATCCATATGTCTCCTCGCAGGTCATTGTTTACGATATTGCGTCTATCGTCGACACGTACAGAGATTCGAAGAAATCAGGTCCATTAAAAGCTATTGTGGTTAGCCGGCCTTCCTGGATTGCCGCACGCTCGTATGAAGAAGTTACCAGAGCTTACTTCGGAGCCGTGCATTCGGTATTGACTGGAGAAAGACGCGCGCCCGAAGCGGCGGCGGAATTGGAAAAAGATCTAGTCAAAATCACGGGCTTCCGTGCTGGTCCGCCCGCAAAGGACTGAATCGAGGTTATACCGGCCAGGTGGTATCCCCGTTGATACCGCTATTGTTACGGACAGATAGCGAGCTCAAGATGAAGTCAATTGACGCCAGGTATCTCAACCTCGGTCCGCGTTTGACGCTGACATTTGGTCTACTGGTCGCGTTGATTCTAGGTGGGAACGGATTGCTTATTTGGCAATTCCGAATCGCGCGGCTTCATGAAGATCGTCTCTCGGGTGTGAGTCAGCAACTGATTTCAGTTGTGCGCCTTCAGGGGAGCCTCGTGTCATTTCACCAGAGGCTGGATGAACTGGCACAGTCAAAGAATGCATACGTGTTGGCAACGGAGTGTGCGTCCTTGCAAAGCAATCTACTTGAGCAAATGCAACAAACGAAGGAGACTCTCACGCGTTTGCCGTCTGGGACCCAGGTAGATCCTCTCTTTCTGCCAACTCTCGAAGCGCTTGAAATCAGTCTACCCACTCAGTTCGACACCATAACTGCCTTGGCTTCATCCGGCGACTGGGAGGCGGTTCACTCTCGGGTCGCCGAAAGGCTGGAGCCGGTCGAACTCCAGGCTTCGGCACTAGTGAAAATCGTCGATCACGACTTCGTCGATGAGCGCTCACGATCCGAGGCGAGTATGAGAACGGTGCAGAACAGAATCCTTGTTCTCGTGCCGGCGATGGCAGTATCTACTTTTTCCATTGCCACGTTCTTTGTCTGGGCGATAGCGCGTAAAATCATTGAGCTTCGTCTCGAGGAGCGGATAAACGAACGGACGCGGATTACTCGAGAACTTCACGACACCTTCCTCCAGACCATCCAAGGTAGCAAGTTGGTTGCGGATGATGCGTTGGATCCGTCCACCGATCCCATCCGAATGCGTCGAGCCATGGAACAGCTATCAGTTTGGCTGGCGCGGGCTATGCACGAAGGACGGGCGGCGCTGAATTCTCTGCGAACCACGACGACCCAGACGAACGACCTCGCCGAAGCGCTTCGACGCGTGACGGAAGAGAGCCTCATCCCCAGCTCCATGGCGGTCACATTTTCCATTGTTGGTGATGCCAAAGAGATGCATCCCATCGTTCGCGATGAAATCTATCGCATCGGTTATGAAGCTATCCGCAATGCATGTATGCATTCGGGAGCAAGTCGATTGGAAGTGGAGCTCAGATATGCTAACGACCTTGCCTTGCGTGTGAGTGACAAGGGCACAGGTATTGACCTCGCTATCGCGAATGGAGGGAAAGACGGACACTTCGGACTGCAAGGAATGCGGGAGCGTGCCGCCCGCATCGGGGGCAAGCTCACGCTCGTGAGTTCCTCAAGCTCCGGGACCGAGATTAAACTCGTAGTCCCGGGAGGCATTGTTTTTGGGAAGACGACGCCCGTTCGACGGTCTCTCCTTGCAAAGATAAATAACGTCTTTGGTTCAAAACACACACCCAATCTGCACTGATCGCAATTCGCAGAGTCGTCCGAGTTAGTCATCAGACCTGTAGAAAAATCCAGGTTGAATTCTATGATTTCTGAGGTGTTCAGAAATTCCGGCCGCGAATAACGTGTCGGCATACCGGGAACAGAGCGGACGTAATTGTTTGCTGTGTGTGGGAGATTGCAGGGAAGGATAGTAGGGAGAGGTCATGGCGGCAGCGACGTTCTCGGCCTTAACAGAAGGATTGGACACGGAAGAGCGGAGTTGTGCGCCACGCCAACTTTCGGATGCGCGCCGAGGGAACATCGGGGGCCAGGGCGAAGAAGCGATGCTCGTTCTTGCCGCCAAACGCGGAGATTGCCAAGCATTTGAGATTCTCATCGAGCGTTACCAGCGAAGGATTCTAGGCGTTGTGCGGCGCTACACCCACATCCGAGAAGATGCAGAAGACATCCTCCAGCAGAGCTTCCAAAAAGCTTTCATCCACTTGCGCAAGTTCGAAGGGAAATCTTCCTTCTCCACCTGGTTAACACGGATTGCCATCAACGAAGCCCTTATGTCGCTGCGCAGAGGTCGTGGACTTCGCGAGGTATCCATCAACGATTTAGCAGGGGATGGAGAAACCGCACTCAGGCTGGAGATCTCCGATTCACGTGCAGGACCCGAGAGTGCCTTTTTCCAGAGCGAGCGGAGCCGAATTCTATCCGCAGCTTTGAATAAGTTGACGCCAGGAATGCGAAAAGCAATCGAGCTGCGAGAACTTGGTGAGTTATCCACAAGAGAAGCCGCTCGAGTCATGGGGCTCTCGGTCGTAGCGGTGAAAGGCCGAGTGTTCCACGGGCGGAGGAAATTGCGCCAGGTACTGAAACGAGAGTCCGCTTGGATGTCCGGGACACAGATATTGCAAACGAGCTGTAAGGCGAATGGCCTCTCGCGGCACCAACCCGTCTGCAGTTCCTGTGATTAGTGCGGCGATAGGGAGGCTCGGGAGTCTCGACCACACCCTCGGGACTCGTCGCAACAAGGTCATGAGTGCGAGCTACTGTGATCGTGAGCCATTCAACGACGAAACGGAAGGACTCGGGTGAGCGAATGTCGTATAGGACTGAAACATGAGCGCAGTATCAAATTTTGTTACTTACGTTGACGGATATCGGGAAATCGCAACTGGGAGCAGCACTCCCGCCCGCCTTGATGCGCCCATTGCGCGCAAACCAGAACGCGCTGAACACTCTTTCCTTGAGACGATCGTGGGACGCCGCGGCGGTCTGCGTTCCGTCCTCTGCGATGTCGAAGCCGTCGCACGAACGAATGCCACTGTCCTGATCACCGGCGAGACAGGAACCGGCAAGGAAGTCATCGCCCGCGCGATTCACGAGCTCAGCCCCCGCCGCAGCCGCAGTCTCGTCAAAGTGAACTGTGCGGCGATGCCCGCCGGTCTTCTTGAAAGCGAGCTGTTCGGTCATGAGCGGGGTGCGTTCACCGGTGCCATCAATTCGCACGTCGGCCGCTTTGCCCTGGCGGACCGTGGCACGTTGTTTCTCGATGAAATTGGAGACATGCCACTGGAACTCCAGCCCAAGCTGCTCCGTGTGCTCCAGGAACGCGAATTCGAGGCGGTCGGCAGTACGCGTACCACGCGCGTCGATGTCCGTATTGTGGTCGCCACCAACCGGGACCTGCAGCAAATGGTCCTGGACCGTGAATTCCGCGAAGACTTGTACTACCGGCTGAATACGTTCCCCCTTTCTCTGCCGCCGCTCCGCGAAAGAAAGGCGGATATTCCGAAGTTCGTGAGGTACTTCCTCGAGCAGTTCGCGGCTTCCATGGACAAAACCATCGACTCGATCCCAGAGGAGACCATGCGCTCCCTCGTTCGTCATTCATGGCCCGGGAACGTTCGAGAGCTGCAAAACTACATTGCGCGTGGCGTAATCCTTTCGACGGACGGGGTCTTCGAACCGGCGCCGCCTGATAGGCGCGAATCAGCACCGGTCGAGATTTCAAATCCGACGCTGGAGGACATAGTCCGTCAGGAGATCCTAGCGGCGTGTCGGCGCGCCAATTGGAAGCTGGGCGGTCCGCGGGGAGCAGCCGCGAGACTCGGCTTGAAGCGCACCACGCTGTTTTACAAGATGAAACGACTCGGCATCACGCCACCCGCGAAAGATTGGCAAGACTGAGCCGCACGAAAACTGGGAGACCGAGATGAGATTCCGCGGTGTCTTTTTTCGTTTCTGAACCAGCGATACCGTCGTCGTGCTCACGGGTCCCGCCCTACCATTATCGGGACTCGTGGCAAGGAGATCGTGGGGACACGTAGTCAGATCGAGATACTCCAACTGCGAAAGGGAGCGACTTAGGTATGAAATTGAAGGATAAGAAGAATGAGACGTTGGAGCCTCACATCGGTCCAGTTCAGCCTCACGAAGAAGATACTTCCGTAAACCATACGCCAAGTTACGAAGAAATCAGGCTCCGCGCCTGTGAGATCTATCTTGAACGTAGCGCCCTCCCAGGCAATGAGCTCAATGATTGGCTACAGGCCGAACGCGAACTCCAGCCAGCGGCGCCGACACAGATAAATGAATTTTCGATTAAGAGAGCGACTCAACGAAACGTCTTGACTTCATCAAAGTTGCTGCCCTTTCCTTGCTCGCGGTTGGTACAGCATCTCACAGTTTTGACCCGGAAACTTTGGCCGGCGATAGATTCCCGATCTCGCTCTCGCAAACGGAATCTAAAGGCCCTTTCTGGCCCGACGAAGCACGGATGGTTTTCTCAGCTTCCATGCAGATGGAGGCCGTGCAGACACCTGGGGGGCGTTTTTCATACGGAAAGATGAGATTGCGCGTTTCGCACTCAACAGTTCGCAGACCATTCGCGAGGGGATTTAGCGGAGAGGAAAGAGCCCTTGAAGAGAGTCGCTTCAAACATGGAAAAGCCACTTTCGCTGCATCGTTAGCTTGAGCGTTGAAACACAAGAGGCGGAAGAGGGGAAGCGTTCCAATGTACAGATTAACGCGACGCGAATTATTGATTGGTGGTTCCGCAATAGCAGCAGCCGGTGCGCTAGCTAGTGCGGCCTTCGCTGCAGAAACCACCGAACATTCAGGATTTCCCGGGGACACAAACAGTAAAGGAGAACATTCCATGACAACCATCACGACCAAAGACGGCACGACGATCTACTACAAAGACTGGGGCAAAGGGCAGCCTGTGGTGTTCAGCCACGGATGGCCTTTAAGTGCCGACGCCTTCGAAGACCAGATGCTGTTTCTTGCCGATCATGGTTACCGCTGTGTCGCGCATGACCGCCGCGGACACGGCCGTTCGAGCCAACCGTGGGAAGGCAATGACATGAACACGTATGCGGACGACCTAGCGCAACTCGTCGCGAAACTCGACCTGAAGGACGCCATTCACGTGGGTCACTCGACCGGGGGCGGAGAAGTCGCCCGCTACATCGGTCGCCACGGCTCAAAAGGCGTAGCCAAAGCTGTGCTGATCGGCGCGGTGCCTCCACTCATGCTGAAGACGCCTGCCAATCCTGGAGGATTGTCCATGGAGGTCTTCGACCAAATCCGAGCGGGCGTTCTCAATGACCGGTCGCAATTTTTCAAAGATCTTAGCGCACCGTTCTACGGTGCCAATCGGCCAAGTTCAAAGGTTTCTCAAGGCATGCGCGACTCGTTTTGGTTGCAAGGAATGTGGTGCGGACACAAGGCCGCCTACGACTGCATCAAGGCCTTTTCGGAAACTGACTTCACTGAAGATCTGAGAAAAATCGACGTACCGACACTTGTCCTTCATGGCGACGACGACCAAATCGTTCCGATTGCCGATTCAGCGCTTGTTTCCGCGAAGCTGGTAAAAGGAGCCACGCTCAAGGTCATTCCCGGCGGGCCCCACGGCATGTGCTCGACCTTGAAGGACCAGATCAACGTTGAACTCCTGGCGTTTCTTCAAAGCAGCAAACAAGCGTCGGCGTGACAGCGACACCGGACGATGAGGCGGCGCGCAGACAGGGCAATAATCAAACATCTATCGCTTCTCGAATGGTGTCCCATCCCAGGGGGACGCCTCAACTCTTACCGACAGAGCCGTTCCAGGGTCCAACTGGGGTCCAAAACTTGGCCTTTTTGCGTGGTTTTCGGAGGTCTCATTGAAATAAGGGCAATTGAATCAACGGGACTTAGAGTCTGATCGTCGGGCTCATAACCCGAAGGTCGTCAGTTCAAATCTGACCCCCGCAACCATTTCGTGATCGACAAGGCCGGAATCCAGAATTCCGGCCTTTTTCGTGCAAAATCATCTCCTGAACTAGATTCGAATTTGCAACCCTCCCTCAACAGCTGGATTTGCGCTCGCTTTGAAGCCGCCGCAGTGTCCCCTGTAACTTCTTTCCGCCTCGACTCGCAGTTCAGTTTTCCCAATTGTCCGAAGGCGGCGCAATCCCGAGTCGTTTCATCTTGTAAAACAACGTGGTGCGTTTCAGACCCAGTCTCGCCGCTGCTCCCCGCGGACCACCCAGCTTCCAATTCGCTCGCTGACAAGCAGCAAGAATCTCCTGGCGCACTTTGTCCTCCAGCGTCGGATTGGAAATCTCGACCGGTGATGGATCACAATTCTCCGGCACTATCGGTGCGAACACTCCATCCGTGGAAAGGATGACCCCACGCGCAACATGGTTTTGAAGTTCGCGAACGTTCCCGGGCCAAGGGTGACGGACGATGGCACTCATGACCTCCTCGGGGATTGTATTAATGAATTTGTCCATGGAGGTAGCGAACTGTTCAACGAAGTACTTCACGAATTCCCGGACGTCCTCTTTCCTTTCGCGGAGCGGCGGCAAGGAAATCGGGAAAGTATTCAGCCGATAGTAAAGATCTTCCCGGAACTCACGGTCGCGAACCATTTGCCGCAAGTCTCGGTTGGTAGCGACAACAACGCGGACATCCACCTGCGTGGTACGTGTGCAACCGACGGCCTCGAATTCGTGTTCCTGGAGTACGCGCAGCAGCTTGGGCTGAAGTTCCAGCGGCATATCTCCAATTTCATCGAGGAGCAATGTCCCGCGATCGGCAAGCGCAAAGCGGCCCACGTGTGAAGTGACCGCGCCGGTGAACGCTCCCCGTTCATGTCCGAACAGCTCGCTTTCGAGAAGCCCGGCGGGCATCGCCGCACAGTTCACCTTGACGAGATTTCGGTTGCGGCGAGGACTGAGTTCATGAATCGCGCGCGCTATGACTTCCTTGCCGGTGCCGGTCTCGCCCGAGAGCAGCACGGTCGCGTTGGTGGGCGCCACGGCCTCCACCTGGGAGAGGATTTTGCGCAAACCCCCGCGGCGCCCCACGATCGCCTCCAGGAAAGCGTCTTCGGCGCGCTCAGACTTGCGCATATTGGCTTCATCGAGACGACGAAGAGTAGTCTCCCTAGTCGCTGCTCTTCGATATCCGTCAACGTGCGTGGCAAAGTCGGACATTACGCTCATGTTTCACCCCCCAGATGGCTGTCGCAAGTCTTGGTAACAATGGAACAGGTTAGGCGACCAGAATTCATAGCGAATATCCTCGTCACCCACACGCTAGCCACAGGCCGTACCGAATGGAGTCAGCGAAGCTGAATGCCTTGCCGTACCGCAGCACGCGATACCACTCGACCCACTTGCGACCGAATAAGAGAATCAGTGACATAACCCTCCCGAGAACCGAAACGTCCCAACACCGAGCGTTGCGCTTTCGCATCTTGACCACTCCCCCCCACTGATCTCACATCTTTCGTTGCACTCAACATTACGGACTCTCCCAGTTTTTCAGCGCTTGAGTCTTTGTATCGCGACACCCAGTAAAGGCACTTCACAAGCCAAATCCCTGGTGGTTTAGCTTGCTGAAAAAAGGTGCCTTAACTGTCCGGGGTAGGCTTGTCTTCGGGAATAGGTGCCAACATGTTCGCAACAGCGCAGTTGTTGACAGACGGCGGGGATGTGAAGCAGGTCCTCAGGTGACGTCAAGCGTTCCGG